>Ga0302325_10013293_pt1 | contig 17563 bp, 18 predicted proteins | sample Palsa_T0_2_FD_201948 | JGI IMG/M metagenome (GOLD analysis project Ga0302325, IMG submission 201948) | Peat permafrost microbial communities from Stordalen Mire near Abisko, Sweden - Palsa_T0_2 | ecosystem: Environmental > Terrestrial > Soil > Palsa > Peat permafrost | place: Sweden: Abisko... | reverse complement strand
CGAGGCTGCCGGTCGCACCGGCCGTCACGGCCGCCTGGGAGGACGAGGAGACGGACGGAGTGATCGCGGCAGATGCCGCCGACGCGGAAGCCAACACCCCCGCGGCGACCAGCCCCACAAGCCCCAGCCGACAAAATCGCTGCCAAATCATCTCCGCCCCCTGATCATCGCTCGGGCGCCGGTCATTTCTTCGCCTTGGTCTTCGGCAGGCCCAGCTTGTGGATCTGCATGTGCAGCCGTGACACCTTGCCGGCGGTGTCCATGACCGTGACGTTGACGCCGAGGTGCGAGAGCTCGTGGTGCTCGCCCTTGTAGTGCAGGTGCCGGCTCTCGTGCAGCGCCTTGGCGGACAACGAGACCGTCACGGCGCCGGCGGGCTTGGTCAGGAGGATCACGAGTTGGCGGTGCGAGACGGTCAGCGACTTGGCCTTCGAGCCCTTGATTGTGACGCCCTGGACCGTCTGGTGGCCGTGGACCTTGTGGGTGATGAGCCTCAGCCCCTCGGTGACGCCGATCTTCAAGGTCTCAAGGTCGCCGGCCCCGTCGCCCTTGGTGACCGTGAAGCGGACGTCGGGCTTGTAGCCGAGCAGTCCCTTGATCGCGCCGTCCGACAGCCGCGGGCGACCGGACTTGCTCGACGAGCCACCACCAGACCCGCCGCCGGAGCCGCTCCCGCTGCCGCCCCCGGAGCCGCCGCTACCGGAGCCACCGCTGCCACCGGAGCCGCCGCTGCCGGCCGGCGCGCCCGTGCAGGCCTTCCAGCCGGACACCGTGAACGGGTCGGTGAGGCTCCTCGACGGGGCGCCGCCCTGGGCGACGAGGCTTGCCTTCGCCGTGCCGGAGCTCGTCTGGCACGTCGTCGCAAACGCTCCGTTGGCACCGCCGTTGAGCGTCACCTGGAGATCCGTGAGCGGGATGTCCGGCAGCCCGCTGAACGTCGTCGAGTTATCGCTGAGGTTGACCGAGCCGGTGAGCGTCAGCGGGAACGGCGAGGGGAACGCCAGCGTGATGTCCAGGCCGCTGGGGCTGCCGGTCAGATACGCCTTGCCGGTCAGCGGGGTGGGATAGACGGCGGACGTCGCCGTCGCCGACCCGATCGGCGTGCAGCTGCCGGAGCTGACGCTGTTGCAGAGCTCGCTGGCGACGCTGAGGTTCGGCGCCAGCACGCTCGTCGGGAACGTCAGCGAGGTCGAGCCGCTGGCGAGCTCGGTCAATGCGTTCTGCTGGTGGATGTCGGCTGTCAGCTTGACCTCGTTGTCGTTTGCGTCCCTGACCGCGGTCACCGAGAACGTCGGGTTGTAGCTGGCGTTGTTGCAACCGGTGACCTGCAGCGGAGCGCTGGCGGACTTCACCGTCGGGTCCGCGTAGGAGCTTGCGGAGATCTTCACCTGCGCGGGCGTCGACGGGCAGGTTGACGGGTAGCGCAGGCCGTCGAAGGTCGAGGCGATGCTGGTGACCGAGGCGTTGAGCCCCGCGGCCTGTTGCGGCAGCGCCAGCGTGATCGTCAGCCCGACGCCGTTGGGATCCCCCGTGGGACGCAGCGCGATGTCGCCGGTGCCGAGCGAGATCGTCGTGAGCGGCACCACGCCCAGCACCTCAATCTGTCCCGAGACGTACAGCCCGGCGAGGTCGCCCGCCTTCGGGGGCGCGACGAGGTAATACGTGAGGTTGATCGTCGCCGGTGCGGTGATCGGAGGCGTCAGCAGGGTCGCCGGCACGATCACCGCGTTGGCCGATGCGGTCCCGGTGCCGACCTCGCAGGCCGCGTTGGCGCCCGACGGCGACGACGGTGGGGCCATCGTCAGGCAGGCGCCGTTGTCGATCTTCGCGTTCGCGATCAGCCCCGGCGGCAGCTGGATCGTCAGCTGATTCGGCGTGTCGCTGGCCGACGACGGCGCGAAATCGATCGTCAGTCCGAGGTTCTGGGAGGCGGCCGCCTGGGTGCCGGCGCTCTGGTCAAGCGACACGGTCGGGCTGATCGATGCGACAGCGGTCGACGCCCACATCGCGCCCGCGGCCATGACGACGATCGCCACGCCCAGCGTATTTCTCCAGAGCTTCATGAACTCTCCTCGTAACTCGTTCGCCCGAATAGCGGTGCAATGTTAGCTACACACGCGAAGGAAAGCTAGCCGGATCAGGAGTTCTTGATCACGATCCCCTCGATGATGTTCGCCGCGCGCTCGCAGGCGTCGATCGCCTCCTCGAGCCGCTCGAACAGATCCTTCCACCGGATCACGACCATCGGATCGATGCCGCCGTCGAACAGCGAGGCGACCGCCTCACGGGTCAGCCGGTCGCCTTCGTTCTCCAGGCGGTTGACCTCGACCGTGTGGCGCGACAGGTCGCCGAAGCTCCGCAGCTGCGAGACCGCCTCGGCGACCTGAGCGGTGGCGTCACGCAGCACCCGCGCCAGCGCGATCGACTGCTCCATCGGGGCCTCGATCTTGTACAGCCCGAGGTAGTCGGCGACCTCTTCGGTGAAGTCGACGACGTCGTCCAGCGCGGACACGAGCGCGAGGATGTCCTCGCGGTCGATCGGGGTGACGTCGCGGTGATTGAGCCGGTCGATCACATCGTGTGTGATCCGGTCGCCCTCGTGCTCGAGGTCGAGGATCTCGACGGCGAGCTCCTTGTTGTCCGGGTAACCCGACAGCAGCTCGAACAGCAGTGCGGCGGCCCGCTCCATGTTCCGCGCGGCGTCCGTGAACAGCTCGAAGTAGATCGCGTGCCGGGGGGCGGACGCTCGCGTGAAGCGCGTCATGAGCGCGGGATGTTAACCGGCGACCGCCCGTGTGACCCGGCCGTTCTGTGTCCCTCCGGGCGCGATCGAGCGTGACGGGCCCGGCAGCCGCGGCCGGGCCCGTCGCCGGTCAGTCGGCGGGGCGCTCGGTTTTGAAGCCCGCGGCGAACCGCGCCAGTTCCTCGTCGTCGATCGAGTAGAAGTGCTCCGGCGCGGGGAACCGACGGTTGCGGACGTCGTCGGCGTACTGGGCGACACCCGCGACCATGTGTGCGCGAACGTCCTCGTAGCGCTTGACGAACCGCGCCACGTGGCCGTCGTAGATCCCGAGCAGGTCGTGGAACACCAGTACCTGGCCGTCGGTGGCGTCTCCGGCGCCGATCCCGATCACCGGGACCTCCATCTGCGTCATCAGCGCCTCCGTGACCGCCGCAGGGATCGCCTCCAGCACCACCGCGAAGCAGCCGGCCTGCTGCAGCGCGACCGCGTCGTGGGCGACCGCGAGCGCCTGACTGGCGTTGCGCCCCTGCGCCCGGTGGCCGCCGAGCGCGGTCGCGGTCTGCGGCGTCAGCCCGACGTGGCCCATCACCGGGATCCCTGCCTCGACGATCGCCAGCCCGCGCTGCACGCTGGTCCCGCCCCGCTCGATCTTGACCGCGTCCGCGCCACCCTCCTTGATGAACCGCTGGGCGGTCGTGATCGCCTGCTGGTCGGATGCCTCATAGGAGCCGAACGGAAGATCGGCGACCAGCAGCGGTGTCTGCATCCCGCGCCTGACTGCCGCGGTCAGCATCAGCATCTCGTCGGTCGAGACCGGCACCGTCGACGGGTAGCCGAGCACGGTCATCGCGCCCGAGTCTCCGACCAGCACCATGTCGACGCCGGCCTCCTGCGCCACCTGCGCGGATGGGTAGTCATACGCGGTGACCATCACGATCGGCTCGCCGAGCCGCTTCTTGTCGGCCAGCCGCGGCAGCGTCATCGGCAGCGGCCCGTCGAGGCTCTGGGGTACGGGGGTACGGGGGGTAGCGGACATGGTGTCGCTCATCTCCTAGGTGGTTGGCGCCCCGATCGGGGTCGCCACCGGTTGGTTGGTTGCCGTCTCGGCGTAGCCGCGCGGGACGGGGATGTTGTCGATCAGGCGCACGGAGCCCAGGCGGGCGGCGATCACGGCCAGTGCGTCACGGTCGAGCTCGGTCAACGCCAGCATCGTGGCGGGGTCGACCAGTTGCAGATATTCGAGCTCGGCGCCGCTGCCGTGCAGCTCGGCGCGACCGGCGCGCAGCGCGCGCCCAGGGTCACGGTCGCCGCCGGCGACCGCCGCCTCGACCGCCCCCAGCGCGCGGTACAGCGCGGGCGCGTGCTCGCGATCGGCGGGCGTCAGCAGGGCGTTGCGGCTCGACAGCGCCAATCCGTCGGCGGCGCGGACGGTCGGCAGCGCCTCGATCGCTGCGGGGATGCTCAGGTCCGAGACCATCCGCCGGATCACGGCCAGCTGCTGAGCGTCCTTGGCTCCGAAATACGCGACGTCGGGCGCGACGATGTTCAGCAGCTTGCAGACGACGGTCGCGACGCCCTGGAAATGGCCGGGCCCCCGGTGCGCGCCCTCGAGCGGCTCGCTGACGCCGGTGACCGAGATCGTGGTCGCAAACCCGTCCGGGTAGATCTCCCGGACGGTGGGGGCGAACAGCCAGTCGACGCCGAGCGCCTGCGCCTGTGCGGAGTCGGCGTGCCGATCACGCGGGTAGGCCGCGAGGTCGCCGGCGTCGTTGAACTGCGTCGGGTTGACGAACAGCGACACGACGACCTCGTGGCAGGCGCCGACCGCGTGGCGCATCAGCGATAGGTGGCCGTCGTGGAACGCGCCCATCGTCGGCACCAGGCCAAGTCGGCGGCCATCACGTCGTCCGGGCGCCAGCGCGGCCCGGAGCTCGGCAATCGACTCCACGACGATCATGCGACCACCGCTTCGGCGCTCGTGCGTGCGGCGAGTCCGCGCGTCGCTTCGACGAACGCGTCGAACAGCTCCAGCAGCTCGGGGGCGCGGTGCGCGAGCGCGGCGCGCTGGCGCTCGACGGTCTCTGCGTCGCCGCGGGCGACGGGCCCGGTGAGCGCCCGCTCGGGACCGAGGGTCGCCCAGTTCTCAACGGTCGCACGGACGAGCGGGACCAGCAGCTCACGGGAAAGGCCGGCGGTCGCGCCTACCCGTTCAGCGGCAGCCTCCAGCGTGACCAGGAAATTTGACGCGATGCAGGCGGCCGCGTGGTACGCCGCCCGGTCGGTCTCGGCGATCTCGACTGGACGCATCGACAGCAGCTCGGCCAGCCTGCGCGCGATCGCCAGTGCACGCGGGGTCGTGCCCGCCACGGCCGCGCCGGCGCCGGCCAGCACGTCGGCCGGGGCGCCGGCCGGGACCGTCATCAGGGGGTGCAGCGAGAAGCCCTCGTGCGGGGCGAGCACATCCAGCGCGGTGGCGCCCGAGCAGTGACCGACCGGCGCCCCGGCCGGGATGGCGCTCGCGACAGCGGCGATCTCGGCGTCCGGGACGCACAGCAGGATCGCGTCGGGCGTGACCCGGGCACCGACGGTCGAGGTGTCGGCAGCCGCCGCGCCGCCAACGTCCGAGCCGTCCGCGGCCGCTCCGGTGCTGACCGCGCGGATCGGCTCACCGCGGCCGTAGGGACCATCGACGTTGATCTTGGCGCGGGTCAGTGCGGCGGCGATCGCCGTCCCGAGCCGGCCGTGGCCGACGATCGCGACGCGCACGATGGCAGCGCACGCATGCCCGTCAGGGGGCTGATCCAGTTCCCGCATTCAGAGATACCGGTCGGTGAAGAGAAGAGGTTCCTGCTATTTGCGAGGTCCGCTCCGGTCGATCCGGTCACGGCCTCGCCGCCGATGATACCGGGCGTAGGATCACCGTCCGTGACAAGCGGGTCCGTGACAAGCGCCACGGCGCGGCGAGAGCTGCTCAAGGAGGTCTACGAGCAGGCCCGTGGCTGCATCGCATGCCAACTGCATGAGACGCGGACGCAGGTCGTGTTCGGCGCGGGCAACGCCAACGCGGACCTGATGTTCATCGGCGAGGCGCCCGGAGCCGACGAGGACCGCCTCGGGCTGCCGTTCGTCGGCCGTGCGGGCAAGCTGCTCGATCAGCTGTTGGGTGAGATCGGCCTGGATCGCAAGGACGTGTTCATCGCCAACACGCTCAAATGCCGGCCGCCGAGCAACCGCGATCCCTACCCGAACGAGATCGAGTCCTGCAGCGGCTACCTGCGCAGCCAAGTGGAGCTGATCGCGCCGAAGGTGATCTGCACGCTGGGGAACTTCTCGACCAAGCTGCTGCGCGAGGACTCGACCGGGATCTCGCGCTTGCACGGGCGTGACGAGGTGCGAACGATCGGAACGCGAGCGATCCGGCTGCTGCCGTTGTATCACCCGGCGGCCGCGCTGTACACGCCGTCGAACCTGCAGACACTGCGTGACGACTTCGCCCGGATCCCCGATCTGCTGGCGCTCGATCCGCCGCCGCAGCCCGCGCCCGCGATCGAGCCTGCGCCCGCGATCGAGCCTGCGCCCGCGATCGAGTCTGCGGCCGAGCCCGGGCCCGAGACACAGCGCGCGCCCGCGTCCGACGGACGGCCCGAGCCCGCGCCCGGCACCGAGCCCTCGCCCGTCGCCGGCGACGCCCAGCTCGGCCTGTTCTGAACGCCCGAGACTACGCGACCGGCTCGGGGATCGGCTCGATCTCCTCGGGCTCGACCGGCCGGTCGAGCACGGCCCGCGGCGGTCGGCGGTCCGGCGACAGCGCGAACGCGAACGCCACGATCGCGCCGGCGACCTGCACGCCGAGCACGACCGCTGCGAAACCGGTCGGCTTGCTCGGCGCGTTGAGCAGCAGGATCGGCTCGGCGACCGCGACCACCGCGAGCGGCGCCAGGAACCACATCCGGTGCTGGGCCAGCAGAAATTGGATCGCCAGATACGTGCATGCGAGCGCCGCGAACGCGAGGCCCAGCACGATCAGCGATCCCGACGCCTGGGTCTTGCCGGCGCCGAACGCGGCTCTGATCAGCGGATGCGAGGCGACTGCGTAGATCAGCAGCACCGGGATCGCGCAGACGGCCACGATCCCGAGCGCGCGTACGAGGATCGGCCGCGGGTCCTCGCCCGCGGCGCGCTTGCGGGAGACCTCGGGCACAAGGTAGAAGCCGGCGCCCATCGCCACCCAGATCAACACCTTGGCGGCGACCGCGACCGCGCTGTAGGAGCTGGCCACCGACGTCGAGAAGCGGTGCTTGGCGCCGATGATGTCGATGTTCTGCAGCACCGCGATGAGGATCAGGCCGGAGATCGGCGCCCACGCACGTCGAACGTGCGCCCACATGCTGAGCGCCGCCGGTGGCAGCATCGCCCGCGCCTGCAGCGACTCCCCGGTCTCGGCCTCGACGTGGTTCTTCAGTCGCCAGGCGCAGTACCCGGCCATCACGATGAACGACGCCGGCGTGCCGGCGTAGGCACCGGTCACGCCGGCCCCGGCTGCGACCAGCAGCGCGCCCGCCACCAACCGTGCCGCCTGCTCGCCGATCAGACTCAGCCCGACGCCCTTGTAGTCGCCGACGCCCTGCAGCACCCCGCGCAGCACCGACAGCTCCAGCCACAGGCCCGCGGCCGGCAGCCCCAGCGCGGCGGCCCACGGCGTGTGCTTGACGCCGACCAGGTCGGCGATCTGCTGGCGCAGGAGCACCGAGATCACCGTCAGCACGACGGTGAAGGCCAGCAGCGAGGTCGTCCAGCGCCGAACGGTCGCGATCAGCCCGTGGCCTGAACCCAGCTGCCCCAGCACGCCCTCGCGGGCGGTCGCCACCTGCAACGCCTGCCCGACGACCGACAGGATCAGGAAGTAGCTGACGAGCGCCGCCAGCGAGCCATAGCCGCCGCCCTCGTTGTTCTTCAGCAACCGCGCGAACACGATCGTCGAGACGAGCGCGATCACGTTGTTGGCGATCATCGCGCCGGCGAGGCCGGCGGCCTTCGCGGTTTCGGACCCCTTCAGGTCCGAGAGCGACAGCGGAGCACCATCCCGTGACGGGAGGGCGCGGGTCACGCGCGCGATCAGAGACCTCAGGCGCCCCGGCGACGGGCCGGTCGGGGGAGTCGTCATGGGCATCGCTCACGGTACCGGACGCCCTTACGGACCGATCAATGTGCCGAACTAGAGTTCCGAAGAATGCGGGGATCCTTCCGTTCATCCGGCGCCGGCGAGACCGAGGCTCTGGGCGCTCGACTGGCCGACTCGTTGGGGCTCGGGGATGTCGTGCTGGTGGAGGGCGAGCTCGGCGCCGGCAAGACGACGTTTGTGCGCGGGGCCGCGCGTCGTCTGGGCGTGACCACGCCGGTCACGAGCCCCACCTTCACGATCGGCCAGCGCTATCGCGGCCGTGACCTGGTCGTCTCCCACATCGATCTCTACCGGGTCTCCTCGCTGGCCGTCGAGGAGCCCGAGCTGCTGGCCGACTACCTCGGATCGGACACCGTCTCGTTCGTCGAGTGGCCCGGGGAGGAGGAGACCGCGCTCGCCGGGCTGGCGCACGTCGCGGCGCACGTCAGCCTTCAGCACGGCGGCGAGGACCTGCGCCTGGTGACGGTCAGGTGAGAGTTCTCGGGCTCGATACCGCGACCTCGGCGACCGCCGTGGGGTTGCTCGAGCTCGATCGTGATGGGAGCGAGCTAACCGCGATCGAGCGCCGCGACGACCCGCCGCCGCGGTCGCGCCCGCGGCACACCACCGCGTTGCTGGCGCTGGCGATCGCCACCCTGCACGACGCCGGGGTCGGCTGGGACGACCTTGACCTGCTCGCCGTCGGCACCGGCCCCGGCACGTTCACCGGGCTGCGGATCGGGATCACGACCGCGCGGGCCCTCGCCCACGCGCGCGAGCTGCCGCTCGTCGGGGTCTCGACGCTCCGGTCGCTGGCCAAGGCCGCCGCCGTCGCGGCGCAGGCGCAGGACCGGCTGGCGCTGGCGGTGCTCGACGCGCGCCGCCGCGAGGTGTTCGCCGCCGGCTGGGCCGATCCCGGAGCCGCGCGCACGCCGCTGATCGAGCCCGCAGCGATGGCCCCGGAGCGGCTCGCCGCGACGCTCTCCGACAGCGGCGAACGGTGGCTGGCGGTGGGGGACGGGGCGGTAGGATTCAGGGACGTCCTTCAGGGCTCGGGGGCAGTGGTTCCCGATGACGGCGCAGCGCTTCATCGGGTGAGCGCACTCGAGCACTGCCGGCTGGCGGCGGGCCTCGAACCGCAGAACCCAAACGACGTGCGACCGGAGTACCTCCGGCTCCCCGACGCGGAGTTGACCCTCCAGGCCGGCGCCGCCAGAGCGAAGACATGACCGACGACAGCTACTCGATCCGCCGGCTCTCCTACGCGGACCTGCCGCAGGTGATCGCGATCGAGCGTCGCACGTTCACGACCCCGTGGTCGCTGGCGATGTTCGTGCTCGAGCTGTCCAAGCCCTCGGGCCTGTGCCTGGCGGCGACCGCCGAGCCCGGCGGCGCGTTGCTCGGATACCTGATGTGCTCACGGTTCGACACCGTCTGGCACCTGATGAACATCGCCGTCGACCAATCGCACCGGCGCCGCGGGATCGCGTGGGCGTTGCTGGAGCGGATGGTCGAGCAGGCCGGGCCCGACGAGCAGTACACGCTCGAGGTCCGTCCCTCCAACGCCCCGGCGATCACCCTCTACGAGCGGCTCGGGTTCCGCGCCGCGGGCCGGCGCCCCCGCTATTACCGCGACAATGGCGAGGACGCGTTGATCATGTGGCGCACCCTGCAGACGACCTCGCGATCGACCGCGTCCGGATGATCCTCGCGGTCGAGACCAGTTGCGACGACACCTGCGCCGCGATCGTGACCGGCGCCGGCGAGATCCGCTCCAACGTGATCTCCTCGCAGGGGATCCACGACCGGTTCGGCGGCGTCGTGCCCGAGATCGCCTCGCGCCACCATCTCGAGCGGCTCGTCGATGTGGTCGCCGACGCCCTGTCGACGGCCGGGGTCGAGTTGGCGGATGTCGAGCTGGTCGCGGTGACCCGCGGCCCCGGTCTGGTCGCGGCGCTGCTGGTCGGCTTCGCCGGCGCCAAGGCGATCGCGGCCGCGCGCGAGCTGCCGCTGGCGCCGGTCGACCACCTCCACGGCCATGTCGCCGCCTCGTTTTTGGCGGGGTCCGAGCTCGAGCCGCCATTCGTATCGCTGATCGCCTCGGGCGGGCACACGTTCGTGGCGCGGGTGGACGACCGCGGTCCCGGATACGAGGTGCTCGGGCAGACGTTGGACGATGCCGCCGGCGAGGCGTTCGACAAGGGCGCGCGCCTGCTGGGGCTCGGCTACCCGGGCGGTCCTGCGCTCGAGAGGCTCGCGCGAGCGGGTGACCCCGAGGCGTTCCGGTTCCCGACCGGCGCTCGCGTACGAGGGCTTGATTTCTCGTTCGCCGGGCTCAAGACGGCGCTGCTCTACAAGGTGCGTGAGCTGGGCGAGGCCGAATCCGGGCGCCGCCGCGCGGACCTGGCCGCCTCCTACCAGCACGCGATCGTCGAGGCGCTGTGCGCGCGGGCCGAGCGGGCGCTTGCGCAGACGGGGCTTGACCGGCTCGCGGTCGGCGGAGGCGTGGCCGCCAACGGGCCGCTGCGCGATCGCCTCACGCAGATCGGGGCGCGGCTGCAGATTCCAGACCGCCTGTTGTGCACCGACAACGCGGCGATGATCGCCTCGGCGGCCCGCTACGTGCGGCCGCTGGCGTTCCCGGACTACCTGAGCCTCGACGTCTACGCCACCGGCGAGCTGCCCGAGGCGGTGCCGGCGTGACTGAGGTGGTGCTCTACGGGCGGCCGGGCTGCTGTCTGTGCGACGACGCCCGCCAACTGCTGCTCCGGGTCCGGGCCGACCACCCGTTCGCGTTGGGCGAGCGAGACATCGAATCCGACGACGCGCTGATGCGCGCATATCTGGAGCGGATTCCGGTCGTTACGATCGATGGCGTGGAGGCGTTCGAGCTGTTCGTCGATGAGCATGAACTGGTCAGGCGGCTGAGTTAGAGTGCGACGCCGATGAGTTATACGGTCGGTCGCGGCTCCGAGCCGCCCACGTCCGGCCTGGACAAGCCGGGAGAGAAGCTGTCGCTCGGCGTCGCGGCGCGGCTGTCGAGGTATCTGCAGGTCCTCACCCAGGCCCGCAAGATCGGCAAGGAGACGATCTCCTCGCAGGAGCTGGCCGACTACACGCACGTCAACTCGACCCAGATCCGCCGTGACCTGTCGGGCTTCGGCAAGTTCGGCAAGCGTGGGGTCGGCTACAACGTCGAGTCGCTCGTCTCGCAGATCCGCAAGATCCTGCGCACCGCCGGGCAGCACAACATCGCGCTGTTCGGCGCGGGTCACCTCGGCACGGCGATCGCGACCTCGGACATCTTCGCCGACCATGGCTTCCGGGTCGTCGCGATCTTCGACGTCGATCCGGAGCGGGTCGGCATCGAGATCGGGACCCTGAAGGTCCGCCACAAGGCCGACCTGATCACGGTCGTCGAGGAGCAGGACATCCTCGTCGCGGTGCTGGCGGTGCCCGCGGCGGCGGCGCAGGAGCTCGCCAACGAGCTCGTCGAGGCGGGCGTCAAGATCATCTTCAACTACTCCGACTCCCTGCTGCAGGTTCCGCCGGAGGTCACCGTTCACACGTCCAGCCCCGCCGTCGATCTGCTCTACGCGCTGTACTTCTATCTGACCTAGCTCGCCCCGACGGAGCTCAGATACATGGAGATCGATCTCGACGCCGCGCGCGAGGCCTTCAAGGCATCAACCGATCTGACGGTCGGCCTGGAGGAGGAGTTCGCGATCCTCGATCCGGAGACGCTGGAGATGACCGGGCGCTTCGAGCGTCTGCGCGACGCGGCCGCGACTGACGACGCCGCGCTCAGCGAGTCGATCGCCGGTGAGCTGATCTCCTCGGAGATCGAGATCCGGTCCGGCCGGGGCGAGGACCTGAGGGCCGCGCAGGAGACCCAGCGGGAGCTGGGCCGGCGGCTGTTCGCCCTGGCGGCGCGCAGCGAGGTGGAGCTCGGCGCGACCGGGACGCACCCCTACTCGGACTATCGCGATCAGCAGATCATTCAGACCGACCACTACCGCAGGGTGGAGGACGGCCTGAGGTACGTGGCGTGGCGCAACAACACGTTCTCGCTGCATGTCCACGTCGGCATCCGGGACGCGGATCGCGCGGTCCGGGTCTGCGACCGGCTGCGGCCCGTGCTGCCGATCCTGCTGGCGATCTCGGCCAACTCGCCGTTCCTCGACGGTCGAGATGCCGGCCTGCACAGCGCGCGCACGCAGACGTTCACCAAGAGCTTTCCCCGCTGCGGCGTGCCGGACTCGTTCGGCTCCTGGGCCGCGTTCGCCGAATACGTCGAGTTCCTCGTGCAGACCCGTTCGATCGTCGAATACACCCAGGTGTGGTGGTCGGTGCGCCCGCACCTGTCGTTCGGCACGGTTGAGGTCAGGATCTGCGACGCGCAGTGCACCGCTGCCGAGTCCGACGAGCTGCAGGCGTTGATCGTGGCCTGCGTCGCGCAGGCAGCGCGCGACGTCGACGACGGCGTGCGGTTCGTCGAGCTGCCCCGCCGAATGATCGAGGAGAACGTGTGGCGCGCGCTGCGCTACGGCCTGGACGGCGAGCTGCTGGACCTCGAGCGTCGTGAGCAGTACCCGGCCGCCGGCGCCGCCGAGCGGCTGCTGGCATGGACGGCGCCGGTCCGCTCGGAGCTCGGGATCGAGGTCGCGCTACCGTCGCTCAATGGCGCGCAGCGCCAGCGGCGGATGCTCGACTCCGGCATGACGCTGCGCGAGGTCTACGCTGCGGTGCAGGCGCAGACGCGTGAGACGTACTCTCTTGGGCAACCGGCAACCGCCGCTCGTCGCGGGCGCTGACACGGAAGGACATCGATGAGCGCAACCGATCAACCGTCCGAGGAGGAACTGCGGGCCGCCTACGAGGCCGAGCTCAAGATGATCCGCGTCGAGCACATCCTGCTCGAGCAGGTGGTGACGCTGGTCAACCTCGGGATGCGCAAGACGGGCATGGCGCCCGGAACCGAGGACGAGCGTGACTCCGGCCAGGTTCGGATGGCGATCGAGAGCGTGCGGGCGCTGATGCCGCTGCTGGAGCAGGCGGCGCCCGAGCAGGTCCAGCCGATCCGCGACGCGGTGTCGCAGCTGCAGCTCGCGTACGTGCGGCTCGGCGGGGGCGAGCCGGCCGTCCCGCCGCGCCCGGCCGATCCGCGCGCGACGTCGACGTCGACGCCGCCGATACCGACGCCCGGAACCGGCCCTGGGCAGACGCTGCCGGAGTCGCCAGCGCCGTCCGATGCGGGCGAAGCGGGCGAACCGGGGCCGGCGCAGCGCAGCGGCCGGCTGTGGGTTCCGGGCCAATAGCGCGATCCGCGCCGTTGTGACGACCGGCGCACAATCAGGACATCCGACCAGCGTCCGCGATAGACTGCCGCGCTGTCTGATCATGGGCCACCGCACGACTGCGGCGGCCCTTTCCTGTCTGACCGCGCATCCGCGCGCTCGTTTCTAAGAGCCCTTTCGGAGGAGACTTGTCCAGCTTTCTGACGCATCATGGCGACGTAGTGGCGCTTGTCTGCGCTGCGTGCGCGATCGCGTACGGCTTCGTCACGGCACGACAGCTGCTCGCCCTGTCACCCGGGAACGAGCGGATGCGCTCGATCTCGCATGCGGTCCAGGAGGGCGCGTCCGCCTACCTCAATCGCCAGTACACGACGATCGCGGCAGTCGGCGTGGTCGTCTTCATCGTGCTGATCCCGCTGCAGAACATCCGCGTCGCGATCGGCTTCCTCGTCGGCGCGGTGCTGTCGGCCTCCGCCGGCTACATCGGCATGAACGTGTCGGTCCGCGCCAACGCGCGCGTCGCCGAGGCCGCCCGCGGCAGCATCTCCAAGGCGCTGTCGGTCGCGTTCCGCGGCGGCGCCGTGACCGGCATGCTCGTCGTCGGCCTCGCGCTGGTCGGCGTCAGCGGCTACTACGGGGTCCTGACCTTCGTCGTCGGTGAGAGCACCCGCCACGCCGTCGACGCGCTGATCGGGCTGAGCTTCGGTGGCTCGCTGATCTCGGTGTTCGCGCGCCTCGGCGGCGGCATCTTCACCAAGGGCGCCGACGTCGGCGCCGACATCGTCGGCAAGATCGAGGCCGGCATCCCCGAGGACGATCCGCGCAACCCGGCCGTGATCGCCGACAACGTCGGCGACAACGTCGGCGACTGCGCCGGCATGGCCGCCGACCTGTTCGAGACCTACGCCGTCACCGCCGTCGCCGTGATGCTGCTCGGGGTGCTGACGTTCACCAACGACGCGGCCGTCGCGCTGTACCCGCTGGTGCTCGGCGGCATCTCGATCATCTGCTCGATCATCGGCACCTACGCGGTGCGGACCCGCACCGGCAACGTCGAACGTGCGCTCTACCAGGGGCTGATCGTGTCCGGAGGGCTGGCTGCGCTGGCGTTTCTCCCGATTACCTACTGGCTGATGCACGGGCTGACGCTGAGCCATGGCGGGGTCGCGCCGAAGTGGTGGCACTACTACCTGTGCGCGCTGATCGGGCTCGTGATCACCGCCTGCCTGTTCGTGATCACCGATTACTACACCTCGATCCGCTTCTCCCCGGTCCGCTCGACCTCGCGCGCGTCGCTCACCGGCCACGCGACCAACATCATCCAGGGCCTGGCGCAGGGCTACCAGGCGACCGCGCTGCCCGCGATCGTGCTGGCGCTCGGGATCTTCGGCGCCTGGAAGCTCGGCCACGGGATCTACGGGATCGGCGTCGCGGTGATGGCGCAGCTGTCGCTGACCGGCCTGATCGTCGCGCTGGACGCGTTCGGACCGATCACCGACAACGCCGGCGGCATCGCCGAGATGGCGGATCTGCCCGAGGAGGTACGCACCATCACCGACGCGCTCGACGCGGTCGGTAACACAACCAAGGCGGTCACCAAGGGCTACGCGATCGGCTCGGCCGCGCTCGCCGCGCTGGTGCTGTTCAACGCGTTCGAGCAGCAGTTGGAGGCGAAGGTCGGGCACGTCATCCAGTTCGAGATCGGCAACCCGCCGGTGCTGATCGGGCTGCTGATCGGCGGCATGATGGTCTACCTGTTCGCGGCGCTGTCGATGGAGTCCGTCGGCCGTGCCGGGGCGGCGGTCGTCGAAGAGGTGCGCCGTCAGTTCCGCGAGAAGCCCGGGATCATGGACGGCACGGAGCTGCCTGACTACGGCCAGTGCGTCGACATCGTCACCAAGTCGGCGCAGCGGGAGATGATCCTGCCGGCGCTGATCCCGATCGTGTTCACGGTGATCGTCGGGATCATCTCGAAGCAGGCGCTCGGCGGTCTGCTGATCGGCGTGATCGTCGTCGGCCTGTTCATGGCCGTCTCGATGACGGCCGGCGGCGGGGCGTGGGACAACGCCAAAAAGCTGATCGAGGACGGTGAGTACGGCGGCAAGGGGTCAGAGGCCCACGCCGCGGCGGTCACCGGTGACACGGTCGGCGACCCCTTCAAGGACACCACCGGACCGGCGATCAACCCGATGATCAAAGTGGCGAACATCGTTGCGCTGCTGATCATCCCGCTCATTACGTAGCTGTTAGGAGTGCGGGGACGCCGTTCGTCCTCGAGACACCGGAGGTTAGGCTCGGCTCGTTGCCTCTGTCATAGGCACCCGAGTGTCTCGAGGACGAACAGCATCCCCACCCTCCTGGTTGCCGCTGGCTGCGGTGATCTTGGCGCTGGCTGTTCTGGGGGCGGGGTGTGGGGCGAGCCATCATTCGGCGTCTGCGGCGTCCTCGTCATCGTCGTCCACGTCCAGCGCGTCGTCGACGGCCGAGACGGTGATGACGCGAGCGGAGTCGGTTTGCGTGACGGGGCGACCGGTGGTGGCGGCGCGGCTGGGCGTGTCGTTCGGCGGGGTGTCGATTCGGGCGATCAAATCGCCGACCGACGGGATGCCGGTCTGCCGGTTCAGGGTCAGCCAGGGGCATGGTCCGCTGACGCTCAGCGTCGAGGTCGACGACTCGCCGCAGCCGTATCAGGTGCTCGAGCGTCGAGCGGTCGAGGAAGGGCAGAACTTCGCGTTCATCGCGCACTTCAAGTACCCGCAGGCGATCATGCACCTGGGGCTCGACGCGTGGTGGTTCCCGCGTGAGCAGCAGGCGCAGACGACCGATGGACGGGTTCTGATCACGGTCACGATCATCAGCTGGCCCGGCCATGGCAACCGGCCGCGCAAGGCGCTGTCGGCGGCGGTCGCGCGTCCGTACCTGGGCCGGCTGATCGGGGGCCGGACCGACAAGGGCGAGGCCTGATCGTGGCGAAATGCAGGCGATCGGGCGTGCTCGTCGTAGCCTGAACGGACAAGCATGTCCGCATCCGTCGAGCTCGGCCTGGTATTGGCGCTGCTGACCGCGTTCGGCTCGGTCGCCGGTTTCCTCTACAAGTTCAAGGGCGCGCGTGAGGCACCCGAGGTCCAGCTGGGTCGGCCGATCCACTCGACGATCGAGCTGTTCCGCTCGCCGGTCTACGCGCTCGGAATCCTGATCGCGCTGATCTCGTGGGGATTTCACGACGGGGCGCTGGCGCTGGCGCCGATCTCGCTCGTGCAATCGGTGATCGCCGGTGGGCTCGTGCTGCTGACCGTGGCCGCCGACAAGCTGTTCGGGCTTCCGGTCACGCGCCGGGAGTGGATCGGCGTCGGGCTGACCGCGACCGGACTCGCGTTCCTGGCGGCGACGATGAGCGGCGACACCAGCAGCGCACACTCGCGCTATCACCCGGGGTCGCTCGCGATCTTCCTGATCGTCGTCGGCGCGGCGGGGCTCGTCTGCTGCATGCGGGTCAAACGGCCGGCGTGGCTGGCGGTCTCGGCCGGGCTGCTGTGGGCGACCTCGGACACGTCGATCAAGGCGCTCAGCTCGCATCTGTCAAAGCTCGGGATCGGGGTGGTGATCCACCCGCTGGCGGTCGTGATCCTGGTCGCGTCGTTGGTTGGGCTGCTGATCTCGGCGCGGTCGCTGCAGCTCGGCGACGCCGTGCCGATGATCGCGCTGACAAGCGCCGCGGCGAACCTGACGACGATCGCCGCGGGCCCGCTCGTGTTCGGCGAGCCGTGGCCGCACTCCACCGCCGGTCAGGCGGTCAGGATCGTTGCGTTCGTGCTGGTGATCGTCGCAGCGTCGCTGACGCCTCCGCCGTCGGCGCCGCCCGAGCAGGACGCGGGCGCGCCCGTCGAGCGGATGCCGGGCCTGCCGGCATCCGTCGGGGGTCACCAGGGCGGCGAACCTTCATGACCTCGGGTGGACACGCCGTGGTGCCCCACTGTTTAGAGTGCCGGGCATGTTCATCCTGATCGTCGGTGCCGGCCGCGTCGGGTCGGCGGTCGCCAAGCGTTCGCTGGAGGCCGGCCACGAGGTGTCCGTGCTCGATCTCGATCCCCTCTCGCACGAACGCCTGGACAAGGATCAGACGACCAGCTGGGAAGATGCGGGTGGCCGCTTCACGGTCGGCGCCGCGCTGGAGATCGAGGGACTGATCGAGGCCGGAATCGAGCAGACAGACGTGTTCCTCGCCGCGACCCGGGGGGACAACACGAACCTCGTGATCGCACAGCTCGCGCAGCGGCGGTTCGACGTGCCGCGGGTCGTCGTCCGGGTCGCCGACCCCGCGCGCGCCGCCTGGTACGGCGAACAGGGCCTGATCACGATCTG
>Ga0302325_10013291_pt1 | contig 17564 bp, 15 predicted proteins | sample Palsa_T0_2_FD_201948 | JGI IMG/M metagenome (GOLD analysis project Ga0302325, IMG submission 201948) | Peat permafrost microbial communities from Stordalen Mire near Abisko, Sweden - Palsa_T0_2 | ecosystem: Environmental > Terrestrial > Soil > Palsa > Peat permafrost | place: Sweden: Abisko... | reverse complement strand
ACGAGCGGGTAGCCGACATCCGCGGCGCGCTGCAGCAGACGATGGACGACAACGCCGCGGTGTTCCGCACCGAGGACACTCTCACGCACGCGCTCACCGATATTCACGCCCTCAAGGAACGGTACTCTCGAATCTCAGTGCACGACAAGGGAAAGCGCTTCAACAGCGAGTTGCTGGAAGCAATCGAATTGGGTTTCCTGCTGGAGTTGGCCGAAGTCACCGTCGTCGGCGCGCTGAACCGCAAGGAAACTCGAGGCGGGCACGCTCGCGAGGATTACCCCAACCGCGACGACGTCGACTACATGCGCCACACCATGGCCTATAAGGATATTGGGGCCGACAAGAATATTGGGGCCGACAAGCGGGGCAGCGATCTACTCAGTGACATCCGGCTGGATTTCAAGCCCGTGGTGCAGACCCGCTACGAACCCAAGGAACGGAAGTACTGATGAGTTCGTCGCCACAACGCGAGGTCAGTGAGACCGCGCCGATCGGAGACCCGCTCGAGCCACCACTGCCACCGCTACCCGAGGGCGCGGCCATGGTGACACTCCGGATCGCCCGGTTCAACCCGGAAAACCCCGATCAGTACGCCGATTCCGGCGGCTGGCAGAGCTTCCGGGTGCCGTACCTGCCCTCCGACCGGCTGCTCAATCTGCTGATTTACGTCAAGAGCTACCTCGACGGCACCCTGACCTTCCGGCGCTCCTGCGCACACGGCGTATGCGGATCCGACGCGATGCGGATCAACGGGGTCAATCGGTTGGCCTGCAAGGTGCTGATGCGCGACCTTGTGCCGGCTAAATCGAAGAAGCCGAGAAAAAATCCGACCATCACCGTCGAGCCGATCCGCGGGCTGCCGGTGGAAAAAGATTTGATCGTCGACATGGAGCCGTTCTTCGACGCCTACCGCGCGGTCAAGCCGTACCTCATCACCAGCGGTAATCCCCCGACGCGGGAACGGATCCAAAGCCAATCCGATCGTGCCCGCTACGACGACACCACCAAGTGCATCCTGTGCGCTGCCTGCACCACCAGTTGTCCAGTGTTCTGGAACGAGGGCAGCTACTTCGGCCCCGCGGCGATCGTCAACGCGCACCGCTTCATCTTCGACAGCCGCGACGAGGCCGCCGCCGAACGCCTCGACATCCTCAACGAGGTCGACGGCGTGTGGCGCTGCCGCACCACGTTCAACTGCACCGATGCCTGCCCACGGGGCATCGAGGTGACCAAGGCGATCCAAGAGGTCAAGCGCGCGTTGATGTTTGCGCGCTGAGTCCCCGGCGACGTAACCTTCACGGTCAAGATGCTCGACCACCTCTGGCTGCACTTCGCCCGGCACGGCCCGGGTGTCACACCGCCGATTATCACCCGCGGCGACGGCGTGACGATCTTCGACGACCGCGGTAAGAGTTATCTCGACGGGCTCTCCGGGCTGTTCGTGGTGCAGGTCGGACATGGACGGGCCGAACTGGCCGAGGCCGCGGCGCGGCAGGCCGGCACGCTGGCCTACTTCCCGCTGTGGGGCTATGCCACACCGCCCGCGATCGAGCTGGCCGACCGGATCGCTGGTTACGCCCCCGGCGAGCTGAACCGGGTGTTCTTCACCAGCGGCGGCGGCGAGGCGGTTGAAACCGCCTGGAAACTCGCCAAGCAGTATTTCAAGCTCACCGGCAAACCCGGTAAGTACAAGGTGGTTTCCCGCGCCGTCGCATATCACGGCACCCCGCACGGCGCGCTGGCGATCACCGGCCTGCCGGCCTACAAGACGCCGTTTGAGCCGCTGCCCCCCGGCGGAATCCGCGTGCCGAACACCAATTTCTACCGTGCGCCCGAGCCGTTTCGGTCCGACGTCAAAACCTTCGGCCGGTGGGCCGCCGACCGCATAGCGGAGGCCATCGAGTTCGAGGGGCCCGATACCGTCGCCGCGGTTTTTCTCGAGCCGGTGCAGAACGCGGGCGGCTCGATCCCGCCGCCGCCGGGCTACTTCGAGCGGGTGCGTGAGATCTGCGACCACTACGACGTGTTGTTGGTATCCGACGAGGTGATCTGCGCCTTCGGCCGCATCGGATCGGTGTTCGCGTGTGACGACGTGGGCTATCAGCCGGACATCATCACCTGCGCCAAGGGTCTGACGTCGGGGTACTCGCCGATCGGCGCGATGATCGCCAGCGACCGGTTGTTCGAACCGTTCAACGACGCCAAGACGATCTTCCCGCACGGCTACACCTTCGGCGGCCATCCGGTGTCGGCGGCCGTCGCACTGGCCAACCTCGACATTTTCGAGCGTGAGGGCCTCAACGAGCGCGTCAAGCACCTGGCGCCGGCATTGCGCGCCACCTTGGAGCGGCTCTACGACGTGCCGATCGTCGGCGATGTCCGCGGCGAGGGCTACTTCTACTCGATCGAACTGGTCAAGGACCAGCAGACCCGGCAGACGTTCACCCCCGAGGAACGCGAACGGCTGCTGCCCGACATCTCGGCGGCCCTTTTCGAGGCCGGGCTGTACTGCCGCATCGACGAACGCGGCGACCCCGCAATCGTCATCGCTCCCCCGCTGATCAGCGGTCAAACCGAGTTCGACACCATCGAAGCGATCCTGCGCAGCGTGCTGACGACCAGCCTAGGGGCGTTATGACCAAGCCGAGCATCGACCCGATCCGGTGGCAACCACCGCCGTCGCGCCCACTGCCCGAACCCAACCTGACCGCGACGCTGCACGTCCTCACGTTGCCGGGCAACGCCCCAGAGGACGTCGTCGCCGACGCTGCCGGCAACGTCTGGACCGGCGTCGAGGACGGGCGGCTTATCCGGATCAGCCCCGACGGCGGCTCCGCGCAGGTGGTTGCCGACACTGGCGGGCGGCCGCTGGGCCTGGCCGTGGCACACGACGGCCGTCTGCTGGTCTGCGACAGCCATCGCGGCCTGTTGCGTTACGACCCGGCCACCGCGACGATGGAAACGTTGGTCGCCGAGGCGGCCGGACGGCCGCTGACGTTCTGCTCCAACGTCGTCGAATCATCTAACGGCACAATCTTTTTCACCGAATCGACAAGCAGATTCCACTACGAGTACTACAAGGGCTCAGTCGTCGAGGGCCGCCCGACCGGGTCGCTGTTCCGGCGGGATCCCGATGGGACCGTCCACGTGCTGGCTTCGGATCTGCATTTCGCCAACGGTGTCACGTTGACCGCCGACGAGTCGGCGGTGGTGTTCGCCGAGACCACCGCTTGCCGGGTGTCCAAATACTGGCTCACCGGAGCAGCAGCCGGATCGATCACCCCGTTGGTCACCGACCTGCCGGGCTACCCGGACAACATCTCCACCGGCCGCAACGGCCAGATCTGGGTCGCCATGGTCTCGGAGCGCAACCGGCTCAGCGAATGGCTTGCACCGCGCGCACCGGTTATCCGCAGTCTGTTGTGGCGGCTGCCGTATCGCTGGCTGCCCAACCCGAAGCCGACGGTCTGGGTGGTCGCCTTCGACCCCGACGACGGACGCGTGGTGACGCACCTTCGCGCCTCGCATCCGGACTTCGGCCTGGCCACCGGTGTGGTGGAGACGCCGGGACGGTTGTGGCTGGGCCGCATCGGCGGCGCGGGCGTGTGTTACCTGGATTTGTAACATCCGCAACACCAGTCACAGCGCGGCTCCCGCAAATCGGGCCGCTGATCGCCTAATCTGCACACACGATGGCTCTCTTACGTAAAGCATCATGCCTGGCAGCGACAGGTTTCATGCTGACGGCGCCCGCGCTGCTCGGCATGCCGGCCGCCGTCGCCGAGCCGGCCGCTGGACCCGGCTCGGCGCACGACATGTGCCCCTACAAGGTCGCGACCCCGCCGGCGGTGGACTCCTCGGAAGTCCCGCAGGCCGGCGACCCGCCACTGCCACTGCCGGTGCCACCGTCCCCAATCGGCGGTAACTCCCTGAGCGGCTGCGGCGTCGTCACCGCGGCCGGCACCCCACCGGTGCCCGGCGACATCTCCGCCGACGCCTGGGTGGTCGCCGACCTGGACAGCGGGGCCATCATCGCCGCCCGCGACCCGCACGGTCGTCACCGTCCGGCCAGTCTCATCAAGGTGCTCGTCGCGATGGCGTCGTTGCGCGAGCTCAACCTCAACAAGACCGTCGACGGCACGCCTGACGATGTCGCCGCGGAGGGCACCCGGGTCGGCGTTGCCCCGGGTGGCGCCTACACGGTCAACCAGTTGCTGCACGGGCTGCTGATGCACTCCGGCAACGACGCCGCGCACTCGCTGGCCATGCAACTGGGCGGTATGCCGCTCGCGCTGGACAAGATCAACACGCTGGCCGCCAAGCTCGGCGGACGCGACACCCGCGCCGTGACGCCCTCGGGGCTGGACGGGCCCGGTATGAGCACATCGGCCTACGACATCGGCCTGTTCTACCGATACGCCTGGGAGAACCCGACTTTCGCCGACATCGTGCATACCCAGAAGTTCGATTTCCCCGGACACGCCGACAAACCCGGCTACGAGCTGGAAAACGACAACCAACTGCTCTACCACTACCCGGGCGCGCTCGGCGGCAAGACCGGTTACACCGACGACGCGGGACAAACGTTCGTCGGCGCCGCGAACCGAGACGGGCGCCGGCTGATGGTGGTGCTGATGCACGGGACCCGGCTGCCGATCGCACCGTGGCAGCAGGCCGCGCACTTACTGGACTACGGTTTCGCGACCGCGCCGGGGACCCGGGTGGGCACGCTGATCGAGCCCGACCCGGCGCTGACGGCCGCAACACCCGCAGCGCCCGGTGAGCCTGGCTCGGGGCCTGCCGCGAATGCCGCCGCGCTGCTCCCCGCCGCGGACGCACTTCCGGTTAGGGTCGGTGTCACGATCATCGGTACGGTCGTCGTATTCGGCTTGATCATGGTGGCTCGCTCGACGAACCGGCGGCCGCAGCGCTAGCGGCGGCGCTGGCCGCTGCCGGGGCCCGGACGGCCACCGGAGGGGAGATCGTGGCCCGCATCAGCGAGTCTGTACGAACACGGCGACGGTTGCTGATCGCTCTCGCGGCGGCAAGCCTGGGAACCGTCTGCGGCTACGACCTGTCCAACATCGCGGGCGCACTGCTGTTCATCACTGACGACTTCCAGCTGACCATCCACCAACAAGAGCTGCTGACCACGATGGTGGTGATCGGGCAGATCTGCGGTGCGCTGTCCGGCGGCGTGCTCGCCAACGCGATCGGACGCAAACGATCGATGATGCTGGTGGCGGGTGGCTATGCGGTGTTCGCGCTGCTGGCCGCCGCATCGGTGTCGATGCCGCTGCTGGTGACGGCGCGGCTGCTGCTGGGCGTGACCATCGGTTTGTCCGCCGTCGTGGTTCCGGTGTACATCGCCGAATCGGCGCCGGCGCGAGTGCGCGGCTCATTGCTGGTGACCTATCAGGTGGCGACCGTGCTGGGCATCATCGGCGGCTACCTGGCCGCTTATGCGCTGGCGGATTCGCATAGCTGGCGGTGGATGCTCGGACTGGCAGCGATACCGGCGTTGCTGGTCCTTCCACTGCTGGCCCAGATGCCCGACACCGCCCGGTGGTATCTGTTCAAGAACCGGGTCGACGACGCCCGCCGGGCGCTACTGAGAGTGGAGCCGAACCGAGACGTCGAGCAGGAACTCGCCGAGATCGTCGAGGCGATGCGCGACGAACACGGCGGGACATTCACCGAAATGCTGCGCCCGCCGTATCTGCGCGCCACCGCGTTCGTCGTCGGGCTCGGCTTCTTCGCCCAGCTGACCGGGATCAACGGAATCATCTATTACAGTCCGCGGCTCTTCGAGTCCATGGGCTTTCAGGGCAAGTTCGCCCTTCTCGTGCTTCCCGCGCTCGTACAACTGGCCTCGCTGGCCGCAGTGCTGGTCTCGTTGGTTCTCGTCGACCGCATCGGACGCCGACCCATTCTGCTGTCCGGCATCGCTGCGATGATTCTCGGCGACGTGGTGCTGGTCGGCGTGTTCGCCGGCAAATCCAGCGCCGTCTCGGGGTTGGGGTATGCCGGTCTGCTGCTGTTCACCATGGGATTCACCTTCGGATTCGGCGCGCTGGTCTGGGTTTACGCCGGCGAGAGCTTCCCGGCACACCTGAGGTCATTGGGATCCAGCGTGATGCTCACCGCCAACCTGACGGCCAACGCGCTGGTGGCTGCGATCTTTCTGACGATGTTGCACACCCTCGGTGGCACAGGCACGTTCGCGGTGTTCGGCCTGTTGGCGACCGTGGGGTTCGTCCTGGTGTATCGGTTCGCGCCCGAAACCAAAGGGCGACAACTCGAAGACATCCGCCACTTCTGGGAAAACAACGGCCGCTGGCCTGACGCGATTCCCACTGCGACAACGGATATGCAGGCATGCCGCTGATCGCGGCGGGCACTGTCGTACTCGAGCAGGGCGTCTGCCGACCGGGCTGGACACACACCTCGGGTGTGCAGATCGTTGGTTCCGGCCAGGGCCGACCACCCCAACCTCCCGATCTCTACCTACCCGACGCGGTGCTGGTGCCCGGCTTCGTCGACATCCATGTGCACGGCGGCGACGGCGCCTCGTACACCGACGGCAATGCCTCAGACATCGCGCGCGCAGCAAGGTTTCACCGCCGACACGGCACCACAACCACGCTGGCAAGCCTGGTCACCGCATCTGCCGTCGACCTGCTCGCCGCGGTGCGTGTGCTCGCCGAGTCGACGACCGCCGGCCTCATCGCCGGTATCCATCTGGAGGGGCCGTGGCTGAGCGCGGTGCACTGCGGGGCACATGACCGGACGCAGTTGCGCGACCCGGCGCCGGCGGAGATCGACGCGCTGCTGGCTGCCGGCGAAGGGGCGATCCGGATGGTCACCCTGGCGCCCGAACGCCCCGGCAGCGACGACGCGATTACCCGCTTGGTCGACGCCGGAGTGGTTGTCGCCGTTGGGCATACGGATGCGAGCTACGAGCAGACCCGTCACGCTATTGAGCTCGGGGCGACGGTGGGCACCCACCTGTTCAACGCGATGCGGCCACTGCACCACCGCGAGCCCGGGCCCGCCCTGGCATTGCTCGAGGACGACCGGGTGACCGTCGAGTTGATCGCGGACGGCGTGCACGTCCACCCCGCAGTGGTGCATGCGGTGATCGAGGCGGCGGGAGCCGACCGGGTCGCGTTGGTCACCGATGCCACCGCCGCGGCAGGGTTGGGCGACGGCGAATTTCGGCTCGGGGCAATCCCGGTCGACGTGGTCGAAGGGGTGGCGCGGGTTCAAGGCACATCGACGATCGCGGGCAGCACCGCGACCATGGATCAGCTTTTCCGGGTCGCGGCCGGCATCGGATCAGACCGGGACGCTGCGCTGGCCGCCGCGGTGCGACTGACGTCGACGACCCCGACCCGCGCACTGGGACTACACGGAGTCGGCAGCTTGCGAGCCGGTGCAGCGGCCAATCTTGTTGTGTTGGAACAGAACCTACAGGTCAGTGCCGTTATGACCCATGGTGACTGGCAAATGGATCGCTAGCGACCGTAGATCGTGTCACGCCGAAGCGTGCTGGTGTGCGTCGTCCTCCGCCCGGCCGAACAGGAACGGGTAGGCGATGCCGGCGATTGCCCCGCCGATCAGCGGCGCGAGCCAGAACACCCAGAGCTGCGCCGGAGCCCCATCGCCGTTGAAGAAGGCGACAGCCGTGGACCGAGCGGGGTTGACCGACGTGTTCGAGATCGGAATGGCAACCAGGTGGATCACCGTCAGTGTGAGCCCGATGGCCAAGCCGGCGACGCCCACCGTTGTCCGTCCGTCGGTCGAACCGAGAATGACCAACACGAATATCGCCGTCAAAACGATCTCGGCGAGGCAGCACTTTCCACTCAACGCGACGAGCCAATGCCGCACCCAGTGTGACAGCGGGGTTGAAGTGCCCGCCGGAGATCGTTCCGAACGCGTAGACGCCGGTCAACACGGTAAGGCCGAACGCGAGCGCAACGCCAAGATAGCCGATACCCAGTGGGTAGTGACCGGAGTGGGCTTTCAGTGAGAAGACCGCGCTACCAACGCCGCCCAGCACCCAGCCAGAAGGTGCCGATCGTCTCCGCGGCCAGTTTGTGAAACAAATTTGGTGCTGACATCGTCTACCCGCCTTTGCGTAGAGCAATCGATTTGTGCCGCTCAGGCATGACACGTCCGAAGACCGACACATCCGGTCGTGGCCAAATCGTGTCGCGAACGAGACAGTCGCTTTGCCAGCAAGCTACTTCTTGGGGCGCCTGACGAGTCGCGAAAGACCCAGCGCTCCGATGGCACCCAGCGCCGCGGCGGTCAACGCTTGCTGGGCGCCGAGACCCTCGTTCACCTGCACCCGGGTCGTAATGACCGCGGGCTCGGGCGGGCTTACCGGCGCCGCGACCACGTCGTGCGTCGACGTCGCAGCCCACGCAGTGGCAAATAGCAGCAACCGCGCGGTGACGTAGGCAAACACCATGAGACCCAGCACCGGTCCGAAGGTGGCACCCGCCGGGCTGCGCAGAACGGACTTGAGATAGATCGACGCGACCAACTTGAACACTTCAAAGCCGATCGCCGCGAGCAGACCGGCCCGAAAGGAGCTGGCGTAGCTGACCGATCCCCGTGGCAACCAGCCGATCATCCAGCTGAACACCAACCAGGACAGCAGCACTGACACCAAGACCGAGACCAGGCGAAGTGTCACGTCCAGCGCCGGCGCATTGTGAATTCCCAGCCAGGCCAACATTTTGCCCGTCGGCACGACGTTGGCGAGCGCACTGAGCGCGACCGTGGCGAAGATTGCCACGAAAGAAGAGACCATCGCGTTTAGATCAGAGAGCTTGGTGCGGAGGAATCCGAGCGACCCGTCACCCTTGTCCCACATTTCGCTGAGCGCGACCCGGAGATTGGCCATCCAGTTCAGGCCGACCCATGCGGCAGTCGCTAAACCGATGACGCCGACCGACGCGCGCGAATTGATCGCCGAACTCACCAGGTCGACCATTTGCTGCCCCAGCGCGCCAGGGACCGCCGACCTGACCTTGTTGTCGATACCGGTCAGCACGTCAGGCCGACGCGACAGCAGGAATCCGCCCACGCTGAAACCAACCATCAGCAATGGGAACAACGCGAAGATCGTGTAGTAGGTCAGGCCGGCCGCCAAGAAGTTGCCGTTGCGTTCGTCAAAGCGATCATTGGCCCGCATCGCGTGGTCGAACCATTCATACCGCGCCCGCAGTCGATCCAGGATTCCTGGTTTGCCAGGATCGCTCATCACTGACCTGCGCTACGAACGTCTCGGCAAGAACCCAAGCCGGTCGTACACCCGGTCGATCGTTTTCGCGGCCACATCATCGGCCCGCGCGGCTCCCCTGGCCAGCACCTCCTCCAGTTCGGTTGGGTCAGCCAGCAATTCGTCGACGCGGGTCTTGATCGGGGTTACGAATTCGACGACCGCCTCGGCGGTGTCCTTCTTCAGGTCGCCATAGCCGCGTCCCGCGTAACCCCGCACCAGCGTGTCGACGTCGACACCGGTGACCGCGGACTGGATGGTCAACAGGTTCGACACCCCGGCTTTGGCGTCGGGGTCGAAGCGGATCTCGCGTTCGCTGTCGGTCACAGCAGACCGAATCTTTTTGGCCGACAGAGCCGGAGCGTCGAGCAGACTGATCAGCCCGGCGTCGGTTGCTGCCGACTTGCTCATCTTCGACGACGGATCCTGCAGGTCATAGATTTTCGCGGTGGCCTTGGGAATGAGGAGATCGGGAACCACAAAGGTATCCGGGAACCGGCTGTTGAACCGTTGTGCGATGTCACGGGCCAGCTCCAGATGCTGGCGCTGGTCTTCGCCGACCGGCACCAATTCGGCGTCGTAAGCCAGCACGTCGGCGGCCTGCAACACGGGGTAGGTGAATAGGCCGACGGTGGTCGCGTCGCTGCCCTGCCGCGTTGACTTGTCCTTGAACTGTGTCATCCGCGATGCCTGGCCGAAGCCGGTGAAACAGCCCAACACCCAGGCGAGCTGAGTGTGCGCGGGGACGTGACTCTGCACGAAGATGGTGCTGCGACCGGGGTCGACGCCAAGGGCGAGATACTGCGCGGCGGTGACCAGAGTGCGGCGCCGCAACACGTCTGGGTCCTGCGGGATGGTGATGGCATGCAGGTCGACGACACAGAAGAACGCGTCGTAGTCGTCTTGTAATTGGGCCCACTGGGTGACGGCACCCAACGCATTTCCGAGGTGAAGCGAGTCGGAGGTGGGCTGCACGCCGGAAAAGACCCGGCGGGATTCAGTAGGGGTACTCATGATGATTCGATCTTTTCACGCCGACACCGGCGCTCCTTGCGGTACCGGCGGTATCACCTTAATGTCGGCTGGATGACGACTCGCGCGCCCATCCATCTCGGGTCAGGCGAACCGGTGCTGTTGCTGCACCCCTTCTTGATATCGCAGCTGGTGTGGCAGAAGGTGGCGCCGCAGTTGGCCGACACCGGTCGCTACGAGGTGTTCGCTCCGACGATGGCCGGCCACAACGGCGGCCCGCCCGCCGGCACCTGGTTCCTGAGCTCGTCGCTGTTGGCCGACCACGTCGAGCGCCAACTCGACCAGCTGGGCTGGGACACCTGCCACATTGTCGGCAACTCGCTGGGCGGCTGGGTCGCCTTCGAGCTGGAACGCCGCGGCCGGGCGCGCACCGTCACCGGCATCGCGCCGGCCGGCGGCTGGACCCGTTGGACCCCGGCCAAATTCGAGGTGATCGCCAAGTTCATCAGTGGGCTGCCCTTCTTGGCAGTGGCACGCTTGGCGGGGCCGCGCGCGTTGCGGCTGCCTTTCAGTCGTCGGCTCGCCAGTCTGCCGATCAGCGCGTCACCGGACGGGGTCAGTGACAGTGAACTCGAGGCCATCGCCGACGACGCGGCGCACTGCCCCGCCTACTTCCAACTGATGGCCAAGGCGCTGATGCTGCCCGGACTGGTGAACCTGGCGCAGACCGCCGTCCCCGCGCACCTGGTGCTCTGCGGCGCCGACCGCGTCTTTCCCGGACCGCGGTCCCACCGGTACTTCCAGGCCCAACTTCCCGCTGGAACGCGAGTGACCGAGCTCGACGGGGTCGGGCACATTCCGATGTTCGAAGCGCCGGCGCGGGTCACCGAGGTCATCACCGGCTTCCTCGACGAGCACAGCCCACCGATCCGAGCGGTGGACAAACCCACCGCCTAGTCGAGCGCCTTCTCGAGGTTGGCCGCGATCGCGTGGAGGAAGTCCTCGCTGGTCTGCCAGGCCTGATCCGGGCCGATGAGCAACGCCAGGTCCTTGGTCATCTGACCGCCTTCAACGGTGGCCACGACGACACTTTCGAGCTTCCGGGCGAAGTCGCCGACCTCTGGTGTGTGGTCCAGTTCGCCGCGGTGCGCCAGCCCGCGCGTCCAGGCGTAGATCGAAGCGATCGGATTGGTGGAGGTGGGCTTGCCCTGCTCGTACTGCCGGAAGTGCCGGGTCACCGTGCCGTGGGCGGCTTCGGCCTCCACCGTCTTGCCGTCCGCGGTCATCAGCACCGACGTCATCAGCCCCAACGAGCCGTAACCCTGTGCGACCGTGTCGGATTGAACGTCGCCGTCATAGTTCTTGCACGCCCACACGTAGCCGCCTTCCCACTTCAGGCAGGCGGCGACCATGTCGTCGATCAGCCGGTGCTCGTAGGTCAGCCCGGCCGCCTCGAACTGATCCTTGAACTCCTCGTCGTAGATCCGCTGGAACTCGTCTTTGAACATGCCGTCGTAGGCCTTGAGGATGGTGTTCTTCGTCGACAGATACACCGGGTAGTTCTCCCGCAGGCCATACGCCAACGACGCGCGTGCGAAATCCCGGATGGAATCCTTGAAGTTGTACATCCCGAGCACTACGCCGCCGTGCTCGGGGATGGACACCATCTCGTGCACGATCGGTTCACTGCCGTCGGCCGGCGTGAACGTCAGCGCGACCGTCCCCGGCCGGTCGACCTTGAAGTTCGTCGCACGGTACTGATCACCGAAAGCGTGCCGGCCGATGACAATCGGCTTCTTCCAGCCCGGAACCAGCCGGGGCACATTCGAGATTATGATCGGCTCACGGAAAATAGTGCCGCCCAATATGTTTCGGATCGTCCCATTGGGCGACCCCCACATCGTCTTGAGGTTGAACTCCTTGACCCGGGCCTCGTCGGGGGTGATGGTGGCGCACTTGACGCCGACGCCATGCTTCTTGATCGCATACGCCGAGTCGATCGTCACCTGATCGTCGGTGGCGTCGCGATGCTCGATGCCAAGGTCGTAGTAGTCCAGATCGATGTCCAGGTGCGGAAGGATGAGCAGGTCTTTGATCCACTTCCAGATGACGCGAGTCATCTCGTCGCCGTCGAGCTCTACGACCGTGCCTTTGACCTTGGTCTTCCTCCCGCCGGACATCTGCCCAGACTACCCAGACTTTAACGGCGACTTTTTCGACTGATCACGCGCTCGTTAGAACGACGTACGGCCGCTCGGCCGGTGCGGCCCATCGGGTGCGCTACATCCTCGCGATGCCGCCCCTGACCGGCATGGACGACGCGCAACTCATCGAATGGCTGGGACCGGTACTCGATCACTACCTGACAGATCCGGCTCCTTGACGCTGTTCGATGATCGCCAGCGCCCGCTTGGCCCATCGGACATTTTCCTCTTCGAATGAGATGCCGCGCATCAATGTCAGGTAGGGGCCGACTCGCGGCGCCGCGGCCAGGTATTCGGCTTCGGTACGGCCATCGAGGATTCGGTTGCGCAGCCGCTCGTAGCGCTCGACTTTGGCCTCGGCCCACTTCCTGCGTTCGATGATGAAGTCACGGACGGCCGCGGCGTCACCGGCGTCGAAGGCCTGGACTTTGATCATCAGCTCGTCGCGGATCACCGACGGCTTCGGGGCCCTGCCGGTGAACTGCCGGATCGCCTCGCGGCCGGCCCCGGTCAGCGAGAACATCCGCTTGTTGGGCCGGCGTTCCTGCTGCACGATGCGCGCCTGGATCAGCCCGTGCTCGGCGAGACGTTCGAGTTCGCGATACAGCTGCTGCGGGGTGGCCATCCAGAAGTTGGCCACCGAGGCGTCAAACCCCTTAGCCAGGTCGTAACCAGAGGATTCGCCCTCGAGAAGAGCGGCCAACATTGCGTCACGTAGCGACATCGCTACATGCTACGACACATGACTAATCAATAAAGTTATTAATCGCGTCTGGACATAAAAGGGGCGGCGCTCTAACGTCAACCACACCTACTCAACAAGTTGACTATGCGAGGTGCTCTGTGTCTGCTACCCACCCGTTCCGCAAGGCCGTCGAAGAGCGCGACCATTCGGCGATCGCGGCGCTGCTGGCCGAGGACGTCGTCTTCACCAGCCCGGTCGCCTTCAAGCCCTACGTCGGCAAACCGATCACCGCGGCCATCCTGCGGGGCGTGCTGCGGGTCTTCGAAGACTTCCGCTACGTCCGCGAGATCCACGACAGCAACGGCGGAAACCATGCGCTTGAGTTCGAGGCCGGGATAGCCGGCGCCCCTGGCGTGACCCTCAACGGCTGCGACTTCCTGCACGTCAATGACGACGGTCTGATCGATGACTTTAAGGTGATGGTGCGACCACTCTCCGGTGCGACGGCGTTGTCCGAAGCGATGGCCGCACAATTTCCGAGAATCCAGCAGGAGGCTCTCGAACTGGCCGACCAGTTCGCGGAAGCCTAGGAAGACACCAGGGAGCACCCAGGCATGCGAATCGGATTAGGGATCAATTACGCGGGCGGCTTCAAAGACGTCGCCGCCGAGGTGGGCGAGCTGGAACGCGCCGGACTGGACATCGTCTTTGTCCCCGAGGCGTATTCGTACGACGCGGTGAGCGCGCTCGGATATCTGGCGGCCAGTACTGAACGAGTCGAGCTGGCATCGGGCATCCTGCAGCTCTACACCCGGACGCCCACCCTGACCGCGATGACCGCCGCCGGCCTGGACTACGTGTCCGACGGCCGGTTCACCCTCGGCCTGGGCGCCTCCGGGCCCCAGGTGATCGAGGGTTTCCACGGAGTTCGTTACGACGCACCGATAGCGCGCACTCGGGAGGTCATCGAGATCTGCCGCCAGGTGTGGCGGCGGGAACGGCTGCAATATCAGGGCACCCACTACACGGTCCCGCTGCCCGCCGAAGCGGGGACCGGCCTGGGCAAGCCGCTGAAGCTCATCAATACACCTGTCCGGGAACGCATTCCGATACTGGTGGCCGCATTGGGACCCAAGAACGTCGAGCTGGCCGCCGAGATCGCCGAGGGTTGGCAACCCATCTTCTATCTGCCGGAGAAGGCGCAGGATGTCTGGGGTAAGGCGCTGGCCGCCGGCCGGGCAAACCGTGACCCCGCCCTGGGTGAGCTGGACGTGTACGCCGGCCCGACACTGGCCATCGGCGAAAACGTCGACGGGCTAAGGGAATTGGTCAAACCGCACCTGGCGCTCTACATCGGCGGTATGGGCGCCAAGGGAAAGAACTTCTATCACACCCTGGCCACCCGATACGGCTATGGCCCGCAGGCCGACCGCATCCAAGAGCTTTATCTGGCCGGCGACAAGGATGGTGCCGCCAAAATCGTCCCTGACGAGCTCGTGCGCGACATCTCGCTGATCGGAACACCCGGGTTCGTCAAGGAGCGGGTGGCGGCCTTCCGCGAGGCCGGGGTGACCACCTTGAACGTGGTACCCATCGCCGAAACAGCCAGCGACCGGGTGAAGCTCATCGAGAAGCTTCGCAATCTGGTGGACTGAAGCGGCTCAGTCTCATGCGTCCGCCAGCGCGTCGTTGAGCGTCTTGCTCGGCCGCATCACCGCGGTCGTCTTCTCCGGGTCCGGCTGGTAGTAGCCGCCGATGTCGACCGACTCGCCCTGCGCCTCGGCGAGTTCGGCCACGATCTTGTCTTCGTCTTTGCCCAGCTGATCGGCCAACGCGGCGAAGTGCTTCTGCAGCTCTTCGTCGCCTTGTTGCGCGGCGAGTTCCTGGGCCCAGTACAGCGCGAGGTAGAACTGGCTGCCGCGGTTGTCAAGCTCACCGGTCTTGCGTGACGGGCTCTTGTTGTTGTCCAGCAGCGTGCCGATCGCAGCGTCCAGCGTGGTGGCCAGAATCTTGGCCCGCTTGTTGCCGGTCTTGATCCCGATGTCTTCGAAACACGCGCCCAGCGCCAAGAATTCACCGAGTGAATCCCACCGCAGATGGTTCTCCTCGACGAGTTGGTGGACGTGCTTGGGCGCTGAACCGCCCGCCCCGGTCTCATACATTCCGCCACCGGCCATCAGCGGCACGATGGACAGCATCTTGGCGCTGGTACCCAACTCGAGAATCGGGAACAGGTCGGTGAGGTAGTCGCGCAGAATGTTGCCGGTGGCGGCAATGGTGTCCTGCCCGCGCATCGCTCGCTCGATCGTGTGCCGCATCGCTCGTTCCTGTGACCTGATGGAGATGTCGAGGCCCTCGGTGTCGTGGTCGGCCAGGTAGGTGTTGACCTTCTTACGCAACTCGTTCTCATGCGGACGCCACACGTCCAACCAGAACACCACCGGCATGCCCGAGTTACGCGCCCGGTTGACGGCCAACTTGACCCAGTCGCGGATCGGTTCGTCCCGGACGATGGGCATCCGCCAGATGTCGCCCTCTTCCACGTTTTGGGTCAGCAGCACCTCCCCGGTCTCGAGGTCGACGATGTTGGCGACGCCGTCCTCGGGAATCTCGAATGTCTTGTCGTGCGAGCCGTATTCCTCGGCCTGCTGCGCCATCAAACCGACGTTGGGAACGGTGCCCATCGTCGTCGGATCGAACTGACCGTGCGTCTTACAGAAGTTGATGATCTCCTGGTAAATGCGGGAGAAGGTGGACTCGGGGTTGACGGCCTTGGTGTCCTTCTGCCGTCCGTCGGCGCCCCACATCTTGCCGCCGGCGCGGATCATCGCCGGCATCGACGCGTCCACGATCACGTCGCTGGGCGAATGGAAGTTGGTGATGCCCTTGGCCGAATCAACCATGGCGAGCTCGGGGCGGTGCTCGTGACAGGCGTGCAGATCGCGGATGATCTCGTCGTGCAGCGACGCGGGCAGCGACTCGATCTTGTTGTACAGATCGACCAATCCGTTGTTGACGTTGACGCCGAGTTCGTCGAACAACTTCTGGTGCTTGGCGAAGGCGTCCTTATAGTAGATCTTCACCGCGTGGCCGAAGACGATCGGGTGCGACACCTTCATCATGGTCGCCTTGACGTGCAGCGAAAACATCACGCCAGTTTCGTAGGCGTCCTGCATCTCCGCCTCGTAGAACTCGCACAACGCCTTCTTGCTCATGAACATGCTGTCGATGATGTCGCCGTCCCGTAGCGACACCTCGGGCTTGAGCACGATCGTCTTGCCGCCCTTGGTTTCCAGCTCCATCTTCACGTTGCGCGCGCGGTCCAGCGTGAGCGACTTCTCGCCGTGGTAAAAGTCGCCGTGCCGCATGGTCGCGACATGCGTGCGCGACGCCTGCGACCACTCCGCCATGCTATGCGGGTGCTTGCGCGCATATTCTTTGACCGCGTTCGGCGCGCGACGGTCCGAATTTCCCTCCCGTAGAACGGGATTCACCGCACTGCCGAGGCATTTGGCGTAGCGGTCGCGGATTTCCTTGTCCTCGTCGGTTTTCGGATGTTGCGGATAGTCCGGAATCTTGAATCCCTTGCTCTGCAGCTCCTTGACGGCGGCGACCAGCTGGGGTACCGAAGCGCTGATGTTGGGCAGCTTGATGATGTTGGTGTCGGCTAGCTTCGTCAGCCTGCCTAGCTCGCCCAGGTTGTCAGGCACCCGCTGCTCGTCGGTCAGGTCGTCGGGGAACTCGGCCAGGATCCGTGCCGCCACCGAGATGTCAGTGGTGTTGATCTCGATGCCGGCCGGCTCGGCGAAGGCGCGCACGATCGGCAAAAACGCATAGGTCGCCAGCAGCGGCGCCTCGTCGGTCAGCGTATAGATGATGGTCGGCTGGTCCGCGCACATGGTTGTTCTCCCGGCATCACTATCGGTCAGACTTCTGAGGGCGTGCTACGCGTTCTAGCGGGTCACTGCCAGTATCGCGTACGGTCCGCTGGCCAGCCATGAAGGGGTGCATCGGCACATTGCTTTTCGGCCGTCGAACGCATCCAGCCGGCGATGGCCGGACGGTGCCAGCGTCGATCTGAGTGCACTGAAACCGCTGCTGGCAGCCCTAATTGGGCATTGCGACAGGGTTTGCTCGATTCGCACTGACCAGTCGCCCAGCGGACCACCCAGTGGCGAAAAGTCGGCGCTTTGCGATACGCTTCTGGCAGGTCATGAGCGCCAGCATCAAGCCCCGGCTTGCTGGCCGGCAACCCTCCAACCGCGGTGGGGTGCTCCGGGTGAAGACCAGGTTGAGTAGCCAGCACCGGCTACGTCGGCAAGCGCGGGTCCGCTATGACGGGCCCCCCGAGTAGACAGGGAAACCTGATGCGCATTTATTTGGGCTGGTCCATCGTGCGTCGCGGTTG
>Ga0302325_10013290_pt1 | contig 17565 bp, 14 predicted proteins | sample Palsa_T0_2_FD_201948 | JGI IMG/M metagenome (GOLD analysis project Ga0302325, IMG submission 201948) | Peat permafrost microbial communities from Stordalen Mire near Abisko, Sweden - Palsa_T0_2 | ecosystem: Environmental > Terrestrial > Soil > Palsa > Peat permafrost | place: Sweden: Abisko... | reverse complement strand
TGATTCCAGCGTCGAAATCATCCCCACACCGCCGGTATCAAGAACCTCCATGCTCTTTTCGTATCCCCCCGCACTGCGACCATGCTGAAATGCCATGTATCGTTCGACCCCGGCTGCAGACAGTTTGTCGAGGGCGTCCTTAAAACTTTTTGCCATCGAGGCTGGAATAAAGATTCCGTTGTTTCGAAGTATTTGCGACCCTCGGCTCGAAGCGCCTTGTGTTTGGGCGTTGGCGGTCAACGCGACCGATCCCAAAACCAATGCGGCGGCGGCCAACGTGATAGCGACCTTGCTCATAGAATCCCTCCTGTTGAGGTGGTGAATGCATCGTAAAGGAAGAACGCGACCCTTCGGCAACACATCCGTACTACCGACTCCATGAGCCGCCGATGAACAACCTCTTAATTTCTATACGGGCGAAAGGGCGATTCGGTTTACTGTCGGCTGGCCGGCGCGGGCTGTTACCCCCAGTTTGATAGAGGTCGGGTTGAATTGGGCAGCCAAATCGACTTGCCTGTCCGGCCGAAGCGGCATATTCGGCCTCATGGCCAAACCTCGTGTGACTTTCAAACTCAAGCGCATTGCCGAAGACGACTGGCAGATCGAGGCTCACTACCCCGGGGCCGAAATCCGCTACATCAAGGGGTTCAAGACCAAAATCGAAACCGACGAGTGGTTGCAGGGCACCCGTAAGATCGACTGGCTGCGGTCGCAGGGTTACGCGAAGTGACCAAGCCGGCCAGCCGTTCGCCGCGTCGTCGTGGTGGTCGGTCGGGTTTAAGTCGGTCGGGTTGAATAAGGCGGCCCGTCTTCCGGTTTGCGACCTTGGCCGATCCGCGCATATTCGGCCCGGATGCCCGAAGTGCGGAAATTTGCGAGATATACGCTGGATGCGCTTCTGGTCCTGGTGCCCCTGGCGGTCATCATCTATTTTCTGGCCTACCCCGATAGCTTCGATGCATCCTTGAATTGGATGGTGAGGCTGTTGCGATGAGCATGCCCCACATTCCGCGCGTGGCGACGTTACACTTGACAACCGGCCATAGGAGATTCCCGATGGCCAAAGGCCTTGGATTCTTACGTGACAGTTACCGCAGAGAATTGGTTGCGTTTCAGACATGGCGCTCGAGTGTAACGTCGCCCCGCGCGTTGACTCAGAACAATAAGAGAACTATGTTCCCTATTCGTTCTAAACGGGAGACATATCATGGTTCGCGCGGTTGCCGAGGAAGCTATGGCGCTCGCATCGATCACCTTATTCCTGGCCATGGTCGCCATCTGGGCGCAGGTGCTTGCGGTGGTTTGACGCCGGTCCTTATGGCCGGGGAAATGCCGGCAATTCCGGCGTGACGACGCCAAAGGCCCTATTCCTGTTCGGCCGGCCGATGGCGTGGCGCCACATAACGGCTGACGCAAACTTCCTGTGCGCGGCGAGGCCCGCGCCGGGCACAATCATGGACAGCGCCGCGCCCGATCCCGCATCCTCGCGCCTCGCAGAATCGTCTTGCGCGAGTATCTAACGACATGGCCGCCGCGACCCCCGGTTTCGTGCATCTGCACGTCCACTCGTCCTACTCCTTGCTGGAAGGAGCGCTGCCGATCGCGCGGCTGGCGGAACTCGCCAAGAAAGACCGGCAGCCGGCGCTGGCGCTGACCGACACCGACAACATGTTCGGCGCGCTCGAATTTTCCGAGAAAATGGCGGGCGCGGGTATCCAGCCGATCGTCGGCTGCGCGCTGGGCGTCGATTTCGGCGACCAGGACAATCGCGGCGCGACGGTCGGAGAGAGCTTCTCGCGGATCGTGCTGCTTGCCGCGCGCGAGGACGGTTATCGCAGCCTGATGCGGCTTTGCTCGCGCGCCTATCTCGACACCGAACAAACCGAGCGGCCGCACATCAAGCTCGCCTGGCTTGCCGAGGAATCGAACGGCCTGATTGCGCTCAGCGGCGGTCCGGGCGGTCCGCTCGATACGGCGATCGTCGCCGGTCAAAGCGCGCTGGCGCTGGCGCGGTTTGAGGAATTGCAGCGCCTGTTCGGCGACAGGCTCTATGTCGAGTTGCAGCGCCACGGCATGCCGGCGGAGCGTACCGCCGAGCCGGCTTTGATCGAACTCGCCTATGCGCGCGGCGCTCCGCTGATCGCCACGAACGAGCCGTTCTTCGCCGCGCGCGAAGATTACGAGGCCCACGATGCGCTGCTGTGCATCGCCGAAGGCCGTATGATTGCCGACCAGGATCGCCGCCAGCTCACGCCCGAGCACCGCTTCAAGACCCGCGCCGAGATGACGTCGCTGTTTGCCGATCTGCCGGAGGCGCTGGCTGCAACGGTGGAGGTCGCGGAGCGTTGCGCGTTCCGCCCACGCACGCTGGCGCCGATCCTGCCGCGCTTTTCCACGTCCGCGACGGCCGGGGAGGCGGGAAGGGGACGGGAAACCAAGGAGTTCAAGGAAGCGCAGGAAGCCGGCGAGGCGGAGGAACTACGCCACGCCGCGCGTGCCGGGCTTGAGCGGCGTCTGGCGCGGCATCCGCTCGCGCCCGGCCACACCGCCGAGGATTATCATGATCGGCTCGCCTTCGAGCTCGGCGTGATCGCGAGCATGAAATATGCCGGCTACTTCCTCATCGTTGCCGACTTTATTCAGTGGGCGAAGGCGCAGGGCATCCCGGTCGGGCCGGGCCGCGGCTCCGGCGCCGGCTCGCTGGTCGCTTACGCGCTCACCATCACCGATCTCGATCCGATCCGCTTCGGACTCCTGTTCGAGCGCTTCCTCAATCCCGAACGCATTTCCATGCCGGACTTCGATATCGACTTCTGCCAGGACCGGCGTGACGAAGTGATCCATTACGTGCAGGAGAAATACGGCCGCGACCAGGTCGCCCAGATCATCACCTTCGGCACCTTGCAGGCGCGCGGCGTGCTGCGCGACGTCGGGCGCGTGTTGCAGATGCCCTATGGTCAAGTCGACAAGCTCTGCAAGCTCGTGCCACAGAATCCGGCGAATCCCGTCACGCTCAAGCGCGCGATCGAGGACGAGCCGCGATTGCAGGCCGAGCGGGATCGCGATCCGGTCACACGGCGCGCCTTCGACATCGCGCAAAAGCTCGAAGGGCTGCATCGCCACGCGTCCACCCACGCGGCCGGCATCGTCATCAGTGATCGGCCGCTGACCGAACTGGTGCCGCTCTACCGCGATCCCAAAACCTTGATGGCGGCGACCCAGTTCAACATGAAATGGGTCGAGCCGGCCGGACTGGTGAAGTTCGATTTCCTCGGCCTGAAAACGCTCACCGTGCTCGACCTCGCGGTCAAGCTGGTGAAGCGGCGCGGCATCGATCTCGACCTGACCGCTTTGCCGCTCGATGACACCAAAAGCTACGAGATGCTGGCGCGCGGCGAAACGGTCGGCGTGTTCCAGGTGGAAAGTGCGGGCATGCGGCGGGCCCTCATCGACATGCGTCCGGACCGGTTCGAGGATTTGATTGTGCTGGTCGCGCTCTATCGTCCCGGACCGATGGCCAACATTCCCACCTATTGCGCGCGAAAGCTTGGCCACGAGCGCACCGATTATCTGCATCCCAAGCTGCAACCGATCCTGCAGGCGACCTACGGCATCATCACCTATCAGGAACAGGTGCAGCAAATCGCACGCGATCTGGCCGGTTACAGTCTCGGCCGCGCCGATATCTTGCGCCGCGCAATGGGCAAGAAGGACAAGAAGGAGATGGCGTCGCAGCACGACGCCTTCATTTCCGGCGCGGTCGAGCGTGGCATCGCGCAAAGCGACGCCGAGGCGATCTTCGATACTTGCGCAAAGTTCGCGGAATACGGCTTCAACAAATCGCACTCGGCACCCTATGCGCTGCTGACCTATCAGACCGCCTACATGAAGGCCAACTGTCCGGTCGAATTTCTCGCCGCGTCGATGACGCTCGACATGGGCAACACCGACAAGCTCGCCGAATTCCGCGCCGAGGCCGAGCGGCTCGGCATCAAGGTCGAGCCGCCGTCGATCAACCGCTCCGGCGTCGAGTTCGATGTCGCGGGCAACACCATTTACTATGCGCTGGCGGCTTTGCGTGGCGTCGGCCGGCAGGCGGTCGAAAGCGTTCTTGCGGCGCGCGCTGAGCGCCCGTTCGCGGACCTTGCGGATTTCGCCCGCCGCGCCAATCCGCGCGCGGTCAATAAGCGCGTGCTGGAGAGCCTCGTCGCCGCCGGCGCCTTTGACGTCATCGAGCCGAACCGGGCGCGGGCGGCCGCCGCCGTCGACACGATGCTCGCGACGGCGCAGCGCACCCACGAGAATGCCGCGATCGGCCAGTCGGAGCTGTTCGGCGGCGCGGCGGCGCCGGCGCCGATCAACCTGCCGTCGGTCGAGCCGTGGCTGCCGGCCGAGCGTTTGCAACGTGAATACGAGGCCGTCGGCTTCTTCCTCAGCGGTCATCCGCTCGACGACTACGCTTCCGCCCTCAAGCGCTTGCGGGTGCAGTCCTGGTCGGAATTTACCCGCGCGGTGAAGGCCGGTGGCAGCGCCGGCCGTGTCGCCGGCACCGTGGTTTCGCGCACCGAGCGGCGGACCAAGAACGGCAGCAAGATGGGCATCATCGGCCTGTCCGATGCCAGCGGCGCGTACGAGGCCGTGCTGTTCGCGGAAGGCCTGGCGCAGTATCGCGACCTCCTCGAACCGGGCACCGCCGTGCTGCTGTTCCTCACCGCCGAGGTTCAAGGCGACGAAGTGCGCGCCCGCATCCAATCGGCCGAGCCGCTCGACCAGGCGGCGGCGAAAATGCAGAAGGGCTTGCGCGTGTTCTTGCGCGACGATGCGCCGCTGGAAGGCGTGGCGCGGCGGCTCGAGCCGATCAAGCTCGCCTCCGGCCGCAACGGCGCGGAACACGGTGACGGCGAAGTGAGCCTGGTTTTGATGCTCGGAAACGGCAACGAGGTCGAGGTGAAGCTGCCCGGCCGCTTCAAGGTTTCGCCGCAGATCGCCGGCGCCATCAAGGCGGTGTCGGGGGTGGTCACGGTCGAGGCGCTCTGAGGCTTGCTTGATTGCTTCGCCGCGGAGCTTGTCATCGGGCCGGCCATTCCGGGCCGGACCCGTTGGCTCCTCGCAATGACGGTCGCACGCACTACATCTTCTCTCGCTATCTAAAGCGCGGCGCGGTAAGGAACCGCCCCTTCGCCCCTCCAACCATTCACATGTCGGCGTCCGCGATATGCTTCGGATCGAGAATCTCGTCTTTGATGCCTGGGGTCGGCGATTATTCGATTCCGCCAGCGTAGCGCTCCCGACCGGGGCCAAGGTCGGTTTGATCGGACGCAACGGCATCGGCAAATCGACGCTGTTCAAGCTGATCCTCGGCGATCTCGTCCCGCTCAGCGGCGAGATCCTTTTGCCAAAAGCCGCCCGGATCGGATCGGTCGATCAGGAACATCCCGCCACGCCGACCAGTCTTCTGGATACGATTCTGGCCGCCGACGTTCAGCGCGATGCGCTCAATGCCGAACTGGAGACGGCCGAACCGGAGCAGCTTGCGGAAATCTATCAGCGGCTGAATGCGATCGATGCGGATCGCGCGCCGGCGCGCGCGGCGGAAATCCTCAGCGGGCTCGGTTTCAGCAATGCCGATCTCACCCGCCCGATGGCGGAGTTTTCAGGCGGCTGGCGCATGCGGGTGGCGCTGGCGGCGGCGCTGTTCGCACAACCCGACTTGCTCCTCCTCGACGAGCCCACCAACTATCTCGACCTTGAAGGCGCGCTGTGGCTTGAGGCGCGGCTCAAGAAATACCCGCACACCGCCCTGATCGTCAGCCACGACCGCGAGCTCCTGAATAATTCCGTCGATGCTATTCTGCACCTGAGCGCGGGGAAGCTCGAACTTTATACCGGCGGCTACAACGATTTTGAAACCCGCCGCGCCGAGAAGACGCGGCTGCAAAGCGCGACGCGCGCCAAGCAGGAAGCCGAGCGCGCGCATCTGCAAAAGTTCATCGACCGGTTCCGGGCCAAGGCCAGCAAGGCCGCCCAGGCGCAATCGCGCGTCAAACGCCTGGCCAAGCTTGAGCCGATCGCGGAGGTGGTCGAGGAGCGGGTTGCGCCGTTCACGCTGCCGTCGCCAACCCGGCCGCTGGCGCCGCCGTTGATCCAGCTTGAAGCCGCGGCGGTCGGCTACGGCGGCACTCCCGTTTTGTGCAATCTCAACCTGCGGCTCGATGTCGACGACAGGATTGGGCTTCTTGGCGTGAACGGTGCAGGCAAATCGACGTTCGCCAAAATGATCGCCGGCGCGCTGCCGCTCCAGTCGGGTCAGATGAAACGGGAGCAACGCCTGAAGGTCGGCTGGTTTCATCAGCATCAGATCGAAGCGCTCGACCCGGACGATTCGCCCTTGGACATTATGCGGCGCGAGCGGCCGGACGACAGTGAGTCCTCGCGGCGCTCGCGGCTGGCGCAATTCGGCCTGTCGTTCGACAAGCAGAAAACCACCGTCGCCAACCTTTCCGGCGGCGAACGTGCGCGGCTGTTGCTCAATCTCGTCGCGATGGCGGCGCCGCATCTGTTGATCCTCGACGAGCCGACAAACCATCTGGATATCGACAGCCGCCGCGCGCTCCTCGATGCGCTCAACGACTACGAGGGCGCCGTCATTCTCGTCACCCACGACCGTTCCTTGATCGAGCTGGTCGCCGACCGGCTCTGGCTGACGGCGGATGGCGGCATCAAGCCATTCCCGGGCGACATGGACGATTACGCCCGCTTCGTCCTCGACCGCGCCAGAGTGGGCACGGCGTCACCCTCGCAGGGGACGGCGGATGTGAACGAAATCGGCGCGGCGTTGAACGACCAGGACGGCGCCGAGGCCGCACGCTTGGCGGCGCGGAAAGCCTCAAAAAAACGCCGGCGCCGGGGTTATTGAGAGGAGGCCGGTGAAGGCTTCGTCTGCTCCGCAACGTTCAAGTTGCGTCGCCGGGGGATATCCCTATATAAGGCGCCCAATCTCACACGCGGACCTTGGCCCTCAAAAGCCGTCCGGTGCCCGGTCATAACGGCCTGGCTCATCGGTCCGCGGCGGATCAACCGGAGAATGACTATGGCGCTGCCCGACTACAGCATGCGCCAGCTTTTGGAAGCTGGCGTGCATTTCGGCCATCAAGGCCACCGTTGGAATCCGAAGATGGCTGAGTACATCTTCGGCACCCGCAATAACATCCACATCATCGACCTGACGCAAACCGTGCCGATGCTGCATCGCGCATTGCAGGCGGTGAGCGATACCGTGGCGAACGGCGGACGCATCCTGTTTGTCGGCACCAAGCGGCAAGCGCAGGACGCGATCGCCGAAGCGGCTAAGAAGTCGGCACAGTATTACGTCAATTCGCGCTGGCTTGGCGGCACGCTGACCAACTGGAAGACCGTGTCCAACTCGATCAAACGGCTGCGAACGTTGGATGAGATGCTTTCCTCCAACGAGGCGCAGGGCTACACCAAGAAAGAGCGGTTGACGCTGCAGCGCGAGCGCGACAAGCTCGACCGCGCGCTCGGCGGGATCAAGGACATGGGCGGGCTTCCCGATCTCGTGTTCATCATCGACACCAACAAGGAAGACATCGCGATCAAGGAAGCCAAACGCCTCGGCATTCCGGTCGCCGCCATCGTCGATACGAATTGCGATCCGAACGGCATCACCTACGTCGTGCCCGGCAATGACGACGCCAGCCGCGCGATCACGCTCTATTGCGATCTCGTCGCCAGGTCCGTGATCGACGGTATTTCGCGGGGGCAGGGCGACCGCATCGACGTCGGCGCTCTGGCCGAGCCGAAGATTGTCGAGGAATTGCCGCCGGAGACCGACAAGCTCGGCTTCGCGGCGCTGTCCGGGCCGCGCGGGGTCGCCGACGACCTCAAGAAATTCCCCGGCGCGTCGCCGGCCATCGAAAAGCAGCTCAACGACCTCGGCATTTTTCACGTCTGGCAGATCGCCGAACTTTCGCCGGTTGCGGCGCATAACATCGGCGAAGAGGTCGGGCTTCCGGGCCGGGTCGAAGGCTGGATTGCGCGGGCGAAGGAACAGGTGGCCACCGAGGCTGAGTGACGGCTTGGCAAGTCCTGTGCTCCGGGTCGCCGGGATCGCTATCCAGGAAACGTGAATTCTCTGGTCTGCGTGATTATCTCCTGTGCCACAGCTCTGGATTCCGGGCGCGCGCGACCCAAGTCGGCTGTGGCCGACCTGGGCAACAGAATTGCCGGCTCCCCGGAATGACGAGGCGGCTGCGATGAGGATCAACTAAAATGGCGAACATCAGCGCGAGCATGGTGAAAGAGCTCCGCGACAAGACCGGGGCCGGCATGATGGATTGCAAGGCCGCCCTCGGCGAGACCGGCGGCGATCTCGAGGGTGCGGTCGACTGGCTGCGCAAGAAGGGCCTGGCGAAAGCCGCGAAGAAGGCCGGCCGGGTTGCGGCCGAGGGCCTGATCGGTATCGCGCTTGCGCCTACCAAGGGCATCGTCGTCGAGGTCAATTCGGAAACCGATTTCGTCGCGCGCAACGACCTGTTCCAGGGCCTGGTGAAGATGATTGCGGACGTGGCGCTGGGCACCGGGCCGGCATCGGAGAAAATTCTCGCCGCGCCGGTCGGCGACCGCACTGTCGCCGACGCGATCACCGAGACCATCGCCAAGGTCGGCGAGAACATGACGCTGCGGCGCGCCGCCGCGCTGTCGGTCGGTAAAGGTGTCTTGGCAAGCTACGTGCACAATTCCGTGACCGACGGCCTCGGCAAGATCGGCGTGATCGTCGCGCTCGAATCCGCCGGCGATGCCGACGAGCTCAAGGCTTTCGGCCGCATGGTTGCGATGCACGTCGCCTCGGCCAATCCGCAGGCGGTCGATTCTTCCGGACTCGACGCCACGACGGTCGAGCGTGAGAAGAACGTGCTCGCGGAGAAGTTCAAGGCGCAGGGCAAACCCGCTAACGTGATCGAGAAGATCGTCGAGTCGGGGCTCAAGACATTTTACAAGGAAGTCTGCCTGCTCGATCAAGGCTTCATCTTCGACGATAAAAAGAGCGTGGCGCAGGCGGTGAAGGAGACCGAGGCAAAGGCCGGCGCGCCGATCAAGATCGGCGGTTTCGTGCGCTATGCGCTCGGCGAAGGCATCGACCGGCCGGAGGGCGATTTCGGCGGTGAAGTTGCCGCTCTCGCGGGCGCGCGCTAGAGGCCACAGGGGCGGCTCGCCCTGTTGTTTCGCGTGCGGATGCGATAGCCGTATGGTCGGCCGCCGGGAGCGGCGGCGAGGGGCGGAACGTTACGATGACGACCTCCAACTACCATCGGGTGATCGTCAAGCTTTCCGGCGAGGCTTTGAGCGGGCCGGAAAAATTCGGCATCCATCAGCCGACCATCGATGGTTTTGCCGCCGATCTCGTTGCCGCCCACAAGATGGGAATAGGCCTCGGCGTTGTGGTTGGAGGCGGCAACATCCTTCGCGGGGCGACAATTTCCGAGGATGGGCTGTCGCGACCCACCGCGGATTCGATGGGCATGCTGGCGACAGTCATGAACGCGCTGGTCCTGGAGACCGCCATCGAACGCGCCGGCGTCAGCGCCCGCACCATGTCGGCGCTGGCCATGCCGCAGGTCTGCGAGACCTATGAGCGCCAGCGCGCGCTGCGGCATCTGGAAGACAACCGCATCATCGTCTTTGCCGGCGGCACCGGCAATCCGTACTTCACGACCGACACAACAGCCATTCTGCGCGCTGCGGAAATGGATTGCGATGCCGTTTTCAAGGCGACCGATGTCGACGGCGTCTATACCGCCGATCCCAAGCACGATCCGAAGGCGAAGCGGTACGACCGCCTCGACCATCAGGAGGCGCTCGACCGCAACCTGAAAATCATGGATGCGACGGCGTTCGCGCTTGCCCGGGAGAACCGTATGCCTATCATCGTTTTTTCGATCCGGGAGCAGGGTGCGATCGAGACCGTTTTGCGCGGCAAGGGTCACTTCACGACGGTCGGCTGACGATTTGGGTCAGCGGCGAAAGCGACCGCCCGGATTGCGGAGAGCACCATGGCAACGACGACATTCGACATGAACGACCTCAAGCGCCGCATGCAGGGAGCGATCGCTTCGCTCAAGCAGGAGCTGGGCGGCCTGCGCACCGGGCGCGCCTCGTCGGCGTTGCTTGAACATGTCCAGGTCGAAGCCTACGGCAATCACATGCCGCTCAATCAGTTGGCTACGATCAGCGTTCCGGAGCCTCGGCTGCTCAATGTCCAGGTCTGGGACAAATCGATGATCCATCCGGTCGAGAAAGCCATTTCCAGCGCCAATCTCGGATTGACTCCCGCGACCGAGGGGCAGGTGATCAAGCTGCGCATTCCGGAGCTTAACGAGGAGCGGCGGCGCGAGCTGGTGAAGGTCGCGCACAAATACGCCGAGGCCGCGCGCATTGCCGTGCGCCATGTGCGCCGCGACGGCCTCGACCTTCTCAAGAAGCTGGAGAAGGACCACAAGATCAGCGAGGACGACCACGACCGTCAATCCGGCGAGGTTCAGAAAGCGACCGACGCGACCATCGCGGATGTCGACAAGCTGCTCGCCGGCAAGGAAAAGGAGATCATGACAGTTTGAGCGACGCGGCCAGATCGAGAAGCGACGCGGCGAAGCCGGTCCCGCAAGGGGGCGATTCCTTCGACGTGCCCCGGCATGTTGCCATCATCATGGATGGCAACGGCCGCTGGGCGGCCGCACGCGGCCTGCCGCGAGTCGAAGGCCACCGCCGGGGCGTGGAGGCTTTGCGGCGCACCGTGCGCGCCGCGGCCGATCTGGGTATTTCCGTGTTGACTATTTTCTCCTTCAGCTCGGAAAACTGGGCGCGTCCGCCTTCGGAAATTCGCGACCTGATGAGCTTGTTGCGCCGTTTTATTCGCAAGGACCTCGCCGATCTGCACAAGAGCAACGTGCGTGTGCGCATCATCGGCGAGCGCGAGGACCTCGATCGCGACATCTGCCTGCTGCTGCAAGAGGCGGAAGATTTGACGCGCGGCAACGACGGTCTCACGCTGGTCGTGGCTTTTAATTACGGCGCCCGTCAGGAGATCGCGAGCGCCGCGCGTCGCCTGGCGATCGAGGTGGCGGAGGGCCGGCTGTCGGCCAGTGAGGTGACAGCGGAGCGCCTGGGAAGTTATTTCCACGCTCCCGACATTCCCGATCCCGACGTCATCATCCGCACCAGCGGCGAGCAGCGGCTCTCCAACTTCCTGCTCTGGCAGGCGGCCTATAGCGAACTCGTATTTGTGCCGATCAATTGGCCCGATTTCGACCGCGTCACGCTCGAAGGCGCGATCGCGGAGTACCGGCGCCGCGAACGCCGCTTCGGTGGATTGGTCGCCAATACCGGCTCGTGACCGCGCCCGACCATCCCGATGGCCGCGGCGGACGCGGAGCCGGCGCGAATAATCTTTGGCTGCGCGTTGTCTCGGCCGCTGTGCTCGCGCCGGTTGTGCTGGCGAGTACTTACGTCGGCGGCTGGTTATTTCTCGCGCTGTGCGCTCTCGCGGCCGGCGGCATTCTCTGGGAATGGACCGCGCTCGCGGCCTATCGCGGCGACCCGCGCACGCTGGTGCCCGGCTCGATAGCGCTGCTGGCGGGGGCGGTATTCGTCGGCGTCAGCCTGCCCGCCGACGCCTGGAGCACGATCGCTTTTGGGGCGCTGCTTGCCGGGCTTGTTACGGGAACTTGGCGCCGCGGCCACCGGGCTCCAAATTCCGCCGTTTGGGCCGCAGGCGGCGTAATCTACGCCGGGGCGGCCCTTCTCGGCCCCGCTTTGTTGCGCCGCGACCCGGAATGGGGTCTCACGGCACTTTTATTTCTGTTCGCAATTGTCTGGATTACTGATATTTTCGCCTTCTATTGCGGCCGGGCGATGGGCGGCCCGTTGCTGTGGCCCGGTGTCAGTCCGAAGAAGACCTGGTCAGGCGCGTTTGGGGGATTGGCCGGGGGGGTTGTCGCCGGTGTCGCGGTCGCTTATGCGAGCGGAATCGGCAAGCTGGGGATTGTAGGCGTGATGGCGTTCGTGTTGTCAGTCCTGGCGCAAGCCGGCGACTTGTTCGAGTCCGCGGTCAAACGCCGTTTTGGCGCGAAGGATTCGAGCCACCTCATCCCCGGTCATGGCGGATTGATGGATCGTCTCGACGGCTTCCTGGTCGCCGCTTTTGCTGCTCTCCTCATCGGCATTCTTCGTCAGGGAATGGCTGCGCCGGCCCGCGGCTTGCTGGTATGGTAAGCCCATGAAGCAAAAGCAGCCTTTGGCGAGAGCGGATTTGGCGCCGGTGCCGCGGACGGTGACGTTGCTTGGCGCCACCGGTTCGATCGGATCGAGCACCGTCGATCTGCTGCGGCAGGAGGCCGCTCGCTACAGCGTCGAGGCTGTGACCGCGCATCGCAGCGCGGCGGCGCTGGCGCGGCTCGCGCGCGAACTTGGCGCCCGATTTGCCGCCGTGGCAGACCCCGCTGCCTACGCCGAACTTAAAGCGGAGCTTTCAGGGTCCGGCATCGAGGCGGCCGCCGGCCCGGAAGCCGTCGTCGAGGCGGCGCTTCGGCCCGCTGATTGGGTGATGGCGGCGATTACCGGTGCGACGAGCTTAAAGCCTACTCTCGCCGCGGCCGAACGCGGAGCTACGGTTGCGCTTGCCAACAAGGAATGCCTGGTTTGCGCCGGCGCGCTGTTTATGCGCCGGGCCGCCGCAGCCGGCGCCCGGGTCCTGCCGGTCGATTCCGAGCATAACGCGATCTTCCAGGCGTTAGGGGCGGGCCGCCGCGAGGATGTGCGCCGCATCGTGTTGACCGCTTCTGGCGGACCATTTCGCACGTGGTCGCACGAGGCGATCCGCAACGTGACGGTGGAGCAGGCGCTCAAACATCCGACCTGGACCATGGGACCGAAGGTCACGATCGATTCGGCGACGCTCATGAACAAGGGCCTCGAGCTCATCGAGGCCCATCATCTATTTGCGCTCGGACCGGACGCACTCGATGTGGTCGTCCACCCGCAATCCGTCGTTCACGGGCTGGTGGAATTCCGCGACGGCTCCGTGGTGGCCCAGCTCGGGTCTCCGGACATGCGCATCCCCATTGCCCATTGCCTGGCTTGGCCGGTGCGCATGGGCACTCCTGCGGCGCGGCTCGATCTCGCACGGCTCGCCACTCTGACGTTCGAGGAGCCCGATCTCAAGCGCTTTCCGGCGTTGGCGCTGGCGCGCCGGGCTCTCGCCGCTGGCGGCGCCGCTCCGACGATTCTCAATGCAGCAAACGAGATCGCCGTGCATGAATTCATCGAACGGCGTCTGAGTTTCGGCGGTATTCCCGCTTTGGTCGAGGCGACCCTCGACGCAGCGGAACGGCGCGGCGCGATGGCGGAGCCCCAATCGGTAGAAGACGCGCTCGCCATTGACCATAACGCAAGAAGGTTAGCGACCGACCTCTTGCCCGAAATTGCCGCAATGGCATCCTAGCGTCAGAATCCGGGTCGGGACCAGCAGGGGTGGGGTAAGGGTGTTATGGGGACCAATCTTTTGGCGCATTTGCACGCGCTCGGCGGCGGTGTCGTCGGGTATCTCATTCCCTTTTTGTTCGTCCTCAGCCTGGTCGTGTTCTTTCACGAGCTGGGCCATTTCTTGATCGCACGCTGGTGCGGCGTGCGGATTTTGGTGTTCTCCATCGGTTTTGGACCGGAAATCGTCGGTTTCAATGATCGATACGGGACGCGCTGGAAAATCTCCGCAATCCCCCTCGGCGGCTTCGTGAAGTTCTTTGGCGACGACAATGCGGCGAGCGTGCCGGACTCTTCCCGCATTGCGAGCATGGACGCCGGCGACCGCGCCCAAAGCTTCGCATGTCAGTCTGTGGCCAAGCGCGCCGCCATCGTCGTGGCCGGCCCAATGGCGAATTTTCTCCTGGCCATCGTGATCTTTGCCGGGGTGTTCATGCTCTACGGCAAACAGACCATGAGTGCGCGGGTCGATTCGATTCAGCCGGGCAGCGCCGCCGAGGAGGCCGGATTCAAGCCCGGCGATATTGTGGTTGCCATCAACGGTCACGGTATCGACAACTTTGCCGAGATGCAGCGTGTCGTCAGCGCGAAGGCCGGCGAAGCCTTGAACATCACCGTGGACCGCGAGGGTGTTCAGCAGATCCTCAAGGCCACGCCGGCGCTCAAGGAGGTCAAGGACAACTTCGGCAACACGCAGCGCGTCGGCATTCTCGGCATCAGCCGGTCGATGGTGCCGGAAGATCTGAAATTCCACCTGGTCGCTCCGCCGCAGGCGGTCTGGATGGGTGTCCAGGAGACGTGGTCGGTGATCGACCGGACGCTCGGCTATCTCGGCGGCGTCATTGCCGGCCGCGAGGCGGCCAATCAGCTCGGCGGGCCAATCCGCATCGCGCAGATGTCGGGGCAGGTGGCGAGTTTCGGCTTTGTTCCGCTGATCCAGCTCGCCGCCGTGCTGTCAGTGTCGATCGGACTTCTCAATCTGTTTCCGATCCCGCTTCTCGATGGCGGTCACCTTTTGTTCTACCTGATCGAAGGCGTTCGCGGTCGTCCGCTGTCGGAAAGAGCCCAGGAAGTGGGTTTTCGCATCGGGCTCGCGATCGTCCTGATGTTGATGATATTTGCAACTTTCAATGACATCGTTCATCTGACCACGTCCTAGAGCGACGGCCGCGGGGGACCGGCTGGGTGGGGAATAGGGCGCAATGGGGTGCCAACGGCTGAACGGAGAGAAGTTGTCACCGAATTGAGACGTAGGCTGAGCGAAACTGGGAGTAACCCGCCACTGGGGGCGGCCACGAGGGGAATAAGGGCGCTTAGCGCATGAACATGTGTGTGCGGGTAAACCGAGGGCTTGTCGTGGCCGGCTTGCTCCTCGGCATAGTATTATTTGGCGTTGGCCCTGGTCCGGCATTTGCCGCGCCGGCCGAAACGGGCGTGGGCGCGACGTCGGTTGTGGTCGAGGGCAACCGCCGCGTCGAAGCTGATACGATCCGCTCGTATTTCAAGGTCGCGCCGGGCGAACGGCTCGATGCCGCCAAAATCGATTCCGCGTTGAAGGCGCTTTACGCCTCCGGGCTGTTCAAGGATATCCGCATTTCCCAATCCGGCGGGCGGCTCGTGGTGACCGTGGTGGAAGCGCCGGTCATCGATCGGCTGTCTTTCGAGGGGAACAACAAGATCAAAGACGAACAGCTACAGCAGGAAATCCAGTCGAAGTCGCGCGGCACGCTGGCGCGCGCGACGGTACAGGCTGACGTTCAGCGCATCATCGAGGTTTATCATCGCAACGGTCGCTTCGACGTCCAGGTGGTGCCGAAGATCATCGAACGGCCGAACAATCGCGTCGATCTGGTTTTCGAAATCAAGGAAGGCGAGAAGACCGGCGTCAAAACCATTATCTTCGCCGGCAACCACGCCTATACGGATTATCGCCTCAAGGAAGTAATCAAGACCTCGACGTCGAACTTCCTGAGCTTTCTCCAGACCACGGATGTTTACGATCCCGATCGGATCGAAGCCGACCGCGATCTCATCCGGCGTTTCTACCTGAGCCACGGCTACGCCGACGTACAGGTCATTTCTGCAACCGGCGAATACGACCCGGCGCTGAAGGGCTTCCTCATCACCTTCACGATCGAGGAAGGTGCGCTCTACCGCTTCGGCACGATCGACATTCAGTCCAATATCCGTGCCGTCGATCCGCTGTCGCTGCGCTCAGCGCTGCGGATGCGGCGGGGGGACGTCTACAACGGCGACTCGGTCGAAAAAACCGTCGAGGACGTGACCGTCGAAATTACCAAGCACGGCTATCCGTTCGCCACGGTGCGGCCGCGCGGCGACCGCAACCCGCAGGATCGCACGGTCAGTGTTGTCTTTGCCGTGGACGAGGGCGTGCGCGCCTATATCGAGCGCATCAATATCCGCGGCAACACCCGCACCCGCGACTATGTGATACGGCGCGAGTTCGACATATCCGAAGGCGATCCCTACAACCGCGCCCTGATTGATCGCGCCGAGCGGCGGATCAAGAACCTCAACTTCTTCAAAACGGTGAAGATCACCAACGAGCCCGGCTCGGCGCCCGACCGGGTCGTGATCAACGTTGACGTCGAGGAGCAATCGACCGGCGACTTTTCGGTCATGGGTGGCTATTCGACCGCCGACGGTTTTATGGCGCAAGTCTCGATCTCGGAACGCAACCTCTTGGGAAGCGGCAAGTACGCCAAGGCTTCGGCAACCGTCGGCCAATACATTCGGGGGGTCGAGTTTAATTTCGTCGAACCGTATCTGCTTGACCAGCGCTTGTCCGGTGGTATCGATTTGTTTGCCCGAGAGACGCTGTCGAGCCCCTATCTCTCTTATGGAACCACGACCTACGGCACCAATCTGAAAATGGGTGTGCCGTTGCGCGAAGACCTTACCTTTCAGCTGCGATATTCGATCTATTCGAACCAGATCACCCTGGTTTCCGAACTAAACGACTGCAACAACATCAGCCCGAATGGCCCGGGCGGCTCTATTTATCCGACGCCCAACGCCCTCATCGCCGCGGGGGCTGCGGGTCCGGCTATCCTTGCCGGGGCCTATCCGGGTTACGCGGCGTCTCTTGCGGGCGGCATCCAGTCTAACTGTCTGTTTCAAAGCGGCGCGTCGCTCTATGAGGCGTCGCTGCCGGTCCGGGAGGAGCTTGCGCAGGGGGCATACCTGACGTCGCTGGCCGGATACGGATTGACCTACAACACGCTCGACAACAACAAGCGTCCGACCAACGGTCTGCTCGTCAGCTTCGGTCAGGACTTCGCCGGTCTTGGCGGCGAATCGCATTACATCCGGTCGGTCGTGGATTTCCGCGGCTATTACGAGGTTGTTTCCGATCTCGTCGGCGTGTTGCATCTGCAAGGTGGCGATATGATCGGCCTGAGCGACGGTGGCTACGTGCGGATGCTCGACGACTTCAAGATGGGGCCCAATCTTGTCCGCGGCTTTCAGCCGGCCGGCATCGGGCCGCGCGACACCACGTTGGGAACGGCAAACGATGCGCTCGGCGGCACGATGTATTGGGGCGCCAGCGTTGAGATGCAATATCCGTTCTATTTCTTGCCCAAGGACGCGGGCTTCCGCGGCGCTGTCTTCATCGATTCCGGTTCGGAATGGAACTACAAGGGAGAGACCTCCTACGCGGCCACCGGAGAAGTCAACGGCCTGATCACGACATCGACCGGCGTCTCCTATGTTTGCGGCAATTGCGCGATGCAATACGCCGACTCGGCGACACCGCGCGTGTCGGTCGGCGCCAGCCTGATCTGGGACTCGCCGTTCGGTCCGTTGCGTTTCGACCTGGCCTATCCGATTCTGAAACAGCCGTATGACCGTACGCAGTTTTTCCAGTTCGGCGGCGGGACGCGGTTCTGATCGCGCGGTGTGACCATCGCCGAGGCCTGGCGCATGCCGGATTTTTTCCCAACCAACCGTGAGCTGACGATCGGCGAGATCGTCACGCTCACGGGAGCC
>Ga0302325_10013289_pt1 | contig 17566 bp, 20 predicted proteins | sample Palsa_T0_2_FD_201948 | JGI IMG/M metagenome (GOLD analysis project Ga0302325, IMG submission 201948) | Peat permafrost microbial communities from Stordalen Mire near Abisko, Sweden - Palsa_T0_2 | ecosystem: Environmental > Terrestrial > Soil > Palsa > Peat permafrost | place: Sweden: Abisko... | reverse complement strand
ATAACCAGAATGGAATTAGATCCCAGTCACGTTCCAAGCAATCGTGAAATCCTTCCCAGCAACGTTTCACTGACTTGCCCACCACATCCCATATCAGTTTCTCCTCAGCGGTAGTAGCCTCCGGTGGATCCGTAAACGCATGTAATTCGTTCATGTCCTAACCATTGAATTCCTTGTCCCATCTGGTGTACCGTGGCCATGGTGTTTTTGTAACCAACGATGTATTGTCTTTCACTGTGTTAATTTCCCGTTGGTGTTTCTTGTCCCGTTCCATAGCCGTTCCCAGCAGATCTTCCAACAATTGGTCTGTGAAATTGGAAATGGGCAACGTCCCTGGCTCGTGGACTGCAAAGTATCTACTATATTAGCTCTCGCCAAAGCCAATTCGTGTGCCTTTTATTATTCCCCTGGAAGAATGTTTGGGCCCACGTTTTTACCTATTTTTCCCTGTCCTTTGCTTTCCAATCATAATCGTGCTTGCAATGTTTTTGGACGGACTGTAGCGTACCAAGAACCTTATGACACATATTATATTGACATTGGAATCCCACGATAGTGCTGAGATATGGGACTGGCGCCACCTTCTCTATGGAGTAGATTAATTGTGATGCTTCCGCCGTTGTGAATTGACACATGTATTGAATAATGTCCTGTCTGACACTGATGTCAAGATCATGTTCTTCCAAAAGGTGCCTGGACAAGAATTTGGACGAGACTGCATATTGGTGTTCTTTGCAGATGAGAACATGCTGTTCTTGGTTGAAGAAGAGGTACGCGCTCATGATCGTGGTTTAAGGTTGAGTAGTTTATCCAGAGCCACAGACTTAGATTATCGCCAGGCCAGTTCATAATTTTTTTTTCATGGTTGAGATTGGTCCCTGTCCCCCACACAAAATCAGCCAGGACTCCGGCGGGATTCCCACGTTATAATTTCAGGACTTCAACGGGAAATCTTTTTTTCGTGGTTGAGACAGACCCACGTCCGCACCTTATAAGTCAGGACTCCCGCGGGAGTCCTGGCTTGAATACTGGTTAGTATAAGTTAAGGAGACGGCACGAAATCTACTCAGTACTACTATGTAGTACTAGTATTCCTCGACTGAGATTAAAAACAGAGAAATTAATTTGATACATCAACTAATTAGTATGCTACTACAAATGCCAACCCCCGTTACCTCGTACGCTGGGTTACGCGACTTAAAATAGACGGCGATCTTCTCGAACTATTTGCCTCCCTGGAAGCCTGCGACCCAGCCCTGGAATGCGAATACGGCGGAGGCGACATCGGCGGCGACACCGCTTTATCGTGCGCCTTGGCAATCGACAACGTAAGAACCGCCTGCGTTCTATACACACCCGTCCTTTTGGCCAAGTTAAGCGCCGTATGCCCCCGGAGATTCTTAGCATGAAGATCCGCACCCTTCATCAATAACAACTCAATCACCTCGACGTGTTCTTTCCCGCCCGCGAGGAGTAATGCGGTGTTTCCTTCGGTGTCTCTGGCCTCCAAATCCGCGCCACGTTTAATGAGCAGTTCTGTCATTTTGATGTCCCCCAAAAGGGTCCCGAGCATCAATGCTGTGCGGCCCATTTTGTTCTTGGCCTCGATGTCGGCGCCTTTGTCGATGACGAGTTCGACGATCTTGGTGTAGCCGTCCATGACTGCGGACATCAGCGTCGTATTGCCGTCCTTGTCAGTGGTCTCGATATCGACTCCCCGTTCTAAAAGCACTGAGATCACTTTATCGTGGCCTTTCAATGCTGCAGACAATAGCGCCGGGTATCCGAGTTTATTCGTGGTCCGTGGATCCGCGCCTTTATCCCATAACATTTGGACAATCGAGGCGTGGCCGTTGGCTGCTGCAAGATTCATGGGATCGTTACCGTCTTCGTCCAGCGCAGCGATATTGGCACCCTTCTCCATCATCAATTGAACTGCCATCGCCTTGCCGTGCGCTGCAAAGGCGTGAAGAAGAGACCATCCACCTCCGCGAGCAGACCCACCGAGGCCGTGTTTCTTGCCGACACTGTCCGCGACCATTTTGCGTTGTTTCTTAGTCAACGGAAGGTCTTTGAAACAATCTTTGACGCGGTTGACGGCGTCCTTAGGACGCATCTGACACAGTTCTTCGATCTCCGCACATTCTATCGTCAGTGACCGTGGATAGGGAGTAGTACCGGTTGAACTGGATGCCAGTAACGCTTTGAACGCATTGGCCTCGATGTTGTTCCCCTGCGCTTGGCAGATCCGAACAAGCAACGAAATAAATTGAAAGAACAAAGCATGGGATTTATCAAGCAGCGTATCCTTCCCCTGAACAGCACGCAAACACCAATACCTCGCATCATCCAAATCTTTCTTGGTCCAACAAACATCGGCAAGGATATACATCCTCTCCAACCCAACGGTCGTACTCTCCGATTGAAACTTCATCAACGTCACCAAATGTTTCTTCGCATCATCCCATTTCTGGTTCCCGATATAAGCCCTCGCAACCCTGATCATGACATTCTCTTTCCCTTCAAAATCGTAACGCAGGAGACGCTCGACGTCATTCCATTTGCGCTCCTGACAGAACTTGTTGCCCAGCTTTTCCAACACCACGTCACGGTTCTCGAATGTTTGGCTCAACATGTCTTGGACTTGTGTCCACTTGTTGAGACGAAAATAGACTTCCAGGAGCATGCTTATGGTGTCCTCCACCCAATCGAAGTCGCGGCCATCGGATTCGTTGAGGACCCACACCAGGATGGGTTCGGCTTTGGAATAGTCGCCGGCAGCGAAGGTTGCAGAGGCCGAATCGAACCATTTACGTATGGCTTGTACATGGCTTTTATCCGAGATACTTGAGTTGGAAGGTGGAATAGAGGCTTCGTCTGGTACGGTAGGAGGCTCCGCCCGAAAGTACAGTGGTAACGGTGTTGTTGGAGAAGGGAGAGGGAGAGGGCTGGTGGGAGGACTTGTGGGCGCTCTCGTATGCTCTACGGACATAGTGGAAGCACTGGGCGTCGGCGTGGACCTGGTTGTAATTGTCGGGTTGACAGGACGCGCCAGCGCCGCAGGAGGTCCAGCTGTGGTATTTGCCTTCTGCATCTGCATACGCTGTTGTCCCATGAGTTGTTCTTGCCGTGCCATATGCGGGTTCGAACTCTGTGATAATACGTGTCGCGCTGACCGTACGCATTTCTCAAGGTTGGCCATAATCGCCAAGTCCTCGACCGATTGATCCGGGAATATCCAGAACAACTGATGCATGTCCAACATGAGCGAGTCAAGACGATATGATAACTCGGAATTGACCACACGATCGTTCAACCCTCCAACCGCAGCGGAACTACGCGTCAGAAACAGAACGGGGGGAAGTACTACAGCATCAACAGTTGAAGGGAAATCTCCATAGTCCGTCGGTATGCGGTGATTTGATGTTTCAGCAATTCGATGTTGCCAGAATCCAAACTGCGCTCGATCTTCTTCAATGATTTCTTCAAATTCGAGAGACTTTTGGTGCGCTTGATGTTCCCCAAACCCTCGAGCGTTGTCCCCAGAATTTCCAAGGAATGTACGCAGTCACGCATAGACTCCGTGACATTGACCCAGTGATGCGCCTCGATCGTCGTACTTGGGCCGAACTTCTCTCGCGCAACGCTTTTGCGAAAGGTCGCGCCGATAGCATTGAAGATTTGCGCCAGGGCATCGAGTTGAAGGCGCAGCTCCCCCAGCGTCGTGTCCTCCTTCTTGACGTGGTCGATGATGCGGGTCATCTGTCCAGAGACCGTCTTACACGTCCCCAGAAGCGTTGACGCGAGCTCCACAATCGTAGCGATGTCCATGGTCCGCCAGGAACACAAAAAATCTTCCGACAAGAGGCGCTGGCGGCTGCGCGCCTCTTATCACGCCAAACCTTCTCCCAGAGCCACAAAAAGGGGCTTCATCCCGCGTCCGGAGGCTAATAAGCCACTGCTACAGAGCCAGGCCTAACCTAAGGGCCATGGACCCTTTGCGCGGAAAGGTTATTTGGCGGTGACAAACTGGTGGGGGAGCTGCAGAGCCATTCGTAACATCACGTTGCTCGTTGGTGGCTTTTCATTCGCCAAGGATCGTCCGGCACGCATCGGCGGTCCGTGTTTTCGTTCGTTATCGCTGCGGCAATCGGTTTAAATTCCACCAACAGACACGTTGCTCTGCAGCACACGCGGATCCCCCAAGTAAATATGGCGACAGAAATCAGGGGCTCGAGCACAAACACGTTGTCCGTTTATTTGTTTTGATGGCATGTTGAAAATTAATTCGGCGGAAGCGTGGAAGTAACATACAATTCCGCGGATCGACACGAACAAATAGCGACCATGAGCGGATAAAAATTAAACTTAGATTCTATAACTGCCAAAGTATCGGCAGGTACCGGTATCGATTAGAAACGGTAGAAACGATAGCGTGTCTTTATTTGGGCCATCACAGAATTGTTGTACAATGACCCTCTATTGATGTCCGTTCGACTGCAGCTTCTTTTCCCACTGTAGCATCTGCAACGCGGTATCCCGAATAGATTCCTCCAACGACCTAAACTCAATTCCTAACTCTCTCCGTGCCTGTGAATTATCAACGTTGTACGTCTCCGGCCATTCCAAACTAGGATCATCTTCCGAGATTTTACTCTGATCCACTCCAGGGACCTTTCGGATCGTCTCGACGACTTGCTGATATGTGAAAGTGCCTTCCGTAACAAAGAACCGTCCTCCCTCCGGATGCTCGTACGCCTTAACGTGCGCCGTAGCAACGTCCCTGACATCGACCCAGGCCCAAAAGGCATTGGGCTGGACCTTGGGGGTAGACCCGTTCATGAATCTGTAGATATCCGCGGTGGATTCATTGAGCGAATTGAGGCTTTGAATGGGTTGGATGGCGGGGCCGTAGACCATTGGAGGACAGACGGTTGCAAGGGAGAAATTCGTGTTCTGAGACTTGACGAAATCGAAGGCTGTTTTCTCGGCGAGGGTTTTTGATGCGCAGTATACGAAGGCTCCGTTGTCGCTCTTCACTGCTTCTTCGTAAGTAGCGGGATTCCAGTCCTTTTCACTGTAAGTGTATCCCGGTCGATTTCCCTTTGACAAATCGAGGATGGCAGCGAACGACGAAGTGACGACGAGACGTTTGACATTTGGAGCATGTTTCTGGATCGCCTGTAGAATGTTCAGGGTCCCGTTAATTGCCGGGTCGAGCAGATCCCGTTTATTGTCCTTGACCTGGACCACGAACGGCGACGCGGTGTGGACAACCCCATCTACCCCCTTGACAGCCTCATCAAAAGCCCCCGGCGCAACAATATCAGGCACAACAACGAAAGACAATCGTGATTGGAAAGACGGAAAAATTGCCGCCGTCGACTGCGCTTTTGATTCCGAGCGCACCGTCCCACGGACATGGTACCCCGCCGAAAGAAACGCCGAGATAACCTGCGTGGCAACGAAACCCGACGCACCCGTAACCAGAATCGTCCCTGCCATAGTCAATACCCAGTCTGCGAGTCGTTGGGGGGTTATATACCTTAGCCGGAGCCCGGAGATAACGTTCAATGTGACGTGACAAATTTTCAGGGACCAAGATCGGAGGATCCCCGTCCGCGCGGATCGGCATTAGAAATCAATATGTGCGAACGAATTCTGGCCAACGAGAGTAGTTTACGCTATTCAGAACCGCCAATCGGTCCTCGCAGTTCGAGTTCCGGTGACGTCGACGTTCAGCCAATAACCTGCCGGGACATTTGAGTGCTGAAACTCCAAAAGATGTGTCAGATCAGTTCTTGCTTCACTCCAATAAAAAAGATGCGAATAAGTATCATGACTAGATTCCATCGTATTAGACTGAGCCTTACTAACTCCTAAACTTCACCAATATCTCCCTTCCAGGTATCTACAAACTCTTGATCCAAACTTTCCCGAGTACCGTAAAATACAACCTCTTGATAGAGCCGCGTGTTTACCAACTTCCGACGTGCCTGCAGGATGTTGTCTCCAGTAATTACAACCTGCTGCATAATGTGGCCGGTCAACGCATTTTCCTCAACTCGTAGGGGATGCATAAACAGCTTGATAAAGGTCTCACTGGCATGAAGCAACTGAGAAACGGAGTTGATTGCGCCCGCAATCTGCAAGGAGTCGGAGATGTCCGCCGTTCTGCGATGAAATCTCACGGGGCGCCTAGACTTTCCACCACGGCCATCGGGTTTGACTGATATCCGAACCTGAATGCCAACGAATTAACACCACATCACACATCCATTGAAGAAATATTTGAGAAATTCAACCAGTTTCAAGTCGTTGTGTATCATTTTACGAGAGTCACGCTGTTCCAGGAACAAATGTGGTATCCCCCCACCAGTGAAACTTCTAATACCTTAGGTGGTGCCTAATCAATTTGCGGTCATGGGCCACGGTTCCGCTCATCGGGAATCACAGCCAAATTGTGAAGTCCGAATCGGCTCGTGATCCGAATTATGTTGCTGTGGTCAACAATCTCATAAGAATGGTCAAGGAGGTCAGAGGTAGGGAGCCTGAAGTTCACGAGAAGACCATTGTGGTCTCCATACAAAACTTATGGATTTAAAACTTTTATTCAGCTAAGTTACCCTATGGAAAGAATGATCAGAACGCATTGGACAGCCGCTCTGTAGGCTTCTAAATGTAAACGTCAATCACAATGTATACCGGAAATCAGGCTGCCATCAGTAACACTCTTACAAAGAAATACATGCAAGTCGGCAAGTTCTTGTTCACTCGCCACTGCTCGTAGATACTCCAATTTCCCCTGATCCCGTTTCTTATTCTCCCATCTCAAGCCCAGGAAATACACCCACGTGAGACACCACGTCACCACAAGGACGCTCACTAGAGCCGTATATCCCGTCAAATAGCGTGGTTCATCTTTCGATTGGAAAGCATACGATGCCGCAATTCCGCCGAAGTTCGCGAACGAGAGAAGCGCCGCAGTGGAGACGGCCCGTTTGACGTGCCCGACCATATTATTCGCAAGCCAGGTAAGTAATAAAGGCGTCATGGTGACGTTGCCTAGTCTTTAGTGTCTTTAAAAAGGGGAGGCAAAACCCATGTAGGCGAGGAATAATCCTGCGTAACGCGCACCGGGGGCTGATATGGCCCAGCCGGCCATGACAAAACCTGTGATGTCCATTGTAATTGCGATGATCGCAAATGTGAAACGGTGATTGAAGTGATCGGCCAAGAAGGCGGAACCTACTGACCAGACTATTCCGCACACTCCGGGAGGGATCGAGTACAGTTGCGCTTTGACTGCCGTGTAGCCAGACTCGAGGAGAATGGTGGGAATAAAGAAGGCTAGAGAATAGAGACAGGTACCGACGCCGAGGAGGATCATGGAACTACATTCAGAAGAATCAAAATGATAATAAGGATACATGCACCAGATTTGCCAATCTCGAAAGACACTCAAGACGGCTTGTAGAGTCAGAGCATCAGAAGTGGCTCCTCCGGCGTCCTGTTTTAGTCCGGCCAGGACATATTGTTTATCTTCCTCCGAGATGAACGTTGCATCCTCTGGGAAACCAGGGATAAAGAAGTAGCCAGTCATTGCGATGACAGCAGTTAGAATCCCTTCGAGGATAAAAATCCATCGCCAGGAGTGATAACCGTTTACACCGTCCATGTTGTTGATCAAATATGCCAAGAGACTAATATTAAGACACGCCGAGGAAGCAGTACCCTCCAACGGAACTAGCAAGAGCGGAGCTGCAGTAAAACAGGGCGATCCTTTTTTGAACTATTATCAGCTGCTGTAGTTTGAGGCTCACCTTCGTGCCGTTTATACCACATGGAAATGATGTAAATACTCCCCGGAAGCAGCCCAGCTTCGAATACTCCGAGAAACACTCGACACACAAGCAATCCACGTAAATCCCGTGTCCACCCCATCGCCATCGTCGTGACACCCCAACCAAACATGAGAACTGATAGTTAACACACTTTGAAAGAGACATACAAGGAAGCCATATCCGGGGAGTTATCTTCCGCAGGACAAGATTGGAGGGAAGCTCCAAAATAATATACGGCGCGAAGAAGACTAGTAAGGCCACATTGAAGTCGTTTCCTGACATGCCTAGATCGGCTTCTAGGTTGAAGAGTCTTGCATTGCCGAGGTTGACGCGGTCCAGAAAGGAGAGGAAGTAGAAGACTGCAGGGCCGGGAAGAATATGCAAGTCGATTTTACGCATGAGCTTTTTGTGTTGGGCGGCCGTGTGGGAGACGAGCGTGCGGTCGGAGGTGTCAATGACCGGGGAGAGCTTTTTTGGATCGTCGATTGAGTTCATACCTGAGATTTTTCGTGGAGGGTCGTCGTCGGTTACGAGAGAGCAGACTGAGGGTTCTGAAAGAATTGGGGAGAAGGAAAAAGATCTTGTTTCCGTATTAATATTGCTCCGAGGATTCACATGCACTTCGGCGAGGACGCTATTTGTTGGCGAGATCCCCAGATTGGGATCCACGTCGACCACCCACTCCGCAAGAAAATTGCGCTGAGTCCCGCAGCATGGCTAAAAAGCGCGGTCTCTCTCATATATGCATACATTGTATTTAAATACACCGCTGCTGCTTAATTATAACTTCTCCTGGTCTCCCGAAATTCCCGCTCTATCAATCTCGCATGTTTCTTGCTTCGAACCGTGACTTTAGCAGGGAAGGGAGCCACCGCAGGCGGTGAGAACACAAAATCAGTTTGAAACGGATCGAATTCACCTTCCTACCATTAGTAACCAAGTTTTATTTGAAGTACGACCCCAGCATACGCGACGTCGAAGCAATACAAAATTCGAGCGGTTGCGATCCACAGGTTTCGCATCGCCAAGACGTAGCCCACACAGACTATTGTCAGATTATCCGTGAAGGAAGAGAGGGTACCCCTTCTGCCCATGCCGAAGGACCAGTGTCCGGCCAAAGGTTTGTCTAAGTCTTCGTTCATGAAGCGTTCTGGGTAAAATCGTTTTGGATCAGGATACTCCATGGGATCCAAAGAAATTGGCATTGCACTCCATGCTGGATGTCAGTCCAGCGCTTTAATTGCAGGGGAATACTGAAGCGAGTCCCGGCAGGGAAGTAATAGTTCTCGAAATGGTCATCTTTGATGAGAACTCGTACGACGCCTATCAATAGTGAGTTTGAATTACTGAAATGCAGACCTGATTCAACGAACGGTTTCCAGCGGAGCGTTTCCTTGATAGTGGCAGTCACAAGGGGAAGCAGAGCCTGGTCTTCGAAACAAGGAAGACGTCCTGCATCCCCACAAACAGCATCTAGTTCTTTCCGTGCTCGCGCCACAAAGTCGGGATGTGTCGCCATTGCTGCAGTCAATAAATTCAACGTTGCACGCGTAGTATCCGATCCCCCTTCAATCGCATTTAATACTAAGGTCAGTCCACGGACACGGGACAGCGGGACCGGCAAACATCGTTTCGTGATCGTTCAGACCGTATTCTATTCTGTTTTCATAAAGATGCGTTGCGAAACATTCTTTCGCGGTGCCATCTTTGATTTCCGACAAGAGTTGGCTCCTGTACTTCAGAACGTTCATGGAAAGAGATACCATGGGATCTTGTAAGTGTTTATTGTATTGTTGAATTGGCTTTCTCCTTTTTTGCGCCACCAATGCAGACGTTTCGGAAGTTTCTCAAAGATTGGCATCACATCAATGAGATTTGCACCTACTGTCAATTCATATTTCCGGTCATCTGTACCGGGCTGCATAGCCTCGAGCACCGGCGTAAACTGCTCCAGGATCCGATTCTACATTACTATCATCGTACGCAGGGAGAATACCACAAGTTGATCCCCCTTCTCGGTCCTTCGTCCAAAGCAAACAGTCATGACGACAGAATTTGCAAACCGCGCATGATGAGCAAAGTAACCGGACCCATCCTGTAAATACTCATGCATCATCTGTGCACTCTCCAATTCCATACTCGGCGCAAACTTCTTCATCTCAGTTACGCTCGTAAACATCCCCATCGTCTTCCTGATCTTTCGCCACTGAGGGCCGTACTGCATCAGCGCCATACGAAGACCACCTGACAGAGTCTCGGACAGGTACGGCGTATGGGGCTTGGAGCAGTAGATCCCGCCGCGTATCTCGAGCAGTTCGTGCACAACACGCGACGAGTTAAGGTAGACCCACGTTGAGCCGCCTAGTCGGACCGTAAACCTGTTATCAGCAGAGAACCCCCAGGGACTTTACATCTCACCGTATTTGTTAACCAGCTTCGAGAGAACGGGATACTGGTCCTTTGCAGGGATTTGCAGTGTATTCCCTATGATCGGAAGTCCTCGCGGACCAGGCGGGAGTTTGTACGGCACGCCATTCGCATCTTTCCGCTGACGGTTCACAAACAAGTAGAAGCCAAGCAAGGCGCTCAGAGCAATGATCCACGTTGAATCCATTGCTACGGCGGGACACAGATGAGATTCAGGCCGGCACGCGTTGATAGTGCTTACTTATGTAGGTCGATCGACGCCGAATGTGGGGCCCCGCTTGAATTCGTGCCCGCGGCCAACGTCGGCCGGCGGAGATCCCACTCTGCCGCGGAAATCCAGCAATTTTCAGAGCCATTTCATTCCGGGGTAATATAATTCTCAATTTCCTATGATATATGTAGCTGGCATTTCAGTAGCTAGAACCTCCTCAGAATCCAGAACGTCCCTGTTCCAGGACGATACAGACACAGTTCACTTGCCTTCCCTTTCGGGAAATAAGCAAACGGAAAAATCCTGTCCCGCGAAGATCTCAAATCGTAAACCCCAATTCCACTCCGGTCATTCGTTTGGTCGTAAACCGCTGAGAATTTGCCTGACTTGTTGCGTAGGATCATAATGCGACCCGTTCCTGGCAGGTAGAACACGAGATGATCCGCTTTACCAGTACCGTCGTAATCGTACGGAAGTATCCTTGTAGGGGTCCACTCGACGAGGCCCTGGTCGAGTTGCATTGGCACAGGGGTGAAGACTCCCTGGTTGTTCTGTAGAATGTGATGCCCGTTCCACGTTACCAAGTGATCGACACGACCGGAATGATTATAGTCAATTGCGCTTAGAACTCCTTCCTCTGTCAGCGTGGATACCTTGATAAATTGCCCATTCTGGATTTTCAGGATGAAGGCTCTACCGCCGCTGTGGAAAACCAGGTGATCTTGACATCCGCTGTGGTCATAATCAAAAGCAAAGACATGATCGAGAAGAGAATATCCAGCTATGCCATCTCCAGCACAACTTTCCTGAAACACAGGACAAAATTCCCCATCTTTATTCCGTAATATCCAAATGGTTCCCGTGCCGGGGCGATATGCAACAAGATAGTCCAACTTCCCCGAATGCTCGTAATCGAACGCGCACAGTCGATCCTGCGGGTGTGCCAGATCGTATCCGCCGATGCCGTTGCACTGGTCTCCCCGCGGATACACCCGATCAAAGTTGCCGTTGGAATTTTTGAGAATATAGATTGTGCCTGGCCGATAAAGGACAAGATGATCTGGGCTGCCGCTGTGGAGGTAGTCGAAGGCAAAAGCTCGGTCATCCTGGGATCGCAAGTCATAGCCTCCTATCCCCAAGCCTGGGTCGCCCTGATTGTAGACACGGGTGAAAACTGGTTCAAACGGATCCGGCCCATTGTCTCCAATGTCTGCAAGCTCATGGGACATCGGAATCTGAGGAACGAAGTTGTCGCCTTCTACGGAGCGCTGAGTGCTCCTATGGGCCCTTGCCGGCATCATTTGCAATCGCTTTGCAACTTCTGTTGCGCCAGGCCGTTTCGTTGGGTCGATTTCCAGCAACTCGTCCGCCAAGCGTCCCAGCCAATGCATCGAACTGCCAAGGACACATTCCGGCCATATCCTCGCAACAAGCGGGGCCCGCTGAGCAGCATAGTCCCAAACACTTATATCCCCCGAAAACAGTCTCCTGCGTGTTGCGACTTCACAGATTATACATCCAAGAGCAAATATATCGGCTTTGTTGTTGTAGCGAGAGTCTTCGAGGAGGATTTCGGGTGCGCGGTACGAGGAGGTTCCGCGGGCGAAATGTGTGGTGTTGAGTCGTTTGGATGTGGCTTGCGACGCGGTGCCAAAGTCGGCTAGTTTCCATCGCCTGTCTCGCTGGGAGAATAGCACTGTCGTTAGCACTGGGCTAAGGAAAAGTACCATTTTTGGGTTTCAGATCGCGATGGACAATGCCCTGCTGGTGTAGATATTGCAGGCCCAAAGTGATATCTTCAATGATGTCCAGTATGTATGCCAAATCTGGTATGCTCTCAGACGGAGTGGCTGGGCTCGAAACCTTTTCTTGCGGAGCTTGATGTGTCGTAGAGTCTTTGATCCATTCGTCCAGTGTCTGTTCACAATACTCCATGTCCATATAGTAATATGACTGATCAGGGCCGGGAAACCAGCCGTGGTCGTAGACCTCTACAACAGTGTTACTCTGTCCCGGCTGGCAGAGTTTGGAAACCACATCGGCTTCATTCTCCACGTCCTCTCGCGTCAACTCACCGAAGATTCGAATGATTTTCCTCGCAAATATCTGAATTAGCAGACGTCATTTGAAATACCGTTTCCGTGCGCTCATCGCGCATCTACTTTAGTCACCGTACATCGGGAGTGTACTTGATGAACTTGCCCGAACGCACCTGAGGCAATATAATGTTCGTGTATGATCCCAGGCATAGCACCGGTGGTCCAGCCGTAGCGGGTGGCCGTTGCGTTTAATCGAGACGCCACGGCGACTCGAGAAGAGGATTCCATGACTAAGGGTGTCGATGTTGATGGCTGATTGCGCAAACCGTGCATTGAACCTAACCTTTGATCAGGATTCCGCCCCGTGCACGGCCGGAGAGACTCTTTCCGCCGAGTTGCAGTACCAACCAGCCCTATGATTCCGGAAAGGGGTAGACGGGGGAATGAATTAAAATCCCCGTGGAGTGTTTTTTCTGATTCCACAGAAGCGAAGCACAGGTATCAGGTTGGCTCAGTGGGATCCATGGTGCCAATTATTAGTACAAGTCGTATCATGCTTCTACCGTGGCATCGAGCAAACCAGGCAACTCAGAGTGGAAATCATCTCAAAATCGGAGTGTGCATCCCCAAGTGGGTTAAGCTTCCCGAAGCAGAGCTGTGGCTGACTTGATCTGATCAATCAATGATCTGCACAAGATTTTTGGAAACCCGGCACCTCGTGTTCAGCGAGTAATTTACCCGCTTTAGGCAGCACCAGCTTTCGGTGCTTCGAGGGTGACGCCGGTGACGGATTTCTCCTTAACATCTTCGAGCGGGTCTCGGAAGTCTTCCGATGTTCGTGCAAAAATGCAATGAACGACACGGCTTCCGATCTCTGTTTCCCAGAAGAATGCTTGATTCTGAATCCCTGAGGACGTTGCTAAACCGATTTAGGGGGCGCGAATGCGACACTCTGATTCGTCAGAATTAGAGTTTGACTAATTTTAAATCTCCTGCTGGATCGCCCCGTGCGCTTTGTGTTGTGCCGTTGCCAAAATTATCGCGATTCCGATCAGCCATACGGACAACACTGCCAGACCACTGTTAAGTTGCAAGCGTGGACCCGTTGGCGGCCCTGACCCAAGAATGCTGAGTACCCCAGGCGAAAGCTGTAAGGAGCGCACGTGATTTGCCTGGATCGGCGACAGTCTAAATTTAGAACGCCTTATTTATTTCCGTTTCATTTATTTCCACGCCGCACGCACCCCTCCACTTTTTACCTTTCAATCAAGGGAGCCAGCCAACCACAAAGTCGTGTCTTCCGTCGTTGCAGCCATCATTAAACTGGTCCGCGTGCTGGATGCCCTTAGCGTCGGCTAATTGTACCTACCACCAAACATGGGCCCAAGACCCACCGCCGTTTGTGTCCTTCAGCCACCACAGACAGCTTTCCCCCATCCACTCGTTTCGCTCCTTCAGCCACCGAAGACAACTTTCCCAGTCCGCTCGTTTCGCACACTCGTTTGCCATCTCCTTCGCCAGAATGCTGTCTTCCCTCCAGCTTGTCGGAGTGTTCCTCACTGCAGCGCGTCTCGTCTACTCTCAGTGCAATGAAATCCCAGGGCTCGGCGGCGTAACCCCTTTTTGGTTTCTGGTTGACGGTAGTTTCCCTCCCCTGGCGAAATCGTATACATTGCTCCAACGGCAGTCTGTACCTTCGCTGAGGTCGTCCAGGCACAGGGCAATTGTCCTACATACACTGATACGGCTACTCTGATTGATCCCACAGGGGGACAATTCGTGGCGACTGGAACGCTCCCCAACGATGTGTTGGTCACCATTCAGTATCCCGTTCCTACTCCTGCAGGTCTCATGGCGGAAGGCGTCTATACATTGGTATATCCCACCGCCGAGATATGGCTAACAACAGTCTGATTTCGTCAGTCCCCCTGGCGCGGGATTCTTTGCCGTCATTACATTGACCCACGAGCCGGTTATTGTATCAAGGGATTCCACTTCCACGATTGTCACTTCCACCACGTCGTTCACCACCACCACCACCACGTCAACGAGCGACATCTACCAGACCGCGACGCCGGCCCCCACTGTCGAGACACAGACAAACTCCCAGACCACGACTGTATTTCCCACAACTGTCTCGCTGACAATGATAGCTCCCTCCGGCCACCGTCACGTCCACAAACACCATCACACCGAAAGGCGTCACCAAAACCAAATATTCTTTCACAACCGTCACAAAGACTATCACTTGCTGTCCCTTCGACCATCCTGAGCCCAAGAACGGGCCTCCAGGACCCCGTGGCCACCACAACAGACTCTGCCGCCGCCACTCCAATTTCGACGACGGAACACAGAATCTCGTCGTCCGCGACGCCGATTGGGATGGACACGTTAGTCCCTCGGAAGTTCCGCTTACAGTAGATGCTCGAGAAGCGCGTCCCCCTCAACCCCTGTGTGCCGCAGCAGTACAGTCTTAGGCCCACCGCCACGATTTACACCAACACTGTTTTCTCCACCACGACCGTTACTTTCACGTCGACGGAGACGGATACTGCGACGTTTTCTACCACGTTTGTCTCGACTCTGGCAACCCCGACGTCATTCGTTACTGGTATTCGCTGTCTTTGTGAATGGACTGACTTGATTAGTGACCAACGTCGCCACGGTTACTCCCAATGCAATCACGGTGTTCACTAAAACTCGTCTTCCCAGGAATACTGTCACGACGACCAAGACCATCACTGTTACAAAGAAGGTCAAAGGGCCTGGACCCCTTCACGAGTGCTCTGATTAGTTCGAGATTTATTTTTGGCTTTGGCTCCTTTTTGGCTGTCTTCCATAAAATCTTTTTCATATTGAATTAGTAATCGAAGTGTGTATTAGGCTTTTCCTAAGAGCCTTTGCTTGGTCCCATACTTCGATCCTCTGCATCCCGTCCCGCGAACCCACTGTCCTCAATCTCACATTAAAACAAACTTCCCTTCCCTACCCAAAAGCGTACCGTTCAACTGATGTCCATTCGATGAAATGCTAGTACGTGATTAACATCTTGGTCTAAAAGCTCAATGGGTTTGATCGGTGTTATAGTGGAGGGCATACCACCCAAGCCGAAACGCTTTCCCATCAATAGCGGACGAGCTCAGGGTAGCGGACAAGACCCAGTAGTGATCAACCGTATACGTACAAGGAGACGTCAGATCGAGGATTACTGATGTCGACCGGAATGGTAAGAGAAGAATTGGACTCACAGTCAACTACGAACGATGTACATTGAAGGGCCTAGGTATTCCGTTACCGTCGGAGCTCATGGTGGAGCTTGCTAACCGTTGATGGGCTTGGACGTGCAGGTTCCACTGGCAAGTGTCCGGCCACTATTAAAGGAGCCAAGGGTCCACCCAAAAACATCAATGATTGACACTATGAAGGTTTGCTAAGAAACAGAGAATGAGCAAGTGATGAACGAACGTCACGTAAGTGAAAGGAATCAACAATCCATAAACGAGAGTGATAAACATGAAATAAAAGCCTCCTAATTAGTGAAGAGGACAAACAGGAAATACCAATTACATTCCAAGGAGGGTGTAAATGAATTCCGGATCGATCTCTTCCAACGCGGGCCAATCTGACCCCATATCTTCAATCACGTTCGATGAAAAAGGTCCCGACATGATTTCGCGTCCAATGAAGCTCTCGACTCCAATCGGTTTCGGCGATAATAAAGCAGCAAGTGCCGTGTGGATGGTCTGTTCAGGCACGCCAGCGTCAAGGATTTGTCGGACGCGCTGTGCTAAACGTTTCTTTGCGCCTTTATGTCGGCCTCTCTGGGAGCATACGGGCACTGCACTCGCGATTGGTTCTATGTAAGAGTCCATGATGTGAGTCCAATCCTGTGGTTTACTTTCATTCTATATGCGGGTTTCAAGTCGTGGTGGGCGAAAGTATTAAACTCTAAGGTCCACCGTTCGGTTGGTTCAACTCAGTGTTAGTGAGCTTAACATTGCAGAAAATATCCGACACCAAACGAATATCCTGGTACTAGTACCAGTCGGGCGAAATCTGACAGTTTCAATACGTCTTGCGCCGGAACAAATGGATCAACAATTCTGTCATCCCAACAAGTCCAAACCTGGAATAGGACGTTCAACAACCGGTCGGGAAAATAAGTTTTGGGCATGTGCTATCGCAATACATTCCGCCCCTGCCGTAAGGTGTTGCGAAACTTTAAACCCGGACTGAAATGTGCGTAATGATGCCACGTCATTTCCGCCTTATTGGTAACCCAAATTGGTGGCCTGTATACGTAGGAGCGGACACACCGCCCGTCAGAGCTCCTGGTCTACCAGGGGCGGAGCAACCGCTGTAGGGTGGAATAGCAGGCGGCATAGTCCACTTTGCCTGGAATTGTAACGGGACGAGTGCCAATTGAGCTTAAATCGTGCGATTTCACGTTACAACACCCCAAACACCTATGGTACTCAGCGGCGGTACGTCCGCTCTCAGTAACCTTGGCACTCCCGTTCGTTGCAATGGGAAACACTGCCAAATTAAGCTTAAATATGCCGATCCCATTTCATATTTGAAAAAGTCGGCGCCGCCGACTCAATCTTTAGTCCGACCCGACATTTTCCGGGTCAGAACTTAGAAACAGACGGATCCGACCCACCATTACCATGTTGGAGACCGAACCCGATCTGGGTCCGATATTAGAACAGGTTTCAGTGTCCGAACACGACCGGGTACGAGAAATCTCGGTCGGACTCGGGTCGGGGCATTGGACAGACCCGACCGAATCCCAACCCTGGTAATTTCACGTTACAAATGCCAGCGGCATGTCCGCTTGCAACTACTATGGGTGTGACTGCCGTAATAAACTGTGCCGTTCTTAGCAATTAGACTTCTCCTCGCTGTAGGACGCCCGGCTCGGCTGGTCGCAGTACGTCCGCTCAAACTGAGACGGGAATTAGCTTCGTTCCAGCTAAATTTGCATATTTCCCGTCTCACCAACGGCCATATTTCCACTGGGAGCTGTGCGTCCGCCCCCGATT
>Ga0302325_10013287_pt1 | contig 17567 bp, 16 predicted proteins | sample Palsa_T0_2_FD_201948 | JGI IMG/M metagenome (GOLD analysis project Ga0302325, IMG submission 201948) | Peat permafrost microbial communities from Stordalen Mire near Abisko, Sweden - Palsa_T0_2 | ecosystem: Environmental > Terrestrial > Soil > Palsa > Peat permafrost | place: Sweden: Abisko... | reverse complement strand
CCGGCGCGCATGAGATCGACGACATCACCACCTGCCCGGGAGCTTACAGTTGTAACCTGGCGCTCACAAAATCGATGACGCTTGGCGCCGCGCTCGCTCAGGAACTCCGCGATCACCCGGATGTGCACGTGCGGCGGCTTACCATCAAGATCAGCGGCTGCCCGAACTCATGCGGGCAGCATTGGATTGGCGACCTCGGTTTTTACGGCAATGCGCGCAAGATCGACGGCAAAGAAGTGCCGTACTATCAGATGATGCTCGGAGGCGGCTACGACCGGGAAGGAATGATGCGGTTCGGCGTCGCCATCCAAAGCATTCCCGCGCGACTGGCGACTGTGGCCGTCAAGCGGGTGTTAGCGCATTATGTGGCGAATCGTACGGACGGGGAGACGTTCCGGGAATACGTCCTGCGCCACAAAGTGGAAACGTTTCGTCTGATGACCAACGATCTTGCCAAGCCTGCCGAGCTCTTCCCCGAGATGTACCGCGATTGGGGAGACGAAATCGAGTACTCGTTACAACTCGGCCGGGGCGAGTGCGCCAGCTGACAATAGCCACACAAAAATGCCGACGCTGCGGACGGTGATCCGCGGCATCGGCGTTTTCAGGCTTCGACTAGCTTAGGCTCTCTTCGACGATTTGGCGCTTTGTGTCTTGGCTGCCTCAATAAACGCGCCATTGGCGAGCGCGAACGCCGGGATCGAAATGGAACGGTCCACCAGATCGGCCATGGCATGAACGGGCAGTCCTTCGGCTTCCTTAACGAAGGTCAGGCCCTTGTTTTCTTCGTTGAAGTCGACCGCTACGCAATCGCCACCGCGAACCTGGTCGGTCGCGATGAGATTCGACATGGGCTGAACCAGCAAGCGCTCGATGGCCCGCTTCAGATGCCGGGCGCCGTACTTCAGGTCGGTGCCCTCGCCCAGCAGGAACTCCTTAGCCCCGTCGCTGGCTTTGAAAACGAACGACTTCTCGGGAGACGTATTGAAGATTCGTTGCTGAACCATGTTCAGCTCGATGTCCAAAATCTTCTTCAGTTCGGCGGTGCCGAGCGGCCGGAACGTGACGATCTTGTCGAGCCGGTTGATGAACTCGGGAGTGAACTTGCGCCGCGCCGCGTCCACACCGCTGCGCGCCAGCTTGCCGTTCAGCTTTTCATCCACGATTCCACTTTGGGACTGCTGGGAGTTCGCGCCGGCGCCGAAGCCGAGCCGCGGATTCATCAGGGAGCTCATCTCGGTTGCGCCCAAATTGCTCGTCATGAAGATCAAGGCGCGCGAGAAATCGACCTTGCGATTGTCGCCGAGCGTCAACGTCCCCTTGTCTAGAATGCCGAGCAACAGGTTCCATAGTGCGTCGCTGGCCTTTTCGATCTCATCGAAAAGCACAAAGCTGAGCTTGAGTGTTTCAGAGTGGTATTGATTCAACACTTCCTGGCTCAACAACGGATGCGTTTCGCGGTGCCCCAAGTATCCGGGAGGCGAGCCGATCAGCTTCGCGATTTCATGGCTGTGTTGAAACTCCGCGCAGTCGATCTTGATGACCGCGCGGGCGTTCTTCACCAGAGCTTCGGCCGTCGCTTCGACAATGCGAGTCTTGCCGGATCCCGTGGGACCGAGGAAGAGGAAGTTCCCGATCGGACGTCCGGGAGCAGTCATCCCGGTGAGATTCATTTGATAAATGTTGACGATTTGCTGGATGGCTTCGTCTTGACCGATAATCATTCGGCACAAGCTCGCCTCGAGAGCTTCTGCCTCTCGTCCGGTCCGCGTAGGATCTAAAGGAACGTTAACCCGTGACATTTTCTGGGCCCCTTTCACTTCTACTCCCGACTTTCTTCTAGCAAGTTGCTTGCCATTACTTGGGGCCGCGTCCAACGCCCTTATTTCTGGGGCTTTGACGGTCTAACTTCCACACGGCTCACCAGCGTCCTTACCGGCAACCTCAATAACATGAGTGCGATCTCCGCTACATCCTCGGGAGCTATTTTCCAGTCCGCTCTTCCTGAGCCTGGACTAAATTCCGTATCGACACTACCGGGCATGATATGAGACACTCGCACGTTGTCATATCGAGAATCGAGCATAACCGCTTCGCTGAACCCATCCAGTCCAAACTTTGACGCATTGTAAGCTGCCCCACCGGCAAACGCATTCTTTCCTGCCAAGCTACCTATATTGATGATGTATCCGCCGCCACGCTTCTTCAGTCTCGGAAGAGCCTCACGGCAACAATAGAACGCACCCGACAGATTGGTCTGCAAGGTCTTCCGCCACTCTTCCACGCTCAATTCGGCGGCGCTTCTGAAGATTCCGATTCCGGCGTTGTTGACGACGATGTCAGGACCGCCCAGTTCCTCGTCCACGAAAGCAAACAACCTGGCAACCTCTGTGTCATCACTTACATCGGCAAGTTTTCCAACGACTTTACTTTGGGACCTGTTCGTTAGCTGCCTTACTGCGTTCTCCAGGCGGGCTCGGTCCCGCCCGCAGATGGCGATATTGGCGCCGGCCAATGCCAGAGCCTCGGCGATCGCGAATCCAATGCCCCTGGTCCCACCCGTCACAACCGCGTTTTTTCCTGCTAGGAAGTTGTTGTTCATGCCTCCAGAGTACTTTGCCGTTAGAAGTTACGCCGAGCGCGGTATCATGGATGTTTTGAAGGGAGTTTTTCCAATGCAGAATTCCGTTTTGGTCCCGATGGTGGTGGAACAAACTTCGCGCGGGGAACGCGCGTTCGACATCTACTCGCGCCTGCTCAAGGAAAACATCATTTTCCTGGGAACGCCCATCGACGACAATGTGGCCAACTTGGTCATGGCCCAGATGCTATTTCTGGCCGCCGAGGATCCCGAGAAGGACATCTCGCTGTACATCAATTCGCCGGGCGGCTCCATCACCGCCGGTCTCGCGATTCTCGACACCATGAATTTGATCGAGCCGGACATCGTGACTTACTGCATCGGGCAAGCCGCCTCCATGGCGGCGGTCCTGCTGGCGTGCGGCACCAAAGGCAAGCGCTATAGCTTGCCGCACTCGCGAATCCTGATTCACCAGCCTTCCATGAGCGGCCTGGGCGGGCAGGCCACCGACATCGATATCTACGCGCGCGAAATCCTGCGCATGCGCGAATCGCTCAACCAGATCCTGGCAGCGGCTACAGGCCAGCCGGTGGATCGCATCGGGCGCGATGTGGATCGCGACTACATTCTGGAGCCGGATGCGGCGCTCGAATACGGAATTATCGACCGCATCATCGAGAGCCGGGCCCTCCAGCCGGTTGCCACGCGCTAGCGCTGTGGAAGCCTCATTTAGTCAATCGCTCGCGAGTATCACGCTGCCGGATTCGAACGGCGCGTCCGTGCGGCTCGGTGGCCTTTGGGAATCGAGCGCCGCGGTGATCGTTTTCCTGCGGCATTACGGATGAATTTTCTGCCGTGAGCACATCGCGCAGTTGCGCGAACACGCAGCAGAGTTCACCGCGCGCGGCGCTAAGGTGGCGGCCATCGGTTTAGGCGACGCTCACTATGCCGCGGCGTTTCGCGAAGAATCAGGCATCCACTTTCCTTTGCTGGTGGATGCCGAGCGATTGGCCTATCGAGCGGTCGGGTTGAAATCCGCCAACATTCTGCACTTGCTCCGCGCGGATAACGCGAAGGCTCGCAGGCGCGCGCAGAGCGGGGGATTCCGCCAGCAGAAACTCGGCGCGAATCCGTTTCAACTGGGCGGAAGCTTCGTGTTCGGCCCAGGCAATGTCGATCGCTACGCGCACGTCAGCCAGACCTTCGGCGATAACGCATCTGTGGAAGCCTTGCTAGCCGCGCTGTAACTCAATAGCCGTGAGCGCATAGACCTGCGCGCATTCGACAATCCGGTCGATGGGAACAAACTCATGCGGTCCGTGCGAGACAGTGAGCAAGCCCGGTCCGTAGGCGAACGCCGGAACGCCGCGTTGGGCGTAAAAGCGGATCTCGAGCAGTCCTGGGCACATCTCGAATTGCGGCGCGCGCCTGGTGACGGCCTGGATGCTTCGCGCCAGTGCGTGGCCCACCGCGCCGTCCTCGGGCACTCCGCACGATCCACCTTCCTGCAGGATCTCGACCTCGATATTCGTTCCGCCGGCGCGAGCTTCGCCGAGCACGCCCAGCAAGCGCCGCTTCTCTTGCTCGAAATCCTCTTCGGGATTGATGCGCCGATCCACGGTGAAGGTGCACAGATCGGGGACGGTGTTGAAATTCGTGCCCGCTTCCGAACGCCCGCCCAGCAGCAGGATCGAATGCCGGGCGGCCTCCGGCACGACGCGAAAAGCCGTCGAGCGCGTCTCCACATCCCGCTTCAAATCGAGCAACGCCTGCGCTACCGGAAGCATTTGCTCGAACGCATTCACGCCTTCGTGCTGGCGGCCGACATGCGCCGATTTTCCCCGAACGCTGACGCGTAGCGTGATGGCGCCCCGGTTCGCATTCCAAACCACACCGCCGGTTGGCTCCGGCGTCAGCATCCCGATGCCGTTCCGTCCTAGCAGGCCGCGCGCGGCCAGATAATTCGACCCGCGAGGCCCCGCCGTCTCTTCGTCGGGGACGAAGACCAGGCCGATCCGTCCCTTAAGCGCGACGCCAGACTGCTTGATCGCGAGCGCGGCATAGGTCATCGCCGCCAAGCCGCTCTTCATATCCGAAGATCCACGCCCGAACAGGTTGGCGCCCTTTACTTCGGGCGAAAATTGCGCTCCGCTCTGCGCCGGCACCACGTCGTAGTGGCCGCTGAAATAGAGCGTGGGCTCGCCATCGCCGACGAAGCTCAGTACACAATCTCCTTCGACGCGGGTGTCTTCGAACCCAAGGCCTTTTAGCTTGGAAATGATCAGTTCGATCGCTTGTCCGTAGTGGTTTCCCGGCGGATTCTCGGTCGGGATGGCGACGAGTTGGCGGGTGAATTCCAACATCGCGTCGCGATGATCGGAAATCCTTTGCAGTAGGCCCGTGGTGTGCACGCCGGCTACACCACCATGGCCGCCGTCTGTCGGATCTCCATGCACCCCTTGCCGGTCGGCAGCATCTTGCCCGGGTTCAACCGGCACGTGGGATCGAAAAGATTCTTCAACCGGCCGATCATCTCCAGGCTGTCGTCGGAGAACTGCTCGCCGATCAGTTCCATCTTCTCCATCCCCACGCCATGCTCGCCCGTGATGGACCCGCCTTCGGCCACGCAAAAGCGCAGGATCTCGTCGCCCGCCGCCTTGGCGCGCTCCAGTTCGCCGGGCTTGCGCGCGTCGAACAAGATAATAGGGTGCATGTTTCCGTCGCCCGCGTGGAAAATATTGCTGATGGTGAGGCCGAACTTCGCGGAAACCTTGCCGATATGCCGCAGCGTCGGCGCGATGCGGGTGCGCGGCACCACTCCGTCCTGCACGTAATAGGACGGACTCACGCGGCCCACCGCGCCGAAAGCGTTCTTGCGGCCCTTCCACAGCAACTCCCGCTCGGCGGCGGAACGAGCCACTCGAACCTCGCGCGCCCGGCAAAGCACGCACGCCTGCTCGATCTCGAGGGTCTGCTCTTCCACCGCTTCCTTCAAACCCTCCAACTCGATCAGCAGCACGGCGGACGCATCCATCGGATATCCGGCGTGCGTGTCCTCTTCCACCATTCGCAGCATCACGCCGTCCAGCATTTCGATGGCGGCGGGCGTGATGGCGCGCCTGGTGATCTCGGCCACCGAATCCGCGCAGTCGTCGGCCGAATCGTAGATCGCAAGCAGCGTCTTGACCACCTCCGGCGCACGCATCAATCGCGCCGTGATCCTGGTGATCAGCGCCATGGTGCCTTCAGAGCCGGTGAGCAGCCCGGTCAAATCGTAGCCGGGCGAATCGGGCGCGGTGCCGCCGGTCGCGATCGCGCTACCGTCGGCCAGCACCGCCTCGAGCCCAAGGACGTGATTGGTGGTGACGCCATAGGCCAGCGTGTGCGGCCCGCCCGCGTTCTCCGATACGTTGCCGCCGATGGTGCAGGCGCGTTGGCTGGAAGGATCGGGCGCGTAGAAATAGCCGTCGCGCTCCACCGCCTGCGTGATCTCCAGGTTCACGACGCCCGGTTCCAGCACCGCTCGCTCGTCATTCAGCTCAATGGCCAGGATGCGGTTCATGCGGGCGAACGAGACCACCATGCCACCCGCGCGAGGAATCGCCCCTCCGCTCAATCCCGTGCCGGCGCCGCGGCCGACGATCGGAATACCGTGCTCGGCGGCGATCCGCACCACGGCCGCGACATCTTCTGTGGATTGGGGGAACACCACCAACTCCGGCCGCCCTTTGTCGACGCTGCCGTCGTATTCGTAGAGCGCCAGGTCTTCGGGCCGATGCAGGTAACCTCGCGGCCCGAGTAGCCCGTCGATTGCCTGCAACGTCGCGGATGGGATCATGCGGACGCGGCTACAACAGCGCCTTGACGGAGTTGACCAACTCGGGATCGGTCCAGGGAATCCATCTGCCTTGGCGATCCGGCAGCCCGGCGAACTTCTGCACCACCTTCCCGCTGCGGTCGATGATGTAGCTTTCGGGGAATTTAAAGGTTCCGAATCGGTAACTGATGGATTCCTGCGGGTCGCGCGCGTTAGGGAACGCGAGCCCGAAGTGCTTGACGAAGCCTTCGTACTGCTTTTCGTTCTGATCCACGTTGATGCCCAGCACCACCACGCCTTTGTCTTCCATCATTTTGGCGAACTCGTTCAGCGACGGCGCTTCCTCGATGCAAGGACCGCACCAGCTTGCCCAGAAGTTGACCACCAGCACCTTCCCGCCGAAGTCTCTGAGCGAGATACGCTTGCCGTTGTCGGTGGTCACCGAGAAGTTGGGTGCGCGATCACCCACTTGCACCACATGCTCGCTCATCGTGTTGACGATCAAGAATCCAAGCGCCGCCAGTCCCGCCGCGACCCCGATCTTCAGCGCTTGATCTACTTTGGAATGAGTCATTTCAATCCCGTCCTGTCTCTTCCTTCTTTATAATAATAGAGTATCCCATTGCAAGGTCCAAGCATCACATACTAAGGGAAATGCTAATCACTCGCCGAGCTGAATTCTCTGCATCGCACGTTTGTGGCCAGACGTCGCTCACGCCCGCGGAGAATCACGCGCTCTATGGACCGGCCGCGAATCCGAACGGGCACGGCCACAACTACGTGCTGGAAGTGACGCTCGAAGGCGATCCCGACCCCGAAACGGGCATGATCTTCGATCTGAAGCGCCTCAAGGAAATCATCCAGGAATCCGTGGTCGATCCCATGGATCACCGTTTCTTGAATTATGAAGTGCCTCCTTTCGATCGCGTGGTCCCGACGGCCGAGAACGTCGCGGTCGAAATCTGGGGCCGCTTGAATCCCTACTTCACCGGCGAGCGCGCGCGTCTCAACAATGTGCGCCTGTACGAGACCGAAGACCTGTACGTGGATTACTCGGGAGCACGGCCATGAAGTCCGCAATGACGCGCGTCACGCGCCGCTACCGGTTCGCGGCCTCGCACCGGCTCCATTCCGAGCAGTTCTCCGAGCGGGAGAATTCGGAGTTGTATGGCAAGTGTAACAACCCCTTCGGACACGGCCACGATTACATCTTGGACGTCACCACCGCGGGACCCGTCGACGCGGTGTCGGGGCAAGCGGTCAACATTCAGGCTTTGGACGCGTTGGTGCGCGCGCGGGTGCTCAAGGATCTGGATCACAAGTATCTGAATGCCGACACGCCCGAGTTCGAGCGCCTGGTCCCGACGTCGGAGAATATCATCCGCGTGATCGAGGATCGGCTAAAGTCGGGCTGGAAGGCGGCGTTCCCCGGCGAATGGCCGCGCCTGGAAAACATACGGCTCCAGGAGACGCGCCGGAATCGATTCGAATCGCGAGTGTGAGTGGAAGAATGAAAACGACTAACAATGCTGTGAAAGTGCTGCGGCCGAAGCAGGACGAAGAATCCATCGCCGGCCTGATGCAGAAGCTTTTGGTGAAGATCGGGGAAGATCCTTCGCGCGAAGGATTGGCGCGCACCGCTGAAAGATCCGAGAAAGCTCTGCGATTCCTGACCAGCGGTTATCAGACGGATGTCCAGAGCATCGTCAACGGCGCGCTGTTCAGCGAAGAATGCGACGAGATGGTGTTGGTGAAGGACATCGAGTTTTACAGCATGTGCGAACATCATCTGCTTCCGTTTTTCGGCACCATGCACGTGGCCTATCTGCCGAAGGATAAAGTGATCGGGCTGAGCAAAATCCCGCGCATCGTGGACATGTTCGCGCGCCGTCTGCAAGTGCAGGAGCGCCTGACGCGCGATGTGGCCCGCACCATCGACGAAGTCTTGCAGCCGCGCGGGGTGGGCGTGATCTGCGAAGCGCGCCATTTCTGCATGATGATGCGAGGCGTCGAAAAGCAGCATTCCGGTACGGTTACCAGCGCCATGCTGGGCGCGTTCCGCAAGCGCAAAGCGACTCGCGACGAGTTCCTATCGCTGGTTTCGCACGGCACGCGCTCGTTCAACTAGCGCCGACCTCCGCGCGTGTGGTTCAATCGAACCTAGATGCTCGACAATTCCCGCGAGTTCCAGGCCGGGCCCGACCCTTTCGGCCGCACCTGGCAGGTCCACTTTAGCTGGCTGCAGACCGGCATTTCGATCCGCCACGCCGACACCGTCGACGTGAAGTTCGGCATTTCCACCGAAGGCGAAGCTTTCGACGAGCGCGTGGTCGCGCTGCCTCATCCGACGCTGCTGGCGGTGAGCCAGAAGGTGGGCCATCCGCTGACCGACGCGTGGTGCCTGAAGCTCGCCGCGCTGCATTTGCGCCACATGCTCACCAGCGGCGAGGACTTCGAAAAGACGCTGGTCACGGTGCAGCCGGCGGAAATCGAGCAGTACGCGAGGGAGTTGCAGAAGGCCGTGGCGTCGGCGAAGTAGCTCAGTTCGACCGCAGAGGCGATCATTCTACGGCTAGCCAACAGCCCAGCCAAGTGCTTTCTGTGAGCGGTGTTTCAAACAAGGAATCCGAAAGCCATCCAGAGCAAACGCTTCCCATGATTCTCCGAATGGCGCGTGAGAACTAAGCCGCAAACGGCAGACGCTCCGCGTGATATTATTTGGCAGGGCAACTGCCATGTGGTCCAGCAACAGGTGTGTCATGACTCTGCGGGTAGCAAGACTACACCGTTGCGTATCACGATTTCGATTGAATACCCAATGAGCAATTGCCCTGCCAAATCGGGGCGGCTTCCTTCTTACGACTCTATCCGAAGCGTCCCGGCCGGCGCCTTCGTCTCACTCCTCGATGTTTGTCTGCCGGGCCGCTTCCGATTGAGTTCTCTAACGTGATCCACTCGGAGCCGGTAAACGCTAGGCGACTACACGCGAGTATTCCGCGCTCAGGATGCCTTCGCCCGCACCTGTTTGAGATGACGGATCGGATCAATAAGAGATTGGAAGACGTGAAACAATCAGTTAGGGCAAGCGAACTCCCCAGGAACTCGGACAACCTACAGCACCACGCGCAAATTTCCTGTAAATGATCTCCGTCTCCTCCAGACTGGATCTTCGCACGCAGTCGGCAAGCTCTCTTGGGGCGTTGCGCCAATTTCATTTGTGGATCGTGCTTGAGCAATTTCAGGGCAGAATCGAGGCGACAACGTATGAACAGGCATCGCGCGCTATCCACATCCTGAGAGCTGTGTGGCACCACTGGATTCGCGCTGGAAGGACTAAGATATGCGAAAAGGGTTTACAAGAAAACCGCAAGGGGACGAGCCCGCGACGCCAAGCAAGAACTACATAACGCCAGCCGGCCTGCAGCGCCTCAAAGATGAGCACCGGTTTCTGCTCACCAGGGAACGCCGGGCCGTGACCGAGGTGGTGGCGTGGGCTGCGAGCAACGGTGATCGCAGTGAAAACGCCGACTATCAGTACGGCAAGCGGCGGCTGCGCCAGATCGATGGACGGATTCGCTTTCTCACGAAGCGAATCGAGTCCGCGGAAGTGGTTGACCCGGAAACTCCGAGAGCGGGACAGGCGGCGACGAGGGCATTCTTCGGAGCGACTGTGCGCTATGCCAATGCCGCGGGAACGGAGCGAGTGGTGAGCATCGTGGGCGCCGACGAGGTCGATCTCAACCGCAACCACATCAGTTGGGTGTCGCCTCTGGGGCGCGCGTTGATGAAGTCGGCAGCGGGCGATCGCGTAGTTCTCCAAGCGCCGGGCGGTACAGCATACCTGACCGTGCTGGAAGTGTGTTACCAGCGCATTTCGGTGGAACCGTTCCGTGAACCACCTGGAGCCGAGGCCTCGGCAAAGGGACTCCCTCGCGGAGCCAATCCACCTGACGAGGTTTAGCGAAGCGGCACATGAACATTCCAGGCCCCGCGCAACAACGAATTGTGAGCCGACTCTAGGGCTATTTGTTCCATTGCTGTTCTAATCCCAGTCAGGAACGCTCGCGTGTAACGGCGCCGTGTTTAGCGACTGCTCCGGGCGGATCGTCGGCCACTCGGAGAATGCTCCCCCGAGCTGGCTTTCTTGGACATAGGTCCTGGTAAGTCGCCGTTACGTCAAGCTGACGGGAAACGGCCTACCCGCCGACCCCTTCACCACCGTCCCAAAACAGTGCCAGAGCGAGCGGCGAGGACTTCGAGAAGACGCTCGTCACGGTGCAGCCCGCCGAAATCGAGCAGTACGCGAGGGAGCTGCAGAAGGCCGGGCGTCGGCGAAGTAGCTCAGTTTGACCGCTCATCAACGATCTCACTTAAGATCATGGTTTCGGTCAATTGGCCGTATCACGCCGACTCGTTGATGTTGTGCCGGCCGACGCGGGCCAGGTCACTTCGCGGGTTGGCGACAAACTGAACGCTGCGGCGATCCTGTTTATTTCACCTGCCGGACTTGGCGCGCGCCCTATTTGGAGACAAGGCTCTGCACGATCTCCAATGCCTTGTGGACATGTTGATCGGGCGAAATCTTGTCGTCCGCGGATGAAAGCGTGGCGACGATCTTGTGATCTTTGCCGATCACGAAAGTTACACGCTCGATAAAGTCATGATCGATGTCTGCGCCGCGCACGTCCTTCATGCCGGCTCTTGGGCTGCCCGCCGTCAGATTGTAGGAGGTGGCAATCTTTCGATCGGGATCGGAGGCCACGGGAAACTTTCCGGCGCAATAATTCGGGTCCGCCGCGAACAGATCCAGTCGCGCGATGCTGTCGGCCGATACGCCAATGATGGTGGCGCCGGCCGCATCGAATTTTTCTTTCTCTTGCGCGAATGTGTGAGCTTCGAGATCGCAGCCCTTGGTATAAGCGGAAGGGTAAAAATAGACGACGACCGGGCCTTTTTTCAGTGCTTCCGGGAGTGAAAAGGTAAACTCGTTACCGGCTAATGACGCTCGAGCTGAGAAATCGGGCGCCATATCGGCCACTTTGAGCGCGGCCAGAATAGGAAAGCCAACCGACGCCGAAAAGACGAGACCGAGAAACACTTTCTTCATCGCAATAGCCTCCGTGGATCGAAGTACTTGGAAGCATATCACACCCCGATGCCGCGGGGAACAAATCGCAAGTGTTCGTGGGGCCAGAGTTCAATCAAGAACCCGATCGTCCACCTCGAGGGCGGCCATTTGTGGGCGAGTTCCTCCGGCGGTTTCCCGCCGTCACGCGTGAGATGGCAAGCTCGAGGAAGCGAAGGATTCGTTGCTCGCCAGAATCGCGTGAAGATTCTGCTGGGCGTGCCAGCCACCCGATTTTCACGGCATCCCCCGCCAACAGTATAATAACGGCGTTAATGCGCCCCACCCACTCGATTCTCGCGTGCGCCCTCTTCTGGAGTTGTCACGTAAATGTCCTGACCTATCACAACGACCTCGCGCGAACCGGACAAAATCTTAACGAAACGATCCTCACTCCGGCCAGCGTTAGCTCCGGCCAATTTGGGAGGCTCTTCAGCTATCCGGTGGACGGTCAGGTTTACGCACAGCCTTTGTACCTGCCGGGAATCCTGATCCCAGGCAAGGGAATCCACAACGTCGTCTTTGTGGCCACCGAACATGACAGCGTGTACGCCTACGACGCCGACTACTTTCTCGCAGCTCCGCTATGGCACGTCAGCTTTCTCGATGCCGCGCAGGGCGTGTGGACGGCGTCGGCCACCGATTTGCAATGCGCCTCGATCGCGCCCGAAGTCGGCATCACCGGAACGCCTGTCATAGACCAGGCCACCGGCACCCTGTATGTCGTCGCGATGACGGAACCATCCAAGGACACCTTCGTGCATCAGCTGCACGCGCTCGATGTCGCAACCGGCGCTGAAAAGATCGGCAGTCCGGTGGAAATCCACGCGTCGGTCCCCGGCCAAGGCGACGGCAATACCATGGTTCAGTTCAAGCCCTGGTTGTATAAGCAGCGGGCGGGTCTGCTGTTGCTGAATGGCGTGGTCTATACGGCTTGGGCATCCCATTGCGATGGCGGAAATTACCACGGGTGGATTATCGGATATGACGCACGCACGTTCCAGCAAGTCGCAGTCTACACGGATACGCCGAACTGGGAGGCTGGGGCGTTCTGGCAAGGCGGGGCCGCGCCGGCGGCGGACGCTAACGCCAATATCTACGCTGTGTCGGGCAACGGCACGTTCGATGCAAACTTGGGTGGTTCGGATTTGGCCGAGAGCGTTATCAAGTTCTCCACCGGGAACGGCCTTTCCGTGGCGGACTACTTCACGCCGTACAACGCCGACGAACTGAGCGACAAAGATATAGACCTGGGCTCTAGCGGCGCGCTGTTGTTACCGGACGGGGCAGGAAGCTCCACCCACCCTCACTTACTGGTGAGCGGAAGCAAGTCCGGCGCGGTCTATCTGCTGGATCGCGATAACTTGGGCCATTTCCAGCCGGGAGCGGACGACCAGATTGTTCAATCGCTGATAGGCGCGGTGGGTCCGCTCTACGGAATTCCGGTGTACTTCAACAACACCGTATATTTTTCCGCTGCAAACGACCAGCTAAAGGCTTTTTCGCTGCAGGATGGCCTTCTGTCTGCGCTTCCTGTTTCGGCCAGCAGCTCCATTTTTGGCGGCCTAGGTTCTGTACCGGGCATTTCCGCAAACGGCGCTCAAAGCGGAATCCTCTGGACGGTTGACTCTGCCGCCCAGCTTCACGCCTATGATGCGAGTGATCTCAGCCATCAGCTCTACCAGGCGAGCGTAAGCTCATTCGTGAAGTTCACAACGCCGACCATCGCCAACGGTAAGGTGTACGTGGGCACGCTCGACAGCCTGGACGTGTTCGGCCTTGAAGATCAGGCCTCTATTGGCGTCACGTCGGTGGTGGATGCCGCTGGATTCCAGCCGGGACCGGTGGCGCCCGGTTCCCTGGTTGCCTTGTTCGGATCCAATTTAGCCCCACTGACCATGGGCGCTTCCACCGCACCTTGGCCCAAAGTTGTAGAAGGTTCCAGCGTCTTTATCAACGGAGTGGCTGCGCCGCTCGCCTACGTGAGCCCCACTCAGATTAATGCACAGATCCCGTACGAGATTGCAGCGGGACGAGCCACGGTGACCGTCGTGGCCGGTACTAATGTCCTGCCGCCGGTGGAGTTGACCATAAAGCCGATCGCGCCCGGTTTGTTTGTGGATGCCCAAAATCATGTCATGGCGCTAAACCAAGACGGGACGCCCAACGGAGCGAATCATGCGGCAGCGCCGGGGACATTGCTGACTGTGTATCTGACTGGACAGGGCGTGCTCAACGCGCTCATTCCGAATGGCGCCGCGGCGCCCGCGGATCCGTCGATCAGTCCGGAGATTGCAATCACAGCGGCGGTCGGAGGCCAAAGTGCGGAGGTGGCGAGCGCCCGCATGGCGCCGGGTTTGGTAGGAGTGCTCGAAGTTACCATCGCCGTCCCGCCGCTCAGCTCAGGCGACGCCGTCATGACGGTCGATATCGGTGGCGCGCTAAGTAACGCCGGCGTGGTCACTCTCGGGATAAATTGAGGCAGCCGCGACCGGTTTCGTCTGCTCGGCGCGCGGTGTTCGCGCTCCCGCTAAAATTGAAATATGCTTAAGCCCACCATCTTCCGCGAGTACGATATCCGCGGCATTGCCGATTCGGAGTTGCTATCGGAAGACGTCGCCGAGCTGGGCCGGGGCCTCGGCACCTATCTGCGGCGCAAAAGCGGGGGGCGCAACATCAATGTCGGACGCGATTGCCGTCTCAGTTCCACCCGCCTGCGCGATGCGCTCGTCCAAGGTCTGCGAGCGGCCGGCTGCGACGTCACCGACATCGGCGTGGTTCCCACTCCGGTCCTCTACTTCTCGGCGCAATTTCTGAACGCCGGCGGAGCGGTGATGATCACCGGCAGCCACAATCCGCCGGAGTACAACGGATTCAAATCCGTGTGCGGCCCGGACACCTTGCACGGCGAAAGCATCCAGGAAGTGCACCGCATCATCGAACGGAGCGATTACGAGCGCGGCGACGGCGGGCTTCAAACCGCCGACGTCGTTACTCCCTATGTGGAAGAGATCGTCTCCCAATTCCATTTCGACCGGCGGATCAAAGTGGTCGCCGACGCGGGCAACGGAACCGCGGGCCCGGCGATGCATCGCATATTCGATCGACTCAATGTGGACGTCACCGAGCTGTTTTTCGACATGGACGGCGGATTCCCAAATCATCACCCCGACCCCACGGTCCCCGCCAACCTCTCGCACCTCATCGAGAAAGTCCGCGAGACGAAAGCGGATCTCGGAATCGCGTTCGACGGCGACGCGGATCGCATCGGAGCGGTGGACGAAAAGGGAAACGTCGTTTACGGCGACATGCTGCTGCTCATCTATGCGCGCGAGATTCTTCAGCGCAAGCCCGGCGCCACTTTCATCGGCGAAGTAAAATGTTCGCAATTGATGTACGACGAAATCGGCAAGCTGGGCGGAAACGCCATCATGTATAAGACCGGCCACTCGCTGATCAAAGCCAAGATGAAACAGGAACAAGCCGCGCTGGCGGGCGAAATGTCGGGCCACATGTTCTTCGCCGACCGCTATCGCGGCTACGACGACGCGCTTTACGCGGCCTGCCGGTTGATCGAAATCGTCGGGAAATCCGGCCAGCCGTTGTCGGCGCAACTCGCGGGGCTTCCCAAAACGGTCTCCACTCCCGAAATTCGCGTGGACTGCCCCGACGAGCTCAAGTTCGACGTGGTCTGCCGCGTGGCGGACCACTTCAAGCAAACCCGCATAACGGTGGACATCGACGGCGTCCGCGTGATCTTCCCGCACGGCTGGGGGCTGCTGCGCGCCTCCAACACGCAGCCGGTTCTGGTGATGCGCTTCGAGGCAACCGACGAGCATTTGCTCAAGGAATACCAGACGGAAGTGGAGCGGGCGCTGGAAGACGCCAAGCGCGGGGTGAAAGTATGAACACTTTTCAGCTCGTCCTGCTGAGCGTGTTTACAGGCGCTTCTCTCTCGGCCCAGCGTCCCATCGTCCTGCATGCCGCGCGCCTCCTGGAAGTGGAGAACGGCAAGATCCTCACGCCCGGCGAAGTGCTGGTGCGCGGCGAACGCATTGCCGAACGCGGCTCTGCGGTGACGCATCCCCCCGGCGCGGAAATACTCGACCTCGGCGATACGACTCTGATGCCGGGCTTAATTGACGCGCACGTGCACCTTTTCTTGCATCCGGGCGAGGAAGATCTGCAAACCGTCGAGGAATCCGTGCCCCAGCGCACTATCGTCGCCACGCTGGCCGCTCGCGACGATCTGCTGGCCGGTTTCACTGCCGAGCGCGACATGGGCACCGAAGGAGCGGGGGCGGCCGACACCGCGGTGCGCAACGCCATCAACAGCGGATTGATTCCGGGGCCGCGCTTGCGGATTAGCGGCAACGCCATCTCGGTTCTCGGCGGACATGAGGACGCCACTCGCTTCAACCCCGATCAGCACGTGCTGCCGAACGCCACTTGGGCGAACAACGCCGCCGAGCTGGTAACCGTGATTCGGGAGCAGTTCAAACTTGGCGCGGATTTCATCAAGATTTACGAAACTGGCCGGGACTCGTTCACCAATGGCAAGTTCTCCAGCCCCTATCAATACACCGAAGCGGAGCTCAGCGTCGCGGTACAGGAAGCCGCGCGCGTGGGCAACCGCGTCGCCGTTCACGCCACAGGCGAACCGGGAACGTTGTATGCGGCCCGCGCCGGCGTTGCCTCCATCGATCATGCCGATCAGCTCAGCGACGAAACCATGCGCATCATGCGAGAGAAGCAGATCTTCGCCGTGCCGACCTTCGCGATTTCGGAATACTTCGCCGAGCACGCGGCCACGCCCGAACAGCAGACTCGCCAGCATCACCTGCTGGACTTGCATGCACAGGAATTTCGCAAGCAGCTGGCCGCGGGCGTTCCCATGGCCGTCGGTTCCGACGTCGGTCCGTTTCCCCACGGCACGCAAGCCCGCGAGTTCGTCCTGATGGTTAATTGCGGCATGCCGTCGTTGGGCGCGATTCAGGCCGGCACTCTCCACGGCGCGAAACTGCTCGGCTGGGACGGTCAAATCGGTGCACTACTGCCGGGCTACTTCGCCGATGTCATCGCAGTGCCCGGCAATCCGCTCGACGACATCACGACGCTGGAAAAGGTCGCGTTCGTGATGAAAGGCGGTGTCGTGTATCGGAAGTGACCGAGCGTCACTTCACCGCGATCGTTACCGGGGAGCTCTGTTGACCCGCCACCGTCAGCACGAGCGGCACGCTATCGCCCGGTGTAATCCCGCTCGGGACGGCTACATTCACTTGATACAAGCCCGTAAATGTCGGCGCCAAGCCCGCGAACTGTACCGGCGCGTTCACGCCGCCTATGGTCACGGTAACGGTGTTGGTGGTGTGGGACAAAGGACTCAACGGCGCCGCGCTGCCGGCGGGAACCGGTGGATTTACGGTCCCTAGACCGGCGCAGTAAATGATCGCGACATCTCCCGCGGTGATCGGGTTGTTCGTTGTAACCTCAAACTGCTGGCCGCTCGATGTCGCCGCTACCACGATTCCCGCGCCCGCTCCGCTCTGGTCTTGGGTGAACACGGCCGGTTGCGCCGGCACGATCACTACCGGTTGCGGCATTGAAATGGCCGGTCCGTTCATCACGACCAGCTGCATGGTGGCGTTAGCGGGCACGTCGTAAGGGATAATCGCGTTCACTTGACCGTCCTCGGCGATCTGCAACGGCAACAGCTCTCCCGCCAGCACCGCCTCCGTGGCGCCTAGCTGGGTGCCGAAGGGCAAAACTTCGGATTGGTTTTTGCCGGCGCTCAGGTTGGACCCGAAAATGGACACGAAACTTCCGGGCGCGAGCGGCTGGTTGGCGACGTAACTGGCGGCGCTCACCGCGCCTCCAGCGTTAATCAAGGGCGTGGTGGGATTGGCTTCCAGGCTTCCACCGATCGACGCGGTTCCCTGGAGCGCAGGCGAATTTTGTTGCGCCAGCACCGTGATGGTCGCTTGCGCCGCGGAAGCCGCGGGCTGCCACGTCGCGGACCAGCTTCCACCTCCGAGCGAGAGCAG
>Ga0302325_10013284_pt1 | contig 17571 bp, 9 predicted proteins | sample Palsa_T0_2_FD_201948 | JGI IMG/M metagenome (GOLD analysis project Ga0302325, IMG submission 201948) | Peat permafrost microbial communities from Stordalen Mire near Abisko, Sweden - Palsa_T0_2 | ecosystem: Environmental > Terrestrial > Soil > Palsa > Peat permafrost | place: Sweden: Abisko... | reverse complement strand
TGACCCGAGGCGACCCAGAATCGCCGTTGCGTTGGACGTGCAAGAGCGTCCGTAAGCTCGCCGAGGAGCTTCGCGCGATGGGACACCAAGTAGGTCCGCAGAAGGTCAGCGAGTTGCTGCACGGCATGGAGTACAGCCTGCAAGGGACGCGCAAGACGCGCGAGGGTACGGAGCATCCCGATCGCAACGAGCAGTTCAAGCACATCAACGCGCAAGCGCGGAGCTTTCAGCGCGCCGGTGAGCCGGTAATCTCGGTGGACACGAAGAAGAAGGAACTTGTCGGAGATTTCGCCAACGGCGGCAAGGAGTGGCGCCCTGCGGGCGAGCCGCAGCCGGTGCGCGTGCACGACTTCATCGACGAGCGACTCGGCAAAGCGATTCCGTACGGCGTCTACGACATCGGACGCAACGAAGGATGGGTCAACGTCGGCATCGACCACGACACGGCCGAATTCGCCGTCGAGTCCATCCGTCGCTGGTGGCGGCGCATGGGACGATATGCCTATCCCAACGCCACGCGCCTGTTGCTCACCGCCGACGCTGGGGGCAGCAACGGCTACCGCACACGGTTGTGGAAACTGGAACTCCAGCGCTTCGCGGACGAGTCGGGTCTCCACGTGACGGTCGCGCACTACCCACCCGGTACGAGCAAGTGGAACAAGATCGAGCACCGGATGTTCTGCCACATCACGCAGAATTGGCGTGGCCGTCCACTGGAGAGTGTCGAGGCCATTGTCAGCCTGATCGGAAGTACCGAGACCAAGACCGGGCTTCGCATCAAGGCCGCGATCGACAGCCACCTCTACGAGAAAGCCATCAAGGTCTCGGACGAGCAATTCGCCCGTGTCCACATCAAGCCGCATCGCTTCCACGGCGACTGGAACTACACGATCCACCCGCCTCCCTCGTGACGGCATACGGGCCCCCGTTGCCTTCGGTTATTTCCGGACGGCGCCTAAGAGGAAGGATCGGGGCTACAGTCGTTCGCGATGCGGTTGACGCCGCCGGAGATCCTCTCGCCGTCGCGGACGCGCAGCGCGCGCGAAATGTGCCATCGGAGGCGATCACGAGAGTATCTGTCGAGGGCACGTTGGCCCGTGACCATCCCCGAGAACAGGAAGGGCACCACGCCGACCCCAGGGAGGGTGCCAGCGTACCAGCCCCCATCCTCGACGAACTGAAGCGACCATGCAGCGCGAGCGTGGTGCTCGACAAGGCGGGCGGCGAGAGCGTTGACGACGACGACGAGCCGCGGTTTCAGGGCGATCAGAAAGGACATCGTAAGTGCCAGCCACTCCTTCGCGATCGGGTGAAGGTCTCCGCCCAGAGAAAGAATCGCTCTCAATCTCTCTTGCTTGCGCTCCCGCACCGGGAAGAGGTCCACGTGCGCCCAGCCGGGTGGCGAAAGTTCGTCGAGTAGTCGAAAGTAGCGATGGCAGGGGATGCCGACCTCCAATCCGAAGCTTTCTCGGTCCCTTAGCGCGACGCTGGCCGCCAGCCTTGGGTCCTTCAGTTGACGCGGATCCCGAACCCTAGGGACGACGGTGCCTTCTGAGGGATTAATTCCCACAAACACGACGGATTGTTTCGCTAGCTCAGGATACTGAATGGGCCACAGCCGTTTCAGCCCCTTGGGCCAGGTGCCGTCGGCCATCGCTCGCGCGAAGGATCCGCGTAGCGCAAGATTGTGCTCCTCTGCCAGCAGGACTCTCGCGGCCTCCGGGTCGCTCAAACGCTCCCGCGAACGACAACGAAGGTATGCTACCCGAATCCCCAGCCAACGGAAACGTCGCCGCGCGCCCTTGATTCCCGCGCTAGTTTGTCGCCCACTGGCCCCGGTCGTTTGCGACGCCCATGCTCCTCGCGGAAATGACGATGCCATCGGTGACCTCGCTTCCGCCCTACACGACTAGGCTTCAGAAGGGCGGCGCGCTCCTCGCGGACATGCGCTCCCTGCTCCTGCTCTGGAGCGACCGTAGCAACTGCGTCGATGATCTTATCGCACGGAACGCGCTCGGGCACGGTAGCCGAGGCCGAGCTCGCGATGTAATCATGCGCTCGTTCGTTCCGCGCTTCGTTCGCAGTCGACCCCCCGACCTGTGGCGCGCGATCGCGATCTTCGAACGCGCCGGCGTTCCACGGGACGCGACGCTCGCCCTTCACTTCCACCTTGCGGCCGACGCCGAGCCACTTCTCGCGGACTTCGCCATACACATCCACGCCGATCGCCGTCCGGGCGCCACGGTCACCGTCGACGACGTGCTGCGCTTCCTCCGGGGGAGTCCTGTGGAGCGGTTCCCGGATGGGAGATGGAGCCCCGAGGTGTCCACAAAGGTCGCCCGCGGACTGCTCGCCGCCCTCCGTGACTTCGGTCACCTCCGCGGCCAGCGCAAGAAATTCCTCGCCGTGCCCCCCCTGCCGCCCCTCTCGTGCGCATGGATCGCGGCTCATCGCCAGCTCCTTGGCGTGCGCGGCGCCCGCATCCTTCGCGATGTCGCCTGGCAGCGTTGCGGCCTCGGCGAACGCGCCGTCGAGCGCCTCCTCTTTGAGTGCCACGCCTGCGGGTACCTGCAGTACCATGCCGCCGGATCGGTGGTGCGCCTCGATTTCGCGGCGGCCTCCCTGGAGGAGATCGCGCATGCACTCGTGGAAGGCCGGGCTGGCTCGACTGGAAGAGGAGCTTCCGCCGAACCCGCCGCTGTTCCGCGTGCATGAGTCGCTCCCGGTCGCAATTCTGCGTTACGAACCAGGCGACGAGTGGGAGTTCCGGCGGCAGCTTGGCCTGCTCGCGAGCCGCCTCGACGGCCGTGGCCGGCGGCTGGTGCGCGTGTCGCTCGCCAGCGTGATGTGGGAGTCGATCGACCGAAGCGATCCGCCCGACGCATTCGAGAAGCTCTGCGACATGGAACGGCGCGAGGGCTTCGACGCCGCCCAGGTGGCCGTCGGCCGCGCCCTCGCCCCGAACACCGCCAACAACCCGCGCGCGCGCACGCTCGCGCAGAGGATAGGCGAGAAACTTTTGGCCCTCGACCCGGATCGCGACATCGCGTTTCTCGTACGCGTCGCCTCGTTGGGGCCGAACCTCTACACCGTCTCGAAGCTCGTGGAGCAATTCCCCAAGGAGGTGCGCGTCCCGACCGTGCTCTGCTACCCCGGGCGTCGCGACGGCCAGACCGGGCTTGTCTTTCTCGACCTGCCAAACCGCGAGGCTACGGGCTCCTATCGCGTCAACATCTACGGGTGACCTGGGCATGGCGTTGCGACCGATTCACGCGTTCGACGACCACATTCGTCCCGCCCAGCTCATGCTCAAGCTCTATCGGCTACTCGACTCCGAAGAGCCTATTGTCGACCGGGGCGACCTCGTCGACAGGCTGCGAGGACTTGTCAGGGCAGGGCAGGACGAGGAGCTGCTCGTCGTGCACCACGTCATGCTCACGGCGGTCGTCCGCCAGCGCGCCGATTTTCGGTCGGCCGACCTCAAGCGGGCGGCCCTCAAAAGCTTGCTTCGCCAATCCACGGTGTCCGCCTGCACCGCGCTCGACGCTTTTCTGCCAGCGCTACTCCGCGCTCACCTGCCGACCATCCTTAACCGCCTCGGTCGCCGGTTCTTCCCGTCCGACACTCAAGTGAAGGAATACTTCGACGGCGTCTCCTTCGGGATCTCCGACGTGCTCAGCTTCCAGGAGCGCAAACCGATCGAGGTCGCCGAGGCCGTCGCCAACAAGATGCTCGGCACCACCAGTTTCAAGTACCTGAGCTCGTCCAAGGGCATCCACATCACCGGCGAGCTGCTTCAGATCCGCAAGCCGTGGGATGCGCTCGCCGCTCACCTCGGGCAGGACAGCGCCTCGCTGAAGAAGACGATCGACATGACGACCCGGCGTCGCAATGACATCGTCCACCGCGCAGACCGCTCGAGCGACGATCCCGATAGCGAGGCGCAGCAGGATGTCGACCCCTCGCAAGCACGGCACGGCGTCGACATAATCAACAACGTCTGCCACGCGCTCGACGAGCTCGTCGACAAGCGCATCAACAGCCTCCAGCAGACCACGCCCGACGCCGCCACCGCGGAGCCGCCCTCGTGAGCTTCACGGACGAGCAGCGAAACGAACTGCGGCGCCTCGTCGACGACTTGCGCGAGATGCTCGTCGATGACTTGGCCGACATCCTCCAGGGTCTCGGCATCGATCGCGACGGCGCGGTGAAACCGGAGTCGGCCTTGGGCTCCGACCACCGGGAGCACGCTCAGCGGATCGAGACCCGGAGGCTCCTTCTACGTCTGCTCGGCGTGCCTGACGAGGGCTGCCAAGCCTCGCAGGAGTGCCACGAAGGTGTGGGAGATCACCTCCGCAGTATCGCCTTTACCCATCTCCACCGGTTTGTTGCTTTCAAGATGATGGAGGCGCCGGGCCGCAAGGTCTTCCGCGAGATCGTCGGACCGAAGCGAGCCACCGGCGAGATCATGAGGTGGTTGGCCGAGGATGCGCCCGAAGGCCTCGATAAGCAGTGGGACGTCGGTCATCCCGACACCCAGGACCGTATTTACCGCGACTTTCTCCAGGCCCTCTGCGCGAAGCTCCACCCCGAGCTGGGCGCTATCTTCGATGCGGAGGACCTCGCTACTCGTATCTTTCCCCGCCGGTGGAAGGAGGTGCTCGCCCGCCTCAACGACGACCGCTACAAAGATTATTGGGACCGGGACGAGACCTTGGGTTGGGTCTACCAGTACTACACGCCCAAGAGTCTGCGCGACACGGCGCGGAAGGCCTCACCGTCCACGCCGCGCGATCGGAATGAGCTGGCTTTTCGCAACCAGTTCTACACGCCCGACTACGTAGTGCGCTTTCTGACCGACAACACCCTCGGTCGGCTGTGGCTCGAAATGCACCATGGCTCTTCGCTGCGAGAGGTCTGCACGAAGTTGCTCGTGTCGCCCGAAGAAGTCCTTCCCGACCGGGTTCTGAAGGACCCTCGCGAGATCACTGTGCTCGACCCCGCCTGCGGCTCTGGGCATTTCTTGCTCTACTGTTTCGACCTCTTCGAGCACATCTACCGCGAAGCTTGGGACGACCCCGAGCACGGCACTGCCCTCCGCCGGACGTTCGAGAACGATCGCGAGCGCTTCCTTGCGATGGTCCCGAAGCTCATCGTCGAGCACAACGTCCACGGCATCGACATCGACCGACGCGCCGTGCAGGTCGCATCATTGGCGTTGTGGCTCCGGGCCCGCAAGGGGCTCCCGGAGAAGGCGCGCAGGAACCCGCCCCGCATCGAGCGTAGCGGCATTGTGTGCGCGGAGCCGTTGCCGGGCGAATCGCGCGACTACCGCGACTTCCGCGATGGCCTCCTTAGAGGCCAGCCGACCGCTGCCCGTTTGCTCGACCGGGTTCGCACGATGCTTTCGCTTGCCGGCGACATGGGGAGTCTGCTTCACATCGACATTCCGGCGCTGGTGCGTGACGAGCGCCGACTGGAGGTTGGGCAGCGGGGGAGCGGCCAGCAGCTCGCCTTATTGTCCGAGGCCCCAAAGCCCGAACAGGAATGGCTCGACTTTGCGGACGCGAAGGCCGACGACCAATTCTGGAACGATCAGGACAAGAAGCTCCGCGAGCTCCTTGCTGCCTATGGCTCGCACGCGGAAGGGTTCGAGGGCACCGCTCAGCGCCTCTTCGCGAGGGATGGTGTCAACGTCCTCCGCTATGTCGACGCCGTGCTCGCCACTTACGACGTCGTCCTTATGAATCCGCCCTTCGGTGCGCCGACCGCCGAGGGGAAGCCGGAGATACTCGCACACTACGCTGACAGCCGTCAGGATCTGTCCGCGTGCTTTGTCGAGCGAGCGATGACCTGGGTGCCCGACGGCTTAATCGGCGTCCTATCCACTGACGCCGGTTTCTTCCGCCGCACCCTCGAGCCTTGGCGTCGCAAGGTGTTGTTGGCGCGAGGCACCATGGAGGCAATGGCGCACCTAGGCGCAAAAGTGCTGGACGAAGCAAAGGTTCTGGTTGCGGCGTACACGATTCGGCGCCCCGCAGTGGCGCGGCGGCCGGCGTTGTACCTTCGCGTGTTGGGCAAGCAAGATAGGCTTGAGCGCCTTGACGACATGGTTGATGCTGTCCGACAGGGCCGTAAGCACGAGGAGGTGACGCGCGTCGGCCAGGAGGCGTTCGAGCCGCTGCCGCGCGCGGCGTTCGGATACTGGTGCAGCGACACGGTCAGGCAGGTGTTCTCGCACGTGGGCCCGCTCTGTGAAGGCGGTGTCGCCGTTTGCCAAGGGACCGCGACGGCGAAAGACGACCGGTTCCTTCGTTTGCGCTGGGAGGTGCAATCGAACGCTGCAAGGTGGCTGCCTTTTGCCAAAGGCGGCGACTACAGCCCATTTCACGATGATGTGCACTTGTTGGTGCAGTGGGAAAATGGTGGGGCAGAGCTGTCTGCATTCCCCAAATCATTCATCAGGAGTGCGGGTTGGTACGGGCTTTCCGGATTGACCTACCCGCTTCGGGCAAAGCGATTTGCGCCGCGTGTCCTGCCGTCTGGATGCGCGTTTGGCCATAAGGGACCATCGACATTCGACGTGGGGCCCATCGGGCCGCTCGCCACCCCGGCTCCTCGGTCGGATGTCGGACCTTGGACCCGCCTGCACGAGCCGCGCCTTTTCGCGTTGATTGGATTGCTAAACAGCGACATTTTTGCACACTTGATTAGCCTTGGTGTGGGCGCGGCTTCAACGACCGAGCTCTCGCATGCGTTTGAGGTGGGTCTCCTCCAGCGCATGCCCCTGCCCGGCGGTTTGCTTGAGGATCGCGAGCTGGCCGGGGCGGCCCTGGTGGCTCACGAGGCCCGACACGAAGCCGATGTATGGGACGAAACGACGGCGGCCTTCGTGTTGCCGTTTGCGAAAGCGGCTCCATTCGCTGAGATGTTGGACGAGCGCCTGAAGCGCCTCAAGGCAGCGGCTGATCGTTATGCCGAGGCGGTGTCGGCGATCGAGTCCAGGGCGATGGCCCATTATGGTTTCGACGAAGCTGTAACGAAGGAAGTCAGACACTACGTCGGCCGAAGCCACGCACTTCCGGTGCCCAGCGAAAAGGTATTCGCTCCTCGGTTCGCGAAGGATCTGCTCTCTTGGGCGCTTGGAGTGACGCTTGGCCGGTTCGACGTCCGGCTCGCCACGGGAGAGCGGTCGTGGCCCGTGTCGTCGGACCCCTTCGCTCCGGTCTTGCCCGTCTCTCCAGGCATGCTCCCGCAGGGGCAGTCCTTCGACGCTGACCTTGTCGACGGGGACGGCATCCTGGTCGACGACCCCGATCATGCGGACGACGTGGCGAGGAGGGTCGGGCTCGTGCTGCGGCGGGTCTGGGGAGGTGACGCGCCTGCGCTGATCCGAGAGCTCGCGAAGGTGCTCCAGCTAAAGGGGGAGGACCCTCTGCGAGAGTGGTACTGCAGGCTGCCCAACGGAGGCTTCTGGGAAGACCACCGCAAGCGCTACTCGAAAAGCAAACGGGAAGCACCTCTTTACGCTCCACTCCAATCGCTTCAGGGCCACTGGTTAGCTTGGGTCTCGTACCACAGGCTGACCAAGCAGACGCTCTACGCGCTGATGGGCGAACGTTATCTGCTCAGATGGCGAAGCGAGGTGGACGCGGCCCTCGCCCTGCTGCGGGCGAAGGGCGGCCCCGGCGCGAAGGTTGGAGGCGTCGATCGCGATGCGCTCGACACCCTTCTTAAGCAACAGGCCGACCTCGGTGCGTTCGAGGCGTCGCTGCGAGCTATCCAGGCCTGGCGCCCGAAGAGCGAAAGGGCTGCCAAGAAGAGCGACTCCGACCGACCAGCGATCGAGTTCGAGCCACAGCACGACGATGGCGTGCTCGTCTGCCTTGCGCCGCTCCACGCGGTCGTGCCCTGGCCTCCCAAGGGCAAGACGGCGACAAGCCGGCTCGCGGAGGTCTGGGCGCTTCTCGAGGGGGGCGAGCTCGAGTGGTCCCGAACCGCAATGCGGTACTTTGGCAAGAGGGTCCGCTTGGCGTGCGACACCGACCTGTCGCTGGCCATCGCGCATGGCCTCGACGACAAGATCGCTCGCTGGAAGGGATGGCGGGAGGAACTCGGCGGCGAAGGCGCTACCCGGAACGAGGCGGACGACCAGGCGGACGACGAAGAGGACGAGGAAGAGGACGTCGCATGAGCGAAATCGGAACCATCGAGACGATTCTCCAGCGAGTGTTGTCGAAACCCCCTGAGGAGGTGATCAAGCTCGATCAGGGTGATTCCGACGCCGTGTTCACCGAGCTGACCGAATACGTCGTGACCGCGCCCATCCGCGGCGCCTATCGCCGCATCCTCGACGCTATGGCCCAGGCTCCATCGGATCCTCCGGAAGACGTCGGGGTTTGGGTGTCCGGCTTCTTTGGTTCGGGTAAGTCGTCGTTCGCAAAGAACCTCGGCTATGCGATCGAAAACCAGAAGGTGCACGATCAGTTCGCAGGTGAGCTTTTGATGAAGCAGGTCGAGGACACGACCTGCCGAGACCTGCTCACCTCAATCCACCGGCGCATCCCCACAGAGGTGGTGATGTTCGACGTCAACCTCGACCGCTCGGACGCGGGCCATGCGAGGCCGCTGTCGATCTCGCACTACCTTTACCGAAACCTGCTGCGGCGGCTCGACTACAGTGACGTGCTCGAGGTGGCCGAGCTTGAGTTCACGCTCGAGGAGCAAGGCGAGCTCCAGAGGTTCGTAGAGCACTTCGAGTCGCGGCTCCGTGACGAGTGGCAGCGGGAGCGGGTTCGCTACCGGGAGGCACTCGAGGACGAGAACTGGCGCTGGGCGTTCCGTCGCGACAAGGCCGACGCGCTGGCGATGGCCAGCTCTAGGCTCCACGAGCTGCTGCCGGCGCACTACCCCACGTCCGACCATTTTCTAAAATCGAGGCAAACGGTCGAGGTGACGCCGAAGTTCTTGGTCGACCGGAGCTTTGAGATGATGGCGCGCCGCCGGCAGGGCAAAGCGCTGATGTTCGTCGTGGACGAGGTGGGAGGCTACGTCGCCCGCAGCGTCGATCGCATGGAGGATCTGCGGGTGGTTGTGGAGCATCTCGGCAAAGTTAGCCGCAATCGGCTCAAGGCCAGACAGATCGTCGGTCCGACCTGGCTGGTGGTCACCTCGCAGGAGAAGCTTGGCGCCGTGGTCGACTTCATCGAGACGAAGCGTGTCGAGCTCGCCAGGCTGCAGGATCGGTTTCCGACGAAGTTGCGGGTCGACCTAGAGCCGTCCGACATCCAGGAAGTCGTCTCTCGCCGGCTGCTGGCGAAGAAGGCCGAGGGCGAGGAGTACCTGAGGAAGCGCTTCGCTGAGCGCGGGCCGGAGATCGCCGAGCGGGTAAGGCTCGAGCATACGCACCGTGATACCACGCTCGATGCGGCCCGGTTCGCGCGGTTCTACCCGTATCCGCCGCATTTCCTGGGCCTTTCGATCGAGGTGGTCAACAACCTCCGATTGCAGGACAGAGCCGGAAACAACACCACGGCGGGTGGGAGCAACCGAACGCTCATTCGGCAGGCGTACGCGATGCTCACGGGCGCCCCACGCGACAGTGGTCCGGCCATGAAGGATCTGCCCATCGGCCGAATGGTAACGCTCGACCGCGTGTGCGACGTGCTCTGGTCCAATCTTTCGAGCGAGCAGAAGGCCGACATAGAGGCCGTGAGGGACCGCTTCCCCACCTCCCCGTGGGCCACCCGGGTAGCGAAGGTGCTCTGCTTACTCCACCAGGTGCGCGACCTGCCGCGCACCGAGGCAAACCTCGCGGCCATGCTCTGGGATGGCCTGGACCTACCGTCGGCGCTCGACCCGGTGCGTTCCGCGCTCCGGATGCTTTCCGAAGCTGACTTCGTTCGCCTCGGGGACGACGGGTGGACACTCCAGAACCGCGCCGAGAAGACGTGGAGCGAAAAGCGGAGGGGGATTGACCCGCGGCAAGGCGAGCGGGCCGAGAGGCTTCGGAAGGCAGTGGAGCAGCTTTTCGAGGACGCCTCGCTCGGCAGGTACACCCACAAGGGCCTGCGCACACTTAAGCTCGGTGTGGTGATGGACGACCACGAGCTAACGACCGGGCAGCTGCCGCTCCACATCGTCACGGCTGAGACCGAGGCCGCTGTGGGCGGCCCGTCTGGCGCACTGTCGAAGGCCTGGACTCGGAGCCAGGAGAGCGCGTCGAGCTCGACCGTTTTCTGGGTGTGGGCTCGCTCGGGCGTCGTCGACGATCTGGTAGTGCGCTTCCTTCAATCCGAGCAGATCATCCGGGACGAGGAGCCGAAGGCCCGTGAGACGCGCGACACGGAGCTCGGGATGCTCGTCCAAAATGAACGGAGGGAGATGGAGCGGCTCACGGGTCTGCTTGAAGTCGCCGTGCGCGAGGCGCTGGCACAAGGCACGGGCGTCTTCCAGGGTGTGAAGCGGCCGGCCTCCGAGTTGGGCACCGATCTGCCAGGCGTGCTCGCGGCCTTCGTGGAGCAGGTCATCCCCACGCTCTACCCCCACATGGAGATCGGCGCGAAGCCGCTGAAGGGGAGCGAGGCAGAAGAAGTGCTGAAAAGCGTCGCGCTCGCCGGCCTACCGGAGGTTGTCTACGGGCCACCTAAGGGCTTCGACCTGATCACACAGAAGGAGCAGCGATGGGTGGTCAATCCGGACGCGCCTGTCGCGAAGCTCTTGCTCGCGTACCTGCGAGATCAGCACGGGTACGGGGTGAAAGTGACGGGCAAGAACCTCGATACCCAGTTCACCGGCGTCGGCTACGCGTGGGACGTCGAGCTACTCCAGCTCGTACTTGCCGCGCTGCTGCGCGGGGGCCACGTCGAGATGGTGCACCAGGGCGTGCGCTTCCACTCGTCGCTCGCGACGGACCCCCGGGCCAGGGCGCCGTTCACCTCGAAGCCTGCATTTCGTGCCGCGTCGTTCGCCCCACGCACGACGCCAGGCACCAAGATGCTCGTCAAAGCCGCGAGCCAGTGCGAGGCGCTCACGGGTGAGGAGGTCGACATCGAGGAGAGCGCTATCGCCACTGCTTTCCAGAGGATCGTGCGCGCTGAGCGCGACCGAGTAGTGCCGGCTGTCGCTGTAGCGCGGGCGCTACAGATCCCGCTTGCTCAAGAGTTGCTTGAGCAGGACAATTGGTGGCGAAACGTCGAGCACGCGCCTTCCGACGACATAGTGAAGCTTCTAGCCGAGGAGGGCGTGGCTGTGGTTGAGCGCAGGCTGCGGCTCGGCAAGCTGGTCGACGCGCTCCGCGACGAACCGGTCGCGGTATTGCGGCGAGCCCGTGCCGCGGCCGACGTCCTGGCCATCGAGCTTCAGGCCCGCGGCTCCAACGGGGAGGTCACTACGGCGGCGCAGGCGATACGCGCATCCGTGGAGAGCGGCGCGTGGATTGACGAGTCTCAGCGCCTGGCCTCCCTCACCGCGGCGATCGAGACCAAGCATGCATCGTTGCGGGTCCAGGCCGCCGAGGAGCTTATCCATCGGCGCAAGGAAGCCGAGAGGGCACTTAAAGTGCTGCCCGATTGGAAGAGCCTGCCGGAGGGCCGACAGGTTGCGATCCTCTCGCTGCTGGAGACGCCGGCACAGGCGACGAGCTCGCTCGACACCCTCGACGCAGAGGCTCGCGCGGTGAGCTCGCGCGTCGCCGTTCTTCAGGAGCAAGTGCTCCAAGCCGCCCAGCCGGAGCGTCACACCGTTCGCGTCCAAGTGGTTGAGAGCCCGACGGTTCTTGACAGTCCCGAGGCGGTCGAGGAGTTCGTCTTGCGGCTACGCAAGCGGCTGCTGGATGCTCTGGGCGAGAAGGGCGATGGCGGCACCGAGGGCGGCCGCGTGGCGGTGCTCCTGGAGTAATGGCATGGGAAGGCTTCTCGACGAGATTCTGCGACGAGTGCGCCACCAGCTCGACCGGCGAGGTCTGGTGCTGTGGTTCGATCCAGAAGGCCGCTATGAGCGCGTTGTCGACATTCTCGAAGCGGACGGAGTGCCCGTCCAGCGCGGAAGCAGAGGGTACCTGGCGCTGCGGCGCGCGATTGACCCATGGCTGGATGCCGAGTTACGCCCAACGGGGCTGGCTTGGGTGCCGCGAGGCGAAGAGGAGGGGCGCACCGCACTTTGCGAGCTGGCCGCGGTCGCGGCGGTCATCTCGCCTAAAGCGACCACGCAGCTTCAGAACACAGGTCTCGCGTCCGTGCTGCGCGCTTCACTTCCGGAGGGCGTCACTGAGGACGCGCGCAAAGCCTTGCTTCAGCAGGCCGAGACCGGCCATTTCAGCGTCGAAGAGCTCGACGGTCTGGTCTCGCAGGCGGGCGAAGGCGCGCGCGCGGCTTTGGCCGTGGTGCTCGGGACGAGCGATCCTGCAGAGCTGGCGTTGCGATTGCTCGCGGGGTCGCAAGTGGACGAGAAGGTCGTCGCCAAGGGGCTCACCGCAAGCCTCGCGGAAGCGATCGAGGGATACCTCGGTGGGTCGTTTGCACGGCGGGCATCGAGCCCGGACGTCCTTCGCGACGCTGTCGCGATCCATGCCCTCTCCGTCGCCTGGCGCGCTCGCTACACGGCCAACGATTTGGCGAGCCGCGAGGTGCAGCGCTGCGAGGCGCTGCTTGAAACGTGGCGCGACAGACTTGCGGCGAGAGAAGAATACGTCCGGCGCGTCAGAAGCGCTCAGGCATTTCTGGGCGCAGTCCCCTCGGAGACGCCGCTGTCGGTGCTCGAGGCCGATGCGACGTTCGAGTCCGCCGACGATGCGCTCCTCGCTCGGGTCGAGAACGGCCTGGAAGCAAACCCCACGGACCCCTCCCTGGAGGCGATTTGCCGCGGCGCGCGGGGCCGCTTCTGGTCTCAAGCGGAGCCACTGCGCATGGAGCGCTGGGCTTTGGTCGAGTCCGTGGCTCATCTGCTCCGCATCGAGCGTCTCCTTTCGTCAGGCTTGGCGGCAGCCCGTGGGCTCGACGCCAAAGCTCTTTCGGCCCGTTACACGAGCGACGGCGCATGGGGGTGCGCGTGGTCGGATCTTGACACGGCGCACCGCCACATGGAGAAGCGCTTTCACGACTTCGACCTTGACCCCGCAGGAGGGGACGCTCGCCTCGAGCGACTCGTTACGTGCGCTCGCCAGCGCTACGCAGTCTTCGTCGCGGACGCGGCGGAGCTTTGGCTTCGAGCCGTCGTGGCCGGGGCCTTCTCTGTACCTGGCGCACCTTCCCAGCGCGAAACCTTCGCACGATACGTGCGCCCACAGCTCGGCACTGGCCCGGTCGCCTACCTCCTTGTCGACGGGTTGCGCTTCGAGATGGCTCGTGAGCTCAAAGACGCCGTGCGGGATCTCGGGGGCGTCTCTTTGTCCTGGACCATGGGCACGCTGCCGTCGATCACCGAGGTCGGCATGGCTGCTCTCCTGCCCGGCGCAGAGGACGGCGCAACGCTCGACGCCGGGCGCGATGGCCGGCTGGGCCTCGTGATCAAAGGCCAGCTGCTCCGTACCCGCGCTGAGCGGATGGACTACCTCCGGGGCGAGGTGGCGGGCGCCGTTGTACTCAAGCTCGGCGACGTCATCCCTTCGAAGCGGGGCATCCGGGAGAAGATTGCGGTCGCTCCGCTGGTAGTAGTGACGGTCACCGACGAGCTCGATGGACTTGGCGACGGTGTGAACCCCGAGATGGCACGGCGCCTTATGGATGACACGCTTGTCCAGGTCAGGCGCGCCGTGAAGGTCCTGTTCCAACTCGGCGTGCGCCACGCGGTGGTGACCGCGGACCACGGGCACTTGTTCGGTGAGGCGATCGAGAGCGACCGACACATCCCGGCGCCGGGGGGGCAGACGGTGGACATGCATCCTCGCGTGTGGATAGGCCGAGGCGGGGCAGCGCACGCGGCCCACACTCGGCTGGCCGCGTCGGACCTTGGGCTCGGCGGCGATCTTCAGGTCGCTGTCCCATGGAGCACCGGGTGCTTCGTCAGCTCCGGCGCGACGGGCGAATACTTTCACGGCGGGGGCTCGCCCCAGGAGCTCGTGGTGCCTGTCCTGGTGGTGGAGTCGACCTTCACGTCGACAATGCCCGTCGGCACCGGCACCTGGACGCTAACGCCAAGCCGACCGAAGCTCAGCTCTCTCGTCGCCACCATCATCGTCGGCGGCGAAATCGACGGACTATTCACGGACCCCGCGCGGAGGGTGAGGATCGAAGTGCGCGACGGACGAAAGGTCATTGGGCGGCCGACGGCGGCGGCCTACGGGTTCGATGCCGCAACCGGCGAGATCGCGCTGGAGTACGACGCCTCCGTCCGATCCTTCCGTGCGAACACCGTGACCGTACGGCTCGAAGAGGCGCCGAAGGCAACTAAGATTCGCGTCGTCATGCTCGACGCTCGCACCGACCACGAGCTGGCCAATGTCGAACTCGAGGTCGTCCTCCCCGCATGGTAGCCACCAGCATCGAAGAGGACCATGGCTCCCCCTGATCGGCTCGATGAGAAAGTCCTGGATGTCCTCGCGGGCCGCGTGGTGCGCAAGGATCTCGTCCAGCGCATCAAGTCCGGCGCGACGGTGCCCGTGTACGTCCTGGAATATCTGCTAGGCAAATACTGCTCCACCGACGATCCCGTCGCACTCGACGCCGGCTTGCGCGTCGTGATTGGGACACTCGCCGAGAGCTTTGTTCGCTCCGACGAGTCGAACAAGGCGCAGTCCTTCGTGCGCGAGCGGGGCACGCACCAGCTAATCGACAAGGTTAAAGTCCGGTACGTCTCGGACGACGACAAATATTGGGCGGAGCTCGTCAATTTCGGGCACAAGTTTGTGCACATCCCCGACCAGTACGTGCGTCAGTACGACCGCCTCCTGACGGGCGGCATATGGGCGCAAGTCGACATCCGCCACGACTTCGACGAAGAGGCTAAAGGAAAAAGGAGCCCGTTCTGGATCTCCGAATTCAAGCCTATCCAGATGGGCAGCTTCGACCTCGCCGAGTACCAGCAAGCTCGTCGCCAGTTCTCAACAGACGAGTGGATCGACATGCTCCTTCGGAGCACAGGCCTGGAGCCTTCCACGTTCGATCGAAGGCTCAAGCTCCTGCTCCTTTCCAGGCTCATCCCGCTCTGCGAGGCCAGATTCAACCTCGTCGAGCTGGGCCCGCGCGGCACTGGCAAATCGTACGGCTTCCAGGAGCTCTCGCCCTACACGATTCTGCTGACCGGCCCCTCAACCGTGGCGAACCTCTTCTACAACATGGCCTCAGGCAAGATGGGCCTGGTCGGAATGTGGGACGCCATCGCGTTCGACGAGGTGGCCGATCTTCAGAACATGCCCAAAGAGGTTGTGACGACCCTCAAGACCTATTGTGAGTCGGGAACCTTTGCCCGCGGGAAGGAATCCCTTTCGGGAATTGCCTCGCTTGCGCTCTTCGGCAACACAAACCAGCCCGTGGACGTGCTGCTCCGCTCCTCCCATCTCTTCGCTCCGATGCCTGACGTCATCCGAGACGACATGGCCTTCCTCGATCGGCTCCATTTCTACCTGCCCGGTTGGGAGATTCCGAAGATGCGAAACGAGTTCTTTACGGACCATTACGGTCTGGTCGTCGACTACCTCGCCGAGGCGCTGAAAGAGCTGCGACGGCCCAACTACGCGGAGGGAATCGATCGCCACTTCTCGCTGGGGGGCGACCTAAACGCCCGAGACGTTAAGGCCGTTCGGAAGGCGGTCTCGGGTCTGCTAAAGATCGTTCATCCCCACGACGAGTACACGAAGGACGAGCTAGCGGAGCTGCTCTCGCTGGCGCTCGAGGGCCGGCGCAGAGTCAAGGAGCAGCTCAAGAAAATGGGCCCGACCGAGTATCACCAAACCTCCTTTTCGTACGTCGATCGAGAGACGCTTCAAGAGTGGCCCGTCGGCGTTCGCGAACAGGCCGAAATGCCCATGCTCCCGATCGCTCCATTGCCTTCTTCCGCCACGTGACCAAAAACTCGGCGCGTATGGCCCCAGCGGCACCATTGGCCGCTCGCATGCTTCGCAGCGAGTTGCGATGCCAGCATGGTTTGCTCGTCGCGCCCCCCCGCGGCGCTTCTTCGCGGATGTCGATAGGACCCATGATAGGCCGTGCCGGCAGTTCGGCACTCCAACGTTGGCGCATGGCGCTTGGCCGATACCTCCTCCGACGTTCGCGGTGAAGGAGTCTCTCCGCGAAGAAGAGGAGACGACGAACTCGATTCGCATGGCTGCTCGCAGTGCGGAGAACCGCGCTCGTGTCGGCCCCGCGCCTCGCCGTCGGCGCGTATCACCTCGAGATAGCTCCGGACACGGACTGCGTCGGGGCGCGCGCTGAGATCCAGGGTACCCGATGCCCTTGCCGTCCTGCGACGCGCCCTGCTCTCGACGGGCGGTCGCAATCTTGGTGTCGCGCTCTTCAATCTGCCGGCGGAGATGGTCTGCGACGCGTCGCTTCATGAGCGCGCGCGTGGACGGCGCCGACATATATTTGGCGATCGCCTTGACGAGGCCCTCGCGCAATTTGCTCTCGCGCATGATGTAGCGAGCGAAAAACAAGGTCCGATCTCACGCCACCACTGACGAACGATGAAAGTGATTGTTAGTTATCGCTTCGCGTCGCCGGACGGCACAAATTCCGCGGCGGGCGCGTACAGGAATTCGGTGGCAACCATGGTCTCGTTCGACCGCGCCGCTTGCTCGCCCAGGGCACGAAGGTCGCCGAGAGTTCTAGGATTATCCATGGCGAATAGACCTGGAGGGACTGCCCGATCGATGCGCTTGAAACGATCTCCCAGTAACAGTCGACATTCGCCGAGAGTCGCCATCAATTGCGCTTGCATTAGTAGCGGTACGGCGTCTTTGCCCCAGCTGGCCTTCCCGCCGTCCCGTTGGGAGCGTTTGACAAAGTAAGGTTCCGAGGTGGTGCCTATGCTCAAAACTCGGAGACGCTCACGTGGAACACCGAGGATGCATAGGGCCTCGAGAATACCGACGAGAGCTGGACAATTGGCCCATACGCCACCATCAAGGTAGCAGCCGCCGCTTGGGGTGGTATGCGCTGAAAAATATGTAGGCGCCGCGGCCGAGCTGACGGCTACGGTTGCTGCGCGAAGATGACGATCCTGCTTGTATGCGGCCGAATGGGCAGTTTTGAACAGCTGTATGTCGCCGCGTTGTGCGTCGAAAGCGGGGATCACGAGTCGGGTGGTCGATTGGCCCAGTAGCCTCTCTCCGAAGACTTCGTCGAGGGCCGCCTCCAGCGCCCTCGCGTCGTGTTTAGGACGTATCCAATGCCGGAGCCAGGGTAGGGAGCCCGGCGAGAATATGCTCGGGCCCTTTTCCATGTAGAGCTGCAGGATGCGCGCGGGGGGTGATCGACGTCAACTACTTTTGCCTATGGGCGACAACTACGTTTGCCGGTCAGCGTCAGGTTGATTTCACGCGGCCCGCTGGGGCCGCGTCTTCCTCTTTCCTTCCTTCTCCTCCTTCGATTTGATCTCCTTGTCGATGTTGGCCCCGCGCTTCTTGGCGTCTTCAGT
>Ga0302325_10013282_pt1 | contig 17573 bp, 20 predicted proteins | sample Palsa_T0_2_FD_201948 | JGI IMG/M metagenome (GOLD analysis project Ga0302325, IMG submission 201948) | Peat permafrost microbial communities from Stordalen Mire near Abisko, Sweden - Palsa_T0_2 | ecosystem: Environmental > Terrestrial > Soil > Palsa > Peat permafrost | place: Sweden: Abisko... | reverse complement strand
GCGGCCCCGCCCGCTAGCGGGTCAGGAAGTCGAGTAGCAGCGCGTTCACCTGACCTGGTGCGTCGAGCTGCATCCAGTGGCCAGGGCCATCCAGGCGCTCGTATCTCCAGCTGCCAGTCACGTTGCCGGCGGAGTCGGTCATCTGAGTCTCGGTCAGGGTAAGAGAGCCCGTAGCTCCAGCTCGGCGATGACCCCGGCGGCGTCGGGGTGCCGCGCCCAGTCACGGAAGTTTGCCCAGTTGTCGTCGGCAAGCCAGCGCTCGGCGATACCGGGAAACTGGAAGAGCAGCATGTACCAGGACTTCTCTCGCTGCTGCGGGGTTCGGCGGGCGGTGGCGGGGTGGCCGACGACGTGGGCCCGGCCGATCTGCAGACTATGACCTGGAACCCGGCGTCGGCGAGTGTCGCAACCTGGTGCCGCCAGAGCCGGGCGGAGTCGGGGAAGCCGTGCAGTAGCACGACCGGGACCCGTTTCCGATGACGTCGTACTCGATGCCGACTCCGTCGACGTCTACCCGGCTCATCGGGCGGATACCAGCGCCAGCAGCTGCTCGCGGCCCGGGCCGAGCGGCGGCTGCTCGCGCCAGCTGGCTCCGAGCCGAAGGGTCTTGTCGCGCAGCCCGGGCCGGGCGAAGGCCTCCTCCGGAGTCCGCAGTACCAGGCGAGTGTCAAGAAAGGCCCGCAGGCAGTCCGGGTCCTGCGGCAGGGCAGCACCAAGGGCGCGTTCCAGCTGGTACTGAGGATCAGGCGGGTCATAGGTGTCGCCCCGGACGCCTGCCTCGATCTCGGCCAGCCGGTGCCGGTCGGTGGCGAGGGTGGCGCGATACCACGGCTCGACCGTCGACGACAAAGTCCCGGTGGCGGTCCTCCAGGTGGGCTGTCACCCGGACGCCGTCGTCGGCTGGCGATCCGTCGAGCCAGTGCGCCACCAGCGGCAGGCTCCGCGCTACCGCCTGCCACTGGCCGGCTTCGCGCAGCGGCCGCATGGCGGTGTCCTTCGAGCTGGTCACGAGACCGACCGACCAGGTTCCGTTGTCGCAGGGCAGGGTCAGTGAGGTAATAGTGCCCCAGGAGATCTGCGGTGGCCCGATCAGAGGCGGCACTGAGCCGTCCGCCGACTTGAAGTGGCGTCCGTAGTACACGAAACCGCAGTCCTCGAGCTCCTCGACCGGACGTGGGGCACCGATGTCCGCAAGCCAGCCGGGCAGGGCTGACCGCCGTCCGCTCATGTCCACCACCAGGTCAGCCGGGATAACCTCGCCAGCCCTCGTCTGCACTCCGGTGACGTGCGGGACTCCCGGTATCACCGAGGTACCGCTGATCAGCCCCGTGACCCCGGCGCCGCGCTGAACCTCGATCCCGTCGGCAGCCTCGGCCTGAGCGGCGAGTACGGCTTCCATCACCGGGCGGCGGGCGGTCAGCCACTCATAGGACTCGTCGCCGTCTCGCCAGCCGCCGGTCATCGTCGCTGGCAGGACGTCGCGGATGAAATTCAGCCGCAGCGCGCCGGCGGCCTCCAGGGCCTTGGACGCCGCCGGCAGCTCGGTATCGAGAACTGAGCGGAACCCGCCCTGGAATGCGTGCGGCAGCCGGAACTGATTAAGTCCGGGCCGCTGCCATTGATCCCACGCGTCTGCCGGCTGACCGGGCGGTCTGTCCGGGTCGCGCTCCAGCATGATGACCTCATGGCCGTCACCAGCCAGGAGCATCGCGGCGCCCAGCGCCACCACGCCGGCTCCTATCACGACAATCCGTGGCATTAGCTATCACGCCCCAGGATTGGCAGCATGTGGGTGCGCGGCCCCGAGGATCACGCGAGAGCGGGCCGGCGCCGTTCCCGGCCTGATGGCCAGTCTGGGCGGGCCCGCGCCCTCGCTGCCATCCGACATTCTGCGGATGGCCGGCCCGCCGCGGCCGGAGTAGCGTGGCGAGGGGGGTCGTGATGACAGCTAAGGTGGCGGCCAGCGAACGGGACGTGCGCGCCCTGGCCGGGATCGTCAGCGACTTCCGCGCTGACCTCCCCGCGGAGGGGCTGCCGCCGTCCCTGCTCAGCGACCTGACCAGCCAGATCGGCTGTGACTCGGTCTTGTTCGAGGGCGTCGACAGCCTCCGGCAGCGGAACTGGTTCGCGCAGGCACTGCCCGACGATGAGTACACCGGCGACGAGGGACTCAGGCTGGTGCACTGGAAGCATTACTGGGACTGCGAGCCCTGCAGCTACCCCGACCGCACCGGCGATCTGCGCCCGGTCATCACGATCGCGGACTTCTACTCAGCCCGGCAATGGCACAGCACCGGCATGTACTGCGATCTCTACCAGCCGCAGGGGATTGAGCATGAGCTGATGCTGACCCTGCCGGCTAGTCCCGGCAAGACCACTGGCCCTGGCAGGACGCTGCGACTGTTTTTCTTCCGCGGGCCAGGCGCTGACTTCTCCGAAGCCGACCGCGCCCTGCTCGCGCTGCTGCGGCCGCACCTGCACCAGGCCTACCTCGACGCCGAGCGCCGCCGCCGGCCGCTCCCCGAGCTCACGGCCCGGCACTGGCAGCTGCTGGACCTGCTCGCCGCCGGGCATACCAACGCCCAGATCGCCCGCCGGCTCGGCCTGTCCGAGGGCACGGTCCGCACGCACCTGGAAAACGTCTACCGCCGGCTGCACGTCACCAACCGCACCGCGGCAGTCTCCCGCGCTTTCCCGGACCGGGACGCCTGCCTGGCTCACCGGCATATCCGGTAATCCCAGCCGCCGGCGACGGACTGGCCGCCCCGGGACTGGGCGAGTACGCGCAGGAAGTTCTCGTCCAGGATCCCGTCAGTCTCGGGCGCGGAGAAGGGCTGACGGTCCGTGCCGCGCGGTAACCAGGTGCTGGGGAACGGGTCCATGCCTGCCAGGCCCGTCGCCGTGCGGCCCTGAGCGAGGCACAGTTGTAGGTGCCGCCCGGCCACCGGCTCCGGCGGGTCCGAGCAAGGGGAGGGGTGTTCATGCTGGATGCTTTCTACGGCGCCTTTGCGCCGGCGTGCTTCGCGCTGCTGGGCCTATGGCTTGTCGTGGTGCAGATCCGCATCAACGACTGGAGTGGCAGCATCTTTCATCTCAAGCGGTCTTATGGCATCGCGCTGCATTTCGCGCTGCCGGGAGTGATGAGCCTGGCCGCGCTGATTGACCCGCACGATCCGGCGTTCTGGCGCGCCTCCTTCGCGATTGTCGCGCTCGGCGGGGCGGTCGTCCTGGTCCTGGTCAGCGGAAGGAATGACCAGCCGCAGGCCGTCCCGGCACCGGCGGCCATTTCACGCGTGACCCGGCCGCTCAGCCTGGGTGCCTACATCCTCGCGATCGTCCTGTATCTCCTGGTCGCCGTCCTGGCATTTGCGGGCGGAACGGCCGGCCTGCGGGCCGAGGCATTCTTGCTGATCGCGCTCGTGTTCGTCGGGTTCAACACGGCGTGGCTGCTGATGTTCGATCAGCCCCAGAGCGCCCAGTCACCTGCCGGCAGCTCAGCCACGTCAGTGGGCGGCCCGCAGCCGGAGGTCCAGCTGCCCTGAGGCATCTGCTCGCGCACCGCGTCTGCAGACGATGGCTTGTCTCAACCGCCCCGAAGCACGGATTCGATGTCCGGGAGTCGGAGCGGTCCGGACGAATGACCGGCGCGCGGTCCGTGCCCACGCGGTGACGGCGCCTTACACTGCGCCGCCAGCGCGGCAGCATCGCGGTGCACCAGGAGCCGTTCGAGAAGGTAGCCCTCGACCTGCAGGCGACCGTGCCGGGCAGTTAGGCGCCTACTTGGCTATCTGACGCGCCTGTCATATATTCAAGTGCATGCTTAACTATGCGCCGGACCTGGACAGGGTGTTTCAGGCGCTGGCGGACCCCGGCAGGCGGCTCATGGTCGAGCGGCTCAGCCGGGGTCCGGCGTCGGTGAGCGAGCTCGGCAGGCCGCTGGACATGTCGCTGGCCGCCGTCCTGCAGCACGTGCAGGTACTGGAGGCATGCGGCCTGATCCGGTCGAGCAAGCTCGGCCGCACCCGCACTTGCAGCATCAACCCGGCGGCTCTCCGCTCCGCCGAGAGCTGGATCGCCGACCGGCGCACCATGGTCGAGCGCCGCCTCGACCGGCTTGGCGAGTACCTGGCGGAGACCGCCGAGCGGCCGGGCCTCGCCGAGTGAGTGCTCTGAAGCGAGCTCACATTGCGACGGGCTGGCCGTCGGGGTGCTCGGGGGTGCGGTTTGCCAGCTGCCGTGGCTCGAACGGGCTCCAGGCGTGACGGCGCGGGCCCGACCAGCGGGCAGGGACCGCGTCGAGGCCCGACGCCAGCTTGTACGCGGCTGTCTCGTAGTTGATCCGCCAGCCCCGGAAGTGCGGCCAGGCCTCCTCGGCCGTGCGCTCGACGGGGAACCCGGCCGACGTGATCCTCTCCCAGCCCTGCAGGAACTCTTCCCACGTCAGCTGGACCGGACCGTCTGGCCGCGGGTCCTCGTCGACGGGGATCCGCAGCGTGCGGGTGAGCTTGCGCAGGCAAGTGAAGCCCATCTGGACGCACAGCCGGGCGGTGAACGGCGCGGTTGCCGGGCAGGCCGCCAGGTGGAGAGCGGCGGCGTCGAGGACGGCCAGCTGCGAGACGACCCATGAGCTGTGCGGCTCGGGCGACCGGAATCGCAGCAGCGAGGGATAGCTCGAATGGGACTCGGCCACGTCGGCCGACCAGCGCTCCCAGTCGTCGTAGATGTCCGTCAGCTCTTCCACGCCGTGCACGATCTGCGCCCTGGCCAGCAGCTCCGGGCCCCACGCCGGGCTTCCGGCACGGGGGCCGAGCAGCGTCACTACCGTTTCGCGGCGGTTGTAGGCCGCGTACAGGGTGGGCAGGTAGGCGATCTGCAGGGCAACGATGATGAGTCCGGAGGCGGCCGCCAGGAACTCGGCGACGCTCGGCTCCGCACCGCCCCTGAGGGCGAATCCGAGCGTGAACAGCGATGAGCCCGCTTCGCGAAGGGCGTCAGGGAAGCTGCCGCCGGGCAGCCACAGCAACAGCGCGAAGCCGACCAGGAAGCAAGCCAGCCAGATCAGCAGCAGCAGGCCGAGCGTGGCGACAGGCTGGCTGGCCAGCAGGGCGTCACGGCGTTCCCAGCGCCGGACGAAGCGACCGCTCACGGTGTAGACCCGGTCCACGAAGCGGTCGACGACCTTGATGAACCCGATGCGCCCGCGGGGGATGACGAGAGTGATGGCTACGTTCACCCACACGGCGCTGACAATCAGTATCCCGAGAACCGCTGCTGCGATGCGCACGCCCTTGATGCTAGGGCCGGCCCGCCCCTCAGGATGGCCCGATAGGCTCTCTGTAACATCTGGTACATATAAGTGTGGAAGTCGTAATGTAGTTACGAATGGCAGTGACGGCGGATGGCGCCGTCCCACGCGACAGAGAGCCGGCCGGTATGGAGATTTTCGAGGCGGCGCCGCCTGGAGGCGGGCCGAGCCTGGCCCTGCACGGCGGAGCCGGGGGCCGGGTGGCAGAGCTGAACCTCGCGGCCCGCGCGCCATACGAGCGGGGACTGCTCGCCGCCTACCTCGCCGGATGGCAGGTGCTCGCCGCAGGCGGCCATGCGCTGGATGCCGTGTGCGCGAGCGTGGAGGTACTTGAGGACGACCCGCTGTTCAATGCCGGCCGCGGCGCTGCGCTCACTGCGTCGGGGCACGCCGAGCTCGATGCGTCGGTGATGACGGGATCCGGCCTCGCGGGTGCGGTTGCCGCATCCAAGTACGCCAGGAACCCGGTCCGGCTGGCCCGCGCGGTCATGGAGCACACCGGGCACGTCCTCATTGTCGACCCTGATGCCGAGTTCGCTGAGCGCTGGGGACTCGCGGTGGTCGAGCGCGGCTACTTCATCACCGAGGCCCGCCAGCAGCAGCTGGACCGGGTCCTGGAGGGCCGTGTCGTCGCCGCCCGCCACGGAACGGTCGGCGCGGTGGCCCGCGACGCCGGTGGCCGAGTCGCCGCCGCCACGTCCACGGGCGGGATGACCGGCCAGGCCGACGGGCGGGTCGGGGACAGCCCGATCGTCGGAGCGGGCGTGTACGCCCGCGACAACGTCGTGGCGATCTCATGCACCGGTGACGGCGAGGCCTTCATGCGGGGCGTCGTGGCGTACGACGTTGCGGCCCGGATCCGGTACGCCGGAGCGGGCCTCGCCGAGGCCGTCGGGGGGACCTTTGAGCAGGAACTCTCCCGGCGCGGGTCCACCGGGGGCCTGGTGGCCGTCGGCGGCGACGGCCGCATCGTCGTGGCGCACAACTCGCCGATGATGTTCTCCGCGCGCGGCACGGATCCCGAGCCGGTGCTGACGACATGACAGACCCGCCCGCCGAGGAACTGCCGCTGCGGGAGGAGATCTTTCAGCGGATGGACGAGCTCACGCCGACCGAGAGGAAGGTGGCCCGCACCCTGCTCGCCCGCTACCCGGCTGCAGGGCTCGAGAGCACGGCCGCGCTGGCGGCCGCGGCAGGGACCAGCAAGCCAACCGTGCTGCGCCTGCTGGCCAGGCTCGGGTTCGGCAGTTATCCCGATTTCCAGAAGCGCCTGCGCACCGAGGCGACTCGGTCCATGAGCGCAAGTCCGCTGAGCCGGGCGCGGGCACGGCGGCCTGCGCCGTCCGATGACAGTGTTTTCTGCCGCGCGGTCGAGCTGCGCGCTCAGCTGGTTACGCGACTGCAGGACACAGTTCCGCCGGGAGAGATCGAGCGAGCCGTCTCGCTGCTGACCGGACGCCCGAAGCACGTCGTGGTCTCCGGAGGCTACTTTTCCCGGCTGATCGCCCGCATGCTGGCGATGCAGCTGGATCAGCTGATTCCCAATGTGGACTACGCCGGCGAGCCTCTCGGCGCAGACGTCGGGAAGTACCTGCGCGCCGGGCGCGACTCGGTGGCGGTTGTTCTTGACCTGCGCCGCCATGAGCTGACCTCCAGAGAGGTCGTCTCGATGGCGAAGACCTGCGGCGCCAGCGTCATCCTGATCACCGACGAGTCGCTGTCGCCGGCGGCGGATGAGGCAGACATCGTGCTGCCAGTCGCCGTCGACGGTGTCCCGTTCGACTCCTTCGCCGCGCTCCTGGTGCTGACCGAAAGCCTCGCGGACGCCGTTTTCCATGGTGCCGGAGAGGCGGCGGTCGCGCGGATGGCTGACTGGGAGCGATCAGTGCACATCTACCGGGCTTTCCGCGGCAGCGGCGCCCCCGATTCCCTGGACAGGTCATGACCGGCACCAAAATGCCCGCCGCGGCTGAGCTCGCGCGGCTCGGCGAGGCGTACTTCGCCACCCAGCACAGCTATGACCCTTACAACGCCACTCTGCTCGGCGTAGAGGAATTCGACGGGCTGTCCTTTGACCCTAGCCACGAGGCGAGCGCGCGCGCCGCGCAGGACCTCGCGGCCATCGGCCGTCAGGTCCGCGAGCTCGACACCTCCGGCCTCACCGCCGCCCAGCGCGTCGACCACGGGGTACTCACCGCCCTTGTCGAAGGAGCCCGCTCCGACGCCGAGCACTCGCTGTGGGCCGCCAACGCGTCGGCGAAGAGCTACGTCAGCCGGCAGGGCCTGATCTTCCAGGCGGTGCCCGCCATGACGGTCGCCACCCCCGAGGCCGCCGCGCGCTACCTCAGCAGGCTGTCGCAGATCGGCGCAACCCTCGACGCGCTCGGTGAGCGGTACCTGGCGGAGGCGGCGGAGGGGCGGACTCCGACAGCCGTGGGCGTCGATCACGCCATTCGCCAGCTGGAGGGGTACCTCGCCCTGGCGCCATCGCAAGACGCCCTGCTGAAGCCTGCGCGCGACGCGGAGGCCGCAGTGCGCGAGGCCGCCACCGCTCACGTCACCGGTACCATCAGGCCGGCCATGCAGCGGCTTGCCGCCCTGCTGCGCCGCCAGCTCGCGCCGCTGGCCAGGCCAGACAACCGGGTCGGCATCCGCGAGATCCCCGGCGGTGAGGCGGGCTACCTCGCTGCGGTCGCGCGCCATACCACGACCGCGCTCTCCCCTGAGGACATCCACGCTATCGGGCTGGCGGAACTCGAGGAACTGGCCGGAAGATGGGCGCAGATCGGGCAGGAGGTACTCGGTGAGAGTGACTTCGCCACTATCGCGGCGCGGATGCGCGACGATCCGGCGCTGCGATTCCGCACCCGGGAGGAGATCATCGCGGTCGTGCAGGACGCTCTCGACCGCGCCGAGACCGCACGCGACACCTACTTCGAGCACTACGACATTCCCGCCTGTGCCATCGAGGAGATCAACCCGATCGATGCGGACAACACTGCGATGGCGTACTACCGGCCCCCAGCCGTCGACGGCAGCCGCCCGGGCGCGCACTGCCTGCTGACGACCAATCCGGGCGAGCGCTACCGCTACGAGTACGAGGCGCTCGCGTTCCACGAGTCGGTGCCAGGGCACCACCTGCAGCTCGCAACGGCCCAGACGCTCGATATCCCGCGGTACCGGCGCCACATCGACGCCGAGCTGTGCGCATTCAACGAGGGCTGGGGCCTGTACGCCGAGCGCCTCGCCGATGAGGCCGGCCTGTACAGCAGCGGAGTCGCGCGGCTCGGGATGCTGTCCTTCGCGGCTCTCCGGGCCTGCCGTCTCGTCGTGGACACCGGCATGCACCAGCTGGGATGGTCGCGTCAGCAGGCGATCGACTTCATGTACAGCCACACCGCCACGACGCGCGTCAACGTGCGCAGCGAGGTCGACCGGTACATCGCCTGGCCGGGCCAGGCACTCGCGTACGTGACGGGCAGGCGGGAGATCGTGCGCCTGCGTGAGCGGGCGCAGGACGCGCTCGGGCCGGGGTTCGATCTGCGCCGGTTCCACGACGCGGTGCTGCGCAACGGAGCTATCCCGCTGACCCTGCTCGATGCCGAGATCGGGCGCTGGACCACCACGGAGGCATCAGCATGAGAGTGACCATCAACGGCTGCGAGCTGAACGTCGAGGTGCTGGGCCCCGAGGATGGTCCGGTGCTGATCGCCCACCATGGCGGCGGAGGGATCGGTTCCCTGGCCGAGCCCAAGGCCACCTTCGGCCCGCTGGCCGACCGCTTCCGGCTCGTGGTCTTCGACGCGCGCGGCTGCGGGCACAGCGAGGGCATCCCGCCGTACTCCCACGCCCAGTGGGCTGCCGACGTCGACGGACTGCGCGAGTGGATAGGCGCGGACAAGATCGTCATCGCGGGCGGCTCGTACGGCGGATTCATCGCACTGGAGTATGCCGTCGCTTACCCCGGACACGTCCAGGCGATCGTGCTGCGCGACACCTCCGCCGACGCGAGCAACCTGGAGCTCGCCTTCGAGAACGCGCGGAACCAGGACCGGGTCGAGATCAACTGGGACAACTTCAACCGCTACTGGTCCGGTCAGATTCGCGACGACGAGGACCTCAAGGCGCGCTGGGCGGAGATCATCCCGCTGTACGACTACGAGTACGACCCCGTGCGCTCCGCGGCGAGAGTCGAGGTCGGCCTCTACCGTCATGAAGCCCACAACTGGTGTTTCCAGCACAACCAGCCGAACTATGACCTGAAACCGCAGCTGCCCTCGATCGCGGTGCCCACGCTCGTGACCGTCGGGCGGCGGGACTGGGTCACCCCGGTCAGCGCCGCGGAGACCATCGCGTCGCTCATACCGGACGCGAAGCTCGTGGTGTTCGAGAAGTCCGGCCACTCGCCGCAGATGGAGGAGCGCGAGCTGTTCCTGTCCACTGTGCGTGACTTCCTCACCAGCGCCGTCCCGCGGCGATAACGAGAGCAGACAACTCACCCGTGGACATCACCATCATCGGTTCCGGTGCCATCGGCGGCACTCTCGGCGCTCACATGATCCGGGCCGGGCACGACATCACGCTGTGCGACGCCGACGAGGCTCACGTCGCTGCCATCCGCGAGCACGGGCTGATCATCGAAGGCCCGGTCAATGAGTTCACCGTGGCCGCGCACGCGATCACCCCGGCCGGGCTCCCCGACCGCATCGACCGCGCCATCGTGGCCGTCAAGAGCCTGCACACCCGCGCCGCCGCCGAGCTGCTTCGCGACCGGCTCGCTCCCGGCGGCTATGTGCTGACCGTGCAGAACGGACTCACGGCCGACATCCTCATCGAGGCGGTCGGCCGCGACCGGGTCATCTCGTCGTTTGTCAACTTCGGCGCGGATGTCATGGCACCGGGGCGCATCATGCAGGGCAACGTCGCGACCTTCCGCGTCGGCGAGCTCGACGGCGGCCGCATCACGCCGCGCGTGCTTGAGCTCGCCGAGGCGCTCCCGTACGCGAAGCCCACGGACAACGTGCTCGGCTTCCTGTGGGGCAAGGAGGCCTACGGCGCCATGCTGTGGGCCGGCGCCGTCTCCGATCTGACCATCGCCGAGCACCTTGAGGACCCGCGCTACCGGCCGGTCATGATCGCCATCGCCCGGGAGGTCCTCGCGCAGGCGCCCGTGCGGGTCGAGAGCTTCGACGGCTTCGACCCGGACGACCTCGAGGGCTCGCTCGACCGGCTGGCCGAGTTCAACCGCAACAGCGCCAAGAAGTACAGCGGCATCTACCGGGACCTCGTGGTGCGCAAGCGCAAGACCGAGATTGACGAGATGCTTCGCGACATCGATGGCCCCATCTTCAGCGAGGTCGCCAGGATCATCCACGACATCGAGCAGGGCCGCCGGGTCAACGAGCGCGCGAACCTCGACGAGCTAGCGGACTTCGTCGCCAGCGCTGAGCTGCGCGGGCGAGGACGGCACGACTAGCGCGGCTCACGATCTGCTCAGGTTGAGCCCGGACAGCCGGGTCCGGATCTCGGCGGTGACCGCATCGGGTGGCTGGTCGGCGGCGACCGCGATGAAGATCCCGCGTTCCTCGTAATAGGGGACGAGCGGACCCGTCGTGTCGGCATACACCCTCAGCCGGTGCCGGATCACGTCGGCCCGGTCGTCGGCGCGCCCGCCCTGGCTGGCACGGTCCAGCAGGCGCTGTGTCAGCACCGCCTCCGGCGCATGGAGGTAGATGGCGGCGTGCAGCATCACGCCGAGGCCGGCGGCGAGTTCCGCGGCTGCGGTCGCCTGCGGAAGGGTGCGCGGAAAGCCGTCCAGGATGTAGCCGCCGGCCGCTGCGGCCTCGATGACGGCCGGCGTCAGCACGTCCAGCACGATGTGATCGGGAACGAGGTCACCTCGGGCCTGATGCGCAGCAATCTCCCGGCCCAGCGGGGTTGCGGCCTGGGCCTGCGCTCGCAGCAGGTCACCGGCGGCGATATGCCGGGCGCCGGACCACGCTGACAGCCGCTCGCCCTGGGTCCCCTTGCCCGCGCCGGGGGGAGCGAGCAGGAGCAGCCTCACCCGACCGCGAGGTCGGCGGGGATCACGATGTCCCGCTTCTGGATCTTGCCAGTCGGCCCCTTAGGCAGCACGTCGACCATCCACACGTGCCGGGGGTACTTGTACGCCGCGACCTGTCCCTTGACGTAATCGCGCAGCTCCTCCGCGCTCACGGCGGCACCTGGCTTGAGAGCCACCGCTGCACCGACTTCCTCGCCCAGAGCCGGATGCGGCAGGCCGATAACGGCCGCCTCGGCGACTGCGGGATGCTCGTAGAGAATCTCCTCGATCTCCCGCGGGTAGACGTTATAGCCGCCGCGGATGATCATGTCCTTCTTCCGGTCGACGATGCGGAAGTAGCCGTCCTCGTCGACGCGGGCCAGGTCACCGCTGTGGAACCAGCCATCGCGGATCGCCTCGGCGGTGGCATCGGGGCGATTCCAGTAGCCCTTCATCACATTCGGCCCGCGGATGACGATCTCGCCCACTTCGCCCTGGGGAACCTCGTGGTCGGCATTGTCGACGACGCGCATCTCGACGTCCCGGATCGGCGTGCCGATCGAGCCGGGCTTGCGCTCGCGGCCAGGGTGGTTGAACGAGGCAACGGGGGAGGTCTCCGAGAGGCCGTATCCCTCGAGCACGGCGGAGCCGAACGCCTCCTCAAATCCCCGCAGTACCTCGACGGGCAAAGCCGCCCCGCCGGAGATGCACATCCTCAGCGTGGAGACGTCATAGTCGGCCCGATCAGGCTGGTGCAGCAGCGCCACGTACATGGTTGGCACGCCCTCGAAGACGGTGACGCGATGACCGGCGATGATGCGCAGCGCGTGCGCGGGGTCGAAGCGGGGCAGCAAGGTCAGGCAGGCTCCGGCGGCCACGGCCACGTTGAGCGCGACGGTCTGCCCGAAGACGTGGAAGAGGGGAAGGCCGCCGAAGATGACGTCCTCCGGGCGTGCGCGGACGATGTCGGTGCGCGCGACCTCGGTGTTGCTGATGAGATTGCCGTGAGTGAGCTCCGCGCCTTTTGGCTGACCGGTCGTGCCTGAGGTGTAAAGGATCACCGCAGTGTCCGTGCTGTCCCGGTCGGCGACCACGTCATCCGGAAGGACGGAGGCCAGCAGATCGGGGAAGCCGACCTCGTCGACGACGATGAGTTCCGCGCCTGCCTGCTGCGCGCCGGCGCGTGCCTCCTCGGCGAAGGCATGCCACGCGAATACCGGTCCTGCCCCGGAGTCGCCGAGGTAGTACGCGACCTCTCGCCCCTTGAGCAGCGGGTTCATCGGAACGACGACGCCGCCGGCACGGAGGATGCCGTAGTACACGACGGGAACCTCGCTGACGTTGGGCATCATGATCCCGACCCGGTCGCCGGGCCCGACCCCCTGCTTGCGCAGCAAGCCGGCGACCCTGGCGCTCGCCTCGCTGAGCGCCCGGTACGTCATCGCCGCGTTATCCACCCGCACGGCCACCCGTCCGCCGTGGACGCTGGTTGTGTCTGTGAGGTTCTTCGCCAGGTTCGTCACGATGCCATTGTCTGCCTGGTTAACTGACCAGTCGTCGGTCCCCTGTATCAAGTCTGCGGCGGGCCGTTGGTACCCCGTCACAATCGGGCGCCAGCCGGGAAGGTGCTCAGCAAGCATTGTGCCGGAAAGCCAAGCAGGCGGTCCTGCCTCGTATCGCAGGCACATTGATCCGGGACCCGCTTCTGGGTAGTGTCCGAGTCCAGACCTGACGCGAAGCTGGCTGGTGGCAGTGGAGTTTGACGTCCTGATCGAGATCCCGCGCGGCAGCCGGAACAAGTACGAGGTTGACCACGCCAGCGGTCGCATCCGGCTGGACCGGACGCTGTTCACCGCGACTCAGTACCCGGCCGACTACGGCTTCGTGCCCGGGACTCTCGGGGAGGACGGCGATCCGCTCGACGCGATGGTCCTGGTCGCGGAGCCCACGTTCCCCGGTTGCCTGATCCGCAGCCGGCCCGTCGGCATGTTCCGGATGACCGACGAGAAAGGCGGCGACGACAAGATTCTGTGTGTGCCTGCGGGCGATCCGCGTCAGGACCACCTGCGAGACCTTGAAGACCTGCCCCACTTCGACCGGCTGGAGATCGAGCATTTCTTCCTCATCTACAAGGAACTCGAGCCGGGCAAGAGCGTTGAGGGTGCCTCGTGGGCTGACCGGGCCGCCGCCGAGGCGGAAGTGGAAGCCTCGCGTCTGCGGCTCCGGAACCAGCCGGGAACGTAACTCCTAGGAGAACGCCCCGATGCCGGTGATGGCGCGGCCGACGATGAGTGTCTGCATGGTCTCAGTGCCCTCGAAGGTGTGGATGGCCTCCAGGTCGACCATGTGCCGCATCACCTGATAGTCGAGCAGGATGCCGTTGCCGCCGAGCATGTCGCGGGCTTCGGCGGCGATCGCCCGGGCCTTGCGGGTGTTATGCATCTTCGCGAGCCCGGCCACCGTGGGGGTCAGCCGGCCGGCCTCGGCCAGCCTGCCGATCTGCAGGCAGTACAGCTGCATCGCGGTGAGATCCGCCAGCATGGTGACGAGGCGCTGCTGGATGATCTGGAAACTGGCCAGTGGCTCGCCGAACTGCCGTCGCTCCAGCGCATACCGCAGCGCCGTGTCATAGGCAGACGTAGCGTGGCCGAGTGCCGCCCAGGCGCACGTGGCCCGGGTGGTGGCGAGGACCCGGCTCGTGTCGCGGAACGAGCGCGCATCCGCCAGCTTGTTCTCCGGCGGGACGCGCACGTTCTCGAGGGAGATGTCCGCCTGCCACACGGCTCGCAGCGACACCTTTCCCTCGATGACCCGCGCCTGGTAACCAGGCGAGCCCTTCTCCAGGACGAACCCGTTGACCTGTCCGTCTTCGGTATTCCGGGCCCAGACGACGATCAGGTCGGCGACGGTACCCAGGCCGATCCACCGCTTGCGCCCGTTGAGCACCCACCCGCCGTTGCCGTCCGGGCTGGCTGAGGTCTCCAGAGCGACCGAGTCCGAGCCGTGGTCCGGCTCAGTCAGCGCGAAGGCGCCGAGCTTGGTCATGCGGGCCATGTCCGGCAGCCACCGGGCCTTCTGCTCCGCTGAGCCGCACATCGCGATCGACTGCATGGCCAGGCCCGCGTGGACGCCGAGGACGACACCGAGGCTGCCGTCGCCGCGGTGCAGTTCCATCGTGACGAGCCCGCACGACATCGGGCTCATGGCAGCGCAGCCGTATCCGCTGATGTCCTCGCCGACGATGCCCAGCTCGGGCAGCCGCCTGATCAGCGGCCAGCAGAGCTCAGCGCGCTCCCAGTACGGGCCGATCGCCGGCACGACTTCCTCGTCCACAAATCGCCGGACGGCGATGAAGTGCGCCCACTGCTCGTCGGTGAACTGCTCGCGCACGGAGAAGAAGTCCGTGCCAAGAGACTCGCCGAGGTGCTCGCTCGCCTGCGTCATCGCTGGTTTCCTCTCATGGCCGGCTTTTCCGGCGTGATGCACCCCGCTGCCAGGAACGCCTCGACTACCGGGGCGAGGTGCTCGGCTCGCGCGACCAGCTCCAGATGGCCGCCCGCGTAGACATGAAGCTCGCTGCGCGGTATCAGCCGGTGCATGATCCGCGCGTTGGCCAGCGGGATGATCGGGTCATCGTCGCCGGCCAGGATCAGGGTTGGCGCTCGGAGCCTCGGCAGTCTGGGCAGGCTTGTCCATCCGGCAGCGGAGATCAGCTGGTAGAAGTACCCTCGGGCCGGTCCCAGCCGGGTCGCCGCATGCAGCAGGTCGCGGGCAGCCGCCGGCTGCGTGCGTGCACTGCCGCCGTAGAGGTGACCGGCGATGCGTGCCGCGTAGCCGGCATCGCGGTGACGTCGCGGCGTGAGCATGTGCAGCAGGACCGTCGGTCGTGCGGGCACCATCAGCACACCTGGTCCGGTCGCTACCAGCACCAGGCGGCGCACCCGGCCGGGACGGCTGAGCGCGAACTGCTGGGCGAGCGCCCCGCCCCAGGAGATTCCCAGCACGTCCGCCTGCGCGTAGCCGAGCTGGTCGAGCAGGCCGGCCAGCAGCGGCGGGGAGGTGATCAGGTGGTACGGCAGAATCGGGGCCGGGGAGCCTCCGACGCCCGGCATGTCGAACCGGATGACGGGGCGCCGCTGATCAAGCTCGTCGACGAATGGCTGGAGCAGCTCCAGGCTGGCCCCGATGCCGTTGCACAGCAGCAACGGCGGCCAGCCGGGAGCGCCGTCCCGCACCAGGATGCGCATGGCCCGGCCACCGACCGTCAGTGTGCGCATCCGCGGGAAGTCAGCGGTCATAGACGTATGTCCCCGGCGCGTCGCAGAGCGGCGTCAGCCCGGCGCCGCCGGGCTCGGGCGGTGCGTCCCACTCCTCGCCGCACCGCTCGCCGAGCCAGGCCGCGTAGTCGGGCCACCATGACCCGCTGCAGGTCTCGGCCCGCTGAAGCCATTGCTCAGGGTCCGCCGGGCATTTCTCGGCCACCTGGTAGCTGGCCTTCTCGTTGCCGGGGGGATTCACCATCGCCGCGATGTGTCCGCTGGTGGACAGCACGAACCGCCGGCGGCCGGACAGCATCTGGGTGGACTGGTAGCAGCTCTGCCAGGGGCAGATGTGATCGGTGATCCCGGCGACCAGGTAGGTCTCTCGGTCGACCGCCGCCAGGTCCACCGGTGAGCCGAGCATGGTCACGCCGCCGGCCTGCGCTAGCGCGTTCGCCGCTCCCAGGCGCAGGAAGTCCCGGTGCAAGCCGGCGGTCATGCGAGTGGTGTCCGCGTTCCAGAACAGGATGTCGAACGGCGGCGGCTTGCGTCCGAGCAGGTAGTTGTTGACCCAGTAGTTCCAGATCAGGTCATTGGGCCGCAGCCACGCGAAGACCTCGGCCAGTGACCGGCCGTCCAGGTAACCGCGGGCTCGGGACGTGGCGGCCGCCACTCGTGCGGTGCGCTCGCTGATGACGGCGCCGGCCAGGCCCGCCCGGGCCTGGTCAAGCACGGTGACCATGAGCGTGAGCGCGGCGATCCGGTCCTGCTCCCCAATGTGCGCCAGGTGCCCCGCGACCATGGCCGTCAGGACGCCGCCCGAGCAGGTTCCCATGAGAGCGGTCTGACTGCTGCCCGTAATCCGGGCTGCTGCGTCCATCGCGTCCAGGATGGCCTGCCCGTAGGTACTGAAATCCCAGGCTGCGTGCCGGGCGTCCGGGTTGCGCCAGGAAATCATGAAGACCTGCCGGATCAACGGTCATCTGGGTGTCACGCTGCTGTCCGCGTTCCCCGCGCTGGCATGGAAGCGGCAGGGCTCCGAGACCGTCCTGACCGGGACGCTGGACCGGGCGGGGCTCCATGGCGTCCTCGCAGAGATCGAGGCGCTCGGCCTTGACCTGCTCGAGGTCCGCCAGATTACCTAGCCGAGAAAGTGACGGTCACATGACCCAGTGCACCTGTCCGCGACCCGCTCGCAGATCACCTCATCACCCCGCAGAACGCGGCATTGCTCCTGATCGACTATCAGCCGGCCCAGGTGGCCAGCGTTCGCTCGATCGATCACGACCTGCTCGTTAAGAACGCCGTATCGACAGTCAGGACGATCAAGGCCTTCGGGGTGCCTGTCGTGCACTCCACCGTCAACGTCGCCGCCGGCCAGGGACCGACGATTCCGGAACTGGCGACGCTGGTTGAGGACGACAAGCCGCTCGACCGGACGACTGTGAACTCATGGGAGGACACCGAGTTCGTTGCGGCCGTCCGCGCGGCCGGCCGCAGGAAGCTGATCTTGTGCGCGCTGTGGACCGAGGTCTGCATGGCCTTCGCTGCTCTCGACGCGCTGCGAGAGGGATATGAGGTCTACCCGGTCGTCGATGCGATCGGCGGAACCTCAGCGGAGGCTCACCGGGCCGGCCTCCAGCGCGTGATCCAGGCCGGGGGGCAGCCGGTCAGCTGGGTGTCGCTGGCGTGCGAGCTGCAGCGTGACTGGGCTCGTCAGGACACCGTCGCGGACGTGGTCGAGATCGTGCTCACCGACCGATTGCGGAAGGAGTAGAAGCGGCGATGGCTGCGTCACATCGTGCAGGCCAGGCCGGAACCGGCGGTGCCGACCGCCTGGAGGATGCGAGACGCCAGCTGCGCCGGGCTGACCCGGTGCTGGACAAGCTCATAGCAGCGCGGCCGGATTTCGATCCGCGGCGGTGGATGACGCAGCTGCCGCCGATGGACCTCTTCGGCGCGCTGC
>Ga0302325_10013281_pt1 | contig 17573 bp, 13 predicted proteins | sample Palsa_T0_2_FD_201948 | JGI IMG/M metagenome (GOLD analysis project Ga0302325, IMG submission 201948) | Peat permafrost microbial communities from Stordalen Mire near Abisko, Sweden - Palsa_T0_2 | ecosystem: Environmental > Terrestrial > Soil > Palsa > Peat permafrost | place: Sweden: Abisko... | reverse complement strand
GCATTGCCCGCGGTCTTACCGGTGATCTCGATCGCCTGCATGATCGGCACACCGGCCGAGACGAGCGATGAGAAGGTGCGCGACCAGCGTGCGATCGCGACCTTTTGCACGACGTCGCCGATCTTCAGGGGAACGCGGAGCTTGAAGGCGTCCCAGCGCGGCCGGCCCCATTTCGAGCGCTTGAAGGAGACGAAGGCGATGACCGATAGCGCTACGACCATGACGAGGATGTACCACTGGTTGTCGACGAGGTGCGAGCAGTCGACCATGAACTGGCTGAGGGCCGGGAGCTTGCCGCCGAAGATCTTGAAGACGCCTTCGAAGACGGGGATCAGGAACGCCACCAGAGCGAGGAGGACGATGATCGCGAAGCTGATCACGAGACACGGGTAAATCGTCGCCGCACGCACCTGGCGGCGCAGCGAGGCGTCCTTCTCGAGCTGATCGGCGACACGCAGGAGGCACTCGTCGAGTACGCCCCCCGTCTCGCCCGCCCGCACCATCGAGATGTATAGGGGTGAGAACACCTTGGGGTGGCGCGCGAGCGAATCGGAAAGCTGGAGGCCGGCTTCGACGTCCCGGCGTACCGAGGCAAACGCTTCCTTTAGCTTCTTGGACTCCGTTTGCTCCTCGAGCACGTACAGGGACCGGAGGATCGTCATACCGGACGAGACCATGGTCGAGAGCTGCCGAGTCGCGACGGCCAGGTCGGCCGCCTTTACGCGTGAGAACAGCTCGACGTTGAGCTCCCTCGAGCGGTACTTGTTCGCGATGTCGACGACGACGAGGCCGCGCTCCTTGAGCTGCTCGGCGACGTCCTGCTTGGTGTTGGCTTCGACTTCTCCGCGGGCGGGGATGCCCGCCAGATCAGTGGCCTTGAAGACGTAGGTGGCCATGTCTATGCCGCCACCGCAGTTGCAAAGCCGGTGCCGATCAGCCGCCGGAGCTCCTCGCCCGAGTGGGCGCGGGATTCGGCGAGCTGGCGTGTGATCTTGCCCTGGTGGACGAGCTGGGCGAGCGCGGCATCCATCGTCTGCATCCCGTGCGCCGCGCCCGTCTGGAGCACGGAGTAGATCTGGTGGCTCTTGGCCTCGCGGATCAGGTTGCGAACCGCCGGCGTGGGGACGAGAATCTCGGCGGCGACGCAGCGCCCGGCGCCGTCGGCCGTGGGGAGCAGCATCTGGGTCATGATCCCCTGGAGCGCGACGGAGAGCTGGGCTCGAATCTGTCCCTGCTGGCCGGGTGGAAACACGTCGATGATCCGGTCAAGGGTCTGGGGCGTGTCCTGGGTATGGAGCGTCGCGAAGACCAGGTGCCCCGTCTCTGCCGCGGTGATCGCGGTGCCGATGGTCTCGATGTCGCGCATCTCGCCCACGAGGATCACGTCGGGGTCCTGGCGCAGCGCAGCCTTCAGCGCGTCGGCGAAGCTGATGGCATCCGAGCCGAGCTCGCGCTGATTCACGATGCACTTCTTGTGCTGGTGGAGGAACTCGATCGGATCCTCGATCGTCATGATGTGCTCCTCGCGCGTGGAGTTGATCACGTCGACGAGCGAGGCGAGCGTGGTCGACTTGCCCGAGCCGGTCGGCCCGGTGACGAGCACGAGCCCGCGCGGCTTATTGGCGAACTCGGCGACCGCCGGCGGCAGGCCCAGCGACTCGAGCGGCACGACCTCGAAGGGGATGAGGCGAAACGCCGCGCCGATCGCGGAGCGCTGGAAGTAGGCGTTGACGCGGAAGCGCGCGCGTCCCGGAATCTGATAGGCGAAGTCGATCTGCCAGTTGTTCTCGAGCTTCTGGCGCTGTGAGTTGGAGAGGATCGAGTAGACGACCTCGCGCGTATCGGTCGGCGTCAGCGCCGGATAGCCTTCGAGCGGGGTGAGGCGTCCGCGCACGCGCACCATGGGTGGGGCGCCGGCGGTGAGGTGCAGATCGGAGGCGCGCCGGTCGACGACCTCGAGCAGCACCTCCGCGAAGTCAACGTCCATGCCGGGCCTCTCTCTGGTTTACATCCAGCGTCTCGCTACCCATTTGCAGATCCCCTATCGACACCTCACGCCGATCCCGTTACCCGTGCGATCTCGGCCATGGACGTAAGTCCTGCCTTGACCTTGTCGAGACCGTCGTCGCGCAAGCGACGCATCCCCTCATGCAGCGCGACAGCCGTGATCTGGTCGGCGGGAGCGCGCTCGAGGGCGAGCTTGCGGATCGCGTCGGACATCGTCATCACCTCGAACAGGCCGATCCGTCCGCGATAGCCCATCCGGTCACACCGTACGCAGCCCACGTGCTCATAGGCCTCCATGTCGAACTGGGCGGCGTAGCCGTGATCGCGCACGACCTGAGCGGGGATGATCACGCGTCGCTTGCAGTGGGGGCAGAGGACGCGAGCGAGGCGTTGGGCGACGACGCAGTCAAGGGCGGAGGCAACCAGGAAGGGCTCGATGCCCATCTCGATCAGCCGGGTGATCGCAGTCGGGGCGTCGTTGGTGTGCAGGGTCGAGAGGACCATGTGACCCGTGAGCGCGCCTTCGATCGCGACCTGCGCGGTCTCGTGGTCGCGAATCTCGCCCACCATCAGGATGTCTGGGTCGGCGCGCATCATCGAGCGCAGACCAGTGGCGAACGTCAGCCCCGACTTATGGTTGACCTGGAGCTGGGTAATGCCGTTGATCTGGTACTCGACCGGATCCTCGATGGTGATGATGTTCTTCTCGGGCGAGTGGAGTTCGCGCAGCGCGCCGTAGAGCGTTGTCGACTTGCCCGAGCCCGTCGGCCCGGTCGCGAGCACGGCCCCGTGGGCACGGGTGAACGAGCTCCGGAACCGGGTCAGCTCCTGCTCGGCCATGCCGAGCTTCTCGAGCTCGAGCCGGATGCTTTCCTTGTCGAGGATGCGCAGGACGACGGTCTCTCCGTGCACGCTCGGCAGCGTGACGACGCGCACGTCGACCTGGCGGCCCTCGACCGTCAACCCGACACGGCCGTCCTGCGGCAGGCGCCGCACCGAGATGTCAAGGTCGCTCATGATCTTGATCCGCGAGACGACGCCCGAGACCAGGCGCTGGGGCACGGTCATGGACTCGGTCAGCACTCCGTCGATCCGCATCCGCACACGCAGCTCGCGCCCCGCGCGGCCCGAGGAATCCTCGACCGGTTCGAAGTGGACGTCCGAGGCCCCGGCGTCGGCCGCCTGAGCGATGATCGAGTGCACGAGCTTGATTACCGGCGCGTCCTCGGCGGACTCACGCAGGTCGACGATCTCGGCCACTCCGGCCTGCTCCTCGCCCTCGTGGACCGCCTCCTGGACGGCGTCCTCGAAGCGATTCAGGCGCGTGATCAAGCTCGAGACGTCCTCCTCCGAGGCGACGGCGGGGCGAACATCGAGGCGGGTCAGCAGCGCGATGTCGTCGACGGCAAGCACGTTGGCGGGGTCGGCCATCGCCACCAGCAGCGTGTCCTGGTCGACGTAGGCGACGGGCACCGCCTGGTAGCGCCTGGCGAGCGCGGCGCTCAGGAGATTCGCTGCGCCCATGTCGACGGTGAAGACGCCGAGGTCGATGTGATCGAGCCCGTAGCGCTCGGCGATGGCTCGCGAGAGCTGCTCGGCCGTGATGGCGCGAGCCTCGAGGAGGGCGCGCTCGGGCGCGCGCCCGGCCAGACGCGCTTCCTCGATAGCGCGGGAGGCGCGCTCGCGATCGATGAAGCCGAGCTCGACGAGCACATCGGTGAGGAAGCGGCTCGAGCCCCCGCGGCGGTTAGGGGGCGTGATGCCGTTTCCCGGCTGGTCGCCCTCGTGCACGGAGCCGTCGGGAGCAACGGCACGCAGATGTGATGGATAGTCGGTCATCTCGCGCGGGCAGCCGCGCGCATGATCTCCACCGGGGCGGGGCGGGAAGTGAAGCGCTCGAAGCTGAGCGCCCCCTGACCGACCAGGATCTCGAGCCCGTCGAGAACCGAGATCGATCGCGCCAGCGCCGCGTCCACGAGCGGCGTGTTCGTCTGGCTGTAGGGGAGATCAACCACGCAGCAGTACCCGACGAGATCATCGGCGTCCACGGGGAGGGACTTGAACATCGGCCAGGAAGCGTCCAGGCCACTGGACGTGCAGTGGACGAGCAGGTCGGCGGGGGCGGCGCTCGTCACCGGCGTCCCGCCGAGCTCGGCGCACAGTCGCTCGGCGCGCTCGGGCGTCCGGTTCCAGACCCGGACCTCGGCCGCCCCCGCGTCCCTGAGGGCCCACACCGCCGCCCGCGCGCTCCCGCCCGCGCCGAGCACAAGCGCGGTCCTGCCCTGGGCGGGGAAGGGCAGGCCGGCGATGAGGGCAGGAGCATCGGTGTTATCAGCGATGACGGTGCCGGACTCGAAGGTCAGGGTGTTGGCGGCGCCGATCGCGCTCGCGCGCTCGGTGGCCTCATCGGCCAGGGCCAGCGCCGCCTGCTTGTGGGGAATGGTCACGTTGACCCCGCGGAACCCCGCGCCCGGCAACGCGCGCACCGTCTCGGCGAACAGCTCGGGGGGCACCGGCAGCAGCTGGTAGCGCCAGTCGGTCAGTCCCACGGCGGCGAGCGCCGCGTTGTGCATCGCCGGTGAGCGGCTGTGGGCGACCGGCCAGCCGAGGACACCGAGCCGCGTGTGGCGCGGGGTGCTCACGCGAAATGCCTACTTGCGGCACACCAGCGGCGAGCGGCCGCCGCGCCGCGCGCGCGCTTGGTCGTAGCGCTGCACGTCGATCTGGAACTGAGCGTTGGTCGAGGCGAACGCGCTCGCCCCATTTCCGCACGGCTTGGCCACGAAGTACAGGTAGGTCGTGCGCGCGGGGTGGGCGGCCGCCTCGATCGACGCGAGGCTGGGGTTGTCGATCGGCGTCGGCGGCAGCCCGGTGTGGGTACGGGTGTTGTAAGGCGAGGGTGAGTTCAGTTGGGAGGCGGTCAAGGGCGAGGTGTAGTTGTTGACGGCGTAGCGGACGGTGGCATCGATCCCCAGAGGCATCCCGAACCGGAGCCGGTTATAGATCACCGAGGCGATTAGAGGCCGGTCGTGCGCGGTCCCCGCCTCCGCCTCGACCATCGAGGCGATCTTCAGTACGTCGTACGGGGTCAGGTTCTTACTGCGGGCATAGCGCATGTTGACGGTGGCGAACTGCTCACGGAAGGTCGTGAGCTGATCGGCGACCAGCGCCGGGATGCTGATCGGCTCCCGCAGCTGATAGGTCGACGGGAACAGGAAACCCTCGAGGTTGTCGAGGTTGCGTGGCGCTCCGTAGGCCCGCAGGTTAAGCAGGGTGGTGTGGCGGGTGGAGGTCAGGTAGCGGCCGTGGACGCCCTGCTCATGGAGCAGCAAGGCAATCTGACGGCGGGTGCGACCCGGAATGACAGTGACATTGGTCGTCGGGGCCGCCTTCGGCGGCGTGGTCAGGATGGTCAGCACGGCGCCGTACCCCATGCCACGCTTGAGTCGGTACCTGCCGGCCAGGAGCTTGCCGCGATCGCCCGCGAGTGTCGCCCGCAGGCCGAAGAAGAAGCTGGAGGACACGACCCCGTCGTGCGCGAGCTCGGTGCCGATCGTATCGGTGGCGGCGCCGGTCGGGATGGTGACGACAACGCTGCCGTCGCCCGCCCCGTTGAAGGGCTGGAACAGCTCGACGAGGAACCAGATGCCGGCGATCGCGAGCAACAGCGTGACGACGGCGACGATACGCGCGACGATCGACCGGGGACGCCGAACTCGCGAGCGCTCGCCGGGCCGTCGGACGGGGCGCTTCGCCCGGGTCCGGCGCGCGAGGGGCGGCGGCGGCGCGGCTGGCGGGTCCGGCGCGGGCGGTGGCGCGGGTGGCGGGTCCGGCGCGCGGGGCGGTGGCGCCGCGGGCGGGTCCGGCGCGCGGGGACGGTCCGGCGGCGGTGGGACGACCGCGGGCGGCGGCCACTGGATGGCCGGCGCGGGTGGCTCGACCGCGTGCGGCACCCCCTGCTCCGCGGGCGGAGGCTCGGTGAGCTCGCGCTGGAACGGCTGCCCGGACCGCCTCGCCTCCCGCTCGAGGCGCGCGGCCTCGCGCTCCTCCGGCGTGCGATCGCTCACGCGGCCGGCTCCGACTCGGATCGCCGACCGTCCGATGGCGCCGGATCGCCGGCGCGGGAGGCGGCCTTAGCCGACTCCCCCGACAGCCAATCTTCGAGCAGGTGCGCGGCGGCGCGGGAGTCTTCGCTCGCCTCTCCCCCGGTCCGCTCCGCCAGCCGGGTGGTGAAACGCTCGTCGTAGAGCTCGACGGGGACCTGAAGCTCGCGTTCGAGGGTGGCGGCGAACGCCCGTGTCTCCGCCGTCTGGGCCGAGTCCCTCCCCGAGAGCGAAAGCGGCAGACCGACGACGACGCGTTCGACGCCGCGGTCGCGCGCAAGGGCGCGCAAGCGTGCGAGACCGCGTCGCGTCGCCGGCCTGAGCACGGGCTCGATCGGCGTCGCGAGCACGCCGGTCGGGTCGCTCAGGGCGCACCCGCATCGCGCGCTGCCGTAATCGAGCGCGAGCACACGCATCCTTCGTCTTCTTACCCGTCCAGTGCCGCCTCGATCGCCGCCTGGGCGGCAGCGATCGCGTCGGGGAGCTTGGCCGGGTCACGCCCGCCGGCGCGGGCGACCGTGTCGCGTCCGCCGCCGCCTCCCCCCACGAGCTTCGCGGCGTCGGTGAGGATCTCGTTGGCGCGCACGCCTCGTTGCACGAGCGCCGGAGCCACGTTCGCGACCAGGTCGACGTGGTCGGCGTCAGAACGGCCGAGAACGACGGCGGCGTCGCCCAGCCGGGCGCGGAGCGTGTCCGCCACCTCGAGCAGCACCTTCGCCTCCCCCACCTCGACCACCGCGGCGAGCCAGCGAGCACCGTCGCGATCCTGCGCCTGCGCGGCCAGCGCCTCTAGGTCGACGGCGCCGTTAGTGCCTCCGCGCCGAGCCGCCTTCTCGAGCTCCTTGGCGCGTGCGCGCAGCTCCGCGGCACTGTCGGGAACGCGCTCGGGCGGCACGCGCAAGAGCCTGCCCGCGTCGGCGAGGGCGCGATCGTGCCGGCGCATGAGCTCGACCCCTTCGGGTCCCGTGACCGCCTCGATCCGGCGCACGTTGGCTGCGCTCGAGGTCTCGCTCAACACCTTGAAGACGCCGATCTGGGAGGTGAAGCGCACGTGCGTGCCGCCGCACAGCTCGCGCGAGAAGGACCCGTCGCCGATCTCGACCATCCGCACCACGTCGCCGTACTTCTCGCCGAACAGCGCCATCGCGCCGAGCCGTGTGGCCTCAGTCTTCGTGGTGGTGAGCGCGCGCACGGGCTGGTTCTCGAGGATCCAGTGGTTGACTGTGTCCTCGACGTCCTTGAGCTCCTCGGCGCTCAGGGCCTGGCCGTGGCTGAAGTCGAAGCGCAGCTTGTCCGGACCCACATAAGAGCCGGCCTGATGGACGTGCGTGCCGAGGCGGCTGCGGAGCGCGGCGTGGAGCAGGTGGGTGGCGGTGTGGTTGCACTCGGTGGCGTGCCGGGCGCGGCGGTCGACGTGCGCGTGAACGCGCTCGCCCGCCTTCGGTTCGCCACGCTCGGCGACGACCGCGAGCACCTGATCGTCACCCACGCGCAGCACGTCGTCGACGCGCGCCAGGCAGTCGCCGTCGGCACACTCGATCCATCCCGTGTCGGCCACCTGCCCGCCGCCGGTGGCGTAGAACGGCGATTCGAGCAGCTTCACGAGCACGCGTCCGTCTTCGCGCTCGAGTGCTCCGACGGTGGTCTCCTGATCGGTCGTCTCATAGCCGACGAAATCGGTGGCGAAGCCCGCCGCGCCGGCGAGCGCGAGCGCCCGCTCGCGGATCGTTTCGTCGACCTTGCCGCGGCCGGCGCCGAAACGCGCCCGGCTACGCTGCTCTTCCATCAGCAGCTCAAAGCCCTCCTCGTCGACTCCGACGCCACGCTCGGTCGCGATCTCGAGGGTCAGGTCGATGGGAAACCCCTGTTCGTCGTGGAGGCGGAAGGCGTCGGCGGCGGCGATGCCCTCGGCGCCGGTGGCCATCGCCCGTTCGATGAGCTCGTCGAGCAGCTTCAGACCCTGGGCGAGGGTGTGGCCGAACCCGACCTCCTCGTCGTGGAGCCACTTCCGGATCGAATCGCGTTGCTCGTGGAGCTCGCCGTATTCGCCTCCCATGATCTCGGTGACCACGTCGGCGTACCGGTCGAGGAAGCCGGGATCGAGCCCGAGCTTTCTCCCCTGGAGGATCGCCCGGCGCATGATTCTCCGCAGCACGTAGCCGCGCTCCTCGTTACTGGGGACGACGCCGTCAGCGATCAGGAAGGTCATCGCGCGCGCGTGGTCGGCGAGGACGCGCAGCGGGCGGTCGGTCTCGAGCTCCTGTCCGTAGTGCTTGCCGGACAGCTCCTCGCCGAGCGATATCAGCGGCGCGAACTGGTCGGTCTCGAACACCGACGTCTTTCCCTGGAGCACCGCCGCCAGGCGGTTGAGCCCGAGACCGGTGTCGATGCTCTTCGCCGGCAGCGGCGCCAGCACGTTCTCAGGGTCCTGATCGAACTGCATGAACACGAGGTTCCAGTACTCGAGGAAGCGCTCGTTCTCGCCGCCGGGCAGGTCGTCGGCCTTGCCCAGCTCAACGCCGCGATCAAGGTACAGCTCCGAGCACGGGCCGCAGGGCCCGGTCGGCCCCATCTGCCAGAAGTTCTCCGAGCGCGGGCACTCGACGATCCGCTCGCGCGGGACCCCAATCTCGAGCCAGGCCTCGATCGCCTCCTCGTCGGGCCCGAGCCCGAACTCGTCATCGCCCGCGAACACGGTGACCCAGATGTCCTCGGCGCGGAACCCGAAGCCATCGAGCGAAAGGTCCCACGCGAACCGAGTCGCCTCGCGCTTGAAGTAATCGCCGAACGAGAAGTTCCCGAGCATCTCGAAGAACGTCAGGTGGCGCGTGGTCGTCCCGATGATCTCGATGTCGGCGGTACGGAACGTCTTCTGACACGAGGTCGCGCGCGGGTGGGGCGGGCGCTCGGTGCCGAGAAAGTAGGGCTTGAGCGGCACCATCCCCGCGATCGTGAAGAGCACCGACGGGTCGTGCTCGGCGGGAATCAGCGAGGCCGATGGCAGTCGCAGGTGGTCGCGCTGCTGGAAGAACTCCAGGAAGGTGCGCCGGATCTCGTCGGAGGTCATCGCGACACCAGTGTATGCACGTCACTGTCGATTCGTTGAGCGGGCAAGGGCATCGTCAAGCCCTCGGAGGGCCAAGTCGACAGATGCTTACATGCGCTGCGCTCGTCGCCTTTTCCTCCTCGCCGCTCTGGTCCTCGCCGCCCTGGCCGCTCCAGCCGCTGCGTCCGCGGCCACGCTCGACCTCACCGGCTTCACGATCTCCTCACCGCTCCTGTTCGTCAACGAGAACGCGGGAGCAGCAGTGATCACCGTGAACCGGATTGACACGAGCGAGGCGGCCGTGGTCGGCTACGGCGCCGGGCCGCTCACCGCCGAGCAGAACATCGATTTCACGCCGGTCCGTGGGCTGCTCAGGTTCCAAGTCGGACAGGCGAGCGCGACATTCTCGGTTCCCATCATCGACCACGGCGTGCCGACCCTGCCCAAGACGGTGAACCTCTCGCTGTACGGCCCCTACCCGATCGGCCTCGGTATTCCCGCGATCGCGGTGCTGACGATCCTGGGCAACGATCCGGTGCCGACGGTCGTCAAGGCCGCGGCCAACCCGCTGGCCCTCCCCACCCTGCCTCCGCCGTCTGATCCCCTCACCGGCGCCACGGCGTTCGTCGATCCCCAATCGCTCGCCGCCAACGCCGTCCGGCAGTACCGCAACAGCCACCCCGCATGGTCGAGCGCGCTCCAGGTGATCGCCCGCGAGCCCAACGTGCAGCGCTACGGCAACTGGTCCGGGCCCAACCCGGGGCTCCAGGTCGCGCAGGACCTCGCGCGCGCCTCGGTGCTGGAGCCGGGCACGGTTCCCGAGATCTCGACCTACTACCTCGTCGACGCCAAGCGAGTAGCCGGGCATTGCGATCACTACGCCGACCCGCCCTGGCGCCAGGGCGCCTACCACAAGTGGATCTCGAGCCTGGCCTCCGGGATCGGGGACTACCGCGTGATCGTGTTCCTCGAGATGGACTCGCTGATCACCACGGGCTGCCTCAGCCATCACGGCCTCACGGTCCGGCTCGCCGAGCTCCACGACGCGGTCAACATCCTCTCCCGGCTTCCCCGCGCGGTCATCTACCTCGACGGCGGCGCCGGCGATGCCACCCCGGCCGCCGCGACCGCGAGAATGCTCAACCGCGCCGGAGTGTCGGAGATCCAGGGCTTCTTCGTCAACTCGACCCATTTCGACTGGACCTCACACGAGATCAGCTACGGCGACCAGATCTCCCAACTCACGGGGGGCAAGCACTTCGTCGTGAATACCGCCGAGAACGGTCGCGGGCCGCTGATCCCGCGGAACCGGGTCAAGCAGGGCAACGAGATCCTCTGCGACCCTCCTGGCCGCGGCCTCGGGCCCCTCCCCACCTTCAACACCGGCTACCCGAACGTCGACGCGTTCGCTTGGATCGCCTATCCGGGACGGTCGGGCGGCGCGTGCCGCCCGGGTGCCCCGGCCACCGGCGTCTTCTGGCCCCAGCTCGCGGTGCAGCTCGTACGCCACGCTGACTACGCCGTCAGGTAGCACCGCGGGCGATCGTCCCCCACCCGACCACCAGATCGCCGTCCATCAGGCACGCGAGCTGACCGGGCGCAGCGGCGTCGGCGGCCGCGTCGAGGTGCACGGTGAGGGCGGCGTGACGCCCGGCGGCAGGCGTGCCCACGAGCCGTGCCGGGAGGGGCTGGGAGCGATACCTGAGCTTGATCCGATCGACGCGCGTGCCCGGCCGATGCAGCCGCGCGCCGCGGACGGCGACGCGATCGGTGAGCAGGTCGGCGCGCGAGCCGACGATCACGCGATTGCTCTCGGCGTCCTTCTCGAGCACGTACAGCGGCTCGCCACCGCCTAGCCGCAAGCCGCGGCGCTGGCCGACGGTAAAGCCGTGCTGCCCGCGGTGGCGGCCGAGCAGGACGCCGCGCGAGTCGACCACCTCGCCCGAGCGCTCGCCGATCCCTCCGTGGCGCGCGAGGAAGCGGGCCCGGTCGGTGCCGGCGAGGAAGCAGAGGTCCTGGGAGTCGGGCTTGGCCGCGACCGGAAGCTTCGCCTGGGCAGCGATGGCCCGCACCTCAGGCTTGGTTAGATCGCCGAGGGGGAAGGTCATCCTCGCGAGCGACCTGGGCGCGAGCGCGGCGAGCATGTAGGTCTGGTCCTTGGCGGGATCGGCGGCGGCGCGCAGCAGCGGACCCGACGCGTTCGCGCGGTCCGCGAGGCGCGCATAGTGCCCGGTGGCGAGCTGCGCGCATCCGAGCACATCCGCGAGGTCGAGCATGGCATCGAGGCGCACATGGCCGTTGCAGCGCACGCACGGATTCGGCGTCTCGCCGGCGGCGTGCCCGGAGATGAAGGGCTCGACGACACCGGCGCGGAACTCGTCGCGGAGGTCGAGGGTGAGGTGGGGCAGCCCCATGCGATGAGCGATCGACCGCGCGCCGCGGACCGCCGAGGCCGAGCAGCAGCTCTCCTCCTCGTCGTTCTCGGGATCGGCCCACAGCTCGAGGGTGACGGCGACCGTCTCGCCGTCCCGCGCGCACAGCAGCGCGGCGACGGCGCTGTCGACCCCGCCGCTCATCGCCACGAGCGTCCGGCTCGCTTCCTCCTTCGGGGGTTCGACCGCGCCGCGCGCGCGGACCGCCATACCGAGCGCGCGATGGAGCGCGTCGGCGGCGAGCTCCGCGGCGTGGAGCTTCCCGGGGCTGAGGCCCCCGAGCTCAGCCGCGATCTCGCGCACGCCGACGCGGGCAGCCTCGAGGATGGGGCATCCGCGGACGAGCGCCACGGTGGCGCTGCCGGCGGCGATCGTGGCGCCGCACCCCTCGCCGTCGAAGCCGCCGTCAACGACCCGGTCGCCCGCGACGGCGAGCGAGATCCACAGGCGGTCGCCGCACGCGGCCCCACCGGCCGCTCCGGTGAAGGCGTCGGCGGGCAGGTGCCGGTGGCCCTGCGGGGACTCGAGGTGATGCGCGAAGCGGTCGAGTTCCATCCTGGCGAGGATAGAGGTGCCGCCGCGAGGCGGCGGGCGCTAGCGCATGCTCAGGGCGTCGCCCACCCGGCGGGTGATCTCGAAAGCGCTCGAGAAACCGACGAGGGTGAACGCCTGCCGGGCCGAATCGACGATCACGAGCGTCGGCGAGCTCTGGATCAGGACCTGAGTCGTGACCAAGGGGTAGTTGGCGAGCTCGGCGAGCGGAATCGCGAGCTTGACTACGCGGCCGCCGCTGGTGGGTACGGTCGTGAGCTCCTGCTTGACCGCTTGGTCGTCGGAGGCAGCAGGGTTGTAGAAGAGGAGTGCCAGCACCTTGTGCGTGGCCAGGGCCCGGTCGACAAGGTTTAGGCGCTGGGTGGCGGTGGCGTGCGCGGTGGGGGCCTTGGTTAGGGCCGGGGCGGGCTTGGGGGCGACGGCGGCGGGCTTCGGCACGGCCGCGGCGGCGGCGGGCTTCGGCTCGGCGGCGGCGGGCTTCGCGGCCGCCACGGCGGCGGGCTTCGCCACGACGGTGCTCCCCGCGGCCGCCGCGGCGCGGTTCTGGCTCTTGGCCGAGGCCTTGGCCTCGTTGATCGCCGACTGATACTGGCCCAGTCCCGTGCTCCCGCTCGTGTCGGACGAGCCTGGCTTGAGTGCCACGATCCACAGCGCGAAGAACACAACCGTGGCTACCAGCAGGCCGAGCAACGGACGCGGGACGTGGGTCATCACCGCCATCTTCGGCAGTCACGGCCCTCGACATGAGGCCCGGCGGACGCGTCTGGACGCTCTCGCGACGAACGTTGTTACCAGATGCGCGTTTTTCCGCCTGTACGTAACAACGTTCGCGCTGCCGCCGCTCTACGCCAACCGCAGCCCCAGCTCGCGCAGCTGAGCGGAGTCCACGGGCGCGGGGGCGCCGGTCAGCGGGTCCCCGCCGCTCGTGGCCTTGGGGAAGGCGATCACCTCGCGGATGTTGTCGCGGCCGGCGAGGATCGCGACGATGCGGTCGAGCCCCATGGCGATCCCGCCGTGGGGTGGGGCACCGTAGCGCAGGGCGTCGAGGAGGAAGCCGAAGCGGGCCTGGGCCTCGTCGCGGTCGATGCCGAGGAGCTCGAACACGCGGTGCTGGACGTCGAGCCGGTTGATCCGGATCGAGCCGCCGCCGATCTCGGCGCCGTCGAGGACGAGATCATAGGCGCGCGACTTCGTTGTCGCGGGATCTTCGAGGTCGCCGATGGGGGCGGTGAAGGGGTGATGGGTCGCATCCCACCGTTCCTCTTCGGGGCGCCACTCGAAGGCGGGGAACTCGACCACCCAGAGGATGTCGTGACGCCCCTCGGGGATGAGATCGAAGCGCCGGGCGAGCTCGAGCCGCAGCGCGCCGAGGGCCTGGCGAGCCGTGGCCGCCGCGTCGGCGACGACGAGCAAGAGGTCCCCGGGGGAGGCGTCCAGGCGCTCGTTGACGGCGGCGATCTCCTCCGGAGTGAGGAACTTGGCGATGGGCGAGCGCCAGCCGTCGGGGTTCACGAATGCCCACACAAGCCCTTTCGCCCCGTGCTGCTTGGCCAGCTCGGTGAGGGCCTCGAGCTCGGATCGGGGCAGCTCGCGGGCGCCGGCGTTGAGGCCGGTGACGATGCCGCCCCCGGCCACAGCGCCCGAGAAGACCTTGAACTCCGCGCCCGAGACCGCGTCTGAGAGATCCTCGAGCTCGAGGCCAAACCGGGTGTCGGGGCGGTCTGAGCCGAAGCGCCCGACCGCCTCGTCGTAGGTCATCCGCGGCCATGGCGCGGTGGCGAGATCGAAACCGGCGCGTTCGAACACGGTCCCCATCACCGCCTCCATGACCTCGATCACGTCCTCCTCGGCCACAAAGGACATCTCGAGGTCGAGCTGCGTGAACTCGGGTAGGCGGTCGGCTCGCGAATCCTCGTCGCGGAAGCAGCGCACGACCTGGTAGTAGCGCTCGAGGCCGCCGACCATGAGTAGCTGCTTGAAGAGCTGGGGGGACTGCGGCAGCGCGTAAAAGGAGCCGGGCGCGGTGCGCGCGGGGACGAGGAAGTCGCGTGCGCCCTCGGGGGTCGAGCGGGTGAGGAAGGGTGTCTCCACCTCGAGGAAGTCGCGAGCGTTGAGGACCTCGCGCATCGTGGTGACGACGTCGTGCCGGAGCTCGAGGGCCTCGCGCATGGGGGTGCGCCGCAGATCGAGGGCGCGGTAGCGCAGGCGGAGGTTCTCGTCGACGTCGACGTCCTCGTCCAGCGGGAACGGCGGCGTGTCGGCATCCGCGAGCACCTCCACCGCGGCGACGGAAAGCTCGATCTCGCCGGTGGAGAGGTTCGGGTTGACGTTCTCTGGGTCGCGCAGGACTACCCCCCCGGCGGCGGTGAGGACGTCCTCGGCCCGCAGTCGGTGGGCAATGCCAAAAGCTTCCGGCGCCGTCTCGGGATGGAACACAAGCTGCACGATCCCCGACCGGTCACGCAGATCGATGAAGATCAGCCCGCCGTGGTCGCGCCGGCGGTGCACCCAGCCGGCGACGCGCGCCTGCGTCCCGGCTTGCTCGGCCGTCAGGAGACCGCACCACACGTCCCGGTATTCGTTCGGGCGGGGCAGCCGCCTCATGGTCATGCGAGGCGGCTCCCGCGCAGGATCTTCGGGATGATCGCCTCGAGCTCGGTTTCCTGCTGCTCCCCCGTCTCCATCTCCTTGAGCGTAATCGGGGCGCCGATGACGGCGACGTAGCGCGCGCCGATTCGGTCCGCGTGCCTGAGCTGACCCTTGAGCGAGCGACCGGCGAGCTCGAGCTGGGCGGCCATTCCGGCGCGGCGGGCGCCCAACGCGAGTGAGAAGGCGGCGCGGTGATCGCCGCCCGGGGCGATGGCGACGAAGAGGTCGACGAGGTTCGGCGCGACCGGCAGCTCGCCGGCCGCCAGGAGCATGCGCTCGACTCCAGCGGCCCACCCCGAGCCCGGGGTCGGGGGCCCGTCGAGCTGCTCGAACAGCCGGTCGTAGCGACCGCCGCCCCCGACCCCGCTCTGGGCGCCGAGCGCGTCGCTGGCGAACTCGAACACCGTGCGCGTGTAGTAGTCGAGCCCGCGGACCAGGGTCGGGTCGATGTCGTACTCGATCCCTGCGGCGTTGAGGAGCGCCCGCACCTCATAAAAGTGCTCGAGGTCGTCGGCGTCGAGCCGGTCGAGAAGCAGCGGGGCGCCCGCCATCACCGCGCGCGTTCCCGGGTGGGAGGAGTCGAAGGCCCGCAGCGGATTCGCGTCGATGCGGGCGCGGACGTCGGGGCTGAGCTCGTCCTCGTGCGCGCGCAGGTAGCGCTGGAGCTCGTCGCGGTACTCGGCGCGCGTCTCCGGCGTACCCAGGCTCGAGAGCCGCAGGCGGCGCTCGCGTACACCGAGCGCGTCGAGGAGCTCGGCGAGCAGGATGATCAGCTCGGCGTCGGCCGCCGGATCACCCACGCCGATCGTCTCTGCCCCGACCTGCCAGAACTGGCGGTAGCGACCGGCCTGCGGCGCCTCGTAGCGGAAGAAGCTCGACAGGTACCACAGCTTCACGGGCTGGGGGAGCTTGTGCATCCCGTGCTCGAGATAGGCACGGGCCACCGGCGCGGTGCCCTCCGGGCGCAGCGTGAGCGAGCGCCCGCTGCCGTCGTCGAAGGTGTACATCTCCTTCTGGACGATGTCGGTCGCCTCCCCCACCCCCCGCGAGAACAGCTCGGTCGCCTCGAAGGCCGGCGTCTCGATCCGCCGGAACCCGGCCGCGCCGAGGATGCGACGTGCGTGCGCCTCGACGACCTCGCGGCGCGCGGCATCGTCCGGAAGCACGTCGAACGTGCCGCGGGGGGCCTGGATCACTGCTGGGGAGCGAGCTCGCGCAGGAAGGGGTTGGTGGCCTGCTCGCGCGCCAGCGTGGTGATTCCCATGTGGCCCGGATAGACGACCGTCTCGCCCGGGAACGAGCTCACCAGCGTCTCGATCGAGGCGAGCAAGGTCGGCCAGTCGCCGCCCGGAAGGTCGACGCGGCCCACAGAGCCCTCGAAGAGGACGTCCCCCGAGAGGAGCGCGTTCTCGCCGCGGACCGAATAGGTCACATGGCCCGGGCTGTGGCCGGGGGTGAAGAGCACGTCGAGGGTGAGCCCCGCGAGCTCGAGCTCTTCGCCGCCCTTGACCGTTTGGTCGGCGTCGTAGCTCTCGAACGGGCCAAAGCCCGGCCAGAGCACATAGTCCATGATGTTGGCGAGCACGGCCGTTTCGAGCTCGGGGCAGTAGACGGGCGCCCCGGTGGCCTTGGCGATCGGGGCGACGGCCCCGACGTGGTCGAAGTGCGTGTGGGTGAGGAGAATGGCCTCGATCGTGACGCCGAGCTCTTTCATTGCCGCGAGCAGACGCTCGGGCTCCTCGCCGGGGTCGACGATCACCGCCCGGTCGGAGTCCTTGTCGCGAACGATGAAGCAGTTCTCCTGCACCGGCCCGACGGTGAACATGCGGACGTCGATCACTGGCCGCCCTCGCGCTTGCGCATCCGGCGACGGTAGAGGAACAGGTCCAGGTAGTAGCCGATCCCGACGTAGAGCGCGAACGCGCCGATCGCGAACAGAGCGGCGAGGATGAGTCGCTGCGGGACTGTCCCTTTCGAGGTGAGCATCAGGAACAGGAACATCAGCGTCGAGGCGAGCCCCGCCCGCTTGGTCGAGGTCCGCCACGTCGGCGGCGTGTTCAGCCGCGCCTCGCGGACCTTGGTGCGTTCGTCCTTCTTCTTCTCCTCGGCGCTCAGCGGGCGGCCGGTGCGGCCGCGCGTCTCGATCGTTCCCGCCGCGGTGCCGCGATGCTTGGACCGGCGCTTTCGTTTGGTCTGAGCCATGATCGATATCTAGCTTACGCGCCCGGACGCGGATCGGGGGACGAATTCGCCGAGGCACGTCCGAGCGAGGCGTGAAATCAGGGCTCGGCACGCTCCATATCCGAGAGGACCGCCTCGATCAGGTGCCGCTCGGGGTCGAAGCCGGGGATCGGGACCTCGGCGGGGAACCCTTCGAACGCCGCGCGCGGCGCGAGGCCGACGAGCTCGACGCGGGCGACGGCGGCGTGGCGCGACACCGCCTCGATGACCTCGGCGAGGCTCGTGGCGCGGTGGTCCTCGATGTTCGTCGACACCTGGGCCGCGCCGCGGCGTTCGAGGTAGAGCCCGATCGCGCGCACGCCCCTCAGACCCTCGTCCCCGCCTTCACGGATCATCGCCGCGACGGCGCGCGCCTGCTCGACGGTCGCGGGGGGCTCGAGCTCGAGGTTGAAGGCGATGAGCGGCGGGCGCGCGGCCACGAGGACGGCGCCGGCCGTCCCGTGCAGGCGGCCAGGCCCGAAGTCGGGCGTGAGCTCACCGCGGTCGACCCGCCGCGCGAGCTCGTGTGGGCCGCCGCGACGGAGCTCGGCGCGCGTGCGCCCT
>Ga0302325_10013280_pt1 | contig 17574 bp, 22 predicted proteins | sample Palsa_T0_2_FD_201948 | JGI IMG/M metagenome (GOLD analysis project Ga0302325, IMG submission 201948) | Peat permafrost microbial communities from Stordalen Mire near Abisko, Sweden - Palsa_T0_2 | ecosystem: Environmental > Terrestrial > Soil > Palsa > Peat permafrost | place: Sweden: Abisko... | reverse complement strand
CGTCTGATCCAGCGAGGGCGGTGTGCCTAGGCATTTCGGCGGCGCTGCATGCCGTTGTGTGGGCGCTGCTCTCGGCGACCTGCGAGTTGCTGTCCGACGTCGGCTCGCAGGTAGGCCAGATTCAACATTCGCGCGCGCGAACGCGTGAGTAGATGGGCGTGGCGGTCGTCGGGCTGGTGCCAAAGGTCACCGGCCGACTTTGCCGCCACGGCGTGGCCGCCGGATTGGGGCTATTTACGATCGCCTTGAGCGGGCTAGGAAGTGATGGCGTCCGGGGTGGCATGGTCCGGTTCGGTTGCGCAGGCACGACGTGTGCGTGGCGGAGTCTGGCTGGCGCCGGCAACGAGGGCGAGCATGAGCTCGACTGTCTCGTCGATTGGGAGTCGGTGGTCACGGGTCAGCGATCGCCAGGTGGTGAAGTCGAGTGCGTGTGCGATGGAGGCTGCGACGAGGACGTGGGTTCGGCCGGTGATTGGCCGGCCCCGCATGAGTGTCGCGTGGAGGGCTTCGAAGTGGCGCTGGAAGTTCGCGTTGGCCTGCGCCATCGCCGGCACGAGTGCGGTGTCACGGTAGACATTGGTGAGCATCGGCTCTGCCCACTCATACCAGGCGTACAGCTCGCTCAGCGCGTGTCGCAGGCGCTCGTCTGGGTCGGCGATCCGGGCCCAGGCGGCCGGGTCGGGCGGGGGGTTCAGGCTCGCCCAGTGCGCCGAGAACCGCAGGTTCCCCTCGCGGCAATAGTCGACCAGACCGTGTGTCGCGCCGGCGGAATCGGCTCTGACGAGGATTTCGAGGGTCTCGGCGTACTCGGCCGGGATCTGCGCCAGCGCCCGGTCGATCACCATCGTGTGATCCTCGGCGGTGTTCGAGCCGGCGTTCCCGGAGCGCAGCAGCCCGCCGAGCGCCTCGTGCGTCTCATCCAGATAGACCTGCAACGGGTGAAACCCGTAGCCGCCCTTGTAGCTCCCGGCCGCCTTCTCCTTCTCCGAATGCGCCGTGATCAGCGTCGCGTCAACATCGAGCGTCAACCGCTCCGGCGCGCCGTGCAGTTCCCAGAACCGGGCGCGAGCGCGCGCGTGAGCCCCGCGGACCGCGTCCAACATGCCTGGCTCAGAGGCGATCCGGTCGACCAACCGCCACGCCGTCGAGTCAGACGCGACCGCCCCGAACAACGCGTCCTGCTCGCGGACCGCGCCGAGGTCCGAGACGCACTCGCCGCCGTCGGCCAACATCACCGCGAGATCGCGGATCACCCGGCCCTGGTCATGACCACGGCGGCGCTGCTTGATCGCAGCCAGCCGCGACGACAACGCCGCCGTGAGCCCCACCCTGCCAGCGACCTGCGCGACGAGCGCGGTGCCCGCGTGCGAGACCAAACCCGCTCCGTCCGACGTGACTTCTACGGTTACCGGGCGTCCATCACGCATCACCTTCAAGGTGAACCTCCAAGCTCGGGATCAAGGACCCTCGACAAGCCCAGGATCCCTGCTCAGTCGGACGTTTCCGCGCCCCCGCCCGCCGGGGGCGCGGTCGTTACTGCACGCTCCGGGCTAACGGCAGAACCGTGCCCCGGCTTCGAGCCCGGGCAAGCCCGTCTGCCCTTCACCGCACGGCTCGTTCGCCGCTAAGAGGGGGAGTGCCTGGCGATCGGCCGGCCCTCGCCGTACACAGCGGCAGAAGGTTGCTCTAACGCGACCACGTTGCCAGCCGGTGATCGACTACAGCTGAGTCGGTCTGGTCCAGCGCCGCGCATCACCGACGGGCAGGACAGCTACCGACTCGCCCAAGCCACCGCCGGCGAAGGAGTGACGCCACTGACCTGACCTGACCACAACCCCGCCCCGCGGGTGGGGAGATTCGATGGCCACCAGTGGGGACATCTGATGGCCACCAGCGGGGAGAAACGATGGCCACCAGTGGGGAATTTCGTGGCCGCCAGTGGGGAGAAACCGATGGCCATTGACAAATGCACGGGCGAGGACCTGGCACTGCTCGCACGCGCCCTGCATCCGGCGTGCGAGAGGACGCTCCGGAGTTCTCGGGGTAACCCGCCGATGCGAGGGAGGTAAGGGGGCCGTCCCGGCGTCGTCGTCGAGGGCGGCCCGGCTGCCGGGGAGACGTGCCGCCGGGGTGTTGCGTACCCTCGGCGCATGCCAGACATCCCCCAACTCGTCAATGCAATCGACAGCCGCCTCGCAGACATCGCTGCCGAGGTCAGCGCGCTCGACGCCGCCAAGGCGGAGCTCAGCGCACCGCACAGCAGCGGCAAAGCGCCCGCGATCACCAGCGACGCCACAGCCGCCCGGCCGCGTCGTCGAACCGCACCCCGTCGCCTGACGCCGGCACCCAAGCCCCCGGGGTCAGTCACCGGTAGCGGAGCGCCCGAGCTAGTCAAGGCGGCGCCGGCCGCCGGAGGCGCACCGACCCCGAAGCGGTCGACGCGCAGGAGGGCGGCAACGGTGACGCGGCCGCGTTCCGGCGACGACGACGCGGTTGGGGCCGAGACGCTCGAGCGGCTGCTGGCCGACACCTCGGCGGGGTTGAGCGCGAAGGCGATCGCGGCGCAGGCCGGCGCCGGCTATAACCGCACCCTGAAGCTGCTGGGCGAACTCGAGGCTGCCGGGCAGGTCCGCCGGTCGGGATCGCGCCGGTCGACGGTGTGGCGGCTGATCACCGATGAGGAGCGGATCGCGGAGCGCGCGGCCGAGCTCGAGCTCCTCCGCGGCGCCTCGCGCCAGCGGCGCGGGCGCGCCAGGGCCTCGTAGAGTCGCCGGTCCACGAACGCGGCGTTGGCCGCGACTCTTCTCGGGGTGAGCCGATGGTCAGCCTCTGCGCCCGCGCCCGGATCCGGGCCATCGCATCATCGTCAACGGGGTCGCGAGTGCGACCACGCCTAGATCCTCAAAGCGATCGCGCGGCGGATGGCTCCCCCGGACGCGATGCGGACGTCGCCGCGGCCCTCTGCCCGGATAGCGGGCGGGTAGGGCTGGACGCTTGCCCGAATCGTTCGACCCGCTCGGGCGCGCTCGCCTAGCCGAGCGCCGCGCCTGAGGCGAGCTCGGAGGCCGCGCCCTCAGCCGTCCAGCAGCGCACGATATCCCGCATCGAGAGGATGCCCACTACATCCGCGCCGTCGACCACGATGATGTGCCGGAAGCCGCCGCGGACCATCTCGCTCGCTGCCTGCTCCAGCGGCCAGTCGGGCGCGGCGAGGATCACGTCGGCGGTGAGGTGCTCGCGGACCCGTTCCTCGTCCGGTGCCTCCTCGCCGCCGATGGAGCGCAGGATGTCCCTCTCGGTGATGATGCATGGCCCGGCCTGCTGCTCGTCGATCACGACCGCGGCGCCGACGCCATGCGCGGTCATCCGTCGAGCGGCCTCCCGCAGGGTGTGGTCGGGTCCGGCCGTGACGACTACATTGGTCATCGCGTCGTGCACGTGCATGGCGCCTCCTCTGGCTCGATTCGTAACAGATGATACAAATTCGGGGCCGCTCGTGGGTCGGAAACGGACGCGACGCACACGATCGGTCTCGAGGAATGCGACGTGGCCGTTCCGCGGAACCGCCCTGCCACATGCGGAAGAAGCCATTCTCGGTCGCTCACGCTCGCCTCCACGCGAATCGCGGGAGCGATGTCATCCGCCTCTTGGGTGACAAAGCACGAGTGACGGGGCCCGCGTGAGACCCGCCGATCGGTTGACTCAGCAGCCTCGTGTTCGAGAAGCGACGCGGTGGCCATTGGTGATGATGCGTTCGTCTAGACGTGATGGAGGCTGGCTGCCTACCGGTCGTCGATCACGGAGGTGCGGCGACTTGGCTTCGTGTCATCCTAGGCGGCCCGTCGCCTGGGGCGAGCAGCACCCCGCCGAAGCGAACACGGACCGGAGCGGAAGGCGAGCAGCGGGCCTCTCCGGAAGGACGGGGCCCGAAGCAGTTACCATGCCGATCGCGGCTAAGCCATGCGCGCGGGCGAGGCGCCTGCCTCGCCCGGGCGCGAGTCGGTTCTACCTAGTTCGCCGTTCAGTTCAGTCTGTGATCGTGTTGCTGTAGGTGATGGTTGTGAAGTCCCAGGCTTGGAACGTTTCCGTAGCGGTGTTTCCAACGTAGAGGATCGGGGCGGTGAAGGTGCCGTTGGCAGATGCTACCTCTGTCTCGGAGCCGCCCTGACCGTAACTATCGTAGTAGTAGATCAGGACTGTGTCGCCGGGGCGGAAGCAGGTTCCCTGCAGTGCGTATGCGGATGAGAAGCTGATTTGAGGTGTCGTGCAGGGCGGCGGAACCGCCGGCCTGATATTCACCGCGCTTGCCGAGCTTGCGACGATTGCGCCGGTGAGCACTGCGGTTACGGTAAGACCAACGAACCTGGATATCACTGACTTGAACATTGAGGGCTCCTTATGGCGCATATCTGAATCCCAGATGTCACCCTTGACTGCGTGTGACGCCTGAATACCAATATGACTTGCGTTGATCGTGTGTGTGCGAGTCCACCTGCTGAGTCTGAGCTTTTGGTTTGCCCTGAAGGTCGGCTGGTGTGCTGTGCATGTATCCTGGCGTCGTGACGGGCTCAGGCCTAGGCACCCAAGGGTTGGACCTACATCACCCTCGGTTCCTGGTGGACCCGCACCACCGCCGATCGTCCGGCCGCTGGTCTCGTGGAAACTCCCTCCGGGCGCGCCGCGAGGTGGATGAGCGTCCCTGGCGGATCAGGCATTCATAATCCAGCACAGCACGAGGACGAACCCCATATCCCGTGGCTGACAATCCGGTGCTTCACCTCGGGTGGGCCCCCTCCACGACCCACCTTGCCGCCGCGCTCGCCAGCGACGGCGCCACCCCGAAACCAACCCCCACGCGCACCCGATCACCGAAACAGTGCCCGAGGGCCGCAGCGGCCCGACGGGCGACCCGCCGGATCACAACACCGTGGGAGAGCGAGCGGCATCAGTAGTGCACCTCCCGTCGATGGTGAAGCTGTCGCGTCGCTCAGCCACCGGCGTCTCGTCGGGCCCCTCCATTACTGCTCATAGGTCATCCTTTTGTTGCCTCGGCCGCCGTCGGGAGAGGGCCAAGACTGCTTGCCCGTGCCAGGGCCGAAAGCAGGCCAGCCCCTCCCGGCGGAGGTGAGGTGCCGCGAAGCGGCAACAGGACGTAGCCCCGTTTGAGGGCCTGTCTATGAGCATCCGCAACGGTACCTCTTGGTCGGGGCGCTGTGAAGAGTCCTGAGCGATAAGGAGTACAGCCGCTGTGGACGAGCGGCGGCAGTCGTCCCGGGGCGCAGAGGTGAACCGCACCACACAGCGGCACAACGTGGCAGGGCCATTCATCCCCGGAGGAGATCTCATCCATGCCTGCGCTGTTTGGAGCGGAGATGTCGCATGAGCGCGGCGTGATCGGCTTGCCACGCTGCTGGGGAGACAGGATGAGCTACGGAGAAGATGGCGCAGGTTCGCCCTGACCTGACCAGCCTCACGCGCACACACGCGGCCATGGCTCTGAAAGCATCTCGAACGCCGCCCCGTCGAGAACGCAGGAGCCCCGCACCGTGATGGAGTCTTGAGGGCTTCGCGACCCAGCTTGTAGCCATCGGACCCTGACGGACGGCTCTGGGCGCCATCGGCACCGGACGCACACACCCAGGTCTGGAGGGTGCTGGTAGCTCGACCGATAGGCATCAGCGGCTTGCCGAGGTAACGCAGAAGCCCCCAAGCCAGATGTCGAGAGTTTGGGGGCTTCGCGTGAGGAGAGGTAGCCGCCGACGGGGCCGACGACTCTGACAGTTATCGGCACCCCACCACAAACCTTGAACGGATCATTTGGATGGCTCAAGTGTCAGATCTACACGTCGAAACGGGGTGTGGTCAAAATCGGTGGGAGGCCCGTCGCAGGTGGCGGAAGATGACCCGGGTACTGGCGGACGTAATCATCACTCTGACAGTTTCGTTGCCGGACCTCTGCGGTGCGTGCCGCCGCCCTTATGCGGCGAAGCCTCAGCGCGACCGGCTCGAGGACCAGGCAGCAGAAGGACACCTGCGGTGCCCACCGGCCCATAGATCATCGTGCTGAAGCCGAGCACGAAAAATGGGTGCAGCCTCTGGATGGCTGTTCGGCGAGCGCGAGATGAAAAGTGTTCAGACTGGAGCCGGAGTCTCCGCACGAGGCCCGAACTGCGTCGGTGGTAGTTGCGGAGTTAGGCCGGTGGTCCTGCCGCGGAGCAGTCAAACCGTGACCCCGCGAGCGATGACGGCCGCCGGGCTAATCGCCGTCTCTGCGTGCCCTGTGCGTCGCTCGTCGCGCAGCCCCCGCGTCCGCGCGCACCGTCATTGACGGATTGACTGCTTACGCTCGCGATGTCGCTGACCGCACCCTCGTCAGGACGGACCGTCACCGAGCCTGATCTGGTGGGCGATGACGTCCGCCTCTTCTTGCTCCGCGTTGGCGGTCGGATTCCGCTCGCCAATCTCCGCCCGGTTGGTCGCCTCGACCGCTCGCCGGAGGCTGCCGGCGAGCGTCGGCGCCTCGCTCGCCTCAACCCCCTCCAGGACGATCTGGTCGCCCTGCACGAGGTCATTGAGTCTCATGTGGCCCACGGCCGCGTGGCCGACCAACTCGTTCGATAGGTTGACCCGCAGGGCGTGCGACCAGTGGCTGCTAGGACAGCCCGACAGCTGAATGCGCACACGCACACCGACGGAGCCGGGCAACGGTTCACCACGGGCGTCACTGACGATCTGGTGGTGCTCGGACATGACTCCGCCCTCCTCGAGGTGCAGTGGTATTCCTTCCTGGGTAGGTTGAGTACCAGGTTACCGGCGGTATCAACCCGAAACGTTAGGCGCCGGGCTCGTGGTCGAGGCGCCATCCCCGATCGGCGTGGCTCCTCGACGTCACGCACGAGAAACCGCGTTTGAGCATTGCTGTTACCTTTCTTGCCGCCTAGATCCGCTGGCTCGTTCTCAGACGGTTCCATCGGCTTCGTCGTGGCTGGGAGGGGCTCGGCGGTGAGGCTTCGACGCCGGAGAGGGTTCCGGTGGCTTGGGCGCGGATGATCGCGTCGAGTTGGGCTCCGAACAGGAACGCGGTTGTGGAGATGTATAGGTAGGCGATCACGACGATCACTGATGCGAGGCTTCCGAATACCGACCCGTAGGAAGCGAGGTCGGTGAGGTAGAAGTAGAAGCCGATCGAGACGATGACCCACCAGGTGGTGACGATGGTTGTGCCGAGGCTGACCCAGGGCAGGGGTTGGTGTGTCGCTGGGGCGATGTGGACCAGGACGCCGACCGCGAGTGAGAGAAAGCCGATCGCGAGCGCCCATCGTGTGGGGAACGCGAATACGTCCCCCGCGGCGCCGTGATGCCCGACTGTGAAGAACGGCGCGAGTTCGAGGCAGACGGCGGCGAGGATGAAGCACGCTCCGGTCGCGATCGCCAGCGCGAACGAGATCAGGTAGCGCCTGATGAACGGTCGCTGGAAGCTGGCGCCGTAGATCCGGTCGAATGCTCCCATCACCGCTCGCACGGCGCCGGACACCTGCCACAGCGCGAGCGCACCGCCGAACGTGGTCCACAGCAGCGCCCGGCTGGAGAACGCTTTGCTGACGGCGCTTGAGATGACGCTGAACACGGCCGCCGAGACGTGTGTGCGGATCTCGGGGGCGACGTGGTTGAGCCAGACACTGGGTGAGGTGCAGCAGTCCGGCCAGCGCGAGTACGAACATGAGGAAGGGAACGACGGCGGTGATGATCTGAAACGAGATCGCGCTGGAATAAGTCAGCAGGTCATGTTGCTTGAACCCGTCAAGGATCGCCCGAGTCAGCTCGCGCGCACGCGTCCCGACCTGTAGGCCATGCCCGAAGGAGTGGCGCACACCGCCGGGAGGCGGTCGGGCGGATGCCACCCTGCGCCAGCTCATTGTCGTCGGACCGTGCGCGGTCCCCAGCGGCGCTGGCCGTTCACCGGCTTTCGCCTCTCACTCGGCTTGCTGGACCGGCAAGCCAAACCGTTGCTGCAATGCGTCGGCGTCGATGCCCTCGTCGTAACGCGGCTCGGATCCACGGCGGGTGAACAGCACGATTCGCTCGGCAGCGAAGGTGACCAGAATATCCTCTACCGCCTGGATCGGGTCGCCCTCACCGGTGTCGCCGCGGGCGTCCAAGCCCGCGTCGTCGAGACCCTCGACCGTCTCGCGCTGCACCAGCTCGGCCCGCTGAATCGCCTCATCGGCGTCCGAGAGCCAAAACCGCAGTGCCGAGCGATGCAGCGCCGGCGCGACGATCATGATCTCTGCGTCGTCGGTCGCCCCGCCAAGCGCCGCGCGCAAACGATCGGCAGAAATCGGCTCGCTGGCGATGACCAGCACCTTCATCATTTACCTCCGCTGTCGTGGTCGGCTTGGCTCGCGCCTGCCGCAAAGGTGGTGCGCGAGGGCCGTTGGCTGTCGCCCTCCGCGGGCGTCTCGCGCAACGCTGCGCGGAACACGTCGAGACCCCAGTAGCGCGCGCCGACCAGCACGGCCACGGGCGGTCGGTCCGCGCGAGCCCACGCCGCAGGCGAGGAAATCAACGTCACGGGCACGTCACCCTCCTGGGTTCGCTCACACCTCAGAAGTCAGAGCGTGTTGCCGACCCGCTCGGGGGCCGACCTCACGACGTTTGCCCTCCTACGCTCCACGGTACTCCGCGCGTCAAGCCGAAGGGTGGCCAGTCGGGCCGTTTGGAGCGAGGTGTAAAGTTGCAGTAGGAGGGCATCATGTGAGGTCGGCCTGTCTGTCCGGCACCGCCGTCTGACTTCCGAGGTTTTCGTTCAATCGGAGGTCACGATGTCCAGCACACAGAGGACGAAGGGAATTTCGCTCGCCAAGGGTCCGGTTGGGCTGCTCGGGCTGGTGTTGCTGGCCTACGGCATCACTGCGCTGATCTTCGGAGGCCATAGCTTTGTGCAGCACGCCCTCAACGGGAGGGTGTACGGCAAGCGCTGGCTCGGCTTGGAGGTCAACGGGTGGAGCGGATTGCTGTTCATCGCGGCCGGATTGCTGCTGCTGTTAGGCGCGCCCGTGCACTGGGGCGCGAAGGGCGTATCGCTGCTCGTCGGGATCGCGCTCGCCGCCCTTGCGCTGATCGCGCTGGTCAACGGCCACGGCGGGCTGGGCATCTTCGCCGCGAACCACCTGACCGAGCTGGTGTGGGGCGCCGCGGCGGTGCTGCTGATCGTTTTCTCGCAGCTGCCGCGCGTGGGCGCCACAACCAAGCAGCTCGACGACCACGGCCGGGTCGAACCGTCGCTACCGACAAGACGTGTCAAGCGCGACTCCTCACCCGTCGAACGCGCACCGGCGCCGAGGCGGACGGGCGAGGTCGAACCGCACAGTCCGTCGGTCGACCGCGCCGCTAGCGACGCTCGTGGTGCTTCCAGCTCGAGCGTCACCGCCGGAAGCTCGCCCACGGTCGCCCAACCCGACGGGGGAAATGACACCTCGACCCGCCCCCGCGATATCGCGGGCGAGGACCGCCAGTCCGCCTCGACCAGTCCAGCGCCAGCGGCGCCCACACGCCGGTAGCCACCAATCCTGCGCTCGACCATCAACCCCGACGCCAAGGAGCCAAACCGATGACTGACAAGCACGTGGACAAAGGTAAAGGCCGCATCAAAGAGGCCGCCGGCAGCCTGAGCGGCAATACGCGCCTGAAGAACGAAGGGCGCGCCGACCAGGCAAAGGCCAAGATCAAAGGCACCGTCGACAAGGTCGCTGACACCCTCACCGGCCACAACAAGAAATAACTGCACCATCCCCAAGCCAACGCAACTGAGATCCGGGAGGTGACCATGCTCACAATCCTGCTCATCATCATCGTCGTCCTGCTGCTGACCGGCGGATTCGGCTACCGCCGCCGCGGCCGCCGCGGCGTATAGAACCGCATCTGGGACGTACTCCCGGCCGGAGCACGACGTCCAAAGATGTCGTACGGAACGTCCGGTGGTCGACGATCCGGCGCGCTTCCCAATCAGCCGGGGTTACCTAGCCAGCCCATCGTTATTCGCGCGGCCGAGCGCGTCCACGCCCCGGGGTTTCGGAGTGCGCCGCGTGGCGTGTGTCAGGATGGGTCACGTGGACGATGACAGGGGACCGCGAGTCGTTGAGGATCGTTGTCGCTTGGACACCGATGCGCTGCGCGAGCTGACCCTCCGGCTGGACGGCTATCGGAAGTCCGCAGACCTCGGGGCGGGCTGGGAGCGAGGCGTGCCCGGCGACTGGCTCGAGGCCCTCGCGGAGGACTGGCGTGTCTTTGACACCGACGCGCTTCAACTCCGGCTCGACGCGCTCCGCCAGCAGCGTGCTGAGGTCGCGGGTTACGCATTGCACGTGGTGCACGCTGAGGGTCGCGGTCCGAACCCGCTGCCGTTGCTGCTTACCCACGGGTGGCCGGGGTCATTCCTGGAGTACGTGCCGGTCCTGCCGCTCCTGTCTGACCCGGGTGCACACGGCGCGGACCCTGCCGACGCGTTCACGGTCGTCGTCCCCTCGCGGCCTGGTTACGGGTTCAGCGGAACGTCCCCGCCGACGGGAATGACGGGACGCCAGGTCGCCCGACTCTGGCATCAGCTGATGACCGTAGGCCTCGGATATGACCGCTTCGTCGCGCATGGCAGCGACCTCGGGGCCGGGGTGACCGCGTGGCTCGCCCGCGACCAACCAGACGCCCTCGCGGCGATCCATCTGGCCACTCCTGGCCTGGCCGTGGCGCCTGGACCGCGGACGGAGCGCGAGGAGGACTTCGCGCGCGCTGTTCAGGACTGGACCGCGGAGGAGGGTGGCTACATGCACGAGCATGCCACCAAGCCGGCCACCCTCGGCGCGGGCCTTTCGGACAGTCCCACTGGACTGGCAGCGTGGGTCGGCGAGAAGGTCGTCGCGTGGAGCAGCACCCGCCGAGATGGCAGCCCCGCGTTTGATCGCGAGCTGCTCCTCGCCACCCTCACGCTGTACTGGACCACCGAGACGATCACCACGTCGTTGCTGCCTTACTGGGCCCACCGCCACCTCGCCGGTGCAGCACTCCCGCCGGGAGATGTCTCGCCGGTCCCCACAGCGATCAGCATCTTCGGCGGCGAACGAGTCCCGTTCCCCAAGCCACCTCGGGAGCTCGCTGAGCGCTACTACAACGTCACCTCGTGGGCTGAACATCCCACCGGCGGTCACTTTCCCGCCGTCGCCGAGCCTGAGTTGCTTGCGCGTAGCCTGCGCGATGCGTTTCGCCCCATGCGATACCGGGCTTGAAACGCGCCACCGCTCGCGGCTGGGACCATGTTCGAGCCCCGGGGGTCGCCGAGTCCCTCCCGGGTCGTGTCATCGAACGATCGAGTCGCTCGCCGGGCGCCGAGCGCGCGGCCGCTAGGGTAGGACGGCGATGCCCGTACGGCTGTCAATCCTCGACTTGGCGCCGATCGGGCGCGGTGAGACCGCGAGTGACAGCTTTGCCGGGAGCGTGGCGCTGGCCCAGCAGGCGGAGGAGCTTGGCTACGAGCGGGTGTGGTACGCCGAGCACCACAACATGCCCAGCATCGCCTCGTCGGCGACGAGCGTGCTGATCGCGTACATCGGCGCCCATACGCGGAGCATCAGGCTCGGTGCTGGCGGGGTGATGCTGCCAAACCATGCGCCGCTGACCATCGCCGAGCAGTTCGGCACGCTGGCGGCGATGTACCCGGGGCGGATCGACCTGGGCCTGGGCCGCGCACCGGGCTCTGACCAGAACACGATGTACGCGCTCCGCCGCGATCCCAGATCGGCGGAGGCGTTTCCCCAGGACGTCGTGGAGCTGCAGGGCTATCTCTCAGGCCACAGCATCGTGCCTGGAGTCGACGCCGTTCCGGGGCAGGGCTCCCGGGTCCCGCTCTACATCCTCGGCTCGTCACTGTTTGGGGCGAAGCTGGCCGCGGCGCTGGGCCTGCCGTACGCGTTCGCGTCGCACTTCTCGCCGGCGGCGCTCGATGCGGCGATCGCCGCCTACAGAAGCGAATTCCGGCCGTCCGGACAGCTGGAGCGACCCTATGTGATCGCGGGGGTGAACGTGATCGCCGCCGACACCACGAGCGCTGCTCAGGAGCAACTGCAAGCCATGCGGCGCATACGCGCCGTCAACCTCTACGGACGGCAAATGGGCGTAAGAGACCTCGACATGACCGACGAGCAGGCCGACGAGCTGCTCGGCGCGGGGGCGGCAGCGCGGGTGGACGAGATGCTCACGTACACGGCGCTCGGGACCCAGCGCCAAGTGCAGGACTATCTTCACAGCTTCCTGCGCCACACCGAGGCCGACGAGTTGATGGTCGCCCACCAGGCACCGACGATCGAGGGTCGCCTGCAGTCGGCCGCCCTGCTGGGCGACGCCATGCTGAACGTATCCACCGCCTGAGCCGCGGCGGTCACACGTGGGTCCCAGCCCAGGCTGGTCTCAGCCCGACGGATATCCGTCCGCGAGCGCCTCGGCGACCTTCCCGTGCGGGGTACGGAGGTAGGGGCGCGTCACGTTCTCTGCGAGCACGATCTTGCGGTTCTGCTTGGCCCCACGCCAGCTCACCGATGTGGTGATGAGCCGGTAGCCGTCGGTGGCCATCAGCCATTGCTCGGCCGGGAACCAGCTCGCCTCGAGCCCGAGTCGGGTGACCGCCACCGGCGGTGGGCTGAACCGCTTGGCCCCGAATATCTGGGCTGCCTCGACGATGGTTCGCTCGAGCACAAAGTACGGCTGTGCCGTGGTCTCGACGTTCGCGCGCACTTGCACGCGGCCGCCCCCCGCGACCTGCACGCTGAAAGAGCATTGCGGCATCTCGTTGCTGCCCGTCGAGCTCGCTTCGGAGATCGCGGCTTGGGGCACCGCGAGGAACCGTGCCATCGCCGAGCTCGCCTGATGCAGGCAGACCGGCTGGGCGGTCGCACTCGAGATCGGGTGCTTGCGCTTGGGTGCGGCCGAGCTACCGCATCCGCAGAGCCAAACGGCCACTGCGCACGCGCCCACGGTACCTCCGCGCCCCAGCGACCAGCGGCCCGCACGCGTCCGCTGGAGCGATCGATGTCGTCGCCCATCCGTCACGAGCACAACGTACACCGACGACCAAACTCAAAGCCGCTGTCGCCTCGTCCAACGCTATAGAACTTGACAGCTATATAACTACCGTGGCATATTCAAGCGGTGACCACACTCGCGACCTTCCAGGTTCTGGGCGAGCCCAACCGAAAGGCCATCCTTGACCTCCTTCGGGACGGCGAGCGGCCGGTAGGAGAGCTTGTCGGTCATCTTGGCCTGAGCCAACCGGCCGTGTCGAAGCACCTTCGCGTGCTCAAGGAAGCGGGGCTGGTTGAGGCCCGTGCAGACGCTCAGCGGCGCCTCTACCGCATCCGATCCGAGCCGTTGGCCGAGCTGGATGATTGGTTGGCGAGCTACCGCCGCTTATGGACGACGCGGCTCGATCGCCTGGAGGATCACCTCGACCACCGGAGGCAACAAGCGTGAACAACGGAACCCTTTTGGCCGATGGCGCACGACCGGCCGTGCGCCTCGAACGCCAGCTTCCCGATCCCCCTTCCGTCGTCTGGGAGGCCCTGACCGACCGCGAGCAGCTGCGCTCGTGGTTCCCATGCGATGTCGTGGTGGCGGGGGGTCGGTGGAAGGTCGGCGCGGCAATCACCTTTGCGTTCCCGCCGGAGGTCATCGCCCTGACGCTCACCGGGGAGGTGCTCGCCGTGGACGAGCCCCACGCCCTGGCCTTTACCTGGGGCGAAGAGACCCTGCGCTTCGAGCTCTCGCCGGCCAACGGCGGAACCCACCTCGTCCTCGTGGACGAGCTACGAGCGGGAATCGCCGCCCGCAACGCGGCTGGTTGGGAGGCGTGTCTCGACCGCCTGGCCGGACTCGATCCCAACCCGGACGCGTGGCGGGCGCGCTTCGACGCCTACGTGGTTGCGTTCGAGCCGGCACTCGGACCGCAGGAGGGCCCGCCGGCCGGCTACCGAGGCGATTGACTGCGAGGTGCCGCCCGACCTAGCCCGCGACCAGCACGCCTTTGGCCGCCGTCTCGGTGAGGTTCACCACGCTGTGCGGGTGGGAGACCATGGCGACATGGCTACTGGGGACCTCGACTGTGGTTGCGCCCATACGACCGGCGAACATGCGCTCGACGTCGGGTGGGATGGCCTGATCGTTCTGGGCGACCATGTACCAGGACGGCAGCGATTTCCAGGCCGGGACTCCCATCTTGGTGTCAAAGGCGGCCGCGGCCAAAGGCTGCTGCACGGCGTGCATGACCTTGGACTTGACCGGATCGACGTCAGCGGCGAAGTGGTTGATGTAGTCGTCCTGCGGTAGCCAAGCGTAGCCCTGAGCGTGATGGCGAGGTTGGCGGTCGCCGGAGTCGGGGGCCCCTGGGCCAGCAGGGCGCCGAGCGATTCGCCCTCGTCAATTCCGAACGCGGCGATGTAGACCAGACCCACCACGTTCGGAGCGTCCGTGCCCAGAGCGGTCATGATCTGGCCGCCGTAGGAGTGGCCGGCCACGATGGTCGGGCTGTCCTGGAGGGTCAGGACCTCGCGCAGCCGAGCGTCACTCGAGCCAGCCGGGAGCAGGGTCGGTGAGCCAGCCCACGGAGGCTGACGAGGTCCAACTCCCAGGCCATCCAAGCTCTGGCGCCCGCCGAATAGATAGATACCCCACAAACGTGCGATGTGGCTCGGCACGAACTCCTGCCAACGTGGAGGTGCCAGGCCGCCCCAGGACGACTGATAGGAGACACAGATGCCCATGATCGATGTCTACGCCGCCGCGGGAACGTTCCCCGACAAGCACGCGCTGGCGCAGAACGTCGCGGCTGCCGTGATGCGGTGGGAGCAGGTACCCGAGCTCGACCTGTTCAAGCACAACACGGCCGGGTTCGTCCACGAGCTGCCGGCCGACGCATTATCAAACGTGGCCGGCGACGGCAACTACGTTCGAGTGCAGGTGCTGACCCCCGTGGGCGCGCTCGATCGGGATAAGCAGCTCGGCGTGGTCAAGGAGCTCACCGACATCATCGCCAGCGCCGCCGGTGACCCATCTCTGGTGCAGCGAACCTGGGTGCTACTGACTGAGTCACCTGACGGCGGTTGGGGCCTGGGCGGGCACGCCAACACGGGCCCCGAGCTCGCGGCGGCCGCCCGCGCCGAGCTGGCTGCCCGGGCACAGCAGAGCCAGGGAGGGGACTAGCTCGGCTCGATCGAAGGGTCAACCTTCGGTCGCTGTCGGTGCTCGCGCATCAATGGAGGTGCCTCTGCCAGTCCGCCGGGACTTGTCCGCGCGGACCCGGCGTCGGCTGATCGAGTGGATGATGCTCTGGCGGAGCGAGCGGGGGACCCTCGTAGAACTGCTCGGTGGTGTAGCTCCAGAACCAGTCCTCGCCCGGCTCGAAGCTACGGATCATGGGATGCTCATCATGGGCGGCGTGCTGGCTCGCGTGCTGCGAGGGGGACGAGTCGCAGCAACCGATGTGTCCACACTGGGCGCAGCGGCGCAGGTGAAACCACCAGCCGCCTTCGGCCAGGCACTCGACACAGCCGCTCCCGCTGGGTGGAACTGAAGGATCGATAGCGAGATTGTCAGACACGTGTCGTCCTTTGTCTTTCGGAGGCGGATCTCATCAGCTGATCCTAGCCGCCGTTACCGGCCGTCTGCTCACGTGAAGATGCCACGAGGCTGAGCTCAGGAGTGTCCGTCGTGGTCGTGCTGAAAGATTGCCCATCCTCGCGAGTTTTTCAGCACGGCCCCTTGAGCATGGGTGCGCCGCGGCGGCCACCGGGGGGTTGAACGAGCCCTCGCGGCCGATTCACTGCGAGCCTCACTGCGAGCCGGTGCGCGGCAGCCAATGGCATATTGCCTTGAGCAGCGCGGCCGTATCGATTGGCTTGAGCATGTAGTCGTTCGCCCCGGCCGCGACGCAGCGCTCGCGCTCACCGGCGACCGCTTTGCCGGTCACCGCGATGATCTTGAGCTTCGCGCACTCCGGGCGGTCACGGATTGCGATCATGGTCTGGTAGCCATCCATGACCGGCATCATGATGTCCATCAGCACGATCTCGACGTCGCCGGTGCGTTGGAGAATATCGAGCGCTTCCTGGCCGCTGTTGGCGACGAGGACGGTCATCTTCCCGCGCTTCAGCAATGCGGTGAGCGCGAATGCGTTGCGGCGGTCATCGTCGACGATGAGTGCTGTCATGCCGGCGTGAGCACCTCCGTAAAATTGGTCCCGGGGGCTGGCCATGGCCGTGGGATGCCTATCGGCACCGCACGCACCGGGCATGAGCGCGGAATCGCTCATACAACGTCCGGCCACCACCAGCAGGCGAGCGCGCTTCGCAAACGGCTACTGTGATGTCCTCGCAGCGATGAGCGTCAACGCACAGGCGATTCCCTACGAGGGCCGGACGGCGTGGGCGCGGAACCTCGCGGCGCCGGTGCGGAGCTTCTTGAGCACCGAGACAGGCGGTGCGGTCGCGATGCTGGCGGCCACAATTGCGGCGTTGCTGTGGGCGAACTCGCCGTGGTCACACTCGTACGAGTCGGTGTGGACGACGAGGCTGGTGATCCGGATCGGGGGTACGGGGATCTCTGCGGACCTTCGTGATTGGATCAATGAGGGCCTGATGACGCTGTTTTTCTTGGTCGTGGGGCTTGAGGCTAAGCGTGAGCTCGATCTGGGCCAGCTGCGCGAGCGACGTCGGCTGGCGATCCCGGTGGTCGGAGCGATCGGCGGCGTCACGGTGCCGATCGTGATCTACCTCGGGTTCAACGCCGGAGGGCCCGGGGCGCATGGATGGGGCGCCGCGATGTCGACCGACACCGCGTTCGCTCTCGGTGCCGTTGCGCTGCTCGCCCCGGCGGCGACGCGGCTGCGGGTCTTTCTGCTCACGCTCGCGGTCGTCGACGATCTCGCCGCGCTGCTGGTGATCGCCACCGTTTATGCCAATCACGTCTCGGTCGTCGCGCTGGCGGTCGCGGTTGCGCTGTTCGGGCTGTTGCTGGCGCTGCGCTACGCGCCGTTTGGTCGGCGGCCGGCGTCGATCGCGCTTGGGGTCGGTGTGTGGATCGCGATGTTCAAGTCGGGCATTGATCCCGTGATCTCGGGCCTGGCGATCGGCTTGGCGACCAGCGCATACCCGCCCTCGCGCGAGGACCTCGAGCGGGCGACTGCGCTGACCCGCTCGTTCCGCGAGCAACCCACCCCCGAGCTGGCACGCTCGGCCCAGCAGAGCCTCGTGGCAGCGATCTCGACCAACGAGCGACTCCAATACGAACTGCACCCCTGGACGAGCTACGTGATCGTGCCGCTGTTCGCGCTGGCCAATGCGGGGATCCACCTGAGCGGACGGTTGCTCGGTGATGCGATCACCTCGCCGATTACGCTCGGGATCGTCGTCGGCTACGTGGTCGGCAAGCCGGTGGGCATCTTCGCCGGCACGTGGCTCGCGTCGCGGCCTGCCCTGCACGGTCCCCGCTCACCCGTGAGTGGACCGGTGCTCCTCGCCGGTGGAGCGAGCGCGGGGA
>Ga0302325_10013279_pt1 | contig 17574 bp, 15 predicted proteins | sample Palsa_T0_2_FD_201948 | JGI IMG/M metagenome (GOLD analysis project Ga0302325, IMG submission 201948) | Peat permafrost microbial communities from Stordalen Mire near Abisko, Sweden - Palsa_T0_2 | ecosystem: Environmental > Terrestrial > Soil > Palsa > Peat permafrost | place: Sweden: Abisko... | reverse complement strand
TGTCGGGCCGCCCTGACGCGGCGCGCTCCATCGACGGGCACGCCGTTGGATTCGTCGAAGAGCTTCGCGCCGCTTGCCGGATCCCCTCGGTGTCGGCGACCGGGGGCGAGGCGCTGTTCGCGATGGCCCGACTGGTCGAGGCGCGGCTCTCGACCGTGCTGGACACAGTCGCGCTCATCCCGACGGGCCACGATGGACCCCCGGCTGTCTGCGGCGAGCTGCGCGGTCGAGACCCCCGGGGAGCGCGCATCCTTCTGTATTCCCACTACGACGTTCAGCCACCCGAGCCGCTCGAGGACTGGACATCCGGCCCGTTCGAGGCGGCCGTCGTCGACGGCTCGGTTGTGGCCCGAGGGGTGGCCGACGACAAGGCAGACGTGTTCGCGCGTATCCACGCACTGGAGGCGTTCGTCACCGCCTACGGCAGGCCCCCCTTCACGGTCATCTGGCTCTGCGAGGGAGCCGAAGAGATAGGAAGCATCGGGTTGCGCGAGCTCGTGCTTCGCAATCAGGAAAGGCTGCGTGCCGACTGCTGCCTGTGGGAGAGCTACCTCCGCAGGGCTGACGGGACACCCGAGATCGGCTACGGGTGTCGGGGGCTTCTGTACGTCGAGCTGAGGGCCCGGGCACTCAGCGGTGATCAGCACTCCTCCTTTCGCTCCGTCCTCCGGTCGGCCCCGGCCGAGTTAGCGCGGGCGATCGCGTCTTTCACGGATGTGACGGGGCTCGTCACGGTCGAGGGATTTCACGATACGGTCGTCCCGCCCGCAGCCGACGCCCTCGACGCGATGCGACAGGGAGCACCCCCGACCGGCATCGAAGGCGTCGCCGGGCGATCGCCCTTCGTGTCCGACGACGTCGACGAGTTGACCCGCCGTCTCTACTTCGAGCCAACCGCGAACGTTGCGGGGATGTGGGCCGGCTACACCGGACCGGGAGCGAAGACGGTTCTGCCAGCTAGCGCACAGGCGAAGCTTGACTTCCGCCTCGTTCCCGATCAGGACCCCGATGACATCGCCCGGAAGCTCCGGGCTCATCTCGTCACACATGGCTTCGACGCGATCGAGATGACCGTACTCAGCACAACGAAGCCAGCGTCCACCCCTCTGGATACGCCGCTCGGGGGGGCGGTGAGGAAAGCCGCCCGAGAGACGATGGGCGAGCCGGTGAACGTCCCGTACGTGGCGGGTTCGGGTCCCGTATCGATCGTCCAGGACGTCTTCCATATACCGGTTGTCATGCCTCCCGGATCAATTCGATTCGACAGCGCGATCCATGCACCAAACGAACACTGTCGGATTGACGACTACCTCGACACGGTCCGCTTCAACGTCCGCCTGTTCGAGATACTCGCGACCGATGACCTTCTGCCGTCCTGAAATTCGAATCGCCCGTCCGAGCGCCGCGCCACAATCTGCCGCTTCGTCGCATCGAGTCGACCACGGTTCGACCCGTCCGCGAGGGCCGCGGATGGGCGCGTGGCAGGGCTCCCGACCAGCGAGAATGCCCTTCTGCTCTCGGGCGGGGATCCCGTGGTGTTCGCGGAGGTCACCGGCTTCCGCTCCCGGCGCACCGCGTCCCTGCACCTTCCACGATGCCAAGGCTCGGGCGCAGCCGTCGCCGAGCCGGGCGTGCCGCGGGCGGGCCGGACAGCGCCCTGAGCGGGCACGAATCGTGCTAAACGGCCTCGTGCGAGGCCGCTAGGCTGCGCTCGTGGATCCGCTCGCCGGTCTGAATCGCGAGCAGCGCCGGGCGGCCGAGGCCGTGCGCGGGCCCGTCTGCATCCTCGCGGGTGCAGGCACCGGCAAGACGACGACCATCACCCGGCGCATCGCCTATCAGGTCGCCGCCGGAGCGTTCGATCCGACGCAGATCATGGCGGTCACGTTCACCGACAAGGCCGGCGGCGAGCTTCGCACGCGCCTCGCCGCGCTCGGCGTGACGCGGGTTCGCGCGGGGACGTTCCACGCGGCCGCGCTGCGCCAGCTACGCCACTTCGCGCCCGAGGCGCTCGGCCGCATCCTGCCGTCGAAGGCGCTGCTGCTCCGCCAGATCGGCAACCGGCTGCGCCCTCCCTTCAGGTTCCGGCCGGCGGGCGACCTCGCCGCCGAGATCGAGTGGGCCAAGAACCGACGCGTCAGCCCCGAGGGCTACCCGGCAGCGGCGGTCAGCCGGGAGCCGCCCATCCCCGCCGACCTGATGGCGGGCGTCTACGTCGACTACGAGCGACGCAAACAGGCCGACGGTCTCATCGACTTCGAGGACGTGCTCGAGCGCGCGGTTCGCCTGTTCGAGAACGACGAGCGCGCGGCGGCAACCTTCCGCGCGCAGTACCGCGCCTTCACCGTCGACGAGTACCAGGACGTCAATCTCCTGCAGCAGGCGTTGCTCGAGCACTGGCTCGGCGACCGCGACGATCTCTGCGTCGTCGGCGACGACTACCAGTCGATCTATGCCTTCACGGGGGCCGGGCCCGAGCACCTGCTCGCCATCCCGGGCCGCTTCCCCGCTGCGACGGTCGTGAGGCTCGAGGAGAACTACCGCTCGACGCCGCAGGTGCTCGCGCTCGCGAACCGACTCGTCCCCCGGCTCGCCGGTGCGAGGAAGGTGCTGCGCGCGACCTGCGCGGAGGGGCCGGAGCCGGTCGTCACCTCCTTTCCGTCCCCGGCCGCCGAGGCGGCGGCGATCGTCGAGGCGATCCGCGCGCTCGAGGTGCCCCTCGAGGAGGTCGCGATCCTCTGCCGCACGAACGCGCGCCTGACCGACTTCGAGGAGGCGCTGCACGAGGCGGCGCTGCCCTTTCAGGGCTCGTCGCTGCTCGATCGCGACGCCGCGCGCAGGCTCCTGCGCCGCCTCGACCAGCGCGCTGGCGGCGATGCCGCGCACGCCGTGCGCACCGCCGCCGTCGAGGCCGGCTGGCTCGAGGAGCTGCCCGACAAGCTCGGCGACCGGGAGCTCGTGCGTCAGACCGACCTGTCGCGGCTCGTGGCGCTCGCCGCGGCGTTCCCGGGCGACGTCGCCGGCTTCGTGGCCGATCTGCGGCGACGCTTCGATCCCGGCGGCGACGGCGCCCGGGGCGTGCACCTGCTGACACTGCACCGGGCCAAGGGGCTGGAGTTCGACACGGTTTTCCTCCCGCGGCTCGAGGAGAAGGAGCTCCCGGCACGCCAGGCCCGCACAGCGGAGGAGATCGCCGAGGAGCGCCGGTTGCTCTACGTCGGCATGACGCGGGCCAAGCGCACGCTCTGGCTCAGCTGGTCTGCGAGCCCCTCGCGGTTCCTGGCCGAGCTCGGCCATGGGCAGAGGCGCGAGGGGCCGAGGCCCACGGCGAGCGCACGTGGGTGGACGGCGACCGGCGAACGGCTGCGGAGCTGGCGACGCGAGCAGGCCCGCGAGGACGGCGTGCCGCCCTACGTCGTCTTCCACGACGCGGTGCTGCACGCGATCGCCGACGCGGAGCCGAGATCGCTCGGCGAGCTGTCGCAGATCGCCGGCGTCGGCCCGGCGAAGCTCGAGCGCTACGGGCCCGCCGTGCTCGCCCTCCTCGGGACGCGGGACGACGCGGCCGCGGTGCGCACGACGTCGTAGCGGAGTCCGCGACCGAGACAGCGCGGAGGGTGGCCGAGGCGCCTCCCCCGGCGCCGGACAGCGACGCTGCCGCCATTCACGGCGATCGAGCGACGCTCACCGTCCGCTGGGGGGAGTGCGCGAGCCGTCCCTGGCCGCCCGCGGCGGCCGCACCCGCCCCGCGCGGAGGCAGGCCAGAGCGGACGACCGTCGTCAACCGCGCACCCGGGGGCGGAGCGCAGGGCGGATCGACGCCGCCGGATTGCGGGCGTCGTCTCGTCGCCTCGAGCCAGGCAGCCCGTGAACGATCGTGGTTCTCGGTCTCTTGATTCTCGGTCTCTGTCGCCGGTCAGTCCTTGTCGATCGTCGCGCCATTCGAGGGTGCGAGGGCATACCACTGCGCGCCGAAGGCGTCTGATCCTTCTCCCGTGGTCTGGCCGGGCTTCTTGTCCTCGAGGAACGTGTAGAGCGGGTGGCCCTTGTAGGTGACCTGGAGCGTGCCGTCGCTGCGCTTCGTGGTGCCGAGCAGGGAGGCGTTCACGCGTCCCGAGGCGACCGGCTTGCCGGTGGTGAGAAGCGGCGGCCAGTAGGTCGCGCACTTCCCGTAGCACTTGCTGGTCGTGCCGCTGTCGCCGCGGAACAGGTAGAGCGTGTGGCCCCCGGCGGTGGTGACGGCGTTGCCGATCGACGTCTTCCGCCACGAGACGACCGTGCCGCCGGCGGCCGTCGCCGATGCGGCAGTGACTGCCGCGACGATGGCCAGGAACGACAAGGCCCACCGAACTCTCGAGCTGCGCATTGAGATCTCCCTTCGCGAGATGACTGTCCGGCGCTAGTACGCGCGCGCGCGCCGCGCGGATTCACCTGCGGCCTGCGGGTTTGCGCGGGCGCGGCAGAGCGCGCGCAGGGGCCGGGCCGCGACGAGGCCTCAGCGGCGCGCCTCGCCTCGAGGACACGTCCCGTGCGGGGCCGCGTCGCGGGGGGCCGTGGGCCGCGATCGGCCCGCGCGGCTCCCGACGCTCGCCCACCGTCGGGCGGTCGAGATCGAGCCCCGGCGCCGCCGATCGACGCTCCGACAGCCGCGATCCGAGCGCGCCGCCCGGCGGCCACCGTCATCGTCCGACGGGAAGGCGGTTGCTGATCGCCGGGGCTCGCCCGAGCCTCCGGCGCGACGCACGCGGCCCCTCCGGGAGGCCGGGTGTGCACATCGGCGCGAAGCGAAAAAAACCGCGGGCGCCGAATTCGGAGAATAGAAGAGAAGGTTGAACGACGCCGCTCCGCCCACGCCTCTCCGTATCCCGGCCGGTGAGGCGCTGGTGCTCGACGAGGCGGGCGTCGGCGACGACCCCGGGGCGGAGCCGACCGTGTTCGCCCTCGATGCGCCCGACGAGGGGCTCGGGAACGGCGACGACGACCTCGAACTCGACCTCACGCGTGAGACGCCGCTCCTGACCGACTCGGTGCAGCTGTTCCTCAACGAGGCCGGCCGCTACCCGTTGCTGAGCGCAGCGGAGGAGGTCGAGCTGGCCAAGCGGATCGAGCGCGGCGATATGGCGGCCAAGGAACGGATGATCACCTCGAACCTGCGCCTCGTCGTCTCGATCGCGCGCCGCTACCAGACGCCGGGGATCACGCTCGGGGATCTGATCCAGGAGGGCGGGATCGGGCTGATCCGCGCGACGGAGAAGTTCGACTGGCGGAAGGGCTTTAGGTTCTCGACCTACGCGACCTGGTGGATCCGTCAGGCGATCCAGCGCGGCGTCGCCAACAAGGCCCGCACGATCCGCGTCCCCTTCCACGTCGTCGAGCGCGAGCAGAAGGTCGCGCGCGCCGAGCGCGACCTCTCGGCGAGGCTCGGTCGCGCCCCCCGCGACGACGAGATCGCCAGCCAGGCCAAGCTGCCGCTCGCCAAGGTGCGCGAGGTTCGCGCGGCGGCGCGCGTGGTCTCCTCGACCGACGCGCCGACGGGTGCCGACGGCGATACCTACTACGGCGGACTGCTCGTCTCCGCCGGCCCGACGACCGAGGAGGAGGTCGAGGCGACGATCCGCCGCGAGACCGTCCGCCGCGCCGTCACCGCGCTGCCCAATCGGCAGCGCCAGGTCATCCTGCTGCGCTTCGGTCTCGTCGGCGGAGACCCCAAATCGCTCGATCAGATCGGCAGTCAGCTCGGAATCACCGGCGAGCGCGTCCGCCAGATCCAGCGCGACGCCCTGCGTCGCCTCGCCGCGAACGAGGCGGTCGCCAGCGTCGTCCTTCCCGGCGATGCCCTGCTTCGCCTCACCGCGGACGAGGCGGCCGCGAGCGCCGTCAGCCCCGGCGAGGCCGTCCACGACGCCGCATAGCGGCTGCCCGAGCCGGAGGACAACCCTCGGGGCGACGGCGAATCCCTCCGGAGGCGACCGGGAGCGCGCGAGCGCGCAGCGTCCTCGCGCCGCAGGCATCGCTGCGGCGGCGCGGTCGGGAGGCTCGAGACGCGCCTTCGCGACGGCCGATCGCCGCGGTTCCGGCTGCGTTCGCGATCGGCGGACGGCAGCTGTCGCCTCAGCCCCGAGGCCGCGCGCGCCGGCAGGAGGCAGCTGACGTGAGCGCGCCCGACGAGGAGCTGCGGGGCACCTTCGACACGGCCGCGGAGCTCTACGAGACGGCGCGGCCCGCCTATCCCGGGGAGTTGATCGACGATCTCGTCGTCCTCGCCGGACTCGAGGCCGGCGCCCGCCTGCTCGAGATCGGCTGCGCGACCGGGAAGGCGACGCGCCCGCTGCTCGAGCGCGGGTTCCAGGTCGTCTGCGTCGAGCTGGGCGCGCAGCTCGCCGAACACGCGCGCCGGAACCTGGCCGGCCTCCCGGTCGAGATCGAGGTGAGCCCGTTCGAGGCCTGGGAGGGCGAGCCCGCTTCGTTCGCCCTCGTCTACGCCGCGACCGCCTGGCACTGGATCGATCCGGCGACCCGCTACGAGCGAGCGCACCGGTACCTGCGTCGAGACGGCCAGCTCGCGTTCTGGAGCGCCTCACACGCGTTCCCCGCCGGCTTCGACCCGTTCTTCGGCAAGATCCAGCCCGTCTACGACGAGATCGGCGCGAGCCGCGAGGGCGAGTGGCCCCCTCCCCTGCCGGAGGATGTCCCCGACGAAGCGGCCGCGATCGAGGCGAGCGGGCTCTTCGAAGATGTCCGGGTTCGCCGCTACCTCTGGGAGCGCTCGTACACGCCCGACGAGTACATCGCGCTCCTCGGCACCTTCTCGGGTCACATCGCGATGGAGGCCGCCAGCCGCGACCACCTCTACGCGGAGATCCATCGGCGGCTCGACCGACGCCGCGATCCACGCCTGCGCCGGCACTGGCTCGCGATCCTTCACGTCGCCCGGCGCCGGGAATAGACGTCGGTGAACACCGCTGCGGCGATGATGGTCGTGTAAGGCGGGTGATTGACAGACTGCCGCGGTGACGTCGGGGACGATGGGGACGGACGCCCGCGGCGTGCGCCGCCGCGGCCAGGTCTATGTGGGGCTCGCGGCGATCGCATGGTCGACGGCCGGCGTCCTGCAGCGCGAGCTTTCGGTCGGCACGGCGACCCAGGTCGCGGGCCGCGCCCTGTTTGCAGCACCCGCGCTGCTCGCGCTCGTCGTCCTCACCCAACGGGGCGGAGCGTTGCGGGCGTTCGCCTCGATCGGTCGCGCCGGGCTGATCGTCGCGGCCTCCACCGCGGTCGCCTCGGGGACATTCATCGTGGCCCTCAACCACACCACCGTTGCGAACGTGCTCTTCATGCAGGCGGCTGCGCCGATCGCAGCTGCGCTGATCGCGCGGGTCGGGCTACGGGAGTCGATCTCGCGCCGCAGCGCGGTCGCGATGGTGACGGCACTCGGCGGCGTGGCGCTGATGGTCGGCGGGCCGGGTGGCGCGCACGGGCTGGGCCTCCTGCTCTCGGTCGTGATGACCCTCGCCTTCGCCCTCAGCGTCGTGACCACCCGCCGGCGGCGCGACATCTCGATGGCTCCCGCGGTCTGCCTGTCGCAGGTGCTCGTGCTCGCGGCTGTGGCGCCGTTCGCCCACCCCGGAGGCGTCGGAACGGAGGACATCTTGCTGCTCGTGCTGCTCGGCGTCGGGCAGATGGGGCTCGGCCTCGCCCTCTTCGTGGCGGGGACGCGGCTGATCCCCGCCACCGAGGTGGCCCTGATCATGCTGCTCGAGGTCGTGCTCGGGCCGCTCTGGGTCCTGCTCGCGCTCTCCGAGCGCCCGAGCACCACGACGATCATCGGCGGGGCGGTCGTCGTGGCGGCCGTCGCCCTCCAGGCGGGCGGCGAGTCGCGGGTGCCCCGGAGCTGAGTCGATCGAGGCCTCGCTGCGGGAGCTCCGGCAGCTCCGCGGTCCTCCGGACATCGAGAGGACGCGCCGACCTCACCCGACGCGCCCGCGACGCTCGGCGGCGGCGAGGGATTCCGCCCCCGTGCGCTTTGCGCGTCGAGAACAGGCCTGCACGCGGGCGCCGAGCTCCGCCAAGAGGCCGCACCCAGCACGCTCGTCAACCCATACCGAAACGCGCGCACGAGCCCACAGCGTCGGCGCTCCACTTCTCTCGAGCGGCGCCGGGGGATCCTCCCGGCAGCGCCCGTCCCGCTCGCGTCGGAAGGGGCGCTAGCCTCCCCACCGTGATCGAGACGGAACGTCTGTCGCTCCGGCCGCCGGTGCCCGAGGACGCGCCGACCGTCGCCGAGGCAATCGCCGACGCGGAGGTCATGCGCTTCATCGGAGAAACGGGCACGATCGACGATGCGGTCGAGCGGGTCGAATCGGCGAGGCGAGCATGGAGCGAGGACGGATTCGGACCCTTCATCGTCATCCGGAAATCCGACCGCGCACCACTGGGTCGAGTCGGACTGCTCGCGTGGGATCCGGCCACGTGGCGGATCGGCCTGCGATCCGAGATCGGCGAGGGATCCGAGATCGAACTCGGTTGGACGCTCTCGCGTCACGCCTGGGGCTTCGGCTACGCGACCGAGGCGGCCGCGGCCGTGCGTGACTGGGCACTCTGCGAGGTGCGACCGGCGCGACTGATCTCGCTGATCCATGCGGAGAACGAGCGCTCGATGAGAGTCGCGACGAAGATCGGCGAGCACTTCTCACACACGATCACGACCCACCGAGGCATGCAGGCACAGCTCTGGACCTTCTAGAAGACGCCCCGCCTCGTGCAGACGCGAGGATTCCGGCGCCGAGCCGGGATCCCCCTCGCCCAGCTCGGTGATTGAGCGACAGTTGATTGAAGCGACAGTTGATTGAAGCGACAGTTGATTGAAGCGACAGTCGAGTTACGTCGGGAATCGAGCGGGTGACGTCAGGGATCGAGTAGCTGCCGCAGTTGTCGGGCGACCAGCCGTGGCTGCTCCGCCTCCGTGATCGCGCGGACGACGACGAGGCGCGTGGCTCCGGCGGCGATGATCGCCGGGGCGGTCTGGAGGTCGATGCCGCCGGTCGCGAACCACGGCAGCCGGGCCTGTGCAGCCGCGTAGCTGATCAGCCCGTGGCCGACGCTCGCCCGTCCGGGCTTGGTCGGGGTTTCGTGGACGGGTCCGGCCGAGAAGTAGTCGACATCCTCGAGAGCGTCGATCTGCTCGCGGCTGTGGGTCGAGCGGCCGACGAGCAGCTCGCCGCCGCAGAGGCGGCGCAGTTCGCGGGGCTCGAGGTCGTCCTGGCCGACGTGGACGCCGTCGGCCTGAGCGAGCAGTGCGATGTCGACGCGATCATTGACGAAGAACAGCGCACCGTGGTCGTGGGCGAGCGCCGCGAGCCGTCGCGCGGTGGCGAGCAGGCCGCTGTCGGTGAGCGTCCGGTCGCGGAGCTGCAGGATGTCGACGCCGCCGCGGAGAGCGTCCTCGACGCGGTCGAACGTCGCGTCGCAGACGAGGTAGAGGTGCCTGTCGGCGAGAGAGGGCTCAGCCAAGGGCTCAGCCAAGGTCGCTGTCGGTGGCGAGAAGGAGGTCGGGCATGCCTTCGCCCGGCGTCGATGCCTCCGCGTAGCGGCGCCGCGGGATCCGGCCGGCGCCGCGTGCGAGCTGCCCGGCGAGGACGGCGTGTCGGAGAGCCGCCGCCATTCTCGCGGGGTCGGCGGCGCGCGAGATCGCGCTCGCGACGAGGATCCCGTCGCAGCCGAGTTCCATCGCCAGCGTCGCGTCGGACGCCGTGCCGATACCGGCGTCCAGGATCACGGGCACGCCGGCCTGATCGACGATGAGCGCCAGGTTGTAGGGGTTGCGGATGCCCATGCCGCTTCCGATCGGGGATCCGAGCGGCATGACGGCAGCGCAGCCGAGGTGCTCGAGCCGTTGGGCGAGGATCGGGTCGTCGTTGCTGTAGGGAAGGACGACGAAGCCGTCTTCGACGAGCTCCTCTGCGGCGCGGAGGAGCTCGACCGGGTCGGGCAGGAGCGTCTTCTCGTCGCCGATCACCTCGAGCTTGATCCAGTCGGTCTGCAGCGCCTCACGGGCGAGCCGTGCCGTCGTGACGGCGTCGCGCGCCGTGTAGCACCCGGCGGTGTTCGGGAGGATGAAGTAGCCGCCCCGATCGAGCGTCTCGACGAGCGAACCGCGGGCCGCCGGATCGACGCGTCTCAGCGCGACGGTGACGATCTCCGCGCCGCTCGCGCGCAGCGCCCGCTCGAGCGCATCGAGATCGCGATAGCCGCCCGTGCCGGCGATGAGCCGCGAACGCCATTCGCGTCCGCCGAGCGCCCAGCTTTCGTCGCTCACGACTCAGCCACCCTGTGCTGCGACGAGGATCTCGACTCGCTGGTTCGCCTGGAGGCGGACGGCGTTCCATTCGCCGCGGACGATCATCTCGCCCTCGAGCGCAACGGCGACCCCGCGCCCGTCGCTCGGGAGCGCGAGCAGCCGGAGAAGCTCAGCGATGCTCCGGTCGGGCGGCAGCGGGAACGGCTTGCCGTTGAGGGTGATTTCGGGTTGGGTCATCTCGGAAGCGATTCATCGTGAACGGCGCAGCGAGCGCGGGGAGCTCTCCGTGTCGGACGAGCTGCGCCACAGCCTGGGCGGTTACCGACGTGAGCAGTATGCCGTTGCGGTAGTGCCCGCCCGCGACGATCAATCCTGGCGCGATCTCGCCGATCAGCGGCGCGTTGTCGGGTGCGCTGGGTCGAAAACCGACACCCACCTCCACCAGTGTCCACTCGCTCGCTCCGGGCACCATGCGCTGGCCCTCGTCGAGGAGCCGGTGGGTTCCCCCGGCGGTTGCCCGTGAATCGAAGCCCTGCTCTTCGACCGTCGCGCCGAGCACGACCTCGCCGCTCGGGCGACCGAAGAGGTACACCTCGTCGCTTCGCAGCAGCATGCCCGGAGACGTCGCGGCGCGCAGGCGGAGGATCTGACCCTTGACCGGTCGAATCGGAAGCGCGACGGGTGATTCGATCGTTCCCGCCCAGGCTCCGGCGGCGAGGACGACCACGCCGGCGAGGAGCGTCTCGGCACCCGAACGGACCCCGACCACGCGGCCGCCGGCCAGCGACAGCGCCTCGACGCGGCCGCGCCGCAGCATGCCCCCGCGCCGTCGCGCCGCAGCACGCAGGGCCGAGACGAGCGCGCGAGGATCGACCTGCGCGTCGCTCGGCGCCCGGATCCCGGCTGCGGCCCGGGGCGAGAGCAGCGGCTCGAGCTCGCGACAGTCGGAGCCCCGCAGCCAGGTCACGTCCAGCCCGAGCTCCTGCTGCAAGAGCAGAAAGCGGCGGCGCAGCGCTTCGAGCTGATCGCGGTCGAGGGCGACCGAGAGCGATCCCAGGCGCTGATAGCCGGTCGCGACCGCGGCATCCGCCTCGAGCTCAGCGATGAACGCGGGGTAACCGCGCATCGCCTCGCCGGCGAGCAGGGTGAGGTCGCCCTGGCCGTAGTCGAGCTCGATCGCCGCGGAGAGCATGCCCGCCGAGACGCGCCACGCGGCAGCCGGCTCGTCGGAGTCGAGCACGGTGACCGCCAGACCGGCTTGCAGCAACCGCCACGCGATCGCGAGCCCGATCGGGCCGCCGCCCACGACCACGACGTCCGAGCGCCGCGCCTCAGCGGTCATTCGCCCACCGTGAGCGGCTCGGCCCGGACGGCGGCGCTGTGAATCGGGGGCAGCTGGGCGACGAGCACCGCGAGCCCGCCCGCGATGAGGAAGCTCGGGATCGAGGCGCCGAACTGGGCGAGGGCAGTCGGGGGAGCCGCGACGTGGAGGCCGGTCTCGACCCAGTCGACGAAGCGCAGCCAGGCGTGCAGCGGGGTCGGAGCGATCCACTGGTAGACGGCAAAACCCACGAGCCACGCCCCGAGCGTCCAGGGATTGACAGCGCCGTAGCGACCGTTCAGCGCGTAGAGCTCCTCGACCTCGTAGCCACCCGAGCGCAGCGCGTGCCCGAGCAGCACGCCCGCCAAGGGCACGAAGCACGACCCCAGCAGGAAGAGGAACGTCTCGTAATCGGTCAGGCTCACCGCGAGCGCGACCGCCCCGACCGCGAGGCCCACGACCGCCGCGAGCAACGGCGCCGGCCAACGAGGCCGCAGGTTCTGGATCGAGACGACGGTGCTGTAGAGGTCCGCGAAGGGCTTGTCGCTCTCGGCCAGCGCGAGCAGGCCGAGCACGAGCACACCGACCGTCGGTTTCAGGCCGAAGGCCGGATCCGCTGCACCGATCAGCACGGCCGCCGCCCCCAGGATGTAGAACCACGCATTCGCGAATGTCGTCCCCAGGGCTGTTCCGAGCAGGGCGCCGCGCGCGGTGCGCGCGAAGCGCGCGTAGTCGGCGACAAGAGGTGCCCAGCTGATCGGGACCGCGACCGCGAGGTCGACCCCGAGCCAGAACGTCAGTCCCCCCCTGCCGTGATTGGCGACGTGCCAGTGCAGGCGCGTGGCCGACCAGATCGTCAGGTAGACACCCGCGAGAATGACGACGGGAACACCCACGGCGCGCAGCACGCGTCGCACGACAACGAGCGGGCCGCCGACGGCGAGCGCGATCACGACGCCGGTCGCGACGACCGTCCAGATCGCGGTCGATCCTCCGACCGCGGCGTGCGCCGCCTGGGAGATGATGATCACCTCGAACACGGTCCAGCCGAAGTTCTGGGCGACGTTGACGAGCGTCGGCGCGAAGGATCCGTGGAATCCCAGCGGCGCCCGCAAGAGCACCATCCCCGGCACACGCGTTCTCGCTCCGAGCCAGGCCGTCAACCCCAGGATCAGACCGCCGAGCGACGAGCCGACCGCGATCGCCCCGAAGGCGTCGCCCACTCCGAGCGCCGGCACGAGGAAGCTTCCCGTCACGAGCACGAGCAGGCCCACGCTGAGCGAGGCCCAGAGAACGAAGTTGTCGAGCGGGCCCAGTTGACGCAACCCGGGCGGCACGGGTGCGATGCCCTGGTCGAGCAGCTTCGGCCTCATCATCGTGCTGCCCATCCAGCCACGGCGCCGACGAGGTTCACCGGGCCGATTCCCCCGCCCAGCTCCCCGAGCCCGAACTCGACCGCCCGTCCGGCGAAGGCACGAGCGGCGACCGCGGCATCGAACGGCGGATACCCCTGCGCCAGGTACACCGCCAGGGCCGCAGAATGCGCGCAGCCCGAACCGTGAGTCGCCCCGCTCGCGTGCAGCGGCCCCGCGATCGGCCGCAGTCCGCCGGCATCCCAGAACGCGTCGACCCCCTCCTCGTCGCCGCCGGTCACGACGACCGCAGCCGGGCCGAGGGCGTACACCGCGCGCGCAGCGGCGCCGGCGCTGAGCGACGGCTCTCCGGCGAGCACCGACGCCTCGGCGAGGTTCGGCGTCACCACCGTCGCGAGCGGGAGCAGTCGCTCCGTCAGGACAGCCACGGCGTCCTCGGCCAACAGCCGCGCGCCGCTCGTCGCCACCATCACGGGATCGACAACCAGCGGACAACCGAGCCGTGACAGCTCGTCTGCCACGACCTCGACGATGCCGGCGGACGCGAGCATCCCCACCTTCACCGCGTCCACGCCGATATCGGACACGACGGCGCGGATCTGCGCCCGCACGAACGCCTGGGGCACCTCGTGCACCGCCTCCACACCGAGGGTGTTCTGCGCCGTCAATGCGGTCAATGCCGTCATCCCGTGCGCACCCAGAGCCGCAAAGACCTTGACGTCAGCCTGGATCCCCGCCCCGCCACCGGAGTCGGAACCAGCAACAGTCAACAAACGCAACACGAGCCACTCCCTCCGCTGGCATTACCCAGATCAGGTCCACGGGTTACGAGCGACGCTCGTTCTCAGCCCTTTACGGCACCCCGGCAGTACGAAGGCTAGGCCCTGGAGCTGCCGCTCGCAAGCACATCGATCGACGCGCCGTTGAACTCGGGGCGTGCGCGGCGGCGGCCGGCGAGATACGGACGATCAGCTGCACCGGCAGCTGCCCGCCCCGTGAGCGGGCTCAGCGACGCCCGCGGCGCCCGACGCTCCTCGTCCCGGCTGGCGGGTCAGGCCTCGACGCCCGCCCGGCTCCACCCGCGCCCGCCTCATCCTGGAGCCGGGAGCCACACCCGCCCCTGCGCGGGTAGCGGCGGTTTCGACCGACGCGACCGGTCTCGCCGTGCATCCCGAGAATGAACGCTCGTCGAGTGGCCCGACGAAGATCGGCGAGCGCGTTCGTAATCCGCGACCACGGACGGTCGAGGCATCCCGGCACGGTGTCTGCGGTTCGGGGCTCGCGGTTCGGGGGCTCGGGGCTCGAGGTTCGCGGCTCGAGGTTCGGGCGCTCGAGGTTCGGGGACAGGCTCGGGGGACGCGCAAACCCGGCGCCGACGGGCGCTACCGCGCGCGGATCGTTCGCGCGGGCGCGATGCCTAACCGATCGGGCGCGAGGCGTTCAGGCGGGGGCCGTGGAGGCCCTGCCGGCTTCGGTCGCGTCGGGCACCTCGACCAGCCTGCCCGTCCGGACGTCGTAGATGTAGCCGTAGATCGGGATCCGGGCCGGGACGAGTGGATGGCTCCGAATGGCCCGCACGTCGGAGACGACGCTCTGCTCGCGGTCGTCGATCGTCAGCCAGTCGATCTCCTTCCCCGCCGGCGACCCCGGCCCGGCTCCGACGTCGCGAAAGCCGTCGGGACCGAGCTCGGCGGTCTCGAGGCTGCGGGAGAGGAGGTCGGCCATGATCTCGTTCGTGAAGAACTCCATGCCGCAGTCGGAGTGGTGGATGACGAACCACTCGCGCGTCCCGAGCAGCTTGTAGGAGATCACGAGCGAGCGGATCGCGTCCTGGCTCGCCCTCCCACCCGCGTTCCGGATCACGTGCGCGTCGCCCTCGCCGAGCCCGGCGAACTTCGCCGGATCGAGCCGGGCGTCCATGCAGGTCAGGATCGCGAGACCGCGCGCGGGCGGGATCGAGAGCTCCCCACGCGAACCGAACCCGGCCGCCCATTCCTCGTTGGCCTTGAGGACATCCTCGAGTGCGGACACCTGAACCTCCTGGTCGGACATGGCTGCTCGGACATGCGCCTGGTCGCCCGCGCGGTGGTCGAAACTGCGACCGCTCCACGGGGGTTTAACTCAATCTGGAATATGCGCTTCTACCGTTCTTTCTACCACGAGTTTCTACCGACCGCCGGAGGAACCGCGACGCCGGTCAGCCACGCTCCGCCGGCGTGCCGCGCCACCGGCTGATCGACGAGGAGGGCGAAGACCTCGGGGCCATTCCCGGCAGCGACGCCGACCTGGGCGCCCGGTGACCGGATCCCGCGCGGGCGCTCGACGGTGACGACGTCGACGGGCGCCTCGTCGTCAAGCCGGCGCCTGCGAGTTCTTGAGGTAGGCGATGGGGATCGAGGGCCTAGGCCGTGGAGGCCCTGGATCCCCATCTGCCGCGTGAGGAAGCGCACTATGCGCCGATCGGTATGGCGCTGATCGCCTCCCGCGCACCATCAGCGAGCCGCGGCCGCCTGCCGCTGGACGTTCTGCTCAGTGAGCCTGGCCCTCCAGCTAGACCTGATCGAACACTGCAGAGTGCGCCACTCGTGCCGGTCACGCGGCATGACCTGCGCAGCCGGACGAGTAACCAGGAGCACGAGATGTATGGGCGCAACGGCGGAGGCCGACTGGCGCTCTCCCCCGTCGCCCTGTTCTCAGACTGCGGCCGGTTCGGGATCGGGCCGGACGATCACCGTGTCGGCCACTTCGATGATCTCGCTGACCGGTAGGTCCGCGCGAGACGCATGCTCCCGGATCTTCTCTGGGCTTGATGCCTGATAGACGCACACGGTTCCAAGGCCGCCATCAGTCTCCGTCAATACATACGAGCGGATCCAGCGAATATCGTCGGACATCTCGTTATCGCCCACATCGGTAGACCGCGCCGCGGCCTGCTGCAGCTCTTCGGCAGAGCGCCATCCGCCCCGCCGCAGAATCACATAGGTATTCACACGACCTCCCACGGGTTTGAGCCAGCCTGTGTCGGCCGATCCTAAGCACCGCGCGTGCTGCGCGCAACCAGCGCCACTTGGCGGCGCTCAGGCTGCTTGGTCAACACCTCGGACTGTTCACCGACAAGATGAGGTCGAGCACAAGGGCCTCGGTGATGGTTCGAGGAGATCAACCGGCGCGCCCGCGAACGCAGAGCGTACGAGACGTAGCTACCGGACTCCGGGGCCGCCGGTTCCCGAATCCGCGTAGCGCTACGAACGCTACGTACGAGTGGGAGGGCGGCTGGTCCGGGCCAGGAGTTGCCGCCCTCCCACCTCGACGGACGAAGGCGGGCCGCCCGGCTGTGCAAGAGCAACCCGCCCGGGGTCGTCGTCCGTGCCTGCGGGGAAGAGATCCGCGGACACAGATGATCATCCACGATCCCATGATCTCGCGTTGTGGCGCTCGACGCGCTCATGTTGGTCGGATAGTCCGGGTCGATCATGAAAGCGGTGATCGGCATCCAGCTCCTTCGTTGTGGTCTCGGTGTCAGCCCCTCAGTGGCCCCTAGCAGTCGGGGCGAGGTGGCGTTGGGCCGCGCGTCACGCGAGCCCGCGCCCGCAGGCCGAGGCCGAGCTCGTCGGCCACGCGCTTCTCGGCCGCTTCGGCTTGGTGTCCTAGCGATGTGCGGAGTCCGCGCTCCTGCTCATCGAGCTCCGCGCGGATCTCGGCGGCGCGGGCACGTAGCCCTGCCGCGTCTACATTGGTGGTGTCAGCCCTTCGGCGACGAGCTATATAGCTCCTTGTCGATGATCACGCTCTACGAATGGGAACCGATCTCATCTCGGACGGTCATGGTCGTCAGATCGCGACCTCGCGTCAGCCGGTGAACGTCTCGCAGGCAACGGTTCGCGCACAGGCAACCGCTGTCATCGCCGAGAGGACGAGTTGGGAGGCCTACCCCGAGATCTGGCCTCGCCTGCTCGACGAGGTGTGGTCTGCTGTCGGGCCGAGAAGAGCGGAGATGGCGCCAGGGCGCAACGTCATGCTCTACAAGGACGACGTGCCCAATGTGGAAGTCGGCGTCGAGGTCGCCGGTTCGTTCGCGCCGCTTGGTCGGGTGATCGCCTCGGCTTTGCCCGCAGGCCGCGTCGTCGTGGCGACGCATCGCGGAAGCTGGGATGTCGGGTCGACACATCGCGCGGTGATCCGCGAGTGCGACCGCCTCGGTCTCGAGCGAATCGGCACACGCTGGGAGATCTACGGCCACTTCAACGCACCCGGGGACGAAGAGGTCGAGATCTACTACCTCCTACGGTGACCCGACCCGCCCGTTGGGGCGCCGATGAGTTTCGCTGGCGCAGCGCAACGCTCGTGGCGGATTCGACGCGGCCCTTGGCCGGCGCTCGTTTCGCTCAGCATGGTTGCGATTGTGCTGACGATGGCCTAGTGGGCCCTCGTGGTCGCCTGGTACGTGGTCACGTTGGTGTTCCCCTGGTTCCTCACGGTGCCGTACCGTTTGCCGAGGCGTGGTGCCCGGAAGCGGAAAGCCGAGGCGCTCCGCCGCCGTGAGGCCCTCAGCGCCCTTGACAAGAGACGGGACTGACGCCCGA
>Ga0302325_10013278_pt1 | contig 17576 bp, 17 predicted proteins | sample Palsa_T0_2_FD_201948 | JGI IMG/M metagenome (GOLD analysis project Ga0302325, IMG submission 201948) | Peat permafrost microbial communities from Stordalen Mire near Abisko, Sweden - Palsa_T0_2 | ecosystem: Environmental > Terrestrial > Soil > Palsa > Peat permafrost | place: Sweden: Abisko... | reverse complement strand
CTCCAGGCCCAGGCTTCCGTCGCTGAACAGGTCACCGAGCCGCGTGATGGCCGCCCGCCGGGAGTCGTCGTGAACTCCCTCCACCGGTGCGGGAACCGGACGGTTCGCGTTCACGGACGCCGGGTGGCCGAGGGAAGAGCCGTCCACAGCTGGCAGTATGGCGTCACCGGCCATGCCGAGTACTAGATGAGTGATTCGACGGTGGGGCCGGGGTTATCGAGGCTCTGCGTATCCGGTTGGCTTGGTCGAGCGGTAGCCGGCGGGTCGCTGGCAGGTTGCCGGCCGAGGGATGCCACGGGATTTGAAGGTCAGGGTCGGTCCCAATCGGACTGCTGGTCAAGCGGCCGTGCCCCCCGTGTGGCGAGAAATCCTCGGTGGCGATCAGTTTCTCGCCACACGGGCCGGGTCGGCTCGCGCCCCGGCGGGGGTGTGGCGAGAACCTGTTCGTATTGACCAGTTCCTCGCCACACCCCCCTCCCGCCCGAAGGCGAGTGTCGCCGCAGTGTGCCGATATGCGCCAGCGCCAAACGACGCCGTCACGCGACCGTCACAAAACGGGCCTCACGCACGCACCCCCGCCGAACTCAAAGAACGCGTCCCGGCCCGCTGCTGCTGCGTCGCCGCCGCCAACTCGCCCGCCCCAAACGCGCACTCGTCAACCACTGCGCCCAACCCCGCGGAATCAATCATCTCAGCCCTGGGGATCGCTGGCTGACGCCCGGCGCGCCGCGCCGTGGACCAGCACGACCGTCTCGGCCGGCGGCAACCAGACATCGTCGGAGACGCGCTGGTCGTGATAGTCGGCCAGCGTCGGCGGACGGTCTCCGCAGTAGACCTCCCGGGGCAGCATCCCGGTGCGGAACGGCGACTCGTCCTCGTCGACGAACCGTCGCACGAACGCCGGCACGGCGAGCACGCCGGCGCCGAGCAGTCGGTACGCGCGGTGGTAACCGTCGCGGAGGATGTAACGACCCTGAACCTCGGCCACCGACATGAACGAGGGCCGCACCCGTACGAGGAAGCCGAAGCCGAGCACGTTGGGTTGCACCTCACCACCGAACGTCCCGCTGATCCGCAGATTGGGATTGCGCGAACTGATCACCCAGGTCTCCGTCGCCTCGTCAAATCGCGCCGTGACCTGGGCCGACGGCTCAGACAACGGCAGCGCCAGACGCGCGACCGCCTCCGGGTCGTTGGCATCGAGAGCCACGACCTCCGCCTCGCCGGAGTCCACGAACACGGTCGGCTGCGCGGCGACGACCCGTCGCAGATCCGTGACCACCCCCAGCTCCCACCCCTCGGCCACCATCGCCCGGCCCGCCTCGCTGGCCAGCAGCAGCTCCGCGTAGGCGCCGAGCGACGCCGGCCAGGGCGCAATCAGTCCTGACTGATCGGGTTCGCCCGCGCGGCGGCGAAGGCCGTTGCGGGCGCGCTGCACGGCCAGCGCGTCGGCGCCGTGTCCGCTCAGCCGTTGGACCTCCTCGGCCGACAGCCAGGCGACCAGCCCCCGTGCGCGTCGGGGCCCACCCACGTCGGGCTCGCGCGGCCTGTCCGCGGGAGGAGCATCGGTGAGCTGTCGTGACTCGCGCATGCCGTGCCTGGGGCGTCGATCAGCCCCGGGTGACATATGAATAAGCCCACAGATGAAGAGTTGTCTAAGCCCAGGCAGCGGCCTGGGTGTGGGCCTGCGCCTAGGGCCCGGCGTTCCCCCGCACCACCCGGCTGCCGTGACCGTCCTCGTAGTAGACGTCCACCGCGTCGCCCAGCTGCACCCAGGCGAACACCGAGGCCGCATCCGGGATCGGGATGCGCAAGCACCCGTGGCTGGCCGCGTACGTCGGCACCGACGCGTATCCGTGGATCGCGTAGCCGCGGATGAAGTAGTTGGAGTCGACCATGCCCTCGCTGTTGACGCCCGGCGTCTTGGAGTACACGTTGAAGTGGCCGATGACCGTCGGCGTCGACGGCTTGCCCGAGCTGACCGTGTAGATGAGGTGCACGCGCCCGTCAGCGTCGATCTCGGCCAGCACCTGTCGGGTCAAGTCCGCCTCGACGTGCTTGCCATCCCGCGGAAAGCGCACGTGGAACGCCCCGTCGCCGTTCTCGAGCTGCTCGAACAGGCGCGCGTCGGTGCCGCTGACCAGCGCGTCGCCGGTCATCTTGCGAAACGCGATCACCGCGTCGTCGGTGAGCTCGTCATAGACCCCGGTCTGGGGCACGGCGTAGTGCAGGGCCGCGAGGCCGCGCTGCAGCGTGCGGACCGACTCACCCGACGCCCCGAAGTTGAGGTCGGGATCGATGACGCGGATCTGCGCCGGGGCCACCTGGCTGAACGCGCCCGTCTTCGACGTGGTCACGTGGGTGACCGTCGCCACCAGCACGCCCGAGCGCGAGGGCGAATAGCCGAACTCGGCCCGTCCGGTGCCGTCGCCGAGGTTCTGGATCGGCACCGTGCGACTGGCCAGACGATGACCGTTGACGGTGAAGTGGACGGTGGCGTGCAGGCCGGGCACGAACGGACGAACCCGGACCAGGACCCCGAGACGGTGACCGGTCAGGGCGATCGCCGGATGACCGATGCCGTGCAGCAGGTCGACCCGCAGGCGACCGTTCACCGGGACGACCGCGACCGCGGTGGTCGAGCTCATGGTCGTCGTGGTCGAGCTCGTGGTGGTCGTGGAGCTGGCGGGGGCGGGGCTGGCGGGCGCGGTGGCGAGCGCGGTGGCGGGCAGGCCGAGCAGGGCGACGAACGTGCCGATGGGGAGCAGCTGACGGAGGCGCATAGCCGCGATCCTAGGCGATGGCTGCGGACATCAGGGCGGCTGGGCGTTTCATATCACCCGGCGGCCAGGCCGCTGCGCGGCCTGCCGACAATGAGATTGCGCGACCGCAGACCCGCTCCGATGAGGCCGAGCACCCCAAGGGCGGCCGCGGCCAGCAGCAGGTAGTCGCGACTCGGCCAGCTCTCGAGCGCGGCGAAGGCGAAGGAGTTGTTGATGCTGTGCGTGGCGATGCCCGGCAGCAGCGATCCGGTGCGCCAGTACAGCAGGCACAGCCCGAAGCCGAGGAAGGCCAGCGGCAGGAGGTCGATGATCGGCGCCGACAGCACGTGCACGCCGCCGAACATCAGCCCGGTGATCAGCGCCGCCGGCCATGGGCCGCGCCAGTTGCGCAGCGCGGTGAAGATGTAGCCGCGAAACAGGAACTCCTCGCAGAACGGGGCGATGACGCAGGTGAGCACCGCGCTGGCCACCAGCAGCGACGCGTTCTCGTTGGCTCCGAGCTGGTCGAGCAGCTTCTCCGGCGTGTGGTCGTTGAACACCCCCTGCCAGGCCACGGTCACCACGAGGAAGCTGATGTAGAGAATGAAGATCAGCCCTAGCGCGTGCCAGAAGCCGGTGGTGCGCAGTCCGAACTGCTCGGGGCGCAGACGGCGCCCGCCGCGACGGGCCACCTCCAGCGCCGTGCCGACGAAGGCGGCGTCCTGGACCGCGGTGGCCGTGATGACCAGGCCGGGCGCCAGGGTGGCGCCGGTGGCGTTGACCCCGAGCAGCGCGCCGAGGATCACCGCGACCAGCGTGCCGCCGATGATGCCGGTGGCGAGCGCCGCGATGAGGGCCACGAGCGCGCTGGTGGGCGGCCAGTCGGGGGCGGACGACGCGTGGATGTCGCCAGCGGTGGCGCCGTCCCGCTCGAGCTCGAGGATCGGCCAGGCGGCGAGCTGTGGCGCGGTCGGCGCCGGTTCGCGCTCCTCGCCGGGCGCCGGTGGCACGTCGCGCCCGAGGGATGGGTCGCGGTCAGTCATCGAGCGTTATCAGCTTAGGGCCTGGACGCCGCGGCTCCGCCCGGGCCGAGCGAATCGCCGAGCCACTCGGGCAGCTCCAGCAGCGACGCGATGACCGGCACGCCCGGCGGGCCGGGGGCCGGACCGTCGCGCCGCAACAGGATCGCCCGCAGCCCGCTCGCCTGGGCGCCGGCCACGTCGTGATCGAGGCTGTCGCCGACGTGCACCGCCTCGGCGGCACCGACGCCGACCGCGGCGAGCGCCGCCGCGAAGATCGCCGGGGCGGGCTTCGCCGCGCCGACCTGCGCCGACGTGAGCACCGCGTCGAGCGCCTCACCGAGGCCGGCGGCGTCCAAGACCCCGGGCAGCGACACATCCCAGTTGCTCACGACGGCCAGCCGGACTCCGCGCCGGCGCAACGCGGCGAGGGCCGGCGCGGCGTCGGCGAAGGCTCGGAAACGCAGCGCGGCCAGCAGGGCGTCGAGCAGCGCCTGCGAGGACAGGCGCCTCGCCGCCGGCGGTAGCGCCGCTCCCAGGACGCGGGCGCAACGCAAGCGCAGCTCGCGCAGCGAGGCGGGGTCGCGCCCTTCGTCGTGGTGGGCCAGGTAGTAGGCGATCTCGGCCGACAGCGCCGCCTCGGCCTGCGCCACCGACACGTCGACGCGGTGGCGCGCGCGCAACTCTCGCGCCAGCGCCGGGGCCGGGGCGTCCAACTGCAGCAGCGTGCCCATCGCGTCGAGCAGCACCGCCCTCACCGGCAGCCCGTCGCGCCCCGCGGCGGTCAGGCCACCCAGTGCCACGTCGCGAACTGCGCGACGAACAGCAGCAGGCAGGCCGCCGAGCCCACCAGCGCCGGCGCTCTCAGGCGCGGACGCGCGGCCAGCCGCGCGCCGCCCCACATGAAGAGCGGAAACAGCACCAGCACGAAGCGCGGCGTTGACATGAGCGGCTCGTAGCGGACGGGATAGGAGAGCGGCATGCAGAGCGTCGCCAGCACGTAGGCGCCGTAGGCGATCGGCAACGTCCGCAGCACGCCGACCAGCGCGATCACGGCGGCGACCAGGAACAGCCAGTCCACGATGTTGTGCTGGGCGGTGATGAACGGGTTGCCGTGACCGGCGGCGAAGTAGCGATGCGCGGTCTGGCCCGACAGCAGCTGACGCACGCCATCGAAGGCGGCGACGGTTCCGGTCCACACGGTGTGCACCGGGAAGCTGAAGTGCCGGCCCCACACGGCCTCGGCGTGGAAGGGCAGCAGCGGGCTGGCGCCGACGGCCACCAGGTAGCCCATGTAGACGAGCAGTCCGACCGGCGCCAGCGCCAGGGCCCAGGCGTCCCGGCGCAGGCGGTAGCGCGGCCACAGCCAACGCGCCGTGGGGCGATCGGGCGGGCGGCCCGTCCGCGGGCCGTAGAGGTAGAGCAACCCGATCGGCACGAGCAGGACGACCCCGGCGTTGCGAGTGGCCGCGGCGAAGCCGGCCAGCGCGCAGGCGATCACGAAACGCCCGCGGCGAGCCGACCAGAACACCCCGATCGACAGGGCCAGGAACAGCGACTCGCTGTAGACCGCCGAGAGAAAGAAGGCCGTCGGGAAGAAGGCCATGAGCAGGACCGTGAGGCGACCGGCGTCGGGGGCCAGCCGCGCCGACTCGCCGCCGGCCCGCGCGCGCTCCAGGTATTCGAGCGTGGCCAGCCGGTGCAGTAAGTACAGCGCGACGGCGAGGGCGCCGAGCGAGATGAGGATCCCGCCGAGCACGAGCGGCACGCCGAGCCACCCGATCGCGCCGATGAGCGTCGGATACAGCGGGAAGAACGCGGCTCGGCTCGAGGCCACCAATCCGCGGGTCGCCTCATAGCCCTGATGGGCGATGGCGAGGTACCAGGCGCTGTCCCAGCGCGCGGCCGGTGCGACCAGCCGGTCGCCCAGCCAGCCGAAGCCGCTGGTCAGCCCGGGCGGATCGAAGGCCGAGGTCCTGACCTTCAGACCGAGTGCGAGCACGGCAACGAAGCCGGTCACCCAGATGAGCGCGCGTGACGCCAGCAACGCTCGCCAGCTGTCGCGCAGCGCGGCCATCCGGGCCGGGTCGGCCCGCAGCGCGGCGAGCTCGGCAGCGATACGCCCGCGCAGCGATGGGCGGGCCCGGGGCGCGCGTCCCGACCGCTCGCGAAACGGCGGCAGCTCGAGCTCGTCGCCCGGGCGCACCACGCCGTCGGCGGGTCGCAGGGCCGTGTCCGGACCGTATGTCGAAGGTGGGGAGCTCACGGGTGGATCGTGCGGGGCGCGGGGCCAGTTGGGCGTCCGCGATGTTGCCAGGTCTGAATCCCGGTCGCGCGGGTCGCCGCCCGGCCGCCGGCACCGAGTCGGCGGGCCGCGGGCCCTCCGATCGAGGTACTCCATCCGGCGTGAAAGGCAACACGGGGCCACACGAGGCCACGCCTCGGTTGGTACGGTGGATGCGTACTGAACGAGATTTGACAGGGTGTCGCGCGCCGGCGTGCGCGCCCGGAACGGGTGTTCTCAGGTGGCTAAGGAAGACAAGGTCGAATTCGAGGGAGAGGTGATCGAGGCCCTCCCCAACGCGATGTTTCGCGTGAAGCTCGACAACGACCACGTGGTGCTCGGCCACGTGGCCGGAAAGATGCGGCGCTTTCGCATTCGCATCCTGCCGGGCGATCGCGTCCGTTGCGAGCTGTCGCCTTACGACCTCGACCGCGCGCGCATCGTCTACCGGCATCGCTGAGCAGAAGCTGATCGCCGCCATCGCGGACGCGCTGAGCACGCGCGGCGGGCGCGTGGTGGTCGGGGTGGGGGACGATGCGGCGGTGGTGCGGGCCCGCCCGATCGCCGTGACGTCGGTTGACGCGATGATCGACGGGGTGCACTTCGGTTATGCCGCCGGCTGGATCAGCGCCGCGGAGGTGGGCGGCCGGGCGCTGGCCGGCGCGCTGTCGGACCTGGCCGCGATGGGCGCCGAGTCCGGTGAGGCGTATCTGACCCTCGGGCTGCCCGACGGGCTCTCGCTCGCCGACGGCCTGGCGCTCGTGCAGGGCGCCGAGGCACTGGCCGCCCGCACCGGCACGACGATCGCCGGCGGCGACGTGACCGCCGCGCCGGCGCTGATGGTGGCGGTCACCGTGGTCGGCTGGGCCGACCAAGAGGAGGATCTGGTCAGGCGCGGTGGGGCGCGCCCCGGTGATCTGGTGGGCGTCACCGGAACGCTCGGCGGCGCAGCGGCCGGGCTGGCCATCGCGCAAGGCCGGGCGACCGCGCCGCCCGAAGAACACGGAGAGCGGCTACGGGATCGCCTCGTCCGCCCCCGGCCGCGACTGTCCGAGGGACGCGCGCTCGCCGCGGCCGGCGCGCACGCGATGATCGACGTCTCCGACGGGCTGGCCACCGACGCGGCTCACCTCGCCCACGCGAGCGGTGTGGACATCGAGATCGATCTCGACTCGCTTCCGCTCGCCCCGGGCCTCGCCGAGGTCGCGGCGCAGCTCGGGGTCCCGGCGAGCGATCTGGCGGCGGCCGGCGGCGAGGACTACGAGCTGTGCGTCTGCGTAGCGCCCGAGCACCGCGCGGCGGCCGAGGCAGCCGCCGCCACGGTCGGCCTGTCCTGGGTGGGCGTCGTGCGGGCCGGCAGCGGCGAGCTGGCGCTGCGAGCCAGCGGCGCACCGCGCGCGTTGCGCGGCTTCGAGCACCGCTGGTAGCCGGTCAGATCGTGCGGGCGGGACCGAGCGGATCGATGCGCACCAGCCGGGCGAACACGATCAGCCGATCGGCGGCGCTGTAGAGCGGCGTGCACGCCGACAGCACGAGCCGGCTGTAGCCGATCGGACGGATCACGGCGATGTCGGTCGGCTTGACCACCTCCTGTCCGATGACCGAGTAGACGAAGCGACCGTAGGGCATGTCGACCGTCACCGTGTCCCCACGCCTGAGCTGATCGATGTGCCGGAACGGGGCGAGATAGGTCGTGCGATGCCCGGCGATCGCCGTCGTGCCGGCGGCCCCGGGGAAGCTCGTCTGGGGATAGATGCCGGGCCCCTCGCGCAGATCGCCGACACTCGTGCCCTTGATCAGCACGAAGTCCGCGCCGATGCGTGGGATGTGGATGCGGCCGATCGCCGCACCATCGGGCGCCGTGTGCTCGAGCTCGCGCGCCAGGAAGGCGATCCGGGAACCGGTGGTGTGCAGATGCCCGAGCGCGGTGACCTCCAGCTGCGACGGCGCCTCGCGCTCGAGGGCGTCGAGCTGGCTGGTCAGCTGCGACTGGCGGATCGTCGTGTACAGGGCGGAGACCGGCTCCTGCCAGACGAGCGTCAGGCCGGCGTCGACGAGGAGCAGCAGGCCGGTGAGGATGAGCACGGTGACAAGGTCACGGCCCACTCCTCGCCCGGTCACTCCGCCGCGCCACCCGGACGGGCGCGCGAGCGCCGGCGCCGGGGCGGACCGACGCGTGCGGGGGCGGCTGGGTGCGGAGACCTCGGACATGTCAGTCAGCGCCGCAGGGCGGACTCGGTGCCGCCCAGCGAGCCCGGCCCAGCGTAGCTGAGCGGTCCGCGCATGGTCACGCTCGGCTCACCGCCCGGGCGGGCGTTGCGCAGCCCGAGCAGGCCGCCCGCCACCAGGCAGCCCAGGCACACGCTCCACAGCGCCGCCGAGACGAGCCCGACGTGGCCGCCGGCCAGCAGGAGCAGCGCCGTCCACGCGGTCTCGGGCAGCGACAGGCCGAGCTGATGGGCGTAGAGGGCGATGATCCCGAGCACCGGCAGCGCCCCGACCACCAGCAGCACGAGGCTCAGCCAGCGCCGCAGTGGCACCTCCGGGGCGGCGATCAGCAGCCACAGGTGCGCCGCCAGCACGAGCAGCAACGCCGTGTACGGGTCAAGCACCCATACGATCACCGCGGCCACGTCGAACACCAGCATCAGCGCGACCCCGGCCGCGCCGGAGCCGATCAGGTCCGGGCCGGCCGGGACCTCCTGGCCCGATCCGGGCATCGCCCCGACCGTGCGCAGCAGCGCCGCGCGGGCGAACCAGGCGAGCACAAAGGCCAGCGTGAGCACCCCGATCGCCGCGGCGCCCGAGCCGCCGAGCGCGACGTCTGGCCCGAACACCGGCGCCGCCGGCGACGCGTGCAAGAGCGCGGCCTGCGCCAGCGCCACCACCAGCAGGGCACAGAAGAAGAAGGGCAGCGCGCACGACAGCACCCAGGCGAGCGCGTGAGCCACCCGAGCCCGCCGTCGGCGGGCCCGGGCGAGCGCATCGACGGTGACGAGCAACGAGGGCAACAGCAGCGCGATTACCAGCACGCGCACCGCCCACGCCGGCAACGTCTTGGACTGCAACTGGATCGCCGCCACGGGCGCGCCCGCGCCGCTGGGGTCGGCATCGAGCGCGTTGACCGCCTGCAGCACCGCACGACCGAAGTTCCCCAGACGCTCCGGGCTGACCGACTCGCCGCTGGCCGGACCCCGCTCCCCGCTGGCCTGCACGAGCACCGCCGGCAGGCCGGCGGCGTTCAGCGGACCCTGTTCGCCGATCGCGAACGGCAGCGCCAGGTGCGCGTACTGGCTGACCACGCTGGCCTCGCCGGGGGAGATCGCGAGCTGGCCGGCCAGCGCGCCCTCCACCGTGCGGACGAGCAGGTCGGGTGCGCTGCCGACGCCGTCGGACCACGGAATGACCATCGGGGTGCGCGCCGTGCGCCCGGCCAGGTCCCCGAGCACGATCACCGCCTCCACGGGTCCGCCGGCGTGGGCGGCGAAGTCGACCGCTCCGCCATCCCCGCCACTGCCACCGCTGGTCGAGACGAGCGTGATCGTCCGGTTGGTCAGCCGCCCGGCCAGCACTCGAGCGAGTTCGACCAAGGCCGCCGTACCCGACAGCTCCGCCTTCGAGCCGGGCGCGGCGGCATCTCGGTGGGCGAGCAGCACGATCTGGCCGTTGAGGTTCTCCGGCCGCGTGGCGATGACCGTCCGCACCGTCCGCGGCCCGTCGATCGTCTGCGTGCGCACGCTGCGCATCTGCACGCTGAACGGCGCCGCGCTCGCCGTCGCCGATCCGCTGGAGGCGGACGCCGCCGCGAACTGGTTCGCCACGTAGGTCGCCAGCGCGTCGTCGCCCACCGAGCCCGGTCGTCGATCGGGGAACCGGCGGGCCATGTCGTCGAGGGTCGCCGCCGCCTGCTGGGCGTTGAACGCGTTCGGCGACAGGTTCGAGGACAGCCCGGCCGGTCGGTTGGTAAGCGAGAACGCGGCGACGATGATCGCCGGCAGCAAGGGCAGGAAGGCGGCGCGATAGAGACGGCGTTCAAACATCGCTGAATTGATGAGCCTAGGGGGTGCGCTGACGCGTTACCTTCGCATGAGGGCCTGATCGCCGCGGTCGGGCTGTAATCGATCTGGCAAGCTTTTCCCATGCCCGTGCTCGGCGAACATCCCTCCCGCATTCTGCTCGTCGATGACGAGCAGGCGATCCTCACGCTGCTGTCGTTTCCCCTGCGCAAGGACGGCTACGACGTGGTCGAGGCGGCCGACGGCCCGGAGGCGCTCCTGCGCTTCGATGAGAGCGACTTCGACCTGGTCGTGCTCGACGTGATGATGCCCAAGCTGGATGGCCTGGAGGTGTGCCGGCGGCTACGGGCCAAGAGCTCGGTGCCGATCATCATGCTGACCGCCAAGTCGGAGGAGATCGACAAGGTGCTCGGGCTCGAGCTCGGCGCCGACGACTACATCACCAAGCCGTTCTCGATGCGGGAGTTCCGCAGCCGGGTGAAGGCCTCCCTGCGCCGGGCCGGGATGAATCGCAGCGAGGAGCCGGCGGCCGAGAACGAACTGCTCGAGGTGGGCGAGCTGCGCATCGACTTCGCCAAGCGCTCGGTGCGCGTGCGCGGCGAGCACGTCCAGACGACGTTCGTGGAGTTCGAGATCCTCAGCGTGCTCGCGCTCAGCCCCGGGCGCGTGTTCACCCGCGACATGCTGCTGTCGCGCATCTGGGGGGACTCGGCCTACCGCGACCCGCGCACCATCGACGTCCACATCCGCCATCTGCGGGAGAAGCTCGAGATCGACGCCAAGGAGCCCGAGTACCTGTTCACCGTGCGCGGCGTCGGATATCGCTTCCGCGACAGCGATTCCTAGCTCCGCAGCCCGGCACGCGGCCCGGCCATGTCTCGCTCGATTCGCAACCGGCTCACGCTGCTGTTCTTCGCGATCACCCTGGCCGCGGTCGCCGTCGTCTACGCCTACGTCATCCCGTCGCTGTCCTCGAGCCTGCGGGCCGAGAAGCTCAACGCGCTCCAGAGCGCCGCGACGGCTGATTCCGGACCGATCGCCGCGACGATCGGATCGAGCGTCGCCCGCACGGGCGAGGCGGCCGCGGTCAGTCACGCGGCGGCGGTCAGCGGAGCCCGCGTGACCCTGCTCGGCGTGACCCATGCGGCCAGTAACGGGCAGTCATCGGTCCAGACCTTCCCGATCAGCGACTCCAGCTCCCAGTCTGCGTCCAGCAGCGACCTGAACCTGGCGGTGGCGGCCGCCGCGGCTCGCGAGGGTCGCACGCTCAGCGTGACTGAGTCCGCCAGTGGCGGCCGCGTCGGCGTGGTCGCGCACCCGCTGTTCTTCCAGGGTCGCGTCGCGCGCGTGGTCGTGTACTCCGAGCCGCTCAACGACGTGGCGCGCAGCGTCGCGCTCATCCGCCGCAAGATCCTCCTGTCCGGCGGGATCGCCATCGTGCTCGCGCTACTCGCCGGGACCCTGGTCGCCCGGGCGCTCAGCCAGCGGGTCAAGCGCCTGGAACGGGCCGCCTGGCAGGTGGCCGGCGGGGACTTCTCGGCCCGCTTCGAGGTCGACTCGCAGGACGAGCTGGGCCAGCTCGCGCGGGCGCTCGGGGCGATGCAGCATCAGCTGGCCGAGCTGGACAGCGCGCGCGAGCGCTTCATCGCGGTGGCCTCGCACGAACTGCGCACGCCGATCTTCTCGCTCGGCGGATTCCTCGAGCTGATCGAGGACGAGGAGCTCGACGAGGAGACCCGGCGGCAGTTCCTGGCCCAGCTGCGCCTGCAGGTCGACCGCCTGGTGCGGCTGACCACGGCGCTTCTCGATCTCTCGCGTTTGGAAGCGGGCGGCCTGGAACTGCATCCCGAGCCGGTGGACCTCAGCGAGGTGGCGCGTACGGTCACCGGCGAGTTCGTGCCGGCGCTGGCCGGCCACAACTCGCACCTGAAGCTGCGCCTCACCCACGAACCGCTGCCGGTCCTCTGCGACCCCGACCGCGTGGCCCAGGTGCTGAGGATCCTCATCGACAATGCCATCACCCACACGCCGCCGGGCACCGACATGGTGGTCACCGCCACGCGCATCGGACCGTACGCCGCGGGGGCCGATGGTCTCGGCGGCGCCCGCGTGACCGTGCGCGATCACGGCCCCGGCGTGCCCCGGGAGGCCATGCCGCGCCTGTTCGAGCCGTTCTTCACCTCCGACGACGTCCAGGGCTCGGGGCTCGGCCTGGCCATCGCCCACGAGCTCGCGGATCGCATGCACGGCCACCTGTCCGCGGAGTCCGCCCCCGGGCGCACCGTGTTCACCTTCGACCTGGCCGGCTGATCGGCGGGCGTGCGCCCTTACCCGTTCAGCGCGTGAGGTATCGTCCGGCCGCGTGCTCCAGCCCGTCGCCGTCGGTCACAAGTCCCTCTCGGACTACACCCACATTTGCGGGCGCGCCCTCATCGAAGAGGTGCGCGAGCTGGCTGAGCCGCTGAAGGGCCAGCGCGTGGTGCACGTTTCGGCCACCGCGTTCGGCGGCGGCGTCTCGGAGATCCTCTACACCCTCGTGCCGCTCATGCGCGACGTCGGCCTGGAGTGCGAGTGGCAGGTCATCTACGGGCGCGAGGAGTTCTTCAACGCGACCAAGCTGATGCACAATGCGCTGCAGGGCGCGCCCGAGGACCTGACTGAGGAGCAGTGGTCGACCTGGTTGCACTACAACGAGATGAACGCGCGCGAGCTCTCCGACGGCTGGGACGTCTGCCTCATCCACGACCCCCAGCCGGCCGCGCTGTTTCACCTCGTGCCCGAGAAGGCCCGGGGCTGGATCTGGCGCTGCCACATCGACATCTCCACCCCCAACCCAGCCACCATCGCCCATCTGCTCCCGTACATCGCCGACTACCCGCAGTCGGTGTTCCATCTGGCCGACTACGTGCCGCGCGGCATGCTCGGACAGGTCAACGTGGTGCCCCCGGCAATCGACCCGCTGGCGCCGAAGAACATGGCCCTGTCGCCCGAGGACGCCGCCTACGTCTGCGATCAGTTCGGCATCGACATCGATCGCCCGCTCATCTGCCAGGTGTCGCGCTTTGATCCCTGGAAGGACCCACTCGGGGTGATCGACGCCTACCGGCTGGTCAAGGCCGAGATGCCCGAGGTGCAGCTCGCGCTCGTCGGCTCGATGGCCAGCGACGATCCCGAGGGCTGGGACTTCTTCAACGCGACGGTCGCCCACGCCGACGGCGACCCCGACGTGCACATCCTCAACAACTTCAACAACGTCGGTTCGATCGAGGTCAACGCCTTCCAGTCCCATTCTGACGTGCTGGTGCAGAAGTCCACCCGCGAGGGGTTCGGGCTCACGGTGTCCGAGGCGCTGTGGAAGGCCCACCCGTTCATCGGCGGCAACGTCGGCGGCATTCCCCTGCAGGTGGAGGACGGCGTGACCGGGTTCCTCGTCTCCAGCGTCGAGGAGTGCGCCGGCCGGGCCCTGGAGATCCTCAGCGACCCCGCGCTCGGCAAGGCGCTCGGCCGGCGGGGCAAGGAGTTCGTCCGCTCGCACTTTCTCATGCCGCGCTACCTGCGGGACTACCTGCGCATCTTTACGGAGCTCGCGGAGGCGTCGTGAGCGGCGCGGGCAACGGCGGGGTGACGACCGAGCGCGGGGAGCGCGCGGCAGACCTCGTGCTGGTGTCCAATCGTGGTCCGGTGACCTTCCACGCCGACGGGCAGGTGCAGCGCGGCACCGGCGGCCTGGTCACCGCACTCACCGGCCTGGCCTCGCATCGCGCCGTCACCTGGATCGCCTCGGCGATGACCGATGACGACAGCGCGCGCTCGCGCGATCACGACGGCCGGCCCTTTCTTGTCCAGGCTCCCGGCGGCGGCGAGTACCAGGTGCGTCTGGTCGTGTCCGATCCCGACGCCTACGACCGCTTCTACAACGTCTTCGCCAACCCGATGCTGTGGTTCATCCAGCACTACCTGTGGGACCTCTCCAACGCCCCGGACATCCGCCGCGAGGAGATCGAGGCGTTCGAGTTCGGCTACAACGTGGTCAACGAGGATCTGGCGCGAGCGGTCATCGACGAGATCGAGGGCCGTCACGAGCCGGTCGTGATGGTCCACGACTACCACCTCTACACGCTGCCCGAGCTCGTGCGTCGCGCCCGGCCGGACGCGTTCCTGCACCACTTCATCCACATCCCGTGGACCCAGCCCGACGCCTGGCGGGTGCTCCCGACGCGCATACGCGAGGACATCTACCGCGGCCTGCTGGCCAACGACATCATCGGCTTTCACACCCGCTCCTACCGGCGCAACTTCCTGCAGTGCTGCCGCGACCTGATGGACCTGGAGGTCGACTTCGACCGCGGGGTGGTGCGGACCGAGGACCGCGAGGTGTGGGTCCGCGCCTATCCACTGCCGATCGACTGGAAGGCGACCCGGCGGACGTCGCAGTCCCCCCGCGTGGCCAACTTCGAGGCCGAGCTGCTGCGTCGCCGCCGCGACTTCCTCATCCTGCGGGTCGACCGCGCCGACTTGAGCAAGAACGTGCTCCGCGGGTTCTCCTCGTTTGACCTGTTCCTCGAGCAGCACCCCGAGTTCCGCGAGCGCGTCACCTTCATCGCGCAGCTGATGCCGTCGCGGACCGACGTGCCGGAGTACGCCGAGTACCTCGAGCGCATCGAGGCGCTCGTGGCCGTGGTCAACCACCGCCACGGCACGCCGGACTGGATGCCGATCCAGCTAAAGCTACGCGACGACCTCGAGGAGGCGATGGCCGCCTATCGCCACTACGACGTGCTGCTGGTCAACGCCATGTTCGACGGCATGAACCTGGTGGCCAAGGAGGGGCCGATCGTCAACGAGCGCGAAGGCGTGTCGATCCTGTCGGAGAACACCGGCGCCCACGAGGAGCTTGGCGAGTACGCGCTGTCGGTCAACCCGTTCGACATCCAGGAGCTCGCCGACTCGATTCACGCCGCGCTGACCATGGACTCCGAGGAACGCGGCCGTCGGGCCCGGGGGCTCGTGGAGATCGTCACCTCGCGCGACCCCGGCGACTGGATCGACGAGCAGCTGGCCGATATCCGGGCCAAGGCCCAGGCCAGCAGCGGCAAGCCGTAGCGCTGGTATCATCCGCGGCCGCCCGCCTGTGGGCTCCTTGCCATGACCCTGCCGCCGCCCGTATATGACCTGGTTCTGCTGCTCGACACGGCGGCCGAGCCAGATGTGCGCGCCAAGATCGTCGCCGACACCGAGCAGACGATCCGGGCCAGCGGCGAGTTGCTGCGCCACGACGAGTGGGGCGATCGGGCGCTGGCCTACCCGATCGACCATCGCACCGATGCGGAGTACCACCTGCTGCAGTTCCACGCCACCCCGGAACTGCTGGCGGCGCTCAATCACGTGCTGCACATCACCGACGGCGTGGTGCGCTTTCGCATCATCAAGCTGAAGCCGGGCACGCCTGAGGCGCCCGACCTTCCCGCGGCCCGTCGGGCCGAGGGCGAAGCGGTCGCCGCGCCGGCCGAGCCCACCCCGGTCTAGCGCCGCCAGGTTGTGGGCCGAGATCCGCAGCCTACCGTTGACCTAAATGGCCACCTGAATACACTGTGGTTCATCCAGGGTAAGGAACGGGTCAATGAGCGCTGATCACGGTAAGTCCGATGTCCTGCGCGCCTCGCCGCGCATGTTCCGCTCGAGCCTGCTCGACCACCTTTCGCGCGTGCACCCGTCGGTACCGGTGCTCATCTTCGTGCCGGCCATCGTGGCGCTCGAGGTGTGGGGTCTGTCCCGGGTCAGCCTGCTGGCCACGGTCGCGCTCGGGGTGCTCGGCTACCTGCTGTGGACGGTGCTCGAATACTGGCTGCACCGCATCGTCTTCCACTTCGAGCCCGAGGACGGCATCGGGGCGCGTCTGCACTACATCATCCATGGCGTCCACCACGACCATCCCAACGACCCGCTGCGCCTGGTCATGCCCCCGGCGGTCAGCGTGCCGCTCGCGCTGCTGTTCTTCGCGCTGTTCTATGGCGTGTTCGGGCCGCGTCTCGCTCCGGGGGTGGGCGCGGGCTTCCTCACCGGCTACCTGGTGTACGACATGACCCACTTCTACGTGCACCACGGTCAGCCCCACAACCGGGTCGCGCGGTTCCTGCGCGAGCGTCACATGCGCCACCACTTCCAGGACGACACGCGGGGCTTCGGCGTCAGCGCGCCGTACTGGGATGACATCTTCCGCACCGCGCCGCGCAGCCGCCGGGCGGCCGCTCGCGAGCCCGCCGCCCGTCAGAGCGATCCGGTCGTGCCCGACCCCGCGCCGCGCGGCTGAGCCTCCGTCCCTCCGCCACCGGAGGGGCCAATCTCCGCAACCAGCGGGGTCGAGCGCCGTCGAGCCGCAGTGGCGCCCGCAGGCGCCTCTAGACTCGAAGTCAACCTTTATTCCGAGTTTTTCCCATCGCTGGAAAGGAAGTGAAGACGTGGCCGCCACGAACATCAACCGGGTCGTTCTCACCGGCAACCTGACCGCCGACCCCGAGCTGCGCTCGCTGCCGAGCGGCATGTCGGTGTGCAGCCTACGCGTCGCCTGCAACACGCGGCGCAAGAACAACAGCACCGGAGAGTGGGAGGACAAGCCCAACTACTTCAACGTCACCGTATGGGGCGCGCAGGGTGAGAACTGCGCCCGATTTCTGTCCAAGGGACGCCCAGTGGCGCTCGACGGGCGCCTGGAATGGCGTGAGTGGGAAGCCCAGGATGGGACGAAGCGCCAGGCAATCGATATCATTGCCGACTCGGTCCAGTTCTTGGGCTCGCGGGATGAGGCTGCAGCAGGCGGCGGATTCGCGGGCAATGGCAACTCCGGACCGAGCGATATCCCCGTCGACAATCGCGACTTCCAGACCGCCTCGGTAGGCGGTGGCGGAAGCGATGACGACATCCCGTTCTAGTCAGTACAGCGAGGTCTAAGTGGCAAAAGCGCGCGGCCGCGGCAAGCCAGTCCGCCGGCGAGAGAAGAAGGGTGGGCCCGGGAGCGGCCGGCGCAAGCCATGTCCGTACTGCCGTGACAAGATCGAGCAGGTCGATTACAAGGACATAACCGGCCTGCGTCGGTTTGTCTCCGAGAAGGGCAAGATCCGCTCGCGGCGGATCACTGGCGCCTGTCGGCGCCATCAGAGCCAGATCGCCACCGCGGTGAAGCGGGCCCGCGAGCTGGCCTTGCTGCCGTACGTGTTCGAGGGCGGCCGCGAGGACGATCGCGGCGGTCGTCGTGACCGCGGCGACCGGGGCGACCGAGGCGATCGCTGACCATGCCTGAGGCGATCCTGCTCCAGGACGTCGAGGAGCTCGGCGAGCGCGGGAAGGTCATCGACGTCTCCAAGGGCTACCTGCGCAACTACCTCATCCCCCGCAAGCTGGCCGCCCCGGCGACCAAGGGCGCGGTCGAGTCGGCCCGCCACCGCCAGGAGGCGGCCCAGCGCGCCGAGCGCGAGTCCGTCGAGCGGGCCAACGAGAA
>Ga0302325_10013276_pt1 | contig 17576 bp, 15 predicted proteins | sample Palsa_T0_2_FD_201948 | JGI IMG/M metagenome (GOLD analysis project Ga0302325, IMG submission 201948) | Peat permafrost microbial communities from Stordalen Mire near Abisko, Sweden - Palsa_T0_2 | ecosystem: Environmental > Terrestrial > Soil > Palsa > Peat permafrost | place: Sweden: Abisko... | reverse complement strand
CGGGGTCGCCGCCGTGCTCGCCGCAGACGCCGATCTTCAGGTCCGGCCTGGTGGCCCGGCCTTCCTCGACCGCGATCTTCACGAGGCGGCCGATACCGTCGACGTCGATCGTCTCGAACGGCGAGACCCCGAAGACGCCCAGCTCGATGTACCGGCTGAAGAACGACCCCTCGACGTCGTCGCGGGAGAAGCCCCAGCCCATCTGGGTGAGGTCGTTGGTGCCGAAGGAGAAGAACTCGGCCGCCTGCGCGATCTGGCCGGCGGTCAGCGCGGCCCGGGGGACCTCGATCATGGTGCCGATCAGCGCGTGAACCGCGGTCCCGGTCTCCTCGGCGACGGCGGCGAGCACCTTCCCGGCCTCCTCACGGGCGGCCTCAAGCTCCTGAATCGCCCCGACGAGCGGGATCATGATCTCCGGCTTCGGGTTGCCGCCGGCCTTGACCCGGTCCACCGCGGCGTGGGCGATGGCCCGGACCTGCATCTGGTACAGGCCGGGAATGACAAGTCCGAGGCGCACGCCGCGCAGGCCGAGCATCGGGTTCTCCTCGTGCAGCCGCCGCACTGCCTCCAGCAGCTTGCGGTCCTGCTCGGTGGCCTTGTCGCCGGCCAGCGCGATCTTGACCGACAGCTCGGTCAGGTCGGGCAGGAACTCGTGCAGGGGCGGGTCGAGCAGCCTGATGGTGGCCGGCAGCCCGTCCATAGCCTCGAAGATCTCCACGAAGTCGCCCCGCTGGAGCGGCTCGAGCGCGTCCAGCGCGGACTGGCGGGTCGCGTCGTCGTCGGCCAGGATCAGCCGCTCGACCAGCTGGCGCCGTTCGCCGAGGAACATGTGCTCGGTACGGCACAGGCCGATGCCCTGCGCGCCGAACCGGACCGCGCGCGCCGAGTCATCCCCGTTGTCGGCATTAGTCCGCACGCCGAGGCGCCGCCTGGCGTCCGCGTGCGTTATCAGCCGGTCCACGGCCGCGACCAGCTCGTCCGACGACGAGTCGATCTTGCCCTCGAAGTACTCCACGACCGGGGACGCGACGACCGCGACCTCACCCAGGTAGACCTGGCCGGACGTGCCGTCGATGGAGATCAAATCACCCTCGGCGACGGTGACGCCGCCGGGCGCGGTGAACTTCCTGCCGTTGACGTCGACCTCGAGCTCGTCTGCGCCGCAGACGCAGGTCTTGCCCATGCCGCGGGCCACCACGGCCGCGTGGCTTGTCTTGCCGCCGCGGCTGGTCAGGATGCCCTGGGCGGCAATCATGCCGTGCAGGTCGTCCGGGTTGGTCTCGCGCCTGACGAGGATGACGTCCTCGCCGCGGTCCGCCCACGCCACGGCCGTCTCGGAGTCGAAAACCACCTTTCCCACAGCGGCCCCCGGCGAGGCGCTGATTGCCTTGGTGATCTTGGTGACGTCCGAGCCGGCCTCAAAGCGCGGGAACATCAGCTGGGCGAGCTGGGCGCCGGTCACCCGGGTCAGAGCCTCGTCCAGGTCGATCAGGCCCTGGTCGACCAGCTGCGTCGCGATCCGGAAGGCGGCACCGGCGGTGCGCTTGCCGACGCGAGTCTGCAGCATCCACAGCTTGCCGCGCTCGATCGTGAACTCGATGTCACACAGGTCCCTGTAGTGGTTCTCCAGCGTGGACATGATGTCCATCAGCTGCCCGTAGGACTTGGCGTCGATCTGCTCGAGATCCTGCAGCGGGACGGTGTTGCGGATGCCGGCCACGACGTCCTCGCCCTGCGCGTTCTGCAGGTAGTCGCCGTAGACGCCCTGCTGGCCGCTGCCGGGGTCACGGGTGAAGGCGACGCCCGTACCGGAGTCCGCGCCGAGGTTGCCGAACACCATCGTCACGATGTTGACCGCGGTGCCGAGGTCCGCCGGGATGCGCTCCTGGCGCCGGTAGAGGATCGCCCGGTCGGCGTTCCAGGAGTTGAAGACCGCCTCGACCGCCATGTCCATCTGCTCGCGCGGCTCCTGCGGGAAGTCACGGCCGGTCTTGTCCTTGACGATTTCCTTGAAGCTCTCGACCAGGGTCTGCAGGTCCTCGGCGTCGAGGTCGAGGTCGTTCTTGGTGCCCTTGGCCTGCTTGGCCGCGTCGATAGCCTGCTCGAACTCGTGCCCGTCGATGTCCAGCACGGTCTTGCCGAACATCTGGATCAGGCGCCGGTAGGAGTCCCAGGCGAACCGCTCGCTGCCCGCCTGCTTGGCCAGGCCGTGCACCGACTCGTCGGACAGGCCGATGTTCAGGACGGTCTCCATCATGCCCGGCATGGAGAACTTGGCGCCGGACCGGACGCTGACCAGCAGCGGGTCGGCGTGGTCGCCGAGCTTGCGGCCCATCTTCTGCTCAAGCTGGCTCAGGTGCCCGGTGACTTCACCAGCGAGGCTGTCGGGCACGGATCCCTGCTCGAGGTAATAGCGGCAGGCGTCGGTGGTGATGATGAAACCGGGGGGAACGGGCAGGCCAAGGTTGGTCATCTCGGCAAGGTTGGCGCCCTTGCCGCCTAGCAGGTCTTTCAGGTCCTTGTTGCCCTCGGTGAAGTCATAGACGAGCTTCGGCACTGCGATGCACTCCTCGAGACTGCCGCTCACCTGACGCAATCGTCGCGGCATCACGCGGCTCTGTGTTCCTGCGGCCTCGCGGCCCTCACTCCCGAGCCTATCGACCTGTGGCTGCGGCCGGTACGACGGTCACCCGACGTTGGGGGAACATCTTTGCCGTCGGTCACAATGGCACCATGACGGATCAGGTGATCATTGGCCTCTTGAATCCCGGCGATATGGGCGCGGCCGTGGGCCGCTGCCTGACGGCGGCCGGTTATACGGTGCTCTGGGCTTCGGCGGGCCGTAGCGAAGAGACAGCCACGCGGGCGGCGAGCGCCGGCCTGCAGGACGCGGGGACGGCCCGGCAGCTGGCCGACCGGGCAGACATCATCGCGTCAATCTGCCCGCCGCACGCGGCGCTCGACGTGGCCTGGGCTGTTCATGGCTTCACCGGCCTGTACCTCGATGCGAACGCAATCGCCCCGGACACCGCGCGCGAGGTGGCGCAGCTCATCACCGGCAGCGGCGGCAGCTACGTCGATGGCGGCATCATCGGTCCGCCGCCGGTCCGGCCGGGCACGACCCGCCTCTATCTCTCGGGCGAGGAGGCGGGCCGGATCGTGAGCCTTTTTACGGGAACGGCGCTCGACCCGCGGATCGCCGCCGGACCGGCCACGGCCGCTTCGGCCGTCAAGATGGCCTACGCCTCCTGGACAAAGGGGACCTCGGCCATGCTCCTCGCCGCCAGGGCACTCGCGAAGTCGCAGGGTGTGGAGGAAGCACTACTCGCCGAATGGGCGCTGTCGCAGCCCCAGCTCGCTGAGCAGTCAGAGCGGGCGGCTCAGGCGGCCGTCACCAAGGGCTGGCGCTGGACCGCCGAAATGGAAGAGATCGCACACAGCATGGCGGAGGCCGGCCTGCCGGACGGCTTCCACCAGGCGGCAGCGGAGATCTACCGGCGCTGCCCGCGCGTTCCCGGCGCAGCTGCCAGCCCGGGCGTACTCAGCGACGTGCTCAAGGCCGTTACGCACGAGACCTGAGCCGGCACCGCCGCAGTCCCCGGCCTAGCAGCCGTCCAGGCGCTCGGAGAGGTAGGACACGAGGCCGTCGATGCCGATCCGCTCCTGCTTCATGGAGTCCCGCTCGCGGACGGTCACGGCCTGGTCCTGCAGCGACTCGAAGTCCACGGTCACGCAGTACGGAGTGCCGATCTCGTCCTGGCGCCGGTAGCGGCGGCCGATCGCGCTGGCGTCGTCGAAGTCGCAGTTCCACTGCTGCCGCAGCGCGGCGGCAACGTCCCTGGCCTTGGGCGACAGGTCGGCGTTGCGCGACAGCGGCAGGACCGCGACCTTGACCGGCGCCAGCCGGTAGTCCAGCCGCAGCACTGTGCGCTTCTCCAGCTTGCCCTTGGCGTCCGGGGCCTCGTCCTCGGTGTAGGCCTCGAGCAGGAAGGCCAGCATCGACCGGTCGACACCGACCGCGGGCTCGATCACGTACGGCGTGTAGCGCTCGTTCGTCTCCGGGTCCAGGTAGCTGAGGTCCTGGCCGGATGCCTTGGCGTGCACGCCGAGGTCGTAGTCAGTCCGGTTGGCCAGGCCCTCCAGCTCGCCCCACTCGCTGCCGGGGAAGTCGAACCTGTACTCCAGGTCGACTGTCCGCTTGGAGTAGAACGAGCGCTTGTCGGCCGGGTGCTCGTACCGGCGCAGGTTGTCCGGGCCGATGCCAAGGTCGAGGAACCAGGCCTCCCTGGCATCGATCCAGTACTCGTGCCACTCCTCGTCGGTGCCGGGCTTGACGAAGAACTCCATCTCCATCTGCTCGAACTCGCGGGTACGGAAGATGAAGTTGCCCGGCGTGATCTCGTTCCTGAAGGACTTCCCGATCTGGCCGATGCCGAACGGGACCTTCTTGCGCGACGTCTGGAGCACGTTCTTGTAGTTGATGAAGATGCCCTGCGCCGTCTCCGGCCGCAGGTACGCCAGCCCGGACTCGTCCTCGGTGGCCCCGAGGTACGTGCGCAGCATGCCGTTGAAATTCCGCGGCTCGGTGAACGCCCCCTTGGTCCCGCAGTGCGGGCAGGCCAGGTCGGCGAGGCCGTTCTCCGGCGGCCGGCCGTGCTTCTCCTCGTAGGCCTCGATCAGGTGGTCGGCGCGGAACCGGTAATGGCACGACTGGCACTCGGTCAGCGGATCGGTGAACTGAGTCAGGTGGCCGCTGGCCTGCCAGACCTCGGGAGCCAGGATGACGCTCGAGTCGAGCCCGACGACGTCGTCCCGGATCTGGATCATCGACCGCCACCACTGGCGCTTGATGTTGTTCTTGATCTCAACGCCCAGCGGCCCGTAGTCCCAGGCAGCGCGCAGCCCGCCGTAGATCTCGCTGGACGGGTACACAATGCCCCGCCGCTTCGAGAGGCTGACGATGGTCTCCATGCGATCGCTGCGTCGTGCCATTGTGAGTCTCCATCCGGCTGGCGGTCGGCGGCCTGCGTCTGACGCGCGCGAACCCGGCAAAGGGGCGGCGGCGGTGCCTGCCAGCTTAGCGGTCGCCCGCAGTGCCGTCGCCTGACTTTCGGCGCCTTGGGGCCGGGGCAAACCGCCGGTGACCGGCGGTAACCTGGTCAGCAGCCGCCCGGGTCAGATCCGCGGGCAGCGATCGCGAGGCCGGACTGGCGGCCTGAAGGGAGACCGTGCGTGGCCAGCAACAGGCCATCCCGGCAGCGGGTACGGCCGCTGCCCAAGGGCAGTTCCCTGTATACGCCGGAGGCATCGCCCACCAGGCAGGCAGCGGAGCGCCGCAGCGCCAGGCCGCTGGTCTTCCTGCATCAGCTGCCGGCCTGGGTGGCGCCGCTGGTCCTGGTTGTCTGCCTGATCGCCGGGCTGGCGTGGCGCGGCCCCGGCGGTGCCGCCGCGCTGGTTGTCGTCGCCCTCGTGCTGGCCTGGCTCGCCGCCATCTCCTGGCCGCGCCTGGCGGCCGGAGGACGGCTCGGCCGGACGCTCGCCGTCGTGGTCATGCTCGGCCTCGCAGGCTGGCAGGCCACGCGCTAAGCAAGGCGGCCGCCCGTTCAAGACAGCCGTCCGGGCGGGCCGGAGGTCCCGCCCTGGCCGAGCCTGACTAACACTCGTCAACGAGAGTTGACGCTCCTTCTTGCGTCAACATATATTGACGAAATGACCGGGAACGAGGTAGCCAGCAGCCGCAGCATCCACGGGGCCGCGGCCGCCGGGCCTGATGCCGATGTCGTGATCGCTGGCGGCGGCCCGGCTGGCCTGATGCTGGCCATCGAGCTGTGCCTGGGCGGAGTCACGCCCGTCGTGCTGGAGCGACTCGGCGAGATCAGCGTCATTCCCAAGGGCAACGGGCTGGTCGGGCAGATCGTGCCGGTGCTCGACTACCGCGGGCTGCTGGACCGCCTGTCGGCCGGGGCCACCTACGCCGGCCCGGTGCCGGGCTTCGCCTTCGGGCCGCTGCAGCTGGACTTCTCCCGGCTGGCCAGCAGTCCGCTGCACGTCCTCGCGATCCCGCAGCGACGGCTCGAGCAGATCCTGGCCGAACGGCTGGCCGAGCTGGGCGGCACCGTCCGCCGCGGCCACGAGCTGACCGGCTTCAGCCAGGATGACGACGCAGTCACCATATCCGTCACCGGCCCCGACGGCGGCTACCAGCTGCGGGCCGCATATCTGGCCGGATGCGACGGCGCGCACAGCCAGGTCCGCAAGCTGGCGGGAATCGGGTTCCCCGGCATCACCTCGTCGGAGGTCTACCGGATCGGCCGGGTCACCGTGCCCGCTGCCATGATCATCCGCCGCACCGGGGAGGTCGAGGTGCCCGGCGCGGGCCGGCTTCGGCCCTTCGAGCAGGTCAGGGCAGGCACCGGCAGCTACTCGATCGCGCCGCTGGCGAGCCTGGACGCGACGGCCGCCCCGGACACCTACATCGTCTCCACGCGGGAGGACAAGGGCGGCGCGGACCTCGACAGCGCGATGACGCTGGAGGAGCTGCAGGCGAGCGTGCGCCGGGTCATCGGGGCCGAGCTTCCGATGACGCAGCCGCAATGGCTGTCGCGCGTTGTCGCCAACAGCAGGCAGGCCGACCGGTACCAGTCCGGCCGGGTGCTGCTGGCCGGCGATGCCGCGCACGTCTTTGGCCTGGGCGGCTCACTCAACACCGGGCTGCTTGACGCACTCAACCTGGGCTGGAAGCTCGCCGCGCAGGCTCGCGGAACGGCGCCGTCCGGCCTGCTGAGCACCTACCACAGCGAGCGGCACGCGGCCGGGCGCCGGACGCTGCTGCAGACACGGGCGCAGCGCGCGCTGTCGGCCAGCGGGGAGGCCGCCGACGCGCTGCGCGAGCTGGTCGGCGAGCTGCTGGAGTTCCCCGCAGCCGTCCGCCACGTGGGCGAACTGGTCGAGGGCTCGGACATTCGCTACGAGCCGCCGGACGGGCCGGCGGACCGGCATCCGCTGGCCGGTCGGCTCGCCCCTGACATCCGGCTGACGGCTGCCGATGGCAGCACCGCCCACGCTGCCGAGCTGATGCGCGCGGCGCGGCCGCTGCTGCTGGATCTCACCCCCGGCGGCCGGGTTGCGGCGGTAGCGGAGGGGTGGACGGGGCGCGTTCCCGTCCTGATTGCCACGCCGCTGGGCAACACGGCCGGGGCAGACGCGCTGCTGATCCGCCCGGACGGTTTCGTGGCCTGGGCCACCGGTCCGGGGGCCGCGGAGCCCGCTGCGGGCCTGGCCAGCGCGCTGACGGCCTGGTTCGGGCCGCCGGCCTGACCGGACTGGACCCTCGCTCAGCCGGGGGGTGGCGGCGGGTTCGGCTCCGCGCCGCCGTACCGGCGGTCGCGGCTGGCGTAGATCTCGCACGCGTGCCACAGGTGCCGCCGGTCGAAATCGGGGAACAGCGTGTCCAGGAACACCATCTCCGCGTACGCCGACTGCCAGAGCAGGAAATTCGAGGTGCGCTGCTCCCCTGACGACCGGACAAACAGGTCCACGTCGGGGATCTGCGGCTCGTCCAGGTAGCGGCTGATCATGCGCTCGTCGACCTTGTCCGGCCTGACCTTGCCGGCTGCCACGTCCAGGGCGATCGCCCTGGCCGCGTCCGCGATCTCTGCCCGGCCGCCGTAGTTCACGCAGAACTGCAGGGTCAGCACCGAGTTCCCGACGGTCATCCGCTCGGCGTCCTCCAGCTCGGAGATGACCGACCGCCACAGCCGCTGCCGCCGGCCGGCCCACCGGATGCGCACGCCCATGGAGTTGAGCTGGTCGCGGCGGCGCCTGATCACGTCCCGGTTGAAGCCCATCAGGAACCTGACCTCGTCCGGCGACCGGCGCCAGTTCTCGGTCGAGAACGCGTAGGCGGACAGGTACGGGATCCCGAGCTCGATCGCGCCCATGATCACGTCGAAGAGCGCGTACTCCCCCGCCTTGTGACCCTCGGTGCGCGGCAGGCCGCGCTGCTTCGCCCAGCGGCCGTTCCCGTCCATCACCAGCGCAACGTGCCGCGGGATCAGCTCACCGGGAATCTTCGGCGGCTGCGCCCCGTCCGGATGCGGGTACGGCGGCTCGACCTCCCGGTTCGCCGGTCTCGGGGACAGCGGGTTCCTGGGGCTCATCGGGCTCCTCGGCAGCGGATCCTCGTTCGCACGGCAGTCCTCAGGCGTGCTCGACGTGCTTCAGCGACCTGATCGAGTGCTCCAGGTGCCACTGGAGATAGGCGGCGGTCAGGCCGCTGCACTCTACCTGGTGCCTGCGGTCGCTGGCGTCGGCGAGCTGCCAGTCGCCCCGCAGCAGTGCGCTCATCAGCTCCATGGTCGCCACGGACGGTGTCGCAGACCCGGGAGCACGGCAGTTCTGGCAGGTCAGGCCGCCCGATGCCAGGCCGAAGGCGCGCAGGCCGCCAGCCGTCGCCGCCTCCCGCGCGGTCGTGCCGCAGACCGCGCACTCGTCCAGTGCGGGTGCGTAGCCCGCCACCGCCAGCGACCTCAGCAGGAAGGCGTCGAGCACCAGCCGGGGATCATGCTCACCCTCACCGAGCGCCCGCAGGCCGCCGACGAGCAGCAGGAACTGGCGCATGGCCGGCTCCTTCTCGACCGGAGTGAGCTTCTCCGCGGTCTCCAGCATGGCCGTTCCCGTGGTGTACCTGGGGTAGTCGCCGACCAGCTGCTCCCCGTATGGCCGCAGCGTCTCCGCCTGGGTGATCACGTCCAGCGAGCGCCCGGTGTACAGCAGCAGGTCGACGTGCGTGAACGGCTCCAGCCGGGCACCGAACCGCGACTTCGTCCGGCGCACGCCCTTGGCCACGGCGCGGATGCGGCCGGACTTGCGGGCGAGCACCGTGACGATGCGGTCGGCCTCACCCAGCTTGTGGGTGCGCAGCACGATGCCGTCGTCGCGGTAGATCGCCACCTGCCCATTCTCGCCTACTTCCGGCGGGCGGCCGGCCACGCACGGCCGGCCACTCGCGGCCGGCCGCTGAGCGAGCCCTCGTTACCAGGCCGCGCTGAGCGTCAGCGGCGATCGCCGCAGCTGGGCAGCGAGCTCAAGCCCGCTGGTCAGCGTCCGCCGGACCATCGCCAGAGCGGCGTCGGACGGCGAGGTGATCGTTCCGGCTGGCGCCGGAGTCCAGTCCATGGCGGAGTAAAAGGATGCGAGGTCCTGTTTGCAGAACAGAATTGCTATTCCGGGCTTGTGCTCGTCAATGAACGCGTTCGCCGCACGGACGATCCGGGACGCATTTCCCTCGCGCCGGTACGGGGGAAAAGTGAACACATTACTCAGGCCGAGAACGCTGAGCCGTCCGGATGGCGTGTCAGCCTCGCCGCTGACGATGTCCGCGTAGCTCAGCAGCACACGGCCGTCCGTGCAGGTCAGATGCGCGATTGCGGGGTACGGGCAGGACCGCAGGCGACCGCTTCCGGCAAATAAGGACGGCCACTCGCACCGCATGAAGGACAGCGACTGCCAGACCAGATGCTCTGGAAGTTCGCCTGCCTTAAAGCGCGTCAGTGTCGCGGCCACCCCGACAGGGTGCCATTACCGGACGATTATGACAAGTCGACGATCCGGCAGCGGACTCTGGCGGGTCAGCCGGCCGAGGCGCTCTCCTCGGTCATGACGATGACGCCGTGCGCCTGCGCGGGAGTCATGCCGAGGTGAGCCGCGATCAGCCGGGCCGCGCCGCGCTCCTCCTCCGACAGCGGCCCGTCGGCCAGGCCGACGCGCACCGCGTCCGCCAGGAACCACTCCGGGGCCGGCATCGTCAGCTGGTGAGCCAGCGCGCCGAGCGGCTTGGAGATGTCCAGGCCACGGCCGTCCGCTGCCGCCAGGTCGGCGGTCAGCGCCGTCTCGTCATAGCCGGTCAGCCCGGCCGTCCGCACCAGCTCGACGGCGCGGCTGCGGGCAGCGGCGCTGGCCGGGTCTCCCGCTCGCAGCATGGTGGTGACCGCGGCCAGGGATCCGGCTGGCAGCGCCGCCTGCATGGCAGCGACCGTCGGCAGCGCCAGCACCTCGATGCGGTACCGCGTACGGCAGGCACGGCACTGCACATGCTCGCCGACGCGGTCGAGCGGAACCAGCGGAATGTGCAGCACGTGAAACCAGCGCCGCCCCGAGCAGCGCTGGTACGGCCGGTCGCCGCCGCACCGCTGGCAGTGCAGCGTGCCATGCCCGGTCGTCCGGAAGTAAAAACGAAGCCCAATCAGACGCAACGACCCACTCCCCCCAGCGACCAGGCCACCTGCCCGCTGCCAGGACATCGTCCCGGCAGACCAGATCATCACATGACCAGGCCAGGCCGGCACCGCAATCCGGCAAAGCAGGATCCACGCGGGTCGCCTCCCGTGCCCGGTTAGCGGGCTTTCGCGCCGGAACTATTACGGTGCGAAAGGGAGTCGCGCGATGAAAATTTCGGCGCATCAGGGATTTTGTGCAGGGAACGCGCTGCGCCCAAATTTATCCGGCTCCGGTTATTCGGTTGCAGGATTCGCCGCGCGCGTTGTTAGCTGGCGGCCGTGCGCTTCGAGCAGTTCGATCCGGAGGTCGATGACTCGCAGCTGCGCGCCTGCCACGAGCTCGCTGTCTCCGCCCACGCCGACGACGACCCGAACGTGCCGGCCGTGTCCTACGGCATGTTCCGCAGCTGGTGGGCCCACGGCTTCGCCGGTGATCCGCAGCAGGCGTGGCTGGTCACCAGCGACGCGGGCGAGCCGCTCGGCTGCTATCTGCTCGGGCTGCCGGACCGGGACAACAGGTCCAACGGCTTCCTCGATCCGTTCGTCACTCTGCGGGCGCGCCGGCGCGGCATCGGGACAGCGCTGGTCGCGCACGCCGCCAGGCAGGCTGACCGGGCGGACCGCGCGCTGCTGATGTCGAACTCGAGGGTCGGCGCTCCCGGGGCCGCCTTCGCCGCTGCGGTCTGCGCGCGGCCGTGCCTGCGGGACGCGCGGCGCGTGCTGGACGTCGGCCCCGACGTGCCTGGCCAGCTGCCCGGACGGCCAGGACTGCCCGGACGGCTGGACGGCCTGCGCGCCGAGGCGGAGCAGCATGCGGCCGGGTATGAGCTCCGCCGGTGGACCGGCAGCACGCCCGCCGACCTCACGGACGCGGTCTGCGCCCTGTACTCGGCAATGGAAGACGCGCCCCACGAGCCGTCGGTCGAGCCGCTGAGCTGGGACGCTGACCGGCTGCGCCGCTCCGACGAGCGGGCGGTCGCCGCAGGATCGCGCTTGTACTCGCTCGCGGCGATTCACGCCGCCTCCGGCGAGATGGCAGCGCTGACGCAGGTGTACGTGGATCCGGCCACCGACGGGTGGGCGTTCCAGGACATCACCGCAGTGAGCCGGCCGCATCGCGGGCATCGCCTCGGGCTGCTGGTCAAGGTCGTCATGCTGCAGTGGCTGGCCGGGTGCGAGGCGCATGTCCGGCAGATCATGACCTTCAACGCGGTGCAGAACGAGCACATGGTCGCGGTGAACAACCGGCTCGGGTTCCGGGTGACGGACTACTTCGAGTCGTTCGAGCTGGACGTGGCGAGCGCGCTGACGCTCGGTGCCCGCACGGCGCTGGCCGGGCCTGGCTGACCGGATCGCCAGCGTTCACTTCCGCTATCCGCGTGACCAGGACGGTGTTAGCTCCAGTGATGCAGATCGAGCAGTTCGACGCAGCCCGCGACCATGAGCAGGCGCGCCGTTGCTACGACATCGTCAGTGCGTGCGAGCGCACTGACGACCCGGCCGCGCCGCCCCGCTCGCTGGCGGCCTTCACCACCTGGTGGTCACGCGGCCCCGCCGGTGACCCTCGGCAGTGCTGGCTGGCGACCGCCGCCGCCGGTCAGCCCGGCTCTGGCTGCTACCTGCTGATTCTGTCCGAGCGCGAGAACACGACGATCGCGAGCTGCTCCCTCTATGTCGCGCCAGAAGCACGCAGGGACGGCCTCGGCACGCAGCTGCTGGCACACAGCGTCCTGCAGGCACGCCAGGCAGGGCGGTCGCGGCTGAGCTGCGAGGTCCGGGACGACTCGCCGGGCGCGGCCTTCGCAGCTGGCGCGGGAATGACCAGCGGAATCGCGGAGGTGTACCGCCAGCTCTCCGTCGACGCGAGCCTGCAGGCCAGCAGCTCAGGACCGATCCGGGCAGTCCCGGCTGGGGCTTTCAGGCGATCACCGCGGTGCTGCCCGCCGACCGCGGCCGCCAGCTCGGACTCCTGGTCAAAGTGGCGATGCTGGAGCTGCTGGCAGAACGCGAGCCGGGCCTGCGCCGCATCGTGACCGGCAACGCCGGCGGCAACGATCACGTGATCGCCATCAACGATCAGCTCGGCTTCGAGATCGTCTCGGTGTACCGGCGCTGGGAACTGAGCCTGGCGGCCAGCTAGAAACCCGATTGCCGTCCGCGCGTCAGGCCGGGTTAGATGCCGGAGTGCGGATCGTGCAGTTTGACGCGACGAGCGACAGCCAGCGGCTGCGCGCTTGCTATGACATGACCAGCGCGGGCTGGCCAGTAGACCATCCCGGTCAGCCTGCCTGGGCGTTCGACTCGTTCGCCGGCAAATGGGGTCCCGGCTTCGACGGCGCGCCGCGGGAGACCTGGCTGGCAGCCAATGACGCGGATGAGCCGGTTGGGTGCTACCTGCTGCAGTTGCCTGCGAAGGAAAACGCCGCCATGGCCTTCTGCAAGGTCCTCGTCGCACCGCACGCCCGGCGGTCCGGCGCCGGCCGCGCGCTGCTGGAGCACTGCGCTGCGCAGGCGAGGAAGGCGGGCCGGTCCCGGCTGGTCGGCAACGCGCGCGACGACACGCCCGGCGCCGCGTTCGCGGCCGCGGCCGGAGCCCGCGGCGGCATTCCCGAGGTCTACCGGGTACTGACCTTTGACTCCGCCTTGCCAGCCCGGCTCGCCGGACTGCGCCCGGCCGCGGAACGCCGGGCAGCGGGCTATTCGCTGGTGTCCTGGCTGTCGCCCGCTCCGGCCGAGTACCTGGATCAGCTCTGCCGGATCCACAGCGCCATGGCCGATGCGCCGCGGGACGCCGGCGTCGAGCCGCTGGTCTGGGACGCGGACCGGATTCGCCGGTCCGAGGAGGTCATGGCCGAGCACAAGCTGACCTGCTATGCGATCGCGGCCCGTCACGACGCGACCGGCGAGCTCGCCGCGCTGACCGAGATGTGCATCGAGGCCGACACACCTGACTGGGCGTTCCAGCAGATTACTGCTGTCCTGCCGGAGCACCGCGGGCACCGGCTCGGCCTGCTGCTGAAGATCGCCATGCTGGAGTGGCTGCAGGAGCGCGAGCCAGCGGTCCGGCACATCGAGACCGGCAACGCGGGCGCCAACGCGCACATGATCGCGATCAACGAGCAACTCGGCTTCACCATCGAGGGGGTCAGCCGGGACTGGGAGCTGGACCTGGGCAGTCGTCAGGACACGGCCGCGGCAGAATCGGCCCCGGCAGAATCGGCCCTGGCAGACACGGCCCCGGCGGACGCGGGGCCTGAGGCGCCGGCTGGGTCAGCACGGCGTCGTCAGTCGTAGAAGCCGAGCCTGCGCAGCTGGCGCGGATCGCGCTGCCAGTCCTTGGCGATCTTTATCCGCAGGTCCAGGTAGACGCGGCTGCCGAGCAGCGCCTCGATCTGCCGCCGCGCCACCGTGCCGACTTCCTTCAGCCGGGCTCCCTTGGCGCCGAGAACGATCGCCTTCTGGCTCGTCCGCTCCACGTACATGATGGCGTGCACGTCGATGAGGTCGTCCCGGCCCTCGCGCGGGGCCATCTCCTCGACGACCACCGCGATCGAGTGCGGCAGCTCGTCGCGCACGCCCTCGAGGATGGCCTCCCTGATGAGCTCCGCGACGAGCTGCTGCTCAGGCTCATCGGTCAGGTCACCGTCCGGGTACAGCGGCCGTCCGGGCGGCAGGTAGGAGACCAGCACATCGGACAGCACGTCGAGCTGGAAGCCGTCCACTGCGGAGACCGGCACGATATCGGCCCAGTCGCCAAGGTCGGCAACGGCCGCCAGCTGCGCCGCCACCTGCTCCCTGGTCGCCTGGTCAGTCTTGGTGACGACCGCCACGACCGGGGTCTTGCCGATGCCTGCGAGCTCCGCCGCCAGGTACTTATCGCCGGGCCCGATCCGGTCGGCGGCCGGAAGGCAGAAGCCGATCACGTCGACCTCGGTCAGTGTCGACCGGGCAAGACTGTCGAGGCGCTCGCCGAGCAGGGTGCGCGGCCGGTGCAGGCCCGGAGTGTCGATGATGACCAGCTGGGCGTCGGGGCGGTGCACGATGCCGCGGATGGCCCGCCGGGTGGTCTGCGGACGGCTGCTGGTGATCGCCACCTTGGTGCCGACCAGCGCGTTCATCAGGGTGGACTTGCCCACGTTGGGCCGCCCGGCAAAGCAGGCGAAACCGGACCTGAACTCGGCCGCCGGTGCCGCCGCGCTGCCTCCTGCTGCGGCTCGCACCGGCGCGGTGCGGCCCTGTGCGGGCGCGCCGCCCCGCTGCCCCTGCCTCGCAGCGGTCTGCGCGCCTGGAGCCGGTGACCGCCGGCGTGACGGGGTACCCACGTGCTGATTCTCCCCTATCAGGGCGGTGCCGCCCTAACCAGACGGCTGAATCTGGCGGCGGCCGCCGGCCAGCGCCGCGACCGCCAGGCCGACAAGCAGCAGGCCGGCGATGGCAGTCGCCGTCAGCCGCTCGCCGAGCACGACGAAGCCGAGCATCGCCGCGACCACGGGCTCGGCCAGGCCGAGAGTCACCGCCACCGGCGCCGGCACCGTTCGCAGCCCGCGGCCGTAGAGCAGATAAGCGGCCACTGTCGTGACGACCCCCAGGTAGCCGGTGATCGCGATCCCGCGGCTGGTCAGCACCCAGCCCGGCGAGGACGTCGCGAGGATGGGCGCCAGCAGGATGGCGGCACCACCGAACAGCAGGCCCATCACCGCCGTCTCGGGACTGCCAGCCGAGATTAGCCGCGCTGCCGCCACCGCGTAGACCGCGTAGCAGAGCCCGGCCGCCAGCGCCAGCCCGACTCCGGCCGGATCCGCGCCGGCAGCCTGGCCGCCGGTGACCAGCACGGTGCAGCCAGCCACCGCGGCCGCCGTTGCCAGCATCCACCGGCGGCCTGGCGGCGGGCCGCCGGCCAGCCGGGCCAGTACCCCGGTGAAGACGGGCGCGCTGCCGATCGCCACCACGGCGCCGATGGCCACGCCGGTCATCCGCACGGCGGTGAAGAAGCACACCTGATATCCGCCGACCGCGGCCGCGGCCAGCACGAGCGCGGCGCGCACCGCCGGGCGGCCGCCGATAAGGCCGCGCACTGCCTGGCGGCTGCGGCCGGTGCTGACGGCGAGCCCGAGCAGCAGAGCGCCCCCGACGACGATCCTCGCGGCGCCAACCGAGGCGCCAGTTGCGCCCGCCGGGGCGAAGTGCGCTGCGGTGCCGGTACTGCCCCATGCGGCCGCGGCGAGCAGGATGGCAACTGCACCGCCTGCGCGGCCCGGCCCGCGGGGGTTCTCATCCTGCATCGCGTCAGTGTCGCAGTTGTCGCACAACTCGTAAGATCGCATGGCCTATAGCCCGTGTGATCTTACGAGCTAACGCTCGGGCCGCCGTCAGGGCCGCAGAACGGACCGGACGGTGCCGTCCGGGGCGGCGTGAAACACGATCGCCGAGGGGCCGAGTTCGCGGACAGCAGCCAGGTCACCGGGATCGGGCTCGCCGCCGTCGCTGACCAGTGCCGCGGCCTCCAGGCTGGTCGCGCCGCTCGAGACGGCCATCGCGACAGCCAGGTGCAGGGCGGACAGCCGCAGCGACGGCAGCGCGATCGCGGCAGCCGCGTAGGTCCGGCCGGTCTCATCACGGACCGCGGCGCCCTCGGCCGCCGCGACCCTGGCGCGAGCCGACCTGGCGAGGGTGATGATCTTGATGTCCTCCGGGCCGGGCGCCGCAGCATCGCTCACAGCGCAGATTGTATGCGGCTGCGGCTGGTCAGGACGGGACTCTAGCTCGCAGGTCTGCTGCCGTTTGCGACCGCGCTCTCGCTCCGGCTCGCTCCGTCTGCCGCGGCGGGGGCCCCGGCATCGTGCTGGCCCTCGGTGGAAGCACTGAACTGATGGCCCGCCGTGCTGATGCGCTCGACCATGACGGTTCCGATCCGGTTCCGGCGGCCGGTCAGGTTTTCCGCGGTCAGACGCAGCCCGGCGACCGAGGCGACTGAGCCGGCGATCGGCACCTTCCCGAGCTGGTGGGCGAGCAGGCCGCCGACCGTCTCCACGTCCTCGGCGTCGATCGTGACCGCGAACAGCTCCTCCAGCTCCTCCACGGAGAGCCGGGCATTCACCCGCGCGGTGCCGTCGCCGAGCCACTCCACTGGCGGCCGTTCCCGGTCGTACTCGTCGGCGATCTCACCGACGATCTCCTCGAGGATGTCCTCGATCGTGACCAGGCCCGCGGTACCGCCGTACTCGTCGATCACGATCGCCATGTGCACGTGGCGTGCCTGCATCTCGCGCAGCAGGTCGTCGACCGGCTTGCTCTCCGGAGCGAAGGTGGCCGGCCGCATGATCGACTCGACGGTCTCGGCTGACTCGCCCTCCGGATGCTCGTGGATGCGGGTCATGATGTCTTTGAGATAGGCGATGCCGACGACGTCGTCCAGGTTGTCCCCGATCACCGGGATCCGGGAGAAGCCACTGCGCAGCGCTAGCGACAGACCCTGGCGCAGCGTCTTGTCGCGCTCGACGAACACCATCTCGGTGCGCGGGACCATCACCTCACGGACGATCGTGTCGCCCAGCTCGAACACCGAGTGGATCATGGCGCGCTCGCCCGGCTCGATTATCTGCCGCTGCTCGAGCAGGTCGACGAGACCGCGCAGGTCTTCCTCCGCGCCCGACTGGACATCTCGCTCACGCCGGGCCTGCCCTGGCACCAGCGCGGACCCGGCCGCCGTCAGCAGCCGCGGCAGCGGGCCGAGGAACCGGATCACCGGGCGGAGCACTGCTGCCGCCGCGCTCGCCACCTTGACCGGCGACCGCCGCCCGATGCTCCGCGGGATCACGCCGGCCAGGACGTAGCTGGCCACTGTCATCGCCACCGCGGTGATGAGGAAGGCCTTCCAGTCCACCCCGAGCCAGCTGACCAGCACTGCGGTCACCAGCACAGCGGCGCCGATCTCCGCGGCGACCCGCACGAGCAGGACCACGGACAGGTAGCGCGGCACATCCGCAAGCACGGCCTGAAGGGGCTCGGAGGACTCGCCGGCGGACCGGCCTAGCTCTTTCGCGCCTGCCCTGGAGACGCGCAGCAGCGCCGTTTCAGCACTCGTGCACCAGCCGGCGGCCAGCATCAGCGCCAGCGCCGCGACCAACAGCCAGCCCACCGGAGGTCACCCGGCCCCTTCTGAGCCGTTCGCGCCAGGATTGGGCTGGGTGGCAGCCGAGCCGCGCTCAGCCCGCCAGGACGCCAGCAGGCGGTCCTGCAGGCCGAACATCGTCGCGTGGTCTTCCGGGTCAGCGTGGTCGTAGCCAAGCAGGTGCAGGA
>Ga0302325_10013275_pt1 | contig 17576 bp, 14 predicted proteins | sample Palsa_T0_2_FD_201948 | JGI IMG/M metagenome (GOLD analysis project Ga0302325, IMG submission 201948) | Peat permafrost microbial communities from Stordalen Mire near Abisko, Sweden - Palsa_T0_2 | ecosystem: Environmental > Terrestrial > Soil > Palsa > Peat permafrost | place: Sweden: Abisko... | reverse complement strand
TTGCCGCGACGGTCGCGCATGGCCAGCAGTCCGCCCGCATCGTGAAGTACCACGCCAACGACATCGTCAACATCCGCGCAAAGATGCGCTATACGACCCTGATCGAGCTGCCGTCGACCGAAAAGATTCTTGACGCCGCCACCGGCGACAAAGACTTCTGGATCATCGACAAGGTCGGCAACTACTGCTTTGTTCACCCGGCGAAGGAAGGCATCCATTCGAGCCTTGACCTGATCACCGACAAAGGCACGGTCTACTCTTTCACGCTCGACGATGTGGAGTCCGGCGACCCCGACCTGAAGGTCATCATCGAACCGTCCGACGCCTCCTCTCTGACCGCGGCAGCCAGTACTAGCAAGCTCGTCTCTGCCAGCGAAGTGGAAGCCGCGCAAACGCAGGCGAAGCTGGCGGAGACCCGCGCCGCTACTGCAGTCGAGCAGTTTCGCTCGAAGTATCCGACCGAAGGGCTGAAGTTCGACTACATCTACCGCGACGAAAAGCCCTTCGATGTCTCGGCCATTTACCACGACGACAAGTTCACTTACATCCGGTCATCGGCTTCGGAGAAGTTCTCGATTTACGAACTGAAGGATGGCAAGCCCGACCTCATCACTTTCCAGCTTCAGGATGGCACCTACGTCATCCCCACTGTCGTAGACATGGGCTATCTCGAAATCGGCAAGCATAAGCTCACCTTCGAGCGGAAGGACAAATAGGTGATGCCGATGGCGGACGAAAAACAAATCACCTCGACGGAGCCTCAAGCGGCGCCCCCAACTTCCGACAATGCCGCCGCGGTGCGAGACAAGCGCACGAGGCCGGAGGGCGTTGTCCCCAAGCAGACACAGGGCTACGTGATGGCCGGCCTTGCGGTGCTGATCCTGATGGCTGTCATGTTCTCGAAGAACCACGCCAAGCCTGCGCCGAAGGAAGCTCCCGCAAATTTGCTGTCCGCATCCACGGACATGAACCAGCGAAAGATACAGGAGCTGGAACAGGATTTGAGCGCCGACCAGCGCCAGAGCGAGCAGCAGACCCAGGCACAGAAGCTGGGTGTTGCTGCACCGGGCACAGCTACCACCGCTCTAGCTGCTTCCGGCGTCCTCCAGCCCGGCATGGCTCCTGCTGCGCAATTGCCACCGGCGACGGAGCCGCCTCGCGATCCCGTCGCGGATGCGGAGAAGGCGATGGCCTTCAAGGCCCGCTTTGCCTCCAACCTTGTGACTGCCGATGACGGCTCTGCGCGCCCGTCGCTCGAATCGCTCGGCGCAAACGCAGACGATACCGCGCACGCTTCCACTCTGCCGCCGACACCGCCAACACAAGCAAACCCGGCTGCGGCCACACCTGCCAACAAGCGCGCGCCTGAAGTGAACATCAACTCCGCGCACGGCCAGCCGTATGTGGTCTTCGAGGGCACAAGCATCGACACCGTGCTTGTGAATCGTCTTGACGGAGAGTTTGCCGGGCCGATCAAAGTCATGGTCACCGATCCCATCTATAGCCAGGACAGGCAGCACCTTCTTGTCCCCGAAGGCACCTTCATCCTCGGCGATGTCCAGAAGGTCGGCGGCCTCGGCCAGAAACGCCTCGCCGTCACCTTCCATCGTCTCTTGATGCCCGATGGCTACTCCGTCGATCTCGACCAGTTCCACGGTCTCGATCAAGCCGGAGCCACGGGCCTGAAGGACAAGGTCAACAACCACTACATGGAGATCTTCGGCGCGTCGATTGCGCTGGGTGTCATCTCCGGCGCTGCCGAAGCTACCAGCTTCAACGAAGGCTACAACGAGAGCGGAAGCGAAGCCTACAGGCAAGGCATCGCCTCCAGCCTCGCGCAATCCGGCTCGACTGTGCTCGACCGTTTCATCAATATCCCGCCCACCATCACCATCCGCGAAGGCCATCGGATCAAGGTTTACATCACGCAGGACATGCTCTTGCCTGCGTATGAGAACCACACCATCCCCAGCAGTTACTGACCTTCGTTTTCCCCTATTTCCGCGCCGATGCTTGCGCCGGCGCTTACCGAAAGGACACGCTATGAAACTGCATCTTCCTATCGCTGCTCTCGTCCTCGCGCTCGCGCCGATGGCGCATGCGCAGTTTGGCTCCGGCATCGTCTATGACCCTACGCAATCCGCTCATGCCCTCCAGCAGATCGAGCAGGGGTCGCAGCTCTACACAACCGCCGTCGCCACCCGCAACCAGATCGTCAGCATGTACAACCTCGCGTACCAGATGTCGCAGCTTCCGCAGAATCTGGAAGCGCGATATAAGGCTGATTGGTCGCAGTGGACCAGCCAGCAGGCGCCGGCAAACACCTACGGCAATACCTCCGCACTGGTAAACGCGCTCAACTACGGCGCTCTAGTCAATGCCCAGCAGGGATACAGCAGCGCCTACGTGCAGGCGCAGAGTTATCCGTCAGGCAATTACTCTTCACTCGACTCGCGCACTCAGGCCACCGTCGCCAACCAGTACGCAACGTCGGAGCTGGCCCAGACAACAACTACCAATACGCTCGCTACGCTGGGTACCATTCGCACCGACGAGCAGGGGTTCGCCACCAAGCTCGCCAACCTCGATTCGGACACCTTCTCGACCGACTCCAGCCAGCAGACCCAGGCTGCATTGCTCGGCAAGATCAACTCCGCGACCCTGCTCCAGATTCATTCGCAGGCGGATACCAACCAGTTGTTGATGGCCGCGCTGCAACAGCAACTCGTCGCGCAGAAACAGCAGATCGATGCTCAGAACCGCGCCCTCAATAACGCCATTTATTTTCAGCAGAACTTCTCTACAGCCATGCAAGGCGTGAACAGCGGCGTGAGCGATTCCATGCACTCCATCTCGCTCAGCATTAATGGGAGCTACTGATGGGACAGAACATCATCGCCCAGCTCGGGCAGACACATGGTCCTCAACGCCATGAAGAAGGAGGGAAACCTCGTGTTCTTCAGGGAAATTGATATAAATTGAGCTGCTGATCAATTCGTTCTTGCTGGAATTGTCGCGGATTTCCACGCGCAGCCAATGGCGGCCGGCAGGTGCCGCGAGCGTTGCGGTCACTTCGGCGTTGGCGCTCTGGACCGGCAACGCTGAAGTGGCGCTGGATTCCTCGCCGTCCAGCAACAAGTGAGCGGTCGAGCCTTGTGCTCCCGTGACCTGGATGGCGATATTGAGGACGGAGCCGCCGGAGACGCGTAACGTCTCGCCCATTTTGGCTACGGACCCTCCGGATTTTGCTTCGAAGTCGAGCGCCTTATCCCGCGAGGCGGTCAGGTCGATGAAGGTGCGTCCGTTGCGGATACCGTTGAGAATGGCCGGCACGGAAAGCTCATTGGCCTCGACCACCGTAGTAGGCCAGCCGACAGCGCTGGGGTATCCGGGAGGAGCCGTCGCATAGTGATTGTCGCTGCCGCCGACCGCAGCCAGACGATGACCGGCGCGCAACTGGCTGTCCCAATACTTGGCGCTGGAGAACATAATCTCGCCGTAGTTGATCACTTCCACCGCGCTGAAGAGGTCCATGTCGGTATCGGCAGAAGGCTCCCAGCGGCAGCCCATGCAGTCTTCGCCTTCGGGGGCTTCGGCATGGTTGACGGAAGCAATGCCGCCTTTGGCGATCGCATCGCGGAGCACGTCGTTCAGCGACAGGGAGCCGGGGCTGACGCGAAAGTCCATAAACTGGGTGACGCCCCAGACATTGAAGTGGCCGTGAAAGGTGGTCATTTCGCGGCCGGGGATGAGCAGAAGCCGATCGAGGTAGGGCTGCAACTCGCGCAGATCGTTGTTCTGCGAATCGGCGTTGTGGTCGGAGATGGCGATGAAGTCCAGCGCCCGGGCAGCGGCCGTTTCGACGGTGAGATAGAGCGGGCAGGGCACTTGACGGCCGCCCTGGCTCAGGCAACTGCCGTCGCTGTGCGCGGTATGCATGTGCAGGTCGCCGCGATACCAGCGTTTGCCGGTCGCTAGGGGCTGAGCGGCGAATCCTGCGTCTTCGTCGCGGTCGTCGAAGCGAATCTCGGCTGTATAGTGCGAGACGACCTGGGCGCGCATGTTGGGCACGGAAATCAGCAGGTGCCACTTGCCGGGAACGATGACGCCGGGTAAATAGGATGGCGTCGCATCCGTTTCGCTCAAGGTAAAGTGGCTCTTGTTGCCGCCGCTTTCGCCGCGAAACCGCTGCGGATCGAAGATGCCCGGATCGAGCGTGGCGCGCTGATCCCGGGCGGTGTAGCGGAAATCGACCGTGAGGCGATGCTTGCCGGCAGGAACTTCAAATGGAACTTCGAAATAAGTCTTGTTCTGCGCTCCAGTCACATCTCCAGTCAGGACCAGATCGGGAGCGGAACGACCGGGCGCCGTCTGAGCCGTGGCAGTTTCGCAGGTCAGCGCCAGAAAAAGCGCAATGGGAAGAACCCAAAGTCGGGGAACGCGCAAAGGTATGCCTCTCTTGAAATATCCAATTTAAGGGTGAATCGTCCCGGCAGCTTCGGAGTTGGAAGCTGCCGGGAGCGGGTTTTGGGTTAGAAGTCGAGACGCAGCGCGAACTGCATGACGCGCGGATCGCCGGAGAGGGTAGTAATCTGAGAAGCCTGTCCATTGCTCACGTCGCCGCCCGGCGAACCGAAGAGCGGATGGTTGGCAAGGTTGAAGACCTCCCAACGGAACTGGGCCTTGAGCCGCTCAGTAACCGGGAAGTCCTTCATCAGTGCGGCATCGACGACGTCGGTGTTGGGCGAGATGAGGGAGTTACGCCGGCCATTGCCGATGTTGTAGACCGGTTGGCCGTTGACGGTTGTTACCGGGTTGGCGTACGCATCCTGCAAGTTTCCGCCAACAGCGCCGCAGCCGCTGGTGCCGCTGTCGTAGAACCAGCAGGTCGGCTTGCGCACATAGTGCGCTTTACCAACCACGTTGGGTACCGCAGTGGCGTAGCCGGGAGCGTCCAGCTCGCTGCTCTCGTTGCCCCAGGTCGCGGTGAAGGGATAGCCGCTGTAGTAGGTGTAGACGCCGGAGACGCGCCAGTTGCCCAGCACCCACGAGAGCGGGCCGGTGTTCAACATGCTCTTGCCGCGGCCAACCGGCAGCTCGTAGACAGAGTTGACGGAGACGCGCTCCGGCACGTTGAACTCGCTGGGACCGTACCAGGCGTTTTCATTGCGGCCGTTGGGCGGCCCGCCGGGGTTGTTTTCGAGCTCCTCGGGCGTATTGTCCAGCGTGCGCGAGTAGGTGTAGGCAGCGTGGAGGCTCCAGCCGTTGCTCATGGCGTGAGACAGGCTGGCCTGCAGCCCGTTGTAGTTGCCGTGGCCGATGGGGGCCGTGTATTCCACCGTGCCGAAATTCGGATAAGGCATCGTGGTGGTGGCCGCGTTATTGACGATCAGCGGCTGGTTATAGTCGTAGATCAGATCGAGATGCGTTGATTTGGTTCCGACGTAGTCGATTTCCGCCAGCCATTTTGTTCCGATCTCCCGCTGCACGCCGAAGCTCCACTGCTGCACCGTGGGCTCCGCTTTCACGGGATCCACGGCGCGGACGTGGAAAGGCTGCAAGGCGCTGTAGTTGATGGTGGAGGGCGAGAGGAAGTTCGAAGGAAATCCGACCTCGGGCTGCAGCACCGGGACGGTAACGCTGGTGGGTGTCTTGTTGATCAGGAAGGGTGGATTTTCGGCGAGCTGGTTCTCGCTTCCGATGCGCTCCAGCAGCGTGTAATACATGCCGTATCCCGCGCGCACTACCGTATTCGGGGTGAGGGCGTAGGAGGCGCCGATGCGGGGGCCGAAGTTGGTAGTGTTGGGGTCTACAAGGGCGCGGTCGCCAAGCGATCCGTTCTTGGCGAAGACCAGTGAGCCCGAGCCCGCAGGGTCGAAGTTGGCCATGTGGTTTCCGCCCTCGTAAGGCGGCGTGGCGAAGTCGTAGCGCAAGCCCAGATTCAGCGTCAGCTTGGGCGTCACCTTCCAGTCGTCTTCAGCAAACCCGGCGGCCATCCACAGACGCTGGTCGATGTTGAAGACGTTGGTCAACTGCGTATAATATGGCGCGCCGAAGAGGCCGTCGGCGTAGTCGGTGATGCCGGAGGCATTGCCCAGGCCAGAGAATACGCCGGCAAAGGAGAGGTCGCCCCGTGTGCCCGGCTCGTCCTGGAAAATGTTGCGCATGGGCAGGAAGAGGTTGACGCCAAACTTGAAGCTGTGCGCCCCCTTCGTCCAGGAAAGCGTGTCGGCGTACTGGTACAGCATGGGAACCTGCGATTTGGGCAGAAAGTCGGGCGATCCCAGATAAGTGTGGTTGTTGAAGGCCGTCAGGGGCACGCCGCCGCCGGTCGCAGGATTGACCGGGATACCGGGCACGAACTGGTTGGCAGTCTGGCTCAGGTCGAAGGGCTGCTGTTGCCCGAAGGAGGAATCGCGCACCCAGCCGAAGCGGAAGTCGTTGACCATCGTGGGGCTGATGACGCGAGTCCATCCCAGCACGAAGCTTGCGCCCTTGAGGAACTGGTTGCCCCAGGCCGAGGTTCCCGTACCGTCGGCCAGCCCGCCAAAATAGCCGGGGATCTGCCGGGTACGGTTGAAGTAGTTGAAGCGGCCGAAGACAGTGTCTTTCTGGGAGGGCGTCCAATCCACACGCCCGTCGTAGCTGGCGTTGAAATCGGTGGACGCGCCGGTGCGGGCAAAGTTGTCGTATTCCGGATAGGTGGCGCCGCCCTGCTTGTCGTTCGGCTCCGGGAAAAGCGCAATCAGCTTGGCCACCGACGTATCGATCTTTGCCGTCGGATCGCTCTGAAAGCTGTTATTGACCAGCGCAGGAGGCGTGCAGCCGCTCAGGCCCTTGGTGTAGAGATTTGGGCAGGCGTCGAGGTTGTAGATGGTGGCGTAGGGCGCGACGCCGGCGACGGCAGCCGCGGTCGTGCTGAAGTCTCCGATGCGCTCGTTATCCAGCGGTACGGTGTCGATGCGGGAAAGACCCTGCTTGATCCGGCTCTCTTCAAAATTGAAGAACCCGAAGATGCGGTTGCGCAGGATCGGCCCGCCAAAGCTGCCGCCAAACTGGTTCTGATTATTCTCGGGCTTTACATCGGTGGTTTGTTTGGTGAAGTAGTCGAAGGAATCGAAGTACTGGTTGCGCACATATTCGTACGCCGCCCCATGCAGATTGTTGGAGCCGGAGTGGGTATTTACCGAAACCACCGCGCCCGGTCCGCGCCCGTATTCAGCGGAATAGGGGTTGGTTATCACGTTGAATTCAGAGATTACATCCACGGAAGGGTGCGCCGCTTCGGAGCTGAGTTCCTGCACGTTTTCCGAGAACGTGTTGTTGTCGATACCGTCCAGGATAAAGTTGTTCTGCAGGGAATGCACTCCGTTGACGTTGAAGTCGCCAGTGCGGCCGGCCGAGGTTGCACCGCTTTGATTCGTGAAGCGCGCGATCTGCACTCCGGGCACGGTGCGCAGCAAGTCGTCCCAGTTGCGCAGGTAAAGAGGCGTTTCGGAGATCAGATCGCTGGTCACCAGGGCGCCGATCGAGGCGTCGTCGCGCTGCAGGCCCACTCCGGTCGAGGTCACTTCCACGATCTGATCCGCGGAACCCACCTTGAGATGCAGGTCGAGCCGGATACGCTCGCCCACGCCGATATTGACCTGTTCCTCCAGGCGCGAAAAGCCATTCGAGTTTGCACTGAGGGTGTAGTTGCCGATGGGCAGGTTGGGCAGCGTGTAATCGCCCGCGCTCAGGCTCTTGGTCACCCGGCTATATCCGGTTTCGGCCGACGTGACCGTGACCTCCGCTCCCGTGAGGACGGCGCCGCTCGGGTCCGTGACAATGCCGCTGAGTGTTCCCGTGTTCACCTGGGCGCTCATACTGGCCGCGATCAGGCAAACACACACTGCGGTGGCGGCGACCAATCCCTGCCGCATCAACCGGACCCATTCGCCAACCGCTCCGGCAAATTGTGCCTGTTGGGCGCTCTTACTGACACATCTTCGACTGCATCTCATCATGACGCTCCTTCAAGAAATAGGGCTTCCGGCGATGCCGGGTACCTTGGTGCATTTTGAATATAAGCAATTGTCACCGTGGGCAGTAGGGGGGCCGGCAGTGAGCGCACGGTGTATACACTCTTGTTAAGAGTCACCTAAGTTATTCCTGTTCCATGGGTTACGCCGACTGTAAAATTCCTGCTAAAGGTGTCCCCTGGCGCGATTCCTACGCCGGCAATTCACTTTTTGTTCATGACATGTTCGTATGCTGAAGGCAGACGACGCCTCAACCCGTCCCCAAACCATCGTCATGAGACTCGGAGATTGCAGTTTTGCAACGAACCGTCAGAATTACCCCGAAAGAGCACGAAACGTACATCCGGTATTCGGAGCCGCATCCCATCGTTCCAATCGGGCTTGCGGACGATGAGCGCTGGCGCTTGGCGAAGCGCGTCGCGGCAGGACCACACTTCAGCAAATCGCCGCTGCTTTCGCGATTCCTGCTTTTCATCGTTGCCAGAACGCTCGAAGGCCGCCAGGACGAGATCACGGAGCGACAAATCGGCGTGCAAGTCTTCGGCCGCCCTGGCGACTATCGCACCGTGCAAGACAACATCGTGCGCAACTACGCGCGCCAACTCAGGAAGCGCCTCGCCGAGCACTACATGGAGCAGGGCCCGGACGACTCGATCCGCATTGAAATTCCCCTCGGCGGATACATTCCAGAGTTCGTCTCGACGGAACCCTGCACGCACTCCGAATCGCAACCTGCGGATTCAAGGCCATCTCTTGTCGAATCCAACCAAACCCATTTCGCGCCGGACGGGAACAAGGCCCCCACCCGTACGCATCGCACCTTGATTGCCGCGGCATGGCTTTTCCTCTACAGTGTGCTGCTGGTGGCGCTCACCTGGTTCGCTCGCGCGCGCTTTCCCGCCCATGCCCCGGTCCGTGAATCGGAAAGCGCGCTCTGGAACCAGATCTTCGATGTCTCGCAAAACACGTACATTGTGCCTCCCGATGCCGGATTGAACCTCATTGAGGACCTGTCTCACCATCCAGTGCCATTGTCCGAATACATCAAGAACGGCTATCGGGAGTTGCCCCTTCCCAAAATGGACTCCCATAGCGCCGTGGACATCCGCACCCAACAGTTCACCGGTTTTGCCAATCTTCAGATCGTCACCGCAATGGCGCAGCGCCCGGAATATCATCCCGAGCGGGTTTTCCTCCGATTCCCACGAGAACTGCGGTTCGACGACTTGAAAAGTGCGAACGCTGTCCTCATCGGCTCGGCCTGCAGCAATCCCTGGGCATCGTTAGCCGAAGAGGGAACAAACTTCCGCATTCGCTGCGACGACAGCATGCAGGATTCGGCCATCCTCAATCGCAAACCCCTTGCAAGAGAGCAGGCTTCTTACACCAGCCAATGGAATGAACCAGTGCATCAAACCTACGCACTGATACTCTTCGTCCCCAATTTGGGCGGCAACGGAAATATATTGTTGCTTGAGGGTCTGGATGTCGCCGGAACGCAGGCAGCGTCAGAGGCTCTCCTGCAATCTCCAGCCGTGCAGCGCATCCTTGAGCGAGCCAAACATCCAAACGGAACCCTCGCTTCCTTCGAGATACTGCTGCGCGCAACAAGCATCCAATCCAACGCCACCGGCACCGAGGTGATTGCGAGCCGGATTGATTGACAATTCATGTTCAGGTAAACGACTTTAGCATCTCGTCGGACTGGCTGCGGATGTGCGTCGGCTTCAGCAGTGTCTGAACATCATTATCCAGGCTGCCAAAGTTGTCGCCAAGCATCCCGATCAGGAGCATGTCGAGCTTCTGATTGGGACATTACGTACCTTTGTTGGAATTTAACCAGAGATCGTTTATGACTAACTTCGCCTGCGGTGGGGGCGGATGTATCGATTACTTGTCCGAGACCAGTTTTGCGGCGCCGCGCTGGGCGGGTTTTATGGCTCTGATCAATCAGCAGGCCATGGAGAACGGTACCGCGCCCAGCGGAGGCTTGGGCTTTATCAACCCGGCCATCTATACGCTTGGCGCTGGTTCCAGCTACGACAGCGACTTGCACGATACTACGAGCGGGAATAACGAAACCAGCATTCTGCTTGGAGGGTTCAACGCCGTGCCTGGATACGATCTGGTAACTGGATGGGGAACCCCAAACGGGCAGAACCTAATCGATGCTCTGGCCGGACCGCCGGCGACTAACTTTGGGTTCTCGGCTACGCCTGCCGTTCTCTCTATCAACCAGGGCTCATCAGGCACGACCACTATTGCGGTGATTGGCGTGGGCGGATTTGAAGGAAGCGTCAATCTGTCGGCCGCCGGCCTGCCCAGCGGCCTGCCCAGCGGCGTGACCGCGTCGTGGGGCACGAACCCAACCGTGGGGACAAGTGTGCTTACACTGACCGCCAGCAGTTCAGCGACTCCTGGAACCTACACTTTGACCATCAATGGAATCTCAGGCAATCTAACTGCAACCACGACATTTGCTTTGACCATCCAATCGCCGAGCTTTTATCTCGTAGCTTCTCCAAGCACTCTGATTCTCAACCCAGGCACTTCAAACACGTCCTCTATCACCGTGAATCCGTCGAGTGGGTTCACTGTCGGGGAGCCATATTCGCGCGTGCTGCTCGAGCGGCCCCTCCGTCAACAGAAGCGTTCGATTGGGACGGGAGAGATTCCTGCAATTAGGAGGTTTGTCGCTTGTACGGGAGCACAAGGCAAGCAACTGTTCCGACAGAATGCTATAGATGGTTGCAAGCACGATCAGTTTGGCGGCGGACAGGCGACGGTTCTCCCGTTCAATCCGATCCAGCCAGCTTGCGGAAATTTTATACGCGGGATTGCCCCATTCCTCAGCGAGACCTTCGCTGCGTTCTTCCACCTCTCGCAACGTCAGCCCCCACTTCATCCGGATGGCACGAAGCCTGGCGCCAATCTGCTCCATCGAATGCCCCCTTGGAGTGGCTATGTTTGGATGACTCGCCGGAAGCGCAATTAGTTTCCAGCGTTGCCTTGCTAAAAAAACTTTCGTAACTCATTCCAGCCCGCTGTGAACGATGGTCGCGGAACCAGGCATTCACAACGATTGATCCTTGCATCAATTATTTCTCAGTGGCCCGATGCGCCCAGATGACCTTTGGGTCAGGTCGATTGAGCGGCGGAATTAACCCTCCACTCATTGATAAAGGTCGAGGCTGGAGTGACTCAGTCGCCAAAGGTATGGTGGTGAAGGTAGAAACCGAATGCCCCGCCTTTTTACATCGTGGTTATCCGGTTTGACGGTGCGCTCACTCAAAGACTCCAGTTGTCCAGCGGTTCATGCCATACCGGCTGATTGAAGAATTCCTGTTCATTACGCTCCCAACATTTATCGGCAATGTACCCGGCAAGCGTAAGCACCGTCAGTAGTAGGATGCCGCAGACGACGTTGGCGGCCATCTCGACGATGGAAAGCCGGATCGACCGCAAACTGGAGCCAAAGAACTCACAGCGATCACACTTAAGAGGCGCACCGCTCCTCTTAAGATTCCGCATCCTCGCTGAAGCTGATGCGATATTCTTCCTCGTTGTCATCATCCTCTTCGTCCTCCTGCGTGTCCTGTTGCCGCATTCCACTCCCACTGATGGCGGCATATGCCGCCCGTTCCCGCTTATCGCGGCGAACATCGAGAAGCTGCTCACCGACCGTATGTTTCGGCGAATGCACGTATTGGACATACGCTTCGAATAAAGACTGATTGGGAATGCCGCGTTTTAAGAGGTCAGGCAGATGGTGCTTATACGCGTGCGCAAGCGCTTCGGGGGTGATGGTGTAGGAACGCTTTCTGCCGTTCGTCGAAACGCAGGCTTGCAGCCATCCCCGCTCGATCCAGAAGCGAATCTCGTCCTTTCGTATATGCAGCGCGCTTGCAAGGCTCTCCAGGGAGAACAGGTCGCAGCGAATTTCGCGTACCCCGAGGTGATTCCTCTGTAACATGCTTCGAACAGACTTCGGCGTGCGGCCGAGTTTCCTCGCGATCTCGTCCACAGACCGCTTCACAATCTCCTCGCGCACGAGTTCGACTTCCTCGTCCGTCCAGCGGCGATGGTCCGCTCTGCCTTTCAGCCCATGCTGAATCACGAAGCGCCAGCATGCTTCGCGAGGGCGACCGCTGTGACGTTGCAGCCGAACAACCAACTGCTCAAGCTTGTTTCCAGAGAGAACTTTGGCCTGAGCAGCAAGAGCCAAAGCCTCCGCCCTCCAGCCCGGGGAGCGCTCGGGGGACTGGGAAAAACTCGTCATACATACCTCGCGCGCGGGGGGCGCCTCGAGGATGTGCCGGTTCGGAACCAATCGTTCCGGAATTTCGATCTTAGCCAGAGGAGAAGAACAGAAATGGTCTCTACGCCGAATCGAGTCGAGACCTCTAACCTGCTGGCACTTCCGTTAGGCAACGATGCCGACTACCTCGGTCGAGATTTGTCTTGGCTAACGCAGACGATCGTGTCATGCAAAAGTTCTTTTGGGGCCGAAGATCGCCCAAAAATGCGAACTTTCAGACGAGTCTGCCATCCATCATTTCCACAGTGCAAGAAAAATCAGTTCGCAGGATGCGACATTCTTCTCAGACTGCGATGCGTCATTTTGTGAGCGTCCACGTACGACCAGTGACGCCGGGCCGCAGCAATGCGGCCTGTATAAGAAACAGTCGGCACATGTCACATCAGATACGAAGCCGATGAGCATTTCCCTCTGCCGCCGCGCTCTGCTGGTTCTTAGGCTGTCTCACGCGCTGAAAGTGGGCAGTACGCAAAATACAACTCAGCCAATATGCCTCAGAGGCAAGGAGGAGAACACCTATGAGACTAAATCGCAATCAGATCTGCCCTATCCACCGATCACTATCCTGCTGCGGCAGGGAGGCGATCCCGAAAGCAACAGGACCCAGGCAACTGGGCATCCGGCGAATCGAGGATTCGCAGCACCCAAGGGGATATCGAGAACTCCGCTCAAATGCGGAGATGCGGAAGCTGCTCGACAGAAAGATCGTCATCCAAGGCGGCAAATGTGGGATCTGCGGGGCCGAGTCCACGGATTATGGCGATGTCGTGCCAGACCATATCATCCCGAGGGGAATGGGAGGTTCCTGGCGAGATGACCACCCAGACAATATTCAGGCTGCACACTGGTGGTGCAACGGGGAGAAGGGATCTAGGAGGATCTGAGCCGGCAAGAATCAACGCGATTGATTCAGCGGCCTCATGTAGCTCAAAGGACGTGGCCGGAACATGAGGGCAGCGAAGCGGCTCTGGGCGTCACGAAATGGAAGACAGAAATGCAAGAGAGGGCGAAATATTTATTTCTTGCGGTTTTGGTCCTTTGAAAGCTTCTCAGCAAACGTCCAGAATTGACCAATCGACATACTAAAATAGGCGCTCACCGCCGCCATCACATCGCAACTAACGTTGGCCTTTCCGCGTTCAATTCTACCGAAGTAATAGGTGCTATATCCAAGCGATTCTGCCAACGATGTTTGCGAAAGATTCTTTGCCATCCGCAGATCGGTCACAGCCCGCCCAAAGATCTCGTTTGGGGTCTTTGACCTTCGCTTTAAATCTGCTCCGAGAGGCTTTGCCACACGCCAATCGTGGCTGACGACATGTAGATTGTAATAGCAACTATAGTTTCTATTACGTCATGAGTACTGAACCCGAGGCAGCCAAATCACTCTTTGGAGGTGGCATCTGAGCACTTCGAGTCCGCGAGTTCTTCCGCGAATAACCAGAATTTGCTGAGAGGCAGCATGTTGAAGTAGCCCACGATGGCGTGCATCACGTCGAAGGACAGATTCTCCTTGCCTTGCTCAATGTTCCGAAGATAAAACCCCTCGCAACCCACGCTGGCCGCTACAGTGGCCTGAGATTTGCGTTGCTTCGTTCGCAAATGCGTTATCGCAGAGCCAAAGATTTCTCTTGGTGTATCGGATTTCCTCGCGATATCCGCTCCAATAGGCTTGGCCACATCGTCATCGTGGCCGAAAGGTCGTCCTTGAAATAGCAACTATAGTTTCGTATACTCAGAATACGCAACTATAGTTGTGGTTGAGAACGACCGTGACGGTGGATTTGCGACGGAGCCTAGAAGGCACCATTCGGCAACTAGTCATCAGAGACTTCCCTTGGCTCTCCCATTCGTCAGTTCGATTCCATAAAAGGGGCCGCATGAGTTCCGAAGCCGCCTATTTCCCCGATGCCTTGGCGAGCACACCGGAAGCGCTCGGATTGGGCCATAGTGCGCCTGAAATCCTGTCTGAACTCTGCGAAGAAGCCCAATCACCAACCAATGCCCGGGCGCGGCTTGCTGAAACCATTCCCCAGATTCCTGGAATTTCGGACGAACTGCTTCTGGAACAGGTTCGGGAGGGCGCCAAGGAAGCCCTCGGCATTCTCTTCCGCCGCCATGCGCGCTCCGTTCGTAACGCCGCCTATCGGATCCTGCGGAATGAAGCCGAAGCCGACGATCTGGTGCAGGAGGTGTTCCTCTTCATCTTCCGCAAGGCTGCCCTGTTCGATTCAACGCACTGGGCCGCGCGTTCCTGGATTATCCATGTGACCTATCACCGGGCCTTCGACCGGCGTCGCTATCTGAACTCTCGCCACTTCTATACGAGCCAGGAACTGGACGACACGGTGTTCCGCTTGGCCGATTTGAGGGAAGAACTTCCCTACCACGAGCGGTCGGTGGAGGGTATCCTTGGAAAACCTTTAATGGCAAGATTCACCGCCCAGCTTACGCCGGAACAGCAGGAGACCATCAGGCTCTACTTCTTCGAGGGGTACGCTCTCAAAGAGATCGCCCAACTCACCGGGCGGTCTCTCTTCAACGTCAGAAGTCACTACTATCGCGGGCTGGAACGAATGCGCAAATTCGTTCTCCCCGAAAAGATGCGGTTAAGGTGAACGAAAAAGGACATAATGACTCCAGCGACGGAGTCTGGACGATGCAGGAAGATCCCCACCAGGAGTTTCAGGAACTTTGCGCGCTCTCGACCACTGGAGAGTTGACGGTGGAGGAGTCGGCTCGCCTCACCGAGCACCTGGCCCATTGTGATTCCTGCTTGGAGGCCAAGCGGCAGTATGAACGCTTGATCGCCACCACGATCCCAGCCCTGGGGGCAGAGTCGTCAGAGCACGAAGACGGCGAGGATGCGCCGGGTTTTTGGTCGCTCGAAGAGGCGGAAGCCAAACTGATGGAATCGCTCCGGCATGAGCCGGCTCCCTCCGCATCCCGTCCTGTCTCCCGGCCAGTTTCTTCTCGATGGAAACATGCGCTCCGCTTTGCGGCGGCTGCCGCAATCCTGGCAGCTGCTAGCTTGGCCGGCTATCGAATCGGCGTTCTCCGTGGGCACGGATCGGCGACGACCATTGCATCCAGTGCGCCAACTGTATCGAGAGTCGAGCCACGCCTTAACCCATCCGTGGACGCAAATGCTCCCGCACAGGAAAGCCGGACGGCTCCAGCCGATGACCAAGCCGCCGCGCTGCGAAAGCAGGCCCACCTGGATCAGGGGGAGATTGCCAGGCTGAACGATCCGTTGAACCAAGTTGAAAAAGAGCTGGCGGACCGAAACGCCGATCTGGATCGCAGTGTCGGGGAGCGCGCCGACCTGAATAACAAACTAGCCGAGGCCCAGTCCAATGCGCTGAGCCTGGAGGCAAGGCTCAGCCTGATCGGCAAAGCAACCTCCGAGGACACCCAGCAATCGCTCGCGCTGAAAGGGCAAGTCAATGATCTAGGAGTCTGTCGGTCATAGATTGAGGGAGAGCGCCTTTGTTTCTTCTGGTTGCAGGGTTTACGATTTTGTGATGGGTCAGAAGTTTTTGCCGGACACAGTCAACCAGACGCTGTTGTTTCCGCCTTCCTTGCACGACTGGCTACCCGACGGGCATCTGGCTCGGTTTGTGGTCGATGTTGTCTCCGCACTGGATCTGGATGCGATCTATGCCTCCTATCGGGAGAAGGATGGTCGCGGCCAGGCGGCCTACGCTCCGGAGATGATGGTTCGTCTGCTGTTGTACGGTTACGCAAACGGCGTCTACAGTTCGCGCCAGATCGAGACCCGGACCCATGAAGACGTGGCGTTTCGCTATCTGTCAGGGGACCAGCATCCGGACCACAGCACGCTGGCCGAGTTCCGCAAGCGGCACCTGACGGCGTTGGCCGGCCTGTTCACGCAGGCGTTGTTGCTGTGCGCCAAGGCAGGTCTGGTCAAGCTGGGCCATGTAGCCATCGACGGAACCAAGATCAAGGCCCACGCCAGCAAGCACAAGGCGATGAGTTACAAGCGCATGACCGAGGCCGAGGCGCGTCTGAAGCAGGAGATCGAAGCACTGCTGCACCAGGCCGAAGAGACCGATGCCGCCGAGGACGCTCAGTACGGCAGGAATCGTCGCGGCGATGAACTGCCGGATGCGTTGTCGCGGCGCGAGAGCCGTTTGCAGAAGATCCGCGAAGCCAGGCAGGCTCTGGAAGAAGAGGCCCGCGAGAAGGCGGAACACGAACGCGGCGAGACAGAGAAGAAGCTGGCCGAGCGGGAAGAGGAAGAAAGACGCACCGGCCAGAAGAAGCGTGGCCGCAAGCCCGAGGCGCCCGATCCGGACAAGGCCAGGCCTGCCGGCACGGCACAGCGCAACTTCACCGATCCGGAGAGTCGCATCATGCCGGACGGAGCCAACAAGGGCAGCTTCGTGCAGGGCTACAACGCGCAGATCGCGGTCGATTCCGCCTCGCAGGTGATCGTAGCCGCCGAGGTCACACAGTCGTCTACAGACAGCAGGCAACTGGCGCCGATGCTGGCGCAGATCGCGATGCATCTTGGACAGAAGCCGGAGAAAGCCAGCGCCGACGCAGGCTACTTCAGTGAAGCGAATGTAACGGATACGGCTGTAACCGGGATCGACTTATACATCGCGACGGGCCGCGATAAACATGGCCATCCGGCCGAGGTGGCAGTCGGCGATGCGCCTGCCGGTGCGACTCCACGGGAACAGATGCGACATAAGCTAAGGACCGAGGCCGGACGCGCGGTCTACAAGATGCGCAAGGCGATCGTTGAACCGGTCTTCGGACAAATCAAGGAACGACGCGGCTTCCGCCGCTTCAGCCTGCGCGGCAAACAGAATGTCGGAGGTGAGTGGAGACTGGTGTGCGCGGTCAGCAATCTGCTGAAACTGTTCCGATCCGGATGGACCCTGCAAACCGCATAAAAGCGGACGAAAAGCCACCATCCAAACCAAAATCACGGCTCAAAAGCATGGAATCGTAGAAAACGCCCAACCCCGACAAACAGATCTTGTGCAGCGCTGTCGGGCCGATAACGCTGGCGACGCTCCAGGAATCGTTATGGCCGACATACTCCTAGTCAGAATGGAGTGACCGGTCCACTGCGCTGACCGTGGGTTAGGCTGTGATTCTGGAAGGAAGCACAACTCAGAGCCACAAGCGGAGAGGAGCCGGTCATGAAGGAGAAGGTACGATTTTTGGGCATGGATGTCCATGCCGAGACGATAGCCGTTGCG
>Ga0302325_10013272_pt1 | contig 17581 bp, 16 predicted proteins | sample Palsa_T0_2_FD_201948 | JGI IMG/M metagenome (GOLD analysis project Ga0302325, IMG submission 201948) | Peat permafrost microbial communities from Stordalen Mire near Abisko, Sweden - Palsa_T0_2 | ecosystem: Environmental > Terrestrial > Soil > Palsa > Peat permafrost | place: Sweden: Abisko... | reverse complement strand
AGCGGTCGGCCGGGAAGACCTTGTCCATGGCGCGGTGGGCGATCGAGTACCCCTCGGTGGCCCGGCGGTCGCCGGCCATGACGATGCCGTCGGCGAAGCGCAGTGCCACCACCGTGGTGGAGTGCCGCACGGTCAGGGCCGTCTCGGTCCCCGAGATCGCCGGCGTGCCGGCTCTTCGCAGAAGGCTCGTGAAATCTGGCCCCGGATCGTCGACCGGGTTAAAGATCGGTAGCGCCACCGGCGGCTTACTGCCCGCCCTTTTGCACGTAGTTGCGGACGAACTCCTCCGCGTTGTCCTCGAGGACCTCGTCGATCTCGTCGAGCAGGTCGTCGAGGTCGGCCTTCAGCTTCTCGCCACGCGGCGACGACGGGGCCGGCTCCTCTTCGACTTCGACCTCGGTTTCGGTCCGCGAGGGAGCGGTGCGCCGCTTCTGCTCACGTTCTGCCATAGGTCATCACCTCAGGAACTGAGTCGGTCGAGCAATTCTGTCGGGTTCTCACACGCCTCGAATAGCGAGGCGGTGTGGTCCGCCGTTCCCTTGAGTGGGTCCATCATAGGGACGCGGCGCAAGGGATCGGCGCCCAGGTCAAAAACGAGAGAATCCCAGTTCGCAGTGACCACCGCATCGGGCCATCGGGCCAGGCAGCGGCCCCGGAACCAGGCCCGGGTCTTGCGGGGCGGCTCGGTGATCGCCGCGGTGATTTCCTCGTCGGACACGAGGCGCTCCATGGACAGCCGGGCGAACAGGGACCGCTCGGGCCGAAGATCGTGGTACTGCAGGTCGAGGGCGGCCAGGCGGTGATCGTCCCAGTCGCACCCGTGGCGGTCCCGGTAGGCCTCGATGAGATGGTGTTTCGCCACCCAGTCCAGTTGGTGGACGAGGGACCCGGGGTCGGTTTCCAGACCGTGGAGCACCGCCTCCCAACGATCGAGGACCATGTCGCCCACCGGCTCTTCACCGATGACCTCGAGGCCGCGTTCTTTGGCGTACCGACGGGCCGCCGCAAAGATCTCCCACTGGATCTCGAGCGCCGTGATGCTCGAGCCGTCGGCGCGGCGCAACGGCCGAGTGAGCGACAGGTCGGCCGAGACATGGTGCATCGCGCGGACCGGGTCGGCCAGGGTGAAATCTTTGTACGGGAGCATGTCGTCTTCGATCATGGCCAGCACCACCGAGGTCGTTCCCACCTTCAAGAAGGTGGCCACCTCGGCCAGGTTGGCGTCGCCGACGATCACATGCAGGCGCCGGAAGCGCTTGGGGTCGGCGTGGGGTTCGTCGCGGGTGTTGACGATCGGACGCTTGAGCGTTGTCTCGAGCCCGACCATCTCCTCGAAGAACTCGGACCGCTGGGAGATTTGGAAGTGCACCCGCTCGGAACCGAACGCGGTGGTCTCGGTGCCGACCTTGCCCGACCCCGCGAAGATCTGGCGGGTGACGAAGTGCGGGATGACGCCCGCGACCACGTTGGCGAACGGCACCTGACGGTCCATCAGATAGTTCTCGTGGCAACCGTAGGAGTTGCCCTTGCCGTCGGAGTTGTTCTTGTACGCGATCACCACCGGTTGGGTCGGGAGGTTGGCGGCGGCGACCATGGAGCGCCGGATGATCGCCTCGCCGGCCTTGTCGTGGCAGACGAGCTCGAGGGGGTCGATGCACTCGGGGGTCGAGTACTCGGGGTGCGCGTGGTCGACGTAGTAGCGGGCGCCGTTGGTCAGCACCGTGTTGGCCAGATGCGTCTCCACCATCGGGGGCATGGCCCCTTCGCGGGCGTACCCGCGGGCGTCCTTGTCCGGTGTCTCGTCCTCGAAGTCCCACCCGGTCCGCCGGTCGACCTCGGCGGCGTACGCGTTGACCAAGAGCGAGGACGCGCTGACCGGGTTCGCGTCCGGTCCGGTGGCGTGAATGCCGTACTCGGTCTCGATGCCGCAGACCTTGGGAATGGCCACGTATCGACCCTACTTGCTCACCTCGTCGGCACCGGGCGCGCGCCGTCTGGCCGAAGGATCCGGGAGCTGGGGCTCACCTGGGGAACCTCGCCTCGACGGGCGGCCCGGCTCAGGGCGCCCTGGCCGGCGGTGCCGATCACAGGTACTGGCCGGTGCCTACCCGTTCGATGGAGCGGCCACCCTTGGTCTCGCGGTCCTCGGTCATGAGGGTGCGCACATAGACGATGCGCTCTCCCTTCTTGCCCGAGATCCGCGCCCAGTCGTCGGGGTTGGTCGTGTTGGGGAGGTCCTCGTTCTCCTTGTACTCCTGGCGGATGGACTCGAGGAGGTCCTCGGTCCTGATCCCGCCGCTCTCCTGGGCGATCTCCCGCTTGATGGCGAGCTTCTTGGCCCGCCGGACCACGTTCTCGATCATCGCCCCCGAGGAGAAGTCCCGGTAGTACAGGACCTCCTTGTCGCCGTTCTGGTAGGTCACCTCCAAGAACCGGTTCTCCTCTTCGGCCCGGTACATCTCGGTGACGGTTTGCTCGATCATGGCCTGGGCGGCCTTGGCCGGGTCTCCCCCACCCAGCCGTTCCACCTCGCTGGCGTCGAGCGGCAAGTCGGGCGTGAGGTAGCGGGAGAAGATCTGCGCCGCCGCCTCCTGGTCGGGCCGTTCGATCTTGATCTTCACATCGAGGCGTCCGGGTCGAAGGATCGCCGGGTCGATGAGGTCTTCACGGTTGGAGGCACCGATGACGATGACATCGCGCAACGCTTCCACGCCGTCGATCTCGGCCAGCAGTTGGGGCACGATCGTTGACTCCATGTCCGAGCTGATGCCGGTGCCCCGGGTGCGGAACAGCGAATCCATCTCGTCGAAGAAGACGATGACGGGCACCCCTTCCTCGGCCTTCTCGCGCGCACGCTGGAAGACGAGACGGATCTGGCGCTCGGTCTCGCCCACGTACTTGTTCAGGAGCTCGGGGCCCTTGATGTTCAAGAAGTAGCTCCGGATGCTCGTGTTGTTGGTTGCCTCGGCGACCTTCTTGGCGAGCGAGTTCGCGACCGCCTTGGCGATGAGGGTCTTGCCACATCCGGGAGGGCCGTAGAGCAGGATCCCCTTGGGGGCCGGCAGCTTGTAGTGCGCGAACAGTCGGCGGTGCAGATACGGGAGCTCCACCGCGTCGGTGATCGCCTCGATCTGCGTGTCCAGCCCTCCGACATCCGCGTAGGTGATGTCGGGAACTTCTTCCAAGACAAGCTCTTCGACCTCCGGGCGCGGCAGCTTCTCGATGAGCAGCTGGCTGCGGACGTCCATCAGCAGCGCGTCACCGGTCCGCAACTTCACGCCGGCCAGCTCATCGGAGAGCTCGACGACCCGCTCCTCGTCGGCGCGCCCATAGACGATGGCCCGGTGGCGGTCCTCCATGACCTCTTTCAGGGTCACGACCTCACCGGCGAGGTCACCGTCGCGGACGAGTACCACGTTGAGCGACTCGTTCAAGACGACCTCGTTGCCCTTGCGGAGCACGCCCGGGTCGATGTCGGGGTGCAGGGCGACCCGCATCTTGCGGCCGCCCGCGAAGACGTCGACGGTGCCGTCGTCGTTGACGTCGAGGAAGGTGCCGTACGCGGCCGGTGGCTGGGTGAGCTTCTCGACCTCTTCGCGCAGCGTGGCCAACTGCTCCTTGGCCTGCTGCAAGGTGAAGGTGAGCTTCTCGTTCTGCGAGATCGCCTGGTTCAGCTGACCCTTGGTCTCCAAGAGTCGCTCCTCGAGGGACTGCACTCGGCTCGGGCTTTCCTGGAGCCGACGTCGGAGCGCGTTGACCTCGTCTTCGGCCTCGACGAGTTGAGCGCGGACGGCTTCGAGCTCGGCGGGAAGATCGTTGTCCATCGGGTCTTCGGGCGTCGGCGTCGGAACCACCTCCTCTGACCGCACGGCTGGGCCCACCCTATCGGCGTGCGCTGACCGGATCGTCGCACCCGGTCGGTCCGACGGCTCGACCCGGCCCGCCGCAGCCGCCCGGTGGTCCCACCGCAGCTCAGCGCTGCGATCGGCCGGACGGGGTCGGGCCATAGTTCCTCTCCGGTCCGCCCCGCCGGCACCGGGATTCGTCGGTCAGCGGGGCGGACCGGCGGGCGGTCGCGCGAAGGTGGCGGTACCCGAGGCCAAGAACAAGAAGAGGAGAACACGATGACCGACCCCGGCGGGCGGTACCCGTACGACGAGTTCTCGATGTTCAAGGAGAACGCCGAGGAGTTCGGTCTCCCCTACGACGGCCCACCCACGGTCGAGCGTCGATCGGTGGTGATGGACGACGGTCGCCAGCTCAGCTCGCTCGTGTGGGGCAAGACCGAACCCGAGTTGGTCCTCCTGCACGGCGGTGCCCAGAACGCCCACACCTGGGACACCGTGGCCCTGGCGCTGGACCGGCCCCTGCTAGCCATCGACCTGCCGGCCCATGGGCACTCCGACGGGGTGAGGGGCGGGACGAGGAACCTCGCCGCCAACGCCGACGACGTCGCAACGGTGATCGGCGCCCTGGCGCCCCGCTCCCGGGTGGTGGTGGGCATGTCCATGGGCGGCATGACCGCCCTGGCGCTGGCCGACCGTCATCCGGACCTCGTCCCGAGGTTGGTGCTGGTGGACGTCACCCCCGGGGTCAACCAGGACAAGGCGAAGGCCATCATGGACTTCGTCCGGGGCCCGGCGAGCTTTCCGGACTTCGACGCCATCTTGGCCCGGACGGTCGAGCACAACCCCACCCGCACGGTGGCCTCGTTGCGCCGGGGGATTCTCCACAATGCGCTCCAGCAGGAGGACGGGTCGTGGGTGTGGCGCCACGCCCGCCACCAGACAGCCGAGCCGACGGTGCCACCCGACGCCGGCGCCTACTCGAATCTGTGGGAGGTGGTGTCCGGACTGCAGATGCCGGTCATGCTGGTGCGCGGCATGCGACCCCAGTCGGTGGTGGACGACGCCGACGAGGCCGAGCTCCTCCGCCGCCTCCCCGGGGCCCGGATCGAACACGTCGACGCCGGCCACAGCGTCCAGGGCGACGCCCCGGTCGAGCTGGCCCGCCTGCTCTTGGACTTCGCCCGGTAGTGTCTCTCGGCCGACCCAACCGGCCTCCGGGCGCCGGGAATTGAGCCACGAGCAGGAGGAACTGCCAGGCTCGGGCCGGCTCGTACTAGCATTAATAGGCAAGACGACCGGGCTCGGCACCGGAGCGACACGTCGGCGAAGTCGTCCGATCGCTTCCGCCCGAACCCCGGTCTCCAAGGGTCCAGCACAAGGAAAGGCTCGTTGCAGCGATGAAAGTCTGGATCGATCAGGATCTGTGCACCGGTGACGGGCTCTGTGAAGAGATCGCGCCGGCGGTCTTCACCCTGCTCGACGACGGTCTCGCCTACGTGAAGGAAGGCAGCGACATCAAGAACGAGCCGGGCGGCTCGGCCGGGATGGCGCTCGTGCCCGATGACCTCGAAGAGGCGGTTGTCGAGGCGTCCGAAGAGTGCCCCGGAGAGTGCATCTTCATCGAGCGGGACTAATACCCCTCGGCCCATCGGGCCGACCGGGACCAGTCGAACACGGCCGAATGAAACTGCCTTAACCGTCGCGCGCCAGCAGCCTGGCCGAGGTGAGGAAGCCGGTGTGGGCCACCATCCGGTGATCCGGGCGCACCGAGCGGGCCTCGATGTGCCACGTGCGCCGCAGGATCTCGACGGTCTCGGCGAGGGCGAAACCGCACCGACCGAGCGCCTCGCGCAGCGTGGCGGTCTGGTTGATCGTCGGCAGGTACGCGAGAAGGATCCCGCCGGGGGCCAGCGCGTCGGCGGCATGGGGGACCACGTTCCAGGGCTCCGGGAGGTCGAGGAGGATCCGGTCGAGGTCTCGCTCGTCGATCTTCTCGGTGACGTCTCGGAGCTCGATCCGGTAGTCGACGTCCTCCCCCAACTGTGCGACCACGTTGACCCGGGCGGTCTTGGCGAAGTCCTCGCGGATCTCGTACCCGACCACCTGCGCCCCGGCCCGCAACAGGGCCATGGACAGCGCCCCCGACCCGACGCCGGCCTCGAGCACCCGTTGGCCGGGCCCGATATCGGCGGCGATCAGGATCGCTCCCAGGTCCTTCGGATAGATGACCTGGGCCCCCCGGGGCATCTTCAGCACGACGTCGGCCAAGGTGGGACGGAACACCAAGAACTCCCGCCCGGTCGTGCCGACCACCGTGGAGCCCTCGGTCTGGCCGATGATGTCGTCGTGGGCGAGGATGCCCGCGTGGGTGTGGAAGGTCTCGCCCTCGCGCAGCTTCAACAGGTAGCGGCGTTGCTTCGCGTCGATCAGCAGCACCCGCTCGCCTGCGGCCAGCAGGTGGCCGTCTCCCACGGGCTCAGCCCGACGACGAGTCGTCTAGCGGCTGGCCGTTGGGCGGGCGAATCGAGATGATCAAACGGTCGCCGGCTTCGACCCGACGCGAATAGACGACCGGGTCCTCGCGCCGTCTGGCCCGCTGGAGGACGAACGCCCCTGCGGCCAGGGCGAACCAGGCCCAGTGCTCTCCCCTCATCCCCTTTCCGGTGGCCAGCTTGATCAGGCGGCGCAGCAAGTAGTCCATGGCTCGCCCTTAGAGTCGGCGGATCTCCACGATCGCCGAATCGCTGCGGCCCCCCCGGCGGCCGAAGAGATAGGCGACAGCGACCACCCCGACCACGACCGCACCGGCGACGACGAGTATCGGCGGCAAGCTCGCCCGCACGGTGTCTTCGCCCTCCCCGATCGCCTTGGCGAAGGCGGCCTGCAGGTCGTCACGACTGATCTTGCGTCCGTTGGTCTCGACTGGCATCGGGGTCCCTCTTTCCTCAGTCGCCGGTCTTTTTCGCCGGGATCCGGCGCGCCGCCGGCCCGGCCACGATCCGCCACCCGGCCGTTGCGATGACGGCCAGGGCGAGCACCGCCACGATCAGGTAGGGCAGCCATGAAAGGTTCCCGTGGAATGCCCCGGTCTCGGTCTGCAGCACCCGCAAAGCGGCGATCAACAGCATCACCGTTCCCACCGCGATAGTCACCGATCCGAGGGTGCCGAACAGGACGAAGCGGCCCAACTGCTTGAGCGGGTCCAGGGTCTCCTGCTTGATATAGGCAATGACCAGGGAGATCGCGTCCCGCCGAGCGTCGCTCGGGCCCTGCTTGGACCCGGTGTCGTCGGTCTTCTTGGGGCCTCTGCCGAACCGAGCCACGGGCACGACGCTACCTCGTCGGCCGTGCCTGACCGTTCCGAGCAGCGGACAACGGCTCCCGACGGGTCAGGTACGGTCCCGAAAGAGGTAGGTCGAGCTGGCCCGGGCGAGCTTCTTGCCCTCGGCATTGGTCACGGTGGCCTCGACGAAGGCGACCCGGGCGCCACCCGAGATCACCTCGGCCTCGCAGCGCAGGGCGGTCCCGACCGGGACCGGGGCGAGGTAGCTCACCTTCAGCTCGGCGTTGGATGCGAAGACCCGGCGGCCCTCCACGAAGGTGACGGCGGCCGAACCGAGCGCGGTGTCGATGAAGGCGCACAGGAACCCGCCCTGGATCAGGCCGGCCGGGTTGGCAAAACGCTCGTCGGCCACCATCGTCCACGCGGTGCGGCCGGGCACCGACTTGTCGACGCACACCGCGCCGAGCTCGAGGTCGCTGTTGGGGGGAACCTGCATCGAGCTGGCCACCGGCGTGACGCTACCGGAGGCCCATGTGACGGTGATCGGTCGGTCGCTTTAAATCACGGAAAACCTTGCGTCCCTGGGGAAACCGGGGCGGGGGCAGTGGGTAGGGTGCAATCGTGCCTTCCTCGGAGAATCCGGACCTCGAGCAGCTCGGCATCAACGTGATCCGGGGGTTGGCCATGGACGCCCCGGCCCGGGCCAACTCGGGCCACAGCGGCACCGCCATGGCGCTCGCCCCCTTGGCCCATGTCCTGTTCACCCGGGTGATGCGCCACGACCCGAGCGATCCCGACTGGCCCGACCGCGACCGCTTCGTGCTCTCGTGCGGCCACGCGTCGATCCTGCTCTATTCAATGCTGTACCTGACCGGCTACGGGCTGACCCTCGACGACCTGAAGGACTTCCGCGTGGTTGGGAGCCTGACGCCCGGTCACCCCGAACGCGGGCGCACCGCCGGCGTCGAGGTCACCACCGGGCCCCTCGGTCAAGGAGTGGGCAACGGCGTCGGCATGGGCGTGGCCGAGCGGGTGCTGCGGACCCGATTCGGTCCCGAGCTCTGCGACCACTTCACCTTCGTGGTGGCCGGCGACGGCTGTCTGGAGGAGGGGATCTCACACGAGGCGGCCTCGCTGGCCGGCCACCTCGGCCTGGGACGGCTCGTCTACGTCTACGACGACAACCACATCACCATCGACGGCCCGACCGAGCTGTCCTACACCGACAACGTCCCCGAGCGCTTCGCCGCCTACGGGTGGGACGTCGACGCGATCGGCGAGGTGGCCAACGACACCGAGGTGCTGGAGGCGGCGCTTCGACGGGCCATGGCCCAGGAGGACAAGCCCTCCCTGATCGTGCTGCGGAGCCACATCGGTTGGCCGGCCCCCGACATCGTGGACACCAAGGAGGCCCACGGGACCCCCCTCAAGCCCGAAGAGATCCGCATCACCAAGCAGATCCTCGGGCTTCCGCCCGACGAGTCGTTCTGGGTCCCCGACGAGGTGGTCGAGTTCTACCGGCGCAGTGTGGACCGGGGCCAGAGGCTGCGGGCGGAATGGCAGGATCGCTTCGACGCCGCGGCGGTGGACAAGGCGGCCTGGGACGCGTCGTGGTCGGGTCACGGCGTGGACGGGTGGGAGGCCAAGCTCCCCACCTTCGAGGCCGGCCAGAGCCTGGCCACCCGTCGGGCCATCAACGCGTGCATCAACGCCACCGCGCCGGTCGTCCCGGGCCTGCTGTTGGGGGCGGCCGACCTCACCGAGAACACCGGGGTGACGCTGGAGGGAGCGGAGCGCCAATCGCCCGAACATCCCGACGGCCAACAGGTCTACTTCGGCATCCGCGAGCACGCCATGGGTGCGGTGATGACCGGCATGGCCGCCCACGGCGGCATCCTCCCGGTCGGGGGGACCTTCTTCAACTTCAGCGACTACATGCGCCCGGCCGTCCGGCTGGCCGCCATGTCCGGCGTGCACGTCATCTACTCGTGGACGCACGACTCGATCGGGCTCGGCGAGGACGGCCCGACCCACGAGCCCATCGAGCAGCTGGCATCCCTGCGCGCCATGCCAGGCATCTTGGTCGTCCGCCCGGCCGACGCCAACGAGTGCGCGCAGGCGTGGCGCCACGCGGTCGAGGCCGACCAGCCGGTCGCGATGGTGCTCAGCCGCCAGTCCATCCCGGTGTTGGCCGAGACGGCCCAGGCGGCCGCCGAGGGCCTGCGACGGGGTGGCTACGTGCTTCGGCCCGAGGAGGGACCGGCCGATCTGGTGCTCGTCGGCACCGGCAGCGAGGTGCAGCTGTGCCTCGGTGCGGCCGACGCCCTGGCGGCCCAGGGTCTGTCGGCGCGGGTGGTCTCGCTCCCCTGTTGGGAGTGGTTCGAGGACCAAGACGCCGACTACCGCGAGTCGGTCCTGCCCTCCGAGGTGCCGACCCTGTCGGTCGAGGCGGCGTCGTCGTTCGGCTGGGACCGTTACGCCGATGCCAGCGTGTCCATCGACACCTACGGCGCGTCCGGTTCCAGCGAGGCGGTGCTCGAGCACTTCGGCTTCACCGTGGAAAACGTCACCGAGTGCGCCCTGGCCTTGCTCGAGTGGTCCGGGAGTGCCGACGCGACCTCCGGAAGCGACGAACGGAGCTGATTGTGGACAATCTGCAAGCCCTGTACAAGGAACACGGCCAGAGCCCGTGGTTGGACAACCTGCGCCGGGACTGGTTGCGCAACGGCCACCTGGCCGAGCTGGTCACCTCCGGGGTGCGGGGCGTCACCTCCAACCCGACCATCTTCGCCAAGGCCATCGCAGGCGAGGACGACTACGACGAGCAGTTCAAGTCGCTCGTGTCCTCGATGAGCGTCGAGGCCGCGTACTGGGAGCTCGTCATCGACGACATCGTCCACGCGCTGGAGGTGTTGCGGAGTGTGCACGAGGACAGCCACGGCACCGACGGGTTCGTCTCCTTGGAGGTGGCTCCGGCGCTCGCCCACGACACCGGCGCCACCGTGAAGTCCGCGTTGGCACTGCACGATCGCATCGACACCTCCAACCTGTTGGTCAAGGTGCCGGCCACCGCCGAGGGGGTGCCGGCGGTCCGCCAGCTGATCAGCCAGGGCAAGAGCATCAACGTGACGCTCATCTTCGGGCTCCCCCGTCACGACGAGGTGATGGAGGCGTACCTGTCGGGGCTGGAGGCGTACGCGGCGGCCGGCCACGACGACCTGAGCGGGGTGGCCAGCGTGGCGTCGTTCTTCGTGAGCCGGGTCGACACCGAGATCGACCACCGGCTCGAGACCCTGGCCGGCGGGGACGGCGGCGACCCCGAGATCCTGGGGTTGCGGGGCCGGGCCGCGGTGGCCCAGGCCCAGGAGGCTTATCAGCACTTCCTGGCCGCCTTTTCCGGTCCGCGCTGGGAGGCGCTGGCGGCCAAGGGGGCCCAGGTGCAGCGCCCGTTGTGGGCGTCGACCTCGACCAAGAACCCCGCCTACTCGGATCTGCTCTACGTCGACCCCCTGATCGGCCCGGACACCGTGAACACCATGCCCGAGGGGACGCTCGAGGCCTTCGCCGACCACGGGATGCCCGCCCGCACGGTGGACCGCGACCCGGCCGCCGCCGCCGACCTGCTGGCCCGCCTGGAGAAGGTCGGGATCGACTTGGCCGACGTCGGAGCCACGCTCGAGGATGAGGGCGTGCACTCCTTCGCCAAGTCCTTCGATGAGCTGATCCAGACGCTCAGCGACAAGGCGGCCACCTTCGGGCACGACCAGAAGTGAGCGGCACGGAGGCGGCCGGGCTCGGCGCGCGGCTGTTGGCCGGGGATGCCGGCCTGTGGCCCGAGGGCAACGTGTCGGCCAACCGGCTGGGGTGGCTGGAGGTGCCCCGCCAGCTGGCCGAGGAGTCCAAGGAGCTGGCCTCGTGGGCCTCGACCATCGAGCAGTCGACCGTGATCCTGCTCGGCATGGGCGGGTCCTCCCTCGGTCCGGCGGTGCTCGAGGCGGTCCGCCCGACCGGGCCCGCCGGTGCCGGGCGCCGGCTGATCGTTTGCGACACCACGGACCCGACGACGGTCGGTGGGCTCGACTTCTCCGACGCCTTCGTGCTGGTGTCCTCCAAGTCGGGCACCACGCTCGAACCCAACGTGTTGTTCGAGCACGCGTGGTCCAAGCTGCCCGACGGGTCGCGCTATGCCGCCGTCACCGACCCCGGTACCCCGCTGGCCACGCTGGCCGACGAGCGCGGCTTTCGACGGGCCTTCGCCAACCGCCCCGACATCGGCGGGCGTTACTCGGTGCTCTCGTACTTCGGCATGGTCCCGGCCGCCCTGATCGGCTACGACGTCGCCGAGCTGTGCGAGCGGGCGCTCTCGACCGACCTCGACGACGCGGTGCAGCTCGGTTGGGAGATGGGCCGGGCCGCCCGCGAGGGAAAGGACAAGGTGACCATCGTGGTCCCCGAGGCGTTCCGCTCCTTCGGGCTGTGGGTCGAGCAACTGATCGCCGAGTCGACCGGCAAGCGGGGCACCGGGTGCGTCCCGGTGCCGACCACCGAGGCCGAGTCCGGGGCCGACCGCCACGTGATCACCCTCGACCCCAAGGCGGCAATCGACCTGGCCGAGCAGTTCTACCGGTTCGAGCTGGCCGTGCCCATCGCCGGCCACGTGCTATCGATCGACCCCTTCGACGAGCCCAACGTGGCCGAGTCGAAGGCCAACACCAACAAGGTCCTCGACTCGCTGCCCCTCCCCCGGCTGGACGAGGCCCGACCGGACGAGACGCTCGGGTGGCTGCGCGAGCACACCGGTCCGGGTGACTACGTGTCCCTCCAGGCCTACGTGCCGTTCGGCCAGGACGACGCCCTCGAGTCCCTGCGCCGCCGGGTGCGCGACCAGCTCGGCGGCTTCCCGGTCACCGCCGGCTACGGCCCGCGCTTTTTGCACTCGACCGGTCAGCTCCACAAGGGCGGCCCCAACACGGTGGTGGCCGTCCAGCTGGTGCGGGCCGGCGCCCAACCCGAGCTGGCCATCCCCGACAAGCCCTACGACTTCGGCACGCTGATCACCGCCCAGTCGATCGGCGACCACCAGAGCCTGCTCACCCACGGTCGGCGGGTGCTGCGGGTGGCCGTCGAGCAGCTCGACGAGATCGCCTGACCACGTGGCTCGCGCACCGAAGGCATCGTCGCGTCGGGTCATTTGTTTTCGAACCGTCGTCTCTCTGAGAGGAGTCAGCACATGAGGATCGCCATGGTCGGGCTGGGCAAGATGGGCGCCAACATGACCGAGCGGTTGATCGGCGCCGGTCACGAGGTGGTGGCGTTCGACCTGTCGGCCGAGGCCCGTCAGGCGATCGGCGCCAAGGGGGCCATCGTGGCCGACGACCTCGACGACCTGGCCAAGAAGCTCACGCCGCCGCGTGCAGCGTGGGTGATGGTCCCGGCCGGTCCGCCGACCGATTCGACCATCGCGGCACTGGGCGAGCGGTTCGACTCGGGCGACGTCATCGTCGACGGCGGGAACTCCAACTACAAGGAGGCCCAGGGGACGGCCGACCAGCTGGCCGCCAAGGGCATCGGGTTCGTCGATGCCGGCACCTCGGGCGGCGTCTGGGGCCTGAAGGAGGGGTACTGCCTCATGGTCGGCGGGACCAAGGAGTCGGTGGCCGTGGTCGAGCCGGCCCTCCTATCGCTCGCTCCCCCGGGCGGCTACGCGCACGTGGGCCCGGTCGGGGCCGGCCACTTCGTCAAGATGGTCCACAACGGGATCGAGTACGGGCTCATGCAGGCCTACGCGGAGGGCTTCGAGATCATGGGGGCGGCCGACGAGTTCGACCTCGACCTGCACGAGATCGCGGCCATCTGGCGCTACGGGTCGGTGGTCCGCAGCTGGCTGCTCGAGCTGACCGAGCGGGCGCTGCGACCGGACTCGGGTTTTGCCGACATCAAGGGCTCGGTCACCGACTCGGGCGAGGGTCGATGGACGGTCGAAGAGGCCATCAACCGGGCCGTCCCGGCCCCGGCCATCTCGGCGGCCCTCTACGCGCGGTTCTCGTCGCGCCAGCAGGACTCCTTCGCCAACAAGTTGCTGGCCGCGTTGCGCAACCAATTCGGCGGCCACGCGGTCACACTCGAGTCCGGCCAGGCCGGACTGGAGACCTCCACCCCCAAGAACTGAGGACACCGATGACCGACGTGTCCCCGGTCACCCCACTGGTGGCCAAGACCCCGCCACCGCTGGCCATGGTGATCTTCGGCGCGTCGGGGGATCTGACGGCCCGAAAGATCCTCCCGGCCCTGGCCGATCTGGCCAACCGGGGCCGTCTCAACGAGCGGTTCACCCTGATCGGCGTGGCCCGCACCGAGTGGTCCGACGAGGAATTCCAAGAAGTCGCCCAGAAGGCCGACACGACCGGCGGTGAGGTCTGGGCCGGGCTCGTGAAGTCGTTCCGCTACGTTCCCGGCGAGTACGCGGCGACCAAGACCTTCGACCGGCTGAAGGAGGTGCTGGCCGAGGCGGACAAGAACCAGGGCACCGCGGGCAACCGGCTGTACTACCTGGCCACCATCCCCGACGTGTTCGCGCTGGTGGCCGAGGCGCTGGCCAAGGAGGGCTGCAACCAACCCGGTCCCGGTGGCGAGTTCGTCCGCCTGGTGGTCGAGAAGCCCTTCGGTCGCGACCTGGCCAGCGCGCTCGAGCTCGACGCGAAGATCCACCGGGCCTTCGAAGAGGACCAGATCTTCCGCATCGACCACTATCTCGGCAAAGAGACGGTCCAGAACGTGCTGGCGCTGCGCTTCGCCAACGCGATCTTCGAGCCGATCTGGAACCGCCGATACGTCGAGCAGGTGCAGATCACCGTGGCCGAGAGCATCGGCGTCGAGCACCGCGGCGGCTTCTACGAGACCGCCGGAGCGCTGCGCGACATCGTCCAGAACCACGTCATGCAGGTGCTCGCCCTCACCATGATGGAGCCGCCGACCAAGATGGACGCGGCCCACATCCGGGACGAGAAGGTCAAGCTCCTGAACGCGGTCGACATCCCCTCCCCCGACGAGGCCGTCGACACCTCTGTCCGTGGCCAGTACCAAGCGGGGGTGGTCGACCACCAACCGGTGGTCGCCTACCGGGACGAGGAGAACGTCGCGCCCGACAGCGAGATCGAGACCTACGTGGCCCTGCGGCTGCACGTCGACAACTGGCGGTGGGCCGGCGTCCCGGTCTACGTCCGCACCGGCAAGCGGTTGCCGGCCCGGGTGACCGAGATCGCGCTCCAGTTCCACGAGGTCCCCTTCTTGGCCTTCGAGGACGCGCTGTCCCGGGACCTACGCCCCAACCTGCTGGTGCTCCGCATCCAGCCCCACGAGGGGATCTCGCTGAAATTCGGGGCCAAGGTCCCCGGGGAGGCCTTCCGGGTCCAGTCGGTGTCGATGGACTTCGGCTACGAGCAGGCCATTCTCGCCACGGGCATGGATGGCTACACGCGGCTGTTGTTTGATGCGATGAGTGGCGATCCGACCCTGTTCATCCGGACCGACGAGGTCGAGCAGGCCTGGCGGATCGTGGACCCCTACCTGCAGGCGTGGGCCGAGCCGGGCGGCGGGCTGCACTTCTACAACGCCGGGACCTGGGGCCCCCACATCGCCAATCTGCTCCTCGAGCGCTCCGGCGACGCCTGGCGGGAACCCGACCTGTGATCTCCACGGCCGCCGAGGTCCTGGGCGGCATCGAGCCGGTGGAGGACGTGCCCGAGGCGTTCGCGACCGTGCTCGGCGAGCAGTTCGCCGGTCGGTCCGGCCCCCGGTTCGTGCTCTTCTTGTCCGGCGGGCCGACAGCGGCGGCCTGCTACGACCGGGCGGCCCAGTGGTCCGAGGTGGACTGGCCGCTGGTCGACATCTACATGGGCGATGAGCGCTGGGTGCCCGCCGACGATCCGGCGGCCAACCAGCGCCTGGTGCGCGAGCACCTCGTCGAGCGCGTCGGCGATGTGGGATCCTTCACCCCCATGCCGACCGACGGTGACCCCGATGACTGTGCCTCCCGCTACGACCGGGTGCTGCGCGAGGTGATCCACGGTCCCGGGATCGACCTGATCCATCTCGGCTTCGGCCCCGACGGGCACACCGCGTCGCTCTTCGCCGGCTCGCCCAGCCTGGACGTGACCGATGCGTTCAGCCTGGCCACCGAGGACCCGAGCGGGCGCAACCCCCACCCGAGGCTCACCGTGACCTATCCGGTCATCGACTCGGCCAAGATGGCGGTGTTCACCGTGAGCGGCCTGGAGAAGCACGCCGCGATCGCCCGGCTCCAAGACGGCGACGACGTGCCGGCCGGCCGGGTGGCGGCGCACCAGATTCGCTGGCTGGTCGACCTGGCGGCGTTGGAGGGGCAAGAGGCGTGAGCAGAGTCGTGAGCACCACACAGAAATCGACCACCGAGAAGTGGACCACCGAGAAGTGGACCGACGCCGAGGCGCTGCTCGGGGCCGATCTCGACGAGCTGACCGAGGCCGCCCGGGCCGTGCGCGACCGACACCACGGTCACCGGGTGACCTTCTCGCCCAAGGTGTTCATCCCGCTCACCATGCTGTGCCGGGACCGGTGCGGCTACTGCACCTTCGCCAAGCCGCCGGCCCGGTTGGCCAGCCCGTATCTCACCCGCGACGAGGTGCTGCGCATCGCCGAGCTCGGCCGGGAGGCCGGTTGCCACGAGGCCCTGTTCACCCTGGGCGAGCGGCCCGAGCTCCGTTACCCGGCCGCGGCCGAGTGGCTGGCCGAGCACGGCTACTCCTCCACGGTCGACTACCTGGCCGCGATGTGCGCGGCGGTCGTGACCGAGACCGGGCTCCTCCCCCACGCCAACGCGGGGGCCCTCTACCCCGACGAGCTGGCGCAGCTCCGGCCGGTTTCGGCCAGCCAGGGGATGATGATCGAGACCCTGGCGCGCGGCCTCGACGCGCACCGCGGTGCGCCGGACAAGGACCCCGAGCGCCGGCTGGCCACCCTCGAGGCGGCCGGAGAGCTGGGCATCCCCTTCACGACCGGGATCCTGGTCGGGATCGGCGAGACCCGGGCCGACCGGATCGAGGCCCTCTCGGCCATCGCGGCGGCCCACCGGCGCCACGGCCATGTCCAAGAGGTCATCGTCCAGAACTTCCTGCCCAAGGCCGGCACCGCCATGGTCCGCTGGCCCGCCTGTCCCGACGACGAGCTGCGGTGGTCGATCGCGGTGGCCCGGCTGCTGCTCCCGGGCGACGTGCACCTCCAGGCGCCCCCCAACCTCTCCGAGCAGCTGACCCCCCTGCTCGAGGCGGGGATCGACGACTGGGGCGGCGTCTCCCCGGTCACCGCCGACCACGTCAACCCCGAGCGGGCCTGGCCGGCCCTCGAGCGGTTGGAGGCCCTGACCGAGGCGGCCGGCCACACGCTGGCCCCCCGGCTGACCATCTATCCGGAGTTCGCGCTGGAACCGGACCGTTGGCTGGACCCGGCGATGCACTTCTTCGTCCTCGACGCCTCCGACGCCGAGGGGTTGGCCAGGGACGCGGCGTGGTGCTCGGGCGGCGAGGTGGCCCCACCGCTCATCCTTGATCCGGCCCGGCTGGCCACCCCGAGCGCCCGCAGCGCGGTCGGCGAGGTCCTGGCCGGGGTGGCGGCGGGCCAGGAGGTCGGCGAGGACGAGATCGTCACCCTGTTCTCGGCCCGGGGCGCCGACGTCCGCGCGGTCGCAGCGGTGGCCGACCAGATCCGGGCCGACACGGTCGGCGACACGGTCACCTTCGTCATCAACCGCAACATCAACTACACCAACGTCTGCACGTTCAAGTGCAAGTTCTGCGCGTTCAGCAAGGGGCCGTTGTCGCTCAACCTGCGCGGGGCGCCCTACCTGCTCGATCTCGACGAGGTGAGCCGGCGGGTCGCCGAGGCCGAGGATGAGGGCGCGACCGAGGTGTGCCTGCAGGGCGGGATCCATCCCAAGTTCGACGGCGACTACTACATCGACGTGCTCAAGGCGGTGCGGGCCGGGTCCGAGCGCATCCACATCCACGCGTTCACCGCGCTCGAGGTGACCGAGGGGGCCCGTCGCTCCGGTGTGCCGCTGATCGAGTACCTGGCCATCTTGAAGGAGGCCGGCCTGAAGACCCTGCCCGGGACGGCCGCCGAGATCCTCGACGACGAGGTCAGGGCGGTGCTCTGCCCGGACAAGGTGAACACCGAGGAGTGGCTGGAGGCCCATCGCTGCGCGCACGCGGTCGGCCTCAACTCGAACATCACCATCATGTTCGGGTCGATCGAGCAGCCTCGCTCGTGGGCCCGCCACATCGTGGTGACCCGGGACCTGCAGCGCGAGACCGGCGGGTTCACCGAGTTCGTGCCGCTGCCCTTCGTGCACATGGCCACCCCCATCTACCTCCAGCGCCGGGCCCGTCGGGGGCCGACCTTCCGCGAGGCGCTGCTC
>Ga0302325_10013271_pt1 | contig 17584 bp, 15 predicted proteins | sample Palsa_T0_2_FD_201948 | JGI IMG/M metagenome (GOLD analysis project Ga0302325, IMG submission 201948) | Peat permafrost microbial communities from Stordalen Mire near Abisko, Sweden - Palsa_T0_2 | ecosystem: Environmental > Terrestrial > Soil > Palsa > Peat permafrost | place: Sweden: Abisko... | reverse complement strand
ACGTGACTACACCGGTGCGGTAAAAGACGAGGCCGAAGCGATCCGACTTGATCCGAAGTTGGCTCGGGCCTACTTCCTACGTGGCGCCGCCTTCGGAGATCTTGGCAACTCGCCCAGTGCTTTCAGCGACATTGTGACTGCAGTGGGTCTCGATCCTTCGCTAGACCGTTACATTTCGAGCAAAGGCAAGACCGCTTCGCTCATACTTCCGCCTTTATGAACCTTTGCCTTGACCAAGGAGAGAGTCATGCCAGGACATGCTCGTTTGTTGCCAGGAGTACTCATGATCGCGCTGTCGTTCATAAGTTCAATTGGCGCTGCGATAGAGACTTCATCGTTTGCGACCGAAACCGCAGGCTATAAGACTTCCAGTGCGTTTTCGATAGACCCGCAGAATCATTCAGTGGTATCGCCGCCCGAGGGCGCCCGTGCGGGTGATCTCTTGTGGATTCGTCCGCTGCGGCTCAATGCGGATGAGTACCTCATTCTGCAGAGATGCAAATCCGCGGGCTGTACCGACGCCCAAGTAGTCCGTGCGTGGAACGCGTATGGAGTCATGGGCCCATTGCCCATCGTATCCAATAAAGTGCACATGGAGGCGGATACGACCTACTTTATCTGGATGCAGCGCATCTCCGTTAAGGGTGGCGGAACCTTTCCAAAATATCAAAATGCCAGTGCACCGTTAACCTTCGTCCCCTCGGGCTCCGACAGGCTTTTTGCGGCAGCCGATTTGGAAGGAGCGCGCCAACGCGGACCGACCCCGATAGCCAAGGCCAGTCAAGAAGGCCGCTCGTTCGTTGCCACATTCCAGGGCGGCTCCGTCGTGAGAATGCAAATGTTAAGAGCCGGGAGCGAGAACTCGCCACAGAAATGACATGCGACGAGATATTGCAGCAAGCTGCGTCAGTGCTAGGTGATTCGACCCGGACGGGGGGAGCGCTTGAGCTTCTGGGTCGGCGCTCACAGGCCAACGCCGCGTGAAGCGGAGCGGCCGGGTGTGCATCTGCACGCCCGGCCGGGTATCTCAAATAAGCTGGATGTCTACTAGCGTTTGTCCCCGGCTATGTGGCCGCGTCCATCACGTACCTCGTTTCCTTTGAAGTGAGCGCTATCGACACGTTTCGCTGGGTCGGCTTTCTCGCCGCGGCCGGGCATCGGGCCTGTGTAGCCGTGCTCTGGATGGAAGGTGTTGTTCACATGCCCATGAAAATTGGCGGGACCATGAAACCACTGGCCGGCGCCGATGAATACGCCCCCGGTAAACCATTCCGGACCGTAGTAGCCTGCGGGAGCGCAGTTGTAAGGGGCGACGTCGTAGTAACCGTAAGGACAATCGGGTGCCACCCCAATATTGACGCTCACCTGAGCCTCAGCCCTGGGCAATGCCGCGCTGAAGCAAGTTCCCGCAACAGCTGACAACATCAAAAATTTGAACCCATGCATAAATTTACCTCGCTGTGATCGAACGCTTAGCAGCCTGTAAAGTACTGGCCGTTTTAGGTATCAGCCGCCATTAGACGGCAATGCGCAGAAGTTAGGCAGGCCACCGTTCTGAATAGCGTGTAGTCAAAGTCCGACCGCTAAAACAGCGCCACGTTCGAGCGGATGAAATGGCAAGGGCCGCGTGGCGCCGCCGGCGCACTACGTGCATTGGAGACGTCTCGCGAGGATGTCCGGCGAGTCGCGAGGTTTCCTTCGAGCCGTTTTATGCCCGACGAAAAAACCAGATGGCTAAAACGATAAGAAGGAGTGTTCCTAGACCGATGTACATATCAATCTCCCATTCAGGTTTGAAGCGCCTGGAGCATGCGCGATTCGGAGCCAGAGGAAGAGTCCGAGCGGGAGTTCTTGACCGTCAGACAAAAGACCCAGTCCGTGTAAGGGTTCCAGCGCCTGGCGCATGGGTGCGCCTCGCTGTTTTTGGTGCTTGCGACCTTTTTAGACGATGCCGCAGTAGAATCATCGAATCATGGAAGCCGTACTGGTCCTTATGGCGCTCGCCTTAGAGTATTCGCGCCTCTAGGACGGATGGCATTTACGAATTACATTGTTCAGTCATTCGTATTTGCCGGGATCTTTTTTGGTTACGGATTGGGTCAGTTTGGCCGTATGGGTGTTAGCACGGCATTTCTGCTTGGCATCACGTTATATGACGCGCAAATGGTCGCTAGCGCTTTGTGGCTGCGCTGGTTCAGATTTGGACCTCTCGAATGGCTCTGGCGCTCGCTCATGTACGGACGGCCCCAAGTAATGCTGAAGTCTCGATTTCGATCCATCGAATTGTCCGGAATGGCTACGATTGAGTCTAGTTCAGCTCAATACAACATGCGCCGATGCAACGTTGGGAATGCGGCGCGCTAATCGCGTTCAGAGGTGAACGCCAGGCGTACCGATGCCGTTCAATGCGCAAGGGCATTCGCCGGCCCTTCTTCCGCGTATTCGCCGTCTGAGGCTCGTTGCTCTTAGTCGTGGAGCGGGATGCGATAAATGTTTCGGTGCGTTTGGCCCCTCTCAATCGCGTACACCGATGGATCGGAACTGATCGATAGGGACAGCTCGGCGTGTGCTATCAGCATTGTGTCGGGGACCGACAGCACCGACAGAGTTGGTAGACCGTCCGCGCCGATGGGCAACGCAGCCGTTCGACCATGGCGCTGGGAATTGTCTCCGGTGCCGACTTCTACGTACAGCGTATGGCCGTCTCGCGACCATTGCGAAGGCCACCAGCCCTTGCGTATCAAAGTTGGCGCGCCGCCTTCGACGGGGGCGAGAAACGCGCCGGAGATGCCGCCCGCCACCGGCAGGTCAACGCTCACCCATTTGCCATCCGGCGACACGGCATGGAATTCTAGGATCGGTGTCTCTAACACACGCACATTCGAACTGCCGTCCGGTTTCATTCGATGCAAAAAATTGACCTGCTCGCCGAGCCTTCTAAAGAAGATGTCGCCAGTTCCGTCGAACGCCACCGAATCGCCGCCGCGAATCAGCAGTCTGGGCGGCGCATGTCGATCCAACGGAGCGATCCAGATCTGCGATGTGCCGTCGCGTATTGTCGTGAAAACGACCTGCTGCTCGTCGGGCGAAACGCTGTATCCGCTGATGGCAAACCCGGCGAGCAGCGACTCTTTGCGGCCGGTCGCGATCTCCGCGCGCCGCAACTCCGAGGGATCAGTGGAGCTTTGCGCGGCCAAAAAATACAGCCGACGCCCATCCGCTGACAACCAGGGCGAGGATGCATAGCTTTCGCCCGTCAAGACGCGTTCGCTGCCGCCGGAGTGCAGCCAAATCCTGCTCTGTTCCCTGCCAAGCGAGGTCAACAACGCACGGCCATCGGCTGTGCAGGCGACTGTTTCCTCATCGGTCGGTCCGAAAGTGATCTGCTGCGGTTGTCCATTCGGATAGCGTTGGCGCCAAAGGTGCGAATGACCGCCGATCTGCATGGAAAAATACATCCAATCGCCGCGCGGGGACCACGCCGCGAAGCGGCACGCACCAGTGGGCCCGACGGGACCGCCCGGCGAGCTGCCGTCGAACGGCACGAGGCGACAACGTTGAAAATTGGCGGTTCGGTCCATTTCCACCACAAGCACGGACTTACGATCGGGAGACAGATAAGAGAAGTGCGCCATGCCGCGCTCATGATCGGGTAAATAAATCTCGCGATGTTCGGATCGATCATCCAGCGAAGTCACGATGCCGAGATGCAGTCCGGTCTTAAATTCGGAGTACATCACTTGGTGCGGCCCAATGAAACTCAGACCCGATGCATTCGGCAGCATCCTGACCGTCTCGCCCCCCGTGATCGGAACAATCCAGGTGTCCAAGCTGCCGCCCGGTTCCTTCTCGACCGCCGAATAAGCGACATGCGAGCCGTCGGGGGTGAATGTCGGCGCAAAAATCAGCCCAGAGCTGTGCGTCAATTGGATCGGTTCGCCGTCGGGCAAAAGCTTCAGCCATATTTGACCCGCGCTCAAAAACGGGTCGCCACTCTTGATGAAAGCCAGCATGTGGCCATCAGGAGACAGCGCAGGCGCCGTGGCGGAATCTGCCATGTCGGTCAGGGGTTCGTACTCGGCAGACGAGGTAATGGGCTGCGAATGTGACACAAAGAGAAACCGTGCGGCGCCAATCGCCAACAGCGCGGCGCCTGCCGCCGCGAGCATGATCCATAGTCTTTGCGTGCGAAGCTGCGCCGCGACAGGAGCTGGGGTGCCCGCGGGGAGTGCTGCGGCTTGCGGCCGTCGAGCAGTAGGGTCCGGGGTCGGCGCTTCATAACTGGGATTTGGAAGCACGGTTACAGGCGCTACAAACTTGAATCCGCGACCCGGCACCGTCAGGATAAATCGGCGTTCCCCTGCCGTTTCACTCAGCACCTTGCGCAGTGTAAAAATGCATTGGTTGAGATTGTTCTCCTCGACCACGGCCTTCGGCCAAACGGCTTTCAACAAGGCGGACTTCTCTACGAGTTCGCCGGACCGCTCAACCAAGTATCGCAACGTTTCGAAGGCCCGGGAGGGCAGCGCGATGGGCTCGCCCGTTGGAGAGGAGAGCACCTGCAGCACGGTATCAAGGCGATAGCCCCCGAACTCATAGCTTGGTGTGCTGGTTTGGTCCATTGCCGAACATCCGCGCTGGTATCCGCTGCGGCCGGTAAAACCGTACGAATATCGAATTTTGAGTTCCAATATACCGTAAGCGCAGCAACCCTGCGTTCACGAGATTTAATGTGATTTTAAAGCCTTTTCATAGGGCCCGAGCAAAGCGCCCGACCTCAACGCGACCGGCGGGTTGCGGGTCAAAAGCACTGAAACTTAACTTAAGGAGCTAGAACAAGCAGTTTGGAATCAAAGCGGTGGGGCTGGGCTCGGCTCGACCAGGCGCGACAAAGCATTGTTCGTTTGGGTCACGCCCCACCTTGCACGACGCCGGCAGCAACGGTGAGTTTTCGGTCGGCCGGCCGCGGAGCGCGGGCGATGTCCGCAGGGGCGTGTCGTTTCCCGGATCCCGGGCCGTCCAGATTCTCTCAGGCGTTCGATGCGATGCTCCCGCAGCCCCAAGGATTCAGGACTGCGGGAGGTCTTTGGCTGAAACGACTACGGCGCGAGGCGTATCGCTTTTGCCGTGCCGGTTAATACTTGCGGCGGCATCCCGAAGACATAGAGTGTCGTTTCATTCGTCCCCGAATATGAATTGCCATCCCAAGACACCTGATTGGTCTCGGTCTCGTTAAACCACCCCGCGATGGCTCCATTGTTGTACAGCCAGCCATAGTGGTTGCGATAGACATGAGATTCATCAAGCGTCTTCCATGAACCCAAACAGATGTTACCGCCCAGGATGGGGTAATTAATGTTTTCCCATTCCGTTCCGTCACTGTGCCATTGAATAAACGCCTCCCCGGACGGGGACCCCTCGGTTGTGTACACCACGTGCCAGGTTCCCACGATGTTATCGCTCGCATTGTGGCCCAAGTGGCTCGGCATCGGCCTCCCACTAAAATTCAAAGGAGCCACCTGCTGACTTGGGTTTCGCGGATCCACGCAGCTTGCACGTGCGGATAATCCGGAGAGCGTTAACGCTGCGAGCACTGCGGTTGCGACGACAATGTTTTTCATTTGATTTCCCCTTTTCTCTGGCGGTTGGTTGATGGTTGGTGCAATCGCGCCGAAACTCAACGCCGCACCAGTTCGCTCGACGGTACGTCCGTGAATGATCAAATTGCCATTTATTCCCTATTAATCGTTATGAATGCTTATTAATGGGCCGCACTTTGGCTATTCGATGTCAACGCGCACTTAAAGGCCGCCATCGCGCTTGTCGTCAGGGCGGAGCGATGGCCAGAGCGGCGAAAACACAGGGGCGCAGATCAAAACTGTAGAGGGTAGAATAGGCGATACAAAAAAAGGCTGGCCCAAATGACAGACGCTGCAGTTGTAACAGCGCTTTTTGGTCCGGCGTGTCAGTCTGTGAAGATCTCAAGAAAGGGGAAAGAAATGCGCCGACTGTTGCTCGGGCCAATGTTTGCCGCGGTCGCGACCTTCGCCGTTGCCGCGCCGATGTCGAAGGAGCAGTTGAGCACACCGCCCGCCGGCGCGCGCCACTACACGATCAGTTCGACGGCCGGCAAACATGGCGACATTTGGTCGTGGACGAGGCCTGACGGACGCGTGGCCTATCGCATGTCGATGTCCTTGCGGGGTTGGGTCACTGAGCAGGACGAGCTGGTGACCGTTGGCAGCGATCGCCGGCCTACGGCTATCGCTATCCGCGGCTACACCGATCAGGGTGACGCAGCTGAGGACTTCAGCGTCGACGGCGCTGGCGTTGCGCACTGGAAAACAGTTGTCGATTCCGGCTCTGCGCCCTTCGGCAGCAGACGCTACAACACGTACGGCGGCCCATGGCTTGCCAGTGAGATGGATGTCGAGGCGCTTGTCGCTGCGGGCGATAAGGGGATCGACCTACTGCCCAGCGGCCATGCCAGCATCACCTTCGACCAGTCTGTACAGATCGAGGGTCCGCACGGCCCCAAGACAGTTAAGCTGGCCTTTCTTCGGGGCTACGGCTTTGCGCCCTCACCTGTTTGGCTCGACAGCGACAGTCATTATTTTGGCGATGCCGGAGTGATTTCGCTGCTGCCGGAAGGGTACGAAGAGAGCGGCCCTAAGCTGAAAGCTGTCCAGGATAAAGCGACAGCTGCCATGGTCCGCGGAATCGCACATCAGTTTCTAAGCCCCGCTAATCGGACGCCGACGCTAGTCGATCACGTGCTCCTGTTCGATTCGGCCGCAGGGCGATATCTGCCCGACCGTGCGGTCTTGATTGCGGACGGCAAGGTTGCCGCCCTGGGCGCGGCGGGATCGATCAAGCCGCCCCCCGGCGCCGTCTTGATCAATGGGCGCGGCAAGACTCTGACGCCCGGATTGTGGGACTCGCACCAGCATGTTGGGGACGATTGGAACCTTCTCCAAAACGTCGCGACAGGCATGACGAATTATCGGAGCCCGGGCACGACCATTGACGATGCGCTGAGCATCTACCGGCGTCGCGCTGCCGGCGACCTGCTTGCGCCCGACGGAAAGATCTCAGTGATCATAGATCGCAAGGACCCACTGGCCGCGCAGGGCGCGCTCACGGTGTCCTCGGCGGAGGAGGCGATAGCCGCGGTAGATAAGATCAAGGCAGCGGGTCTATGGGGCGTCAAGTTCTACACGTCGATGAACCCTGCATGGATCGCTCCGGCGGCCGCCGAGGCACATAAACTCGGCCTGCATGTGCATGGCCACGTGCCCGCGGGCATGCGACCGCTCGACGCGGTACGGGCAGGCTATGACGAGGTTACACACATCAACTTCATCTTGATGCAGGCGATGCCGCAAGATGTGGTCGACAAATCTAATACCGCCGCGCGGCTGGAGGGCCCTGCCAAGTACGGCAAGGATGTTGATCTCGATGCCCCGGCGATGAAGGATTTCTATGCGGAGCTCTCGAGGCGACAGACAATCATCGATCCGACGTTAACGGTATGGGAGCCGCTGATGACCTCCGATGGCAGCGCCATCTCGCCGGAGTACGCTCCGTTTGCGGAGATCGCGCCGCCGTCGGTCGTTCGTAGCTGGAAGATCGGCGGCTATCCTCTGTCCGAGGGCCTCACGCGCGACGACTATCGCCGAAGCTTCGCCAAGATGGTGGAACTCGTGGGGAAGCTTCATCAGGCTGGGGTCCGGGTCGTCGCCGGCACTGATGGCTACGGACTGGAGTTGGTGCGCGAACTGGAGCTCTACAGGCAAGCCGGCCTCAGCAATGCTGAAGCGCTGCAGACTGCAACCATCATTCCTGCCCGGATGACCGGCATGGCGGATCGCATAGGATCAATCGCGCCTGGAAAGACAGCGGACATCATCCTTGTGGATGGGGATGTGTCCAAGGACCTCGCCAACCTTCGCCACGTGGATACTGTTTTCTTGGACGGATATCGGCTGGGTGGGGAGGCGCTGCGGCAAGCGAGCGGTTTGAATGGAATGCCTAAGTGACGAGGCCAAGATTTGAGATGACCTCTGAGCCGGCTTGCCTTATTGCTGGGCCACCGGCATGACACCCGGTCCAATGTGGCGCTCCGCCTTTTGTTTCGCCACCATCGCTTTGACTTCATCGCGCAACTGCTGACCGTCATAGACGATACCGTCCTTGATGATGTAGTCGATGCCACCCACTCGTTCCGTGTGTTGAGTCTGCGGGTTAAAGCGGATGGTTCCCGTGGGATACAGCAGTTTGAGATTGGCCAGAGGATTGCCCCTAACGGCGATGATGTCTGCCTTCATGCCGAGCTTCAGCACGCCGACCTGGTCGTCGTGCCCCAAGGCTCGCGCGCCGCTCTGTGTGGCCGCGCGGATGACTTCCAGCGGCGTAAAACCGGCCTCACGCAGCAGCTCCAGCTCCTGAGTGAAGCCAAAGCCGGGTAGGTTGTACAGAAAGCCTGCATCGTCACCGGCCGTGACCAGGCCGCCGCGGTTCTTGTACTCGTTGATGAACTGCATCCAGATGCGGTAGTTCTCGCGCCAGGCCATCTCACGCTCAGTGGTCCAGTCGAACCAGAAGGAACCGTGGTTCAGCGGGTTGGGTCGCCAGTAGTCCCACAGGGCCGGTAACGTGTACTCGTCCTGCCAGGGAGCGCGAATGACGCGCCACAAGTCGCGGCTGGCGAGGTATGGCACAAAGGTCGGCGTGATGATGAACTGTCTCTTGAGGAGCGCGTCCATGACTTCCTCCCACTTCTTGGAACCCGGCGGAGCCGCCTGCGCCCACAGAGTCCCGGCCTCGCCGAAGCGGTCCTGTTCGTCATCGTATATATAGTTGTTCGAATAATGTTGGATTGAGCGGTCCTCGAACATAGATTCGGGAAGACCGTACCAGTGCTCCATGCCCTGGAGTCCGTGTTCGGCAAGGAACACAATGTTGCCCTCCGAAACCTGCAACTGGTCGTTATGGATGGTGGTGCGCAGACCCACCCGACGTGCCTCCTCGATACCCGCAACAGTAAGATTCGTCGGTGTACCCAAGAACTTGACGCCATCGACACCCTGCTTCTTAAAATCGCGGATGCGCGCCTTGGCTTGCTCGACGGTCGAGAACGGATGCGGCGTGTTGGCGAAGAATGGATAAACATCGATGCGCGGCGCCGCGATCTCGTTGCGCTCGCTGCGTCTCTTGATGTCGAGGAGCCAGTCAGGCTGGTGAAAGGTCTGGCCGAGGTCGCGCACCGAGGTGATGCCGTTGATGAGCCACAGTTTCAGGATGTAGTCGGTCGGCGTCTTCTGTAGGTGGTTGAGCGAGAATGTGTGGACGTGGGTGTTGATGAACCCCGGCATGATGTAGTAGCCGGACATGTCGATCTCGTGGTCGCCCTTCTCGGGTCGCAGGTTCGCCTCGATCCGGCCCGGTGCGCCGACCAACTTGATTTCCTTGATTCGGTCGCCTTCGACGACCAGATCTATGGGTCCCCGCGCAGGCGCGCCGCTGCCATCAATCATGTAGGCACCGCGTAGGATGAGGCGCTTGAATGGCCCAGCACCTTCCGTCCGATGGGGGATGGGATCATCCACCATGACTGCCGGCGGTGGCGCCAGCTGGGCAACGGCGGGCTGCATGATCCAACCAGCGGCTACCAGGAGTGTAACTCGAGCAATAAATAGCGGCGAACCCAGGCAGCTGGCAGTCAATTTCATCCCATCCATTATAATTACCCGCATCTTTGTTGTTGCCGCATTGCGCCTCATCATCAGGCAAAGCGCGAAGCGCCGTTCGGAAATCGAAACGCAATAACCGAAAATCGCGGGCGGAGGCACAACGAAATTGACTCGGGCGCCCTCACGCTGCTTTTTCCTCAGCTTCGCTGCGCTCACGAATCTGTCGCGACCTCCATGTCGTGGCGCGCGCATGCTGCAGGCGCGACATAAGTTAGGGTAATTTGTATTATACATATCAATGAGTTACCTAACATTGCAGATATTATGTGACGCAAGCATTGGAGGCGCGCGGGCGAGCTGCCCTTTATAGTCCGAACGGTGCTTCCGGCAAGCTGCGAAAATCGTTACGATGCTTCTGAAAAGCGGTTCATGCCAAAACGCCGCCTAAGGCCACTCGCGAATGCACCCCTGGTCTCCATCCGGCCTACAGACAGTCCCTCATCTTCAGTGGGGTAGCCATCTAGCCCACTTTTTCGCCTCAGGCGGCGAGTTGCGTGATGTGCTGGTGCCCTATTTTCAGGCCGGGCTTGAGAACAACGAACGATGTCTCTGGGTGACGGGGCGGGCATTTGGCGCAGAAGAGGCTCGCTCGGCGTTGCGCGCCGTCGTTTCCGATTTGGACAAGCGCGAGCGCGACGAGCAAATCGAAATCGCAAATGGTGACGAGTGGTACGGGAAGGGCAAGAAGCTTGATCCCCCTGACCTCGTGAGTGGACTTTTCCGGCGTGAACAGGAAGCCCTGGAATTCGGCTACGCGGGCCTGAGAACAAATGGGAATTGTGCCTGGGTATCGCCGGCTCAATGGAACGATTTCCTGGAATACGAAGCGCTGGTGCAGAAGGGACTTCGCGGTCGGCGCATGATCTGCATGTGCAGCTATTGCATTGATCAACTGGCGGACGGCTCACAACTGCAGGTCATGGGCTGCCACGATTTAGCAGTCCCGAGCGCATTTCGGTCCTCGCCACGACTGCGTCCCTCAAATTTCAATGCAGGTGCAATGAGTAATGCCGTCCAGGGGGAGGGCATGGGCGAATATGAATTGCGCCGTTCGCTTGAGCGCCAGAAACAAACTTTCGATCTCGCGATGGTCGCCTCTGACATGGGCACCTGGCGTTACAGTCTGGCCGACAATATTTGCGTTTACGACGCAAACGCCCAGCGGCTTTATGGACTATCTGAGGCGCGTTTTCTTCACGACGAAGTAGCAGTGAAGGAAAAATTTCACCCCGATGACTTGGAGCTTATGTGGTCGCGGGTCGCGAAGGCGCTAGACCCTCGCGGTGACGGTCATTACGATGTCGAGTACCGGGTACGGCAGCTCGATGGGGGTTGGCGATGGCTAAGCGCCTGGGGTCTTGTTGAGTTTGAAGGTGACGGTGCGGAAAGAAGGCCGGTTGCTATAGTCGGGGCAAGTAGAGATCTCACCAAGCTAAAACAAGCAGAGGAACTGCAACGTCTGCTGCTTAACGAGTTGAACCACCGCGTCAAAAACACGTTGGCGACAATCCAGGCAATATCATGGCAAACGTTAAGGTCCGCGCGCGATCTACCGTCCGCGAGAGAGGCTTTAGACCGTCGCATCTGCTCACTCGCGCAAGCTCATGACCTGCTGACTGTGCGCGCTTGGTCTGGCGCAAACCTGACAGACGTCGTAATACGTGCCCTCGACGCATTTGCTCCAACGCAAGTGAAAATATCGGGTGGTGCCCTCGACGTTTCACCAAAGCACGCTCTTTCGCTCTCCTTGGCGCTGCATGAGCTTGCCACGAACGCCACTAAATATGGCGCGCTTTCATGCCCCGAAGGCCGTGTAAACGTGCAATGGGGTGTACAGAAAGGGACGTTGCAATTGGATTGGGAAGAAAGCGGCGGCCCCCCCGTCGCGCCTCCAACTAAAAAAGGGTTCGGCAGCCGGTTGCTCGAAGATCTCGTTATTCGCGACTTGGCGGGGCACACGAAGCTCATTTATGATGTCTCCGGCGTTCGATGTAGTATCACTGCCACACTTTAGATCGCTGCATGACGGGCCTATGGCACGCCGAATCGATCTTCCAGCACCTAACGCTCGGCGTCGCATCCGACACCGCAAAGTAGCGACGTGTGTGTCAGCGACACATAGAAATTCCCTCCCGCTAACACCGATCGAATTCGCTGCGGCCCACGGAGTATCGCTCGATCAGTTCGCTCCGTCAGCGGTAGCGCGCCACTGATGGTAGTTCGAAAGCGCAGAGAGGACTCTTCGATGGAAAACAGCATTTTATATACCTTCAGCACCATCGCCCAAGCGCTGGGCGGTGCGTTCGCACTTCTGTCCGCCTTTGTTTTGTTTCGATTCCAATCTTTAGATGCATCGATGTTAAACGCCTCCGTTGGTTTAAGGTCGATCTGGAAAACGCCGGCGGACTTGGCAACCTACGACACTTTGCGAGGTCTTTCGGTTTGGCCATCCTTAAATAGGGCAATCGATGCGCAAATCGCGCGAATGACCGCAGCACACGAAGATCCGAGTTTCGAAGTCCTGGCGACGAAGACGCGTCTGCGCGCCGGGCAGAGCCTTCATCGTGTCCTGACATTGGCGTTCTGGCTGGCGGTTTCGCTGACCTTCTTGGTAATGACTGGATCAGTGGCCGTTATTCCTTATGCACATGAGATCGTGGAGACGTATGGCCTCAAATATATTCATGCGCTGAACCTCGCGGGAGTAGGGGCATTCGCGCTGTGCATGTTCTCGTATATGTTTGTGATCTATGCCGCGCTGGTCAGCCGCTACGGCAAGAGCATTATTCAACCGCGCATCGACGCGTTGATAAAAGGCTCGTAGCGAAAGCCTCGAAAACCACTCACCTTGTACGCCACGGTACGGCCACACTGTAATCCGGTCACTTCCTGTCGATCTGAACGTTTTCCTTGCTGCCGCTATGGGAGACGGAGACCATGATGCCGATGCCGATCAGAATCGCAACTCCGATTAATGTCCAGACGGTGCCGATCCTTTGCAGCATACCCAACTTCCAGAGGGCGGCCATGATTCCGCCAATCAGGACGATAAATCCAACGAGATACATGCCCACCCATTTCATTGCCGAACTCCCGATATTTTTGGGTTCCAGAACTGCAAACGCCAGATACACGCCTTAAAAGCTCAGCCGTCTATGCCGAGATGACCTCATTTTCGCGCATGAATAGGCAAAATACCCATCGGCGCAGATGCCGTCTAACTGTCAGCGAGACGGAGGTTTTGACGTATGCCCGGCACGAACGATTCGCCTACGTTTCTCGATTGCCTCACTTGCGTGGGGTGTCATTTCATTGACTGTCGGAGTACGACTCACGAGTGCGGCCGGCGCCATTAGCCAAACATGAATGGAGCAGAGCAACCGCTATACGCGTCAACTGTTCGACGTTCAGCTCAAGCATTCTCCGGGACAAGGATCGACGGAGGGTCATATTAAGTCACGTGAGCTATCTTTTTGGCTAGCAAGCCGTCAATCAATTGCATATGTTGTTTAGCCGTCCGAGAAATCCTACATGACACGAGCCTGTCTTGGGCCTAGCTCGTGGCTCACCCCCTGATATTCTGTTCTTGTCGGTTTGCGGTCCTGCTCGGACGGCGCCTATGCCAGTACAGGTTGATACCACATTCGAGATGATCGCTCATTTTCAGCAATTAGCTGAACATGAGAAGGCTTCCTTGGCGCGAGAACTTCACGACGAGTTGGGAGGGCTGTTGATAGGAGCGGTCATGGATATCGCTCTTTTGGCTCCCTACCTGCCCACCCTGCCTGATGGTATCCAACAGCGAGTGGGACGGGTGCGCCAAGCTCTTGGTTCGGCGATCGAGCTTGCTCGGCGCATTACCGAGGAGCTGCATCCGACACTCTTGGACAACGTGGGATTGTTCGCGGCGTTGCGCTGGCAGCTAAGAAACGCGTGCGCCAGGAACAAGATTAGATGCATCGACAATCTTCCCAGCGTGGAGCCTCGCCTGACGACGCGCGCTTCGATCGCGTTGTTCCGTAGCGCCCAGGAAGCGTTGGTTATTGGACTTGAACGCGACGCCGTAACAGCGATCGAACTCGTAGGAACAATTGACGAAAACGCCCTTTCGATTCGGGTGAGCGGAGACGGCGCGAAGCTCGTCGATGAACCCCAAAACTTGGGCAGCCTAACACTTGAATCAATTCGTCACAGAATCCGAGCGTTGGGCGGTATCGTCAACGTAGGGCACCCTGCAGATGGTGGCATCATCGTGGAGGTGAGTACACCGATCGCGAAGATCACAGCGGCACCGGGCACCCACTCCTGAAACTGACTGCACAATGTCGGTCGCGGCGCACTCGCCGGGAATCCCTCACGAAAACCTCGCAGTTTGATAGCTTGTCATGGAGCCCGACCATGCCATTATTCACTTGAGGTTCGGATGCTTCCAGACGCGCAGTCGGAACAACACACAATCTTCAGATCGATTTAGTTTTCTTTAATCGATGGCGAATTGTTAGCAAGTTCTTCGCTTGCGTCGCACCGATGAGATTGCGACTTCGATTGAGCCGTGTGCCTGACTGGCCCTGGCCAGACGAGGACAGGAACCCGAATTCTGTATATAAAGGAGTGTATGGGAACTGTGCGTCCTACGCTGCTGTCGACGAGTAGTATGAATGCCTCGACCTTGCCCAACCGGCTGTGGCCGTTCGCGCTGCACTTTTTCCGTCAGTTCATATGGGGTTGCGTTGGACTCCTGGTCTTCTCAATCCTTGGCCGCGCGGTGTTCGCCTCGATTGCCTATGCCACGAAACGTCTGACGGACACCGTCCTGGCAATGCACGATCCTGCGGCCGAAGCGAGCACGCTCCTCAGTCCGTTTATGCTGTTCGTCGCCCTGGTGGTCGCACGCTTCGTGATGGACGGCGGCATGTGGTTCAGCTCCTACCACACTCGTTCTCCCATGTTGGTTCGAATTAAGGAGGAAGTCTTCGCGTACGCGCAACGCCTCTCGAGTGCCTATTTCGAGAACACGCTTTCCGGAAAGATTGCGCATCGGACAGTGCTCCTACCCGACCAGGTGCTCGCGCTGTTCGACATGACGGTGTTCGACTTCATTCCCGGGGCATGTTTTTTCGTTTTTGTCGCAGCGTACTTCTATATCGCGAGTCCCTTGTTCTCCGCCGCCGCCTTTGCTGCAGTAGCCGCGTACTTTACAGTTAGCCTGTTCGTCGGTCGTGAATGCACTCGTCGCGCCATCGCAAACAATGAGGCCAGGGCGGCAGTCACAGGTCGCGTGGTCGATGTCCTCACCAACATCCGAAACGTCTTCTTCTTCGCCAACCAATCGCTCGAAGACGAGGAGCTCAAGCGCTACACAGGCGAGGAGCGCGATCGCCGCCGCGCCTCTTATCGCGCAGTCATTCGGCTACGTTCCGTCCAATACGTCATGGATATCGCGATGTGGATAGTCTTCGTCGGCGGTGCTCTCTACGCCTGGGTGCACCGCCTGATCGGCGCGGGTGACTTTGTCATGATCACGGCACTCACGAGTTCCCTGCTGCAGACGGCCTACAACATCGGACAGCGAATTCCTGAGTTCTATGACCAGCTAGGCTCAGCTCGAGAGAGCATCGCGACGCTGATCGTGCCGGCCACGATTGTGGACAGGCCCGGCGCACCAGAGCTGACGGTGACGCGCGGCATCATTCGTTTCGAGGGCGTCGCTTTCGCGTACGACGCCCCCTCCAAGGACAGAGCGAAGCATGCTCGCAATGTCGTTAAAGCCTTTGAGCTTACGATCCCTGCCGGGCAGCGCGTCGGACTCGTTGGACCGAGCGGTGCGGGTAAAACGACTCTCATGGGCCTGTTGCTGCGCATGCACGATGTGGACCAAGGCGCCATTCGCATCGACGACCAGGACATTCGTGAGGTGACGCAGGAGAGCCTCCGACGGTCCATAGCGCTCATACCACAAGACACGAACCTATTTCATCGTGGCCTTCGCGAGAACATCCGGTACGGCAGACCGGGCGCGACCGATGACGAAGTCGAGTTGGCAGCGCGGCGGGCACACGCACACGAGTTTATCGTAGAGCTCGATCACGGCTACAACACCCTGGTGGGCGAGCGCGGCATCAAGCTATCCGGTGGGCAGCGGCAGCGCATCGCGATCGCTCGGGCGATTCTCAAGGATGCACCGATTCTGCTCCTGGATGAAGCAACCAGTGCACTCGACAGTCACAGCGAGCACATCATTCAAGCAGCCATGCGCGAAGCAATGGCCGGCAAAACGGTGATTGCCATTGCTCATCGCCTGAGCACGGTCATGGACATGGATCGGCTCATCGTGTTGGATCGAGGATCGATTGTCGCCGATGGATCACACGACGAGCTTCTGAGGCAGGGCGGCCTCTATTCCGAATTGTGGCGTAGGCAGTCAGGTGGCTTCAATCCTGTCGCAAGACCCGCCGAACTCGAGCGAACCACGGAGATTGGCGATCTGGACGAGCACCCGATGGGGGTTGTCGAGCGACCTGCGGCTACAGAAGAGAGCGACAAGGCATAATACGGAATGCCCCTTCCCTAAGGCAATGCGCGAAGGGATCGAAGGCGCGAGAAATCGCGATCGTATGTAATCAAGGCGTCGGCGTTCACGGCAATGGCACTGGCTGCCTGTACTCATCAGAGTGCCGGTGCTGTTCTTGCCCCAGTGGCCGCGGGCGTCACCCTCGAGGGTTAGCAGCGACTGCTGCTTGTGGCCTTTTTGATATTGAGAGAGGGGCACGAGCGCCGCGACCGGTCGGCCGCGTCGCGTAATCGTCGTCGTGTATGCAAGACTGCTCGAATCACTTATCCTGGGCGCACAATATTTTCCGAGGGATGGCTATGTCATTGTTTGATTCGCACGAGGTTGTTGGTGCTGATTCGGTGTTGCAGGGGTCCACGGTCGCCAGGTCCACCATCTTTCGCAGTTTATGCCTGACGACCGCAATGATTGTCTCTGGCTGCGCAACTCAGCATAACAATCCGCCGCCGCCGCCCCACTCTGCGGCGGCAGCCGCGCCCAGCGGTGATGTCGAGGCTCGGCGTGTAGCGGCCGCAGCAAAGAAACTTAATCTCGATGTGATCAAAAAGGACGGCCAGGTGGTCTATTGCCGATCGAATGTTGTCACGGGCTCTCGCTTCCAAAAGGACAGGCAGTGCTTTACGGCAGAACAGGTCGAGGCGATGCAACAGCCGGCGCAGCAATCCGGCAGCTAATAGGACCTTTGCTGGAGCGTAATTTGTTTTCCCTGTCATGGCGGGGGATGAGGGGGTAGGAAAATCCTCAGAGACGGTAGCTCAACAGTCGGGCCCGCCGCACCTGTCTTTATCAGCTATGCCCTGCAGGATTCTGAAACCGCCGATGCGATTTGTCGGTCGTTCCGCGTCTAACCGTAAGTCGATCATCGCGTTTCGAATCGATGCCGCGGCCTTGAATCCGTAGCTCGAGTATTTCCTGTCGAACTCGCAATGGGTCGACGCACCGGAGCTTCGGACGTTCTCGAAGAAGATGAATTCGCCGGAAGTGGTGATCGCATAGTCATGTCCAGGCACGCCGTGAATCCGTCCCTGGACGCCGCGGGAAACGCTGCCCCGCGCGTCACCCCCTGGCTCATGCGGGGCACGACAGCCGCGGGCGGCTGGTCCGAAACATGTGTCGCGCCACTGAACAGCCAGCGCGCGATAGTGCAGGGCATATACTCGTGTTCAGGAGGGTCGTTGGGATGCCGGCTCAGGAATCCAGCAGCGTAGTGCAGATCGGGGAGTGGAGGGTACACCCGGCGCTCGATAGCATTTCGCGGGGC
>Ga0302325_10013270_pt1 | contig 17585 bp, 11 predicted proteins | sample Palsa_T0_2_FD_201948 | JGI IMG/M metagenome (GOLD analysis project Ga0302325, IMG submission 201948) | Peat permafrost microbial communities from Stordalen Mire near Abisko, Sweden - Palsa_T0_2 | ecosystem: Environmental > Terrestrial > Soil > Palsa > Peat permafrost | place: Sweden: Abisko... | reverse complement strand
CTTGCTGCTTCGGCTCACGGATTTCTCCAGCCTGCGCAGCAAGCTTTTGCTCATCCTGTTACCGAGCTAAGTCGAATTCGCAACTGCATGCCAAATGCAGCAACAATCGCGCAGATCCTAGCGGCACCCCAACCCTAGTAGAAGACTCCATCGACGACGTCCGCGATCCGCCCGGAAAAGATGTTGACGAGCAGCAGGTCTGGCCCGTAGCGAACCCAGCGATATCCAGCGGGAGGTGGTCCCAGTCCCAACGGCGCGTAGTCATCGAAGTAGTACGGCGGTGTGAGGAAGATCGGCGGCAAGATGAGCCCGGTACTCCAGCGTCGGTACCCGAAACCCGGAGGATAGTGGAAAGCCGGTCCATGTATGCCCTGGTGCCAACGGCCCTCGCTGAGGAATCGATGTGGTGGACGCGGGCCTACCCCAGGTGGCCTCGGTACCCCTTGCGCCGGTGGACGACTGGCAGGTGGCCGCGGCCGATGTGGTGGCCGGTCCGGCGGGCCCGCATCGTGCGCGGAACCGCCGCGCGGGGCGCTGCCCGGACCCGGATTTTGATCACCGCCCGGTCGATTCTGACCGTCAGCCGAGCCCGGACGTGCGCCGCGATCCTGGGGGCGACCGTTTTGGTCTTGCGCCATCACGACGCTGCAACTGAACACCGCAGTGGCGGCTACGAGCCACAATCCTCTTCGCATCACGATCTCCTCCATCCTCGCAGGTACATTGTGCCGGCTTTTCGCTAGCCGCGCCACGCCGTAGCGCAGCGACGCGCCATCACCGTTGAAGTGCGTGCGCGAACAACGATTTGTCCATGGTTTGCGCAATCGCGGTCACCCGGACCGCACCGGCGCTCGGATGGCGTCAGCTCGATCCGCCTCCGATTAGGATTGTGGTCGCTTCAGCGCTGCGCGAGCTCGTCCTTCGCCTGCAGCTTGCGCAGTGCGAGCTGCGTTGTTTGGTTTAGAGCCTTGAGCTCTGCCACTTGTCGCTTTAGATCACGCATCTCAGCGTCCTGAGCTGTATTTCTCTTCTGTAATTCGTTCAACAGCATTGGCGCGAGCTCGTCATAGCGCACCCCGTCGATCCGACCCGTCGTGGCGTCGCGAACGACCAGCTCCGGATATACTTTCGCCACTTCCTCGGCGATGAGCCCGTACTGGATCGGCTTCTCACCCGAGGCGTCTGCCTTCTTGTAGCGGAACTTGACGGGCCGCAGCTTGAGTAGCCGCTCGCTCGCCCCAGCCATCGGCTGGATGTCTTCCTTGTACCGTATTGAGGATGACACCGTACCGAGCTGTCCGCTCGAATCGATGAAGACCGCCGTGCCTGCGGTTGTGGTCTTGACGCCATAGATGCCCGCGATGTAAGCGGCTGACTGGGTCGAGGTCGTGCCGGTGACCGTGCCGATGCGGATTACCCCGCTGTCTGCCTTTGCACCGGGACTGCCGATGTCGATGTTGTTACTGCCGGTCGTCAAGTTGTAGCCGCCGTGGTACCCCTCCGCAATGTTGTTGCTGCCGGTCGTGTTGGCAGCGAGCGCGTGCACCCCGGAGGCGGTGTTCTCGGTGCCAGTCGTGTTCGCATACAGCGCCTCATAGCCGGCGGCGGTATTGCTGACGCCGTTGTTGTAAGCGAGCGCGCCATATCCCGAGGCCGTGTTGTAGTCGGCCGTGGTATTGGAATAGAGCGCCTGTGACCCGGAGGCGGTGTTGTAGCTGCCGGTCGTGTTTAAAGGGAGCGCCTGAAACCCGCAGGCGGTGTTGTTGCTGCCGGTCGTGTTGGAATCGAGCGCATTCACCCCGGAGGCGGTATTGCTGCCTCCGGTCGTATTGTTATAGAGCGCATTCTCCCCGGAGGCGGTGTTGTAGCTGCCGGTCGTGTTGGAATAGAGCGCCTGCAACCCAGAGGCGGTGTTGCCGCTGCCGGTCGTGTTGGAATAGAGCGCGCTGGCCCCGGAGGCGGTGTTGCCGCCCCCGGTCGTGTTGGCAGTTAGTGACTCGTATCCGGAGGCGGTGTTGTTGCTGCCGGTCGTATTGGCATAGAGCGCGCTGGCCCCGGAGGCAGTGTTGTAGTCACCACTTGTATTGTCATTGAGCGCAGTGTATCCGAAGGCGCTGTTATCCAATCCGCCCACATTGGAATAGAGCGCAGCGGTCCCGGTAGCGGTGTTGGAGTAGCCCGTCGTGTTGTTATAAAGCGCAGCATGGCCGACTGCGGTGTTATTGTTTGCATTGTTCGTATAAAGCGACTGATCGCCAAAGGCGGCGTTGTACATGCCGGTCGTGTTGGAATAGAGCGCGAAAAACCCGGAAGCGGTGTTGTTGTCGGCGGACGTGTTGGAGATGAGCGCATCGTAACCGGAGGCAGTGTTGTTGCTGCCGGTCGTATTGGAATACAGCGCGCCGTATCCGGAGGCGGTGTTGTTGCTGCCGGTCGTGTTGGCAGCGAGCGCCGCGTATCCGGAGGCGGTGTTGTCGCCGCCGCCGTTCGAGGCGGCTGGTCCGCCGAGCGCGTGGGTCCCCATTCCGGTGTTATTGTTTCCATCGCTCGTGTCGTTCGAAGACGGCACTTGAGCGAAGGCCGTTCCCGAAAGCGCGAGCGCGCCGATCATTGCTAAGGTTGATCTATAGAGAGTGTTCATGGCAAATTATGTGGACGCCTCCCGGGTGCAAGGTTTTCTTGGTGCGATGACCCACAGATGAGGCTGCAGGTTTATATCCGGCCTGTTGATGCAGGCCAAAGCCTGCGGGCCCTGATGGATTTCGCTGACCCGCGCCTTATTTAACCCAAGAGCTCAAAGCTCTATGTGCCATGCAGGTTTGGCGGGTCACGGTCTGACCTGTTTGCCATCACACGTTGTTAACCCTGCGCAACCTTTTAGCGTCTATCCCCTTTTGAAGTTGTTTATCAATATTGCGTGGACCAGCCTTAAGCGCGCTGACTCACGTACCCTTTCTGATACGTCCGCTCATGAGCCGTCAAGGCCCATATCGTGCGTGCCATCTTGTTCGCCATCGCAACGACGGCCACATTCCTGGGCCGGCGCTTCACTAATTCACTCAACCACTCGGGTGGGGATTTGCTGTGCGTCAGGATCGCGCGCGCGCCGTGGATCAGTAGCGTGCGAAGATAGGTATCGCCGCGCTTGCTGATGCCGAGTAAGCGCACTCGGCCGCCCGTACCGCTTTGCCGCGGCACCAACCCCAGCCACGCCGCAAACTCGCGACCCGACTTAAAGGCTTTCGCATCGCCCATCATCGCAACCGCCGCGGTCGCGGTGAGCAATCCCACACCAGGGATCTCCGCGATCCGTTGACTGTCCACATCCTGGTGATGCCACTGCCGCAGGCGCCGCTCGATCTCGAGGATCTGCTGATCAAGCTCGCCCAAGCGGGCATACTGTTCGCGCAGCGTGTCGATGAGTACGGCCGGTAAACGCTCCGCGATGCGTTGCAGAGCGGCGGCAATATCTTTCTTGATCCCAGCTCGGCCCTGCGGCATGACTTCGCCGTACTCGCTCAAAAGACCCCGCAGCCCGTTGATCTGCGCAGTGCGGAACTTCACCAGTTGCTGACGCATCCGATGCAGCGCCAATACCGCTTGCTGCTCCTCACTCTTGACCGCCACCACTTTAATCCCAGGCTGTTGCATCGCCGTCCAGATCCCGCGCGCATCCGCCGCATCGTTCTTGTTGCCGCCGACGAACGGCTTCACCATCCGCGCCGACAGCAATTTCACCTCGTGACCCAGCTTCTGTAGCGATCGCGCCCAGTGCTGCGAGCCGCCGCACGCTTCCATGCCGATCACACAGCTCGCACGATTGGCAAAATGCTCCAAAAACTTCTCCCGCTTAAGCTGCAGCGCCACAATCTCCCCCGTCGCAGGCTCCACCCAATGCAGCTGAAACACCCGCTCTGCGATATCCACTCCAATCACGATACGATTCATGTCGGACCCTCCGGTTGCCTGTGAAGACTGAACACCTTCCACCTTGGGCACTTTGATGCCGTCGGCACGGAGGGTCCACTTCCTTCACAAACTGCGCCACTCACTCACCCCTTTAAGGTGGGAGGCGTCCATACCATTTAACCCCTATTTCCCGGTTGATTTATGTTGTTTACATAATTTCGCGGCAAGTTCCCTGGCTCACCGTTGACCGATAGCAGCTGCTTTCTCGCCGCAATTAATTCGTTCTTGTACGCCGTTGCGAGCGCGAGTCAACCGCCTTTCGATTAGTACTTCTGGGGTTATGGTTGCAAGCTCGCAAGCTGATTGCGAGTACCGCGACGTTGGCGAGTTGATGTTGCAATGCGGCGGCCGGTGCAATAGCTATTTCGCAGAACACCGGTCCCGGCTCACACGAGTGCCGCTCGCCTCAATCAATGCTGGGTTAATGATCCTTCAGCGCTGGGCCACCAGTTCTCTCTTGGTCTGCAATTTAACGAGTGCTGCCTGCATATTCGCTAGCTGCCTTTGCATGTCGCGAAGCTGCTCTCCCTGGGCCGAGATACGTTTGGCTTGCTCTGCATTGATCGTGGCCTGGGTCTCAATTGTCTCTGCCTGAGCCGCATTTCTCTTCTGTATTTCATTCAACAGCATCGGCGCAAGTTCTTCGTAGCGCACCCCATCGATCCGGCCCGCAGCGTCGCGGATCACAAGCTCGGGATAAATCTTCGCCACTTCCTCAGCAATGAGCCCGTACTGGCGCGTACCGGTCGCATCGCTCTTGAGCTTGAAGCTGACCGGTCGCAGCTGCGCAAGCTTCGCCGTGTCCGATCCCATCGGCGCAATGGCGGTCTTGAAGCGCTCCGAAGACGCAAGCACACCGAGCTGTCCTGTGGAACTGACATAGACCGCGCTGCCCGTGATCGTGGTACCGGAGATGCCAGAGATATAGGCAACCGTCTGGGCAGCGCCGATGCGAATCGTCCCGCTCTCGCCCGCCACACCCACGTTGCCGATATCGATGTCGTTGCTTCCGGTCGTGAGGTTGTAACCGGCGTGATATCCCTCCGCAATGTTGTTGCTGCCGGTCGTGTTGGCGGCGAGCGCGTGCAGCCCGGTTGCTGTATTTTGGGTGCCACTGGTGTTCGCGTACAGTGCTTCGTACCCGCTGGCGGTGTTGCTGTTGCCTGAAGTGGAGTAGAGCGCCCCGTATCCGGAGGCGGTGTTGTAGTTGCCGCTCTTGTTAGACGCGAGCGCGTTCATTCCGAAGGCAGTGTTATAGCCACCGGTGGTGTTGTTGTAGAGCCCGAAGTCCCCATAGGCGGTGTTGTTGTTGCCGGTCGTGTTGAAATACAGCGCATAGTATCCAGAGGCGGTGTCGAAAGAGCCGGTCGTGTTCAAATACAGCGCTTGATATCCGGAGGCGGTGTCGGCGTAGCCCGTCGAGTTGGAGTAGAGCGCCTGATAACCCACAGCGGTACTGTTGTCGCCGGTGGTGTTGTTAAAGAGCGCGAAGTCCCCGTAGGCCGTGTTGTTACCGCCGGTCGTGTTGGAATAGAGCGCCTGGTACCCGGAGGCGGTATTGTTGTTGCCGCTCGTGTTCGTATAAAGCGCCGTGTACCCGGAGGCGGTGTTGTAGTTGCCAGTCGTGTTGGAAAAGAGCGCTTGGTACCCGGAGGCAGTGTTGTCGTAGCCGGTCGTGATTCCCTGAAGCGCCTGGTAGCCGGTGGCAGTGTTAGCGGTGCCAGTCGAGCCGCTCGTACCGAGGAGCGCTTCGACCCCGAAGGCAGTATTGCCGGAGCTGGTGGTATTGTAATAGAGCGCCGCATACCCGACGGCGGCGTTGTTGTTGCCAGTCGTGTTGGAATAGAGCGCCTGGTACCCGGAGGCGGTGTTGTTGCCGCCGGTCGTGTTGGAAGAGAGCGCTTGGTATCCGGAGCTGGTGTTGTCGTAGCCGGTCAAGTTGGCATAGAGCGCCTGGTACCCAGAGGCGGTATTGTTGCTGGCGCTTGTGTCGGAATAGAGCGCCTGGTATCCGGAGGCGGTGTTATAGAAGCCGGTCGTGATTCCTTGGAGCGCCTGGTATCCGGCGGCCGTGTTATCGCCGCCGACCGAACCGCTCGTGCCTTGGAGCGCTTCGACGCCGAAAGCGGTGTTGCCGGAGCTGGTGGTATTGTAATAGAGCGCACCGTACCCGACGGCGGCGTTGTTGCTACCGGTCGTGTTGGAATAGAGTGCCTGGTACCCAGAGGCGGTGTTGTTGATGCCGCCGGTCGTGTTGGAAGCGAGCGCGTGCACGCCGGAGGCGGTATTGTTGGCGCCACTATTCGTGGCGGCCGGCCCGCCGAGCGCGCCGGTCCCCATTCCCGTGTTGTCGTGTGCGTCGCTCGTGTCGTTCGAAGACGGCACTTGAGCGTAAGCCGTTAGCGCAAGCGAAAGTGCGCCGATCAGACCTAAGATGGATCTATAGAGAATGTTCATGGCGGAATCGGACCCCGTATGTGGTTTTAATTTAAGCCGTCGTTCTCTCGCGGCAAGGAAACCTGTAGCCAATGCTGCTGAAGTCGTGCTTGTACGCCTTTGAGAGCGCGAGTCAACCGCTCTTTTGGGGAATTGTCCTGCAAATTCCTTCACGGGATATTGCGCACTCAAAGCTCGTGCCAAGTTGTTGTTGGAGAGCAGCAAAGCTGCGAGGAGCAATTTGATCCTTCAATGTTGTGCCATCAGTTCATCCTGGGTCTGCAATTTGACCAGTACCGCTTGCACATCCGCTAGCTGCTTTTGCATGTCGCGAAGCGGCGCGCCTTGGGCCACAATCCGCTCGGCTCGCCCTGCATTGATCGTTGCCTGTGCCGCCATTTGCTGCGCTTGGGCCGCATTTATTTTCTGCATTTGGTTCAAGAGCATGGGTGCAAGCCCGTCATAGCGCATGCTTTCGAGCCGGCCGACCGCCGCATCCCGAACTACCTGCTCCGGGTAAACTTCCGCCACTGCCCACTTCCCACTTCCTCAGCGATGAGTCGGACAATTTCCCGTTCGCCGATCAGACGGCTTGCGAAGTGCTGGGCGCCGCCCTGTTCCGAGGCCGAGCAACGCGAAGGATTAGCGTCGGTGCGGTGCAGCCGCTCAGCGTCGCGCGATAACTGCATCCTTGTCCTGGAGCTTTTGTAGCGCTGCGGACATCACAGCCATTTGTTGCTGCGTGCGAAGTTGCTGCTGCTCAAGTTTACCGATTACTGCATCTTGGGCAGCAATTCGCTCGGCTTGCTCTGCGTTGATCGCTGCCTGAGCCGCCATTTTCTCTGCTTGCGCCGCATTGCTTTTTTGCATTTCGTGCAACAGCATAGGCGCAAGCTCGTCGTAGCGCACCCCGTCAATCCGGCCCGTCGTCGCATCCCGAACTACCAGCTCGGGGTAAACTTCTGCTACTTCCTCGGCGATGAGCCCGTACTGGATCGGCTTATCGCCCGAGGCGTCTGCCCTCTTGTAGCGGAATTGGACGGGCCGCAATTTCAATATTCGCTCGCTCGCGTCGGCGATCGGTTGGATGTCTTCCTTGTACCTTATGGAGGATGACACCGTACCCAACTGTCCGCTCGAATCGATGAAGACCGCCGTGCCCGCGGTTGCGGTCTTGACTCCGTAGATGCCCGCAATGTAGGCGGCTGACTGGGTCGAGGTCGTGCCGGTGATCGTGCCAATGCGGATCACGCCGCTCTCTGCTGCCACACCGGGGCTACCGACGTCGATGTTGTAACTGCCAGTCGTGAGGTTGTAGCCTGCGTGATACCCCTCCGCAATGTTGTTACTGCCGGTCGTGTTCGCAGACAGCGCGTGCAACCCGGTTGCGGTGTTCTGTGTGCCGCTTGTGTTCGCGTAGAGCGCTTCGTAGCCGGTGGCGGTGTTGCTGTTGCCCTTGTTGCTATAGAGCGCGCCGTACCCCGAGGCAGTGTTGTAGTCGGCAGTAGTACCGGTATAGAGCGCGCCATACCCGGAGGCGGTGTTGTACCCGCCGGTCGTATTGGAATAGAGCGCAGCATCGCCGGAGGCGGTGTTGTAGTTGCCACTCGTATTGTCATTGAGCGCGGTATATCCGAAGGCACTGTTATCCCATCCGCCTGCGTTGGCATACAGAGCAGCCGTCCCGGTAGCGGTGTTGGAGTAGCCCGTCGTGTTGTTATAAAGCGCGGCGTGGCCGACTGCGGTGTTATTGCTTGCGTTGTTCGTGTAGAGCGAGAGATCACCAAAGGCAGCGTTGTAGTTACCGCTCGTGTTAGTCTGGAGCGCGTTGTACCCGGCGGCGGTGTTATTGCTGCCGGTGTTGTTATTCAGGAGCACCATATTACCGACGGCGGTGTTGTTGTTGCCTAGCGTCGCCGAAGTGCTGCCCTCGTTATTGTATTGGAGCGCCTCGTACCCGACGGCGGTGTTGCCCAAGCCAGTCGAGTTGAGAAAGAGCGCGTTGTACCCGACAGCGGTGTTGCCGGAAGCGGTGCTCTGTTGGAGCGCGTTGTACCCGACGGCTGTGTTGAAGTAGCCAGTCCCGTTAGTAAAGAGCGCTTGGTACCCGGCCGCGGTGTTGTAGGTACCTGTTGTGTTCGACTGGAGCGCCTCGTACCCGACGGCGGTGTTGTAGCTGCCGGTCGAGTTGTAACCGAGCGCCGCAAACCCGGAGGCGGTGTTGTAGGAGCCGCCGTTCGAGGCGGCTGGTCCGCCGAGAGCACCGATCCCCATTCCCGTGTTGGAGTTTCCGTCACTCGTGTCGTTCGAAGACGGCACTTGAGCGAACGCAGTTCCTGCAAGCGCGAAGGCGCCCATTGCGAGTAACAAAGACTGATACAGAGTTTTCATGATGACCCCTCCTTTTATGGTCTGATGTTATTGAGATGATCTCCCGCCAAGCTCCCATGGCTTCCCATTGGCCGACAGCGGCGGTGCCAGCTATCGTGTGAAGCATTTGTTCGCTTCGCCGAAAATACGCCTTTGAGAGCGCGAGTCAACTGCGTTTCTTGAACATTCGTCCCGTTCACACCGCAAGTATCGAACGCGCTCAACGCGCTTGTTTGTCGCATTCCGAGCAGTCCCCGCTGGGTTGGGGTGGCCGCCCCGTTTACCGCGTCCTGGGAAGACGTGTGCCCGCGCACGCCCAGCAACGCAGCGCTTTCTGATCGCGCATCGAGAGTGGAGCTCACTCCCGCCAACTTGCCTTCCCGACAAGCGTGCGCATTAATGAGGATCCCGCGCCCGCTGTTCGTCCGACCTGCAGCAATTCTTCCACGTAGCAATGCAGAGAGCTTTGCTCGTCATCGGGCTCGCTTCGCGAACTTGGATTTCGACTTGGATGAGATGAACCCGATTCGCGTCTGGATCGCCTTCACGAACTACAAGTACCGGCCCGCCGACAATCCGGAACAACGTCTGGATCGGTTCGGATGGCGTGATCCAGGGCGACAACCCTTTCAATAAATCCCGGCCGGTCCGAACATGGCTTCCGTATCCGTGCCGGCCAGGATGGGCAAAAGAGTGAGAACTGGATCTCAATTATTGGACCACGCCAAGATTATGGAAAATTCTCACGGGGCGGCATAAACATAATCGGAGCATATGTTACCTATCGTACATACAAGCGCCGCTCCCAGAAGTAAATATTTCCTCAGGAGGGAAACGGCCTGTCAAAGGAATGCTGCCGATCTTCCGGGCGTTATCTCGCTATCGGTTATTGCGCGATTCGTTCTCTCGAACATCAACACTTCGGCAGGAGGCCGTGTGCCTTGAAGACTATGCGCAGCCGTGCCCACGAACCGTGCGCACGAATTAGGCATCCGCCGCCAAACTTGCGATCCACGCTGTGGAAGCCGCGTCCGCGCACGACGACGCCCGGGCGCGGTTCGCTACGCGCGGCCACGCAGCCATAGCGTTGCTCCCGTGGCGATGTCGCAGATATACAACCCCGTGCAGCTTCTCCTGGTCGAAGACAGTCCCGGTGACGTGCGGTTGACTCGGGAATTGTTTCGCGACGTGAATTCGGCCGTCCAGCTGCACGTGGCGACGGACGGCATCGAGGCTATGGCATTCCTGCGGCACGAAGGCGCACATGTTGATGCCCCTCGACCTGACCTTATCCTGCTGGATCTAAATCTCCCCAAACTAGACGGCCGTGCGGTATTGGCGCTCATCAAGGAGGACGGCGCCCTCAGGACCATTCCCACCGTTGTACTGACGACTTCAGAGGCTCAGGCCGATATCGATACTAGTTACCAACGTCGTGCGAACTGCTATCTCACCAAGCCCGCGCATCTGGATGATTTCGAAAGTCTCGTGACGAGAATCAATGAATTCTGGCTGACGAAGGCAACGTTGCCGCCGCGAGCGCCAAGCCAATGAGCAAGACCGCGATCAAGGAAATCCTGCTGATCGAAGACAACGCCGGAGATGCTCGGTTGCTGCGCGAGATGGTCAATGACCAAGGCCCACATGGCACCGAGGTGACGCACGTCGAGTCGATCGGCGAGGCTGAGAGGCATCTGTCGCAGCGCGAAGTAGATATTGTACTGCTCGACCTACGCTTGCCCGACGGTCATGGCTTAGGAGCGCTGCGGCGCACGCGCGCGGCGGCGCCGCGCGTCCCGCTTGTGGTGCTGACGGGATTGGACGACGAGTCGCTTGCCACCCAGGCGCTGCAGGAAGGCGCGCAGGACTACCTCATCAAGGGCGAGATCGAAACTCGCGGTCTGCTGCGAGCGTTGCGCTATGCGATCGAGCGCAAGGTTCTAGAGGATGCACTATTTGTCGAAAGGGAACGCGCCGAAGTCACGCTCAACTGCATCGGCGATGCCGTCGTGTGCACGGACATCGCGGGCAACGTCACGAGCCTTAACCTCGTCGCGGACAAGATGACGGGCTGGAGCCGGCAAGAGGCGGCAGGGCGGCCGATATCTGACGTATTCCGGCTCCTCGACGTCACGAGTCGCGAGGTCATCGCGAGCCCGACAGCGATAGATGCGGCACAGAACCAATTAGTGCCAGTGCCACCGCGCTGCATTCTCGTCAGGCGTGACGGCTCGGAAGTTCCGATCGAAGATGCCGTCGCACCCATTCACGATCGGAACGGGCAGACAGCCGGTGCGGTTTTCGCCTTCCGCGATGTGAGCGCTGCCGAGGCGATGGCACTGCAGATGACTCATTCGGCCGAGCATGATTTGCTTACGGGCCTGCCGAATCGAAGGCTCCTGCACGATCGCGTTACTCAATCGATCGCCTTGGCGCGGCGCGACATGAAACAGATCGCAGTCCTCTATTTGGATTTGGATGGCTTCAAACATATCAACGATTCACTCGGCCACCCGACTGGCGATCAGCTCCTGCAGTCCATCGCCAAGCGCCTTGTGGACTGCGTGCGCACAACGGACACGGTAAGCCGGCAGGGAGGCGACGAATTTATCATCCTGCTCTCAGAGGTGCGGCAACCCGAAGACGCCGCCGTAATGGCGAACAGAATGTTGCACGTGGTAGCCGAAACCCATTGCGTCGACCAGCGCGATCTGCACGTCACCACGAGCATCGGAATCAGCGTCTATCCCGAGGACGGCCAGGACGCGGATGAATTGATCAAGAACGCCGACACCGCAATGTACCAGGCCAAGGAAAACGGCCGCCAGAAGTTCCAATTTTTTAAGCCGGCGATGTATGCCCGCGCCGTGGAGCGGCAGTCCGTCGAGGAGGGGCTGCGCCGTGCCCTGGAACGGCACGAATTCGTCCTGCACTACCAGCCGATAGTCGACCTGGCAACCGGAGAGCTTGCCGGCGCGGAAGCGCTGCTGCGCTGGGCGCACCCGACGCGCGGGCTGCTTTTGCCTGCACAGTTCATTCCGATCGCCGAAGAGTGCGGGCTCATAGTGCGCATTGGCAATTGGGCACTGCGGCAGGCGTGCGCGCAGGCGCGCGCCTGGACGGACGCCGGACTGCCTGCAACAACCATGGCAGTCAACGTCTCCGCCATGGAGTTTGCCGATGAGAGCTTTTTGAATGGCCTGTTCGCAATCCTGAGCGCAACCGGCATCGAGCCCCGATCGTTGCAGCTCGAATTGACAGAGAGTGTTCTCATGAAGCGTGCCGAGGCTTCGGCGGGTGTACTGCAGTACCTGCGGGAATGGGGGGTTAAGATCGCGATTGACGACTTTGGCACCGGCTATTCGAGCTTGAGCTATCTGCGGAAATTCACGGTTGACGCCCTCAAGATCGACCAGTCCTTCGTCCGGCAGATCTCCACCGGTGGCCGCGACGCCGCCATCGTCACCGCGGTGATCAGCATGGCGCGGAGCCTCGAGCTGCTTGTTGTTGCCGAGGGCGTCGAAACACTCGAAGAGCTGGAATTCCTGCGCGCGCACGATTGTGATGAGGCGCAGGGGCATTATTTCGGCAGGCCGACACCTCCCCAAGAGTTCGCGCGACTTCTGAAAGATGGCATGCGACCTTCGACGGCGGCGCCTGCGAAGAGGCTTTTCAAAAGCAAGAACGCCTACGACACCGGCGTGACCCAAGCAGTGACGCGCGCAAGCGCCGACGTCCGAACTTAGATCAGAATCTCGAGTGCCCTGCATGGCGTGGCGCATGCGCCTCGGTGCCGGACAGCAGGCGGAGCGGTTGCAAAACACATCCTTGGGGGCGTCGAGTCTCCTCGAGTAGTTGTTTGAAGCCGGATCAAGTCACGAATGCATGCGAAGCAACTGTGTTATACCGTAGCGCTCGAGGCGACGGCAACAGAGGCGTTGCTTGCCGTACACGATACTCCAGGGGCGGGTGCTTCTTCTCGCCGCTGCGCACGGGAGGCAGACACGACTGGCGTCGAGCGCACCACCGACATCAGCTTCGGCCCACGGGCCCTCGTGTTTGCGGGAGGCTACTCATTCTGAGGCTTTTAGATCTCAGCACCGCTGCGTGAGCGCCGAGGCTGCAGCGCATTTTCGGCGCATCAGCGCCGCGCCTCTCCGCGGAAGCTCGCAGAATTAGCGTTCTTAAAAGCCGTCAAAAAATGACCTGACTGCGGCGACGCAAAACGGCGCGACGAGTCCCGCATGATAGTCCGCAAGAACCGCCGCCTCTCCACCGTCGGTAGCCCCCGCAAGCACCGCAGCGCTCGCAACAACCGCTTTGGCAGCTGCGAAGGCGTTCTGCAACTCCTTATAAGGACCCGCGCCGGATACGAGCCCATCAAGGTCCAATACGCTGACCGCACCGGACGGCACGTGCGTCGACCAATAATCTTGCATGAGTTGTGTATTGAAGAAGAAGACCGTGGGATCCTCGTCACCGCCACACAGCAGCACGGGCGCATTCGGAGTCCAGTTCCGCAAATCGTTCAATTTCAGATCCTGGCGCAGGGTATTGTTGGGATTAGCAGGAGGCAGCGCCGTGGTCACGGTTGGAAAGCCACCGTCGGGAGCGCTTTCGGCGTCCTCGAGATACGCCAGGCGGTAGCCATTTTGGATCAAATTGTCCGCACCGAAGCCCATGGCAAAGATCGGCACGAAGAGAGCTGGCTGTGTTGGCGGCGTGAATGCGGCCCAGGTGGGAGCAGGCGGCGTGCTGCTGAAAATTGCGCTTTGCGGCAGCTTGCCCTCGGCGTAGAGCTCGCTGATTGCAGAGGTGCTCGGCAACAGCGATTCGATATCGGTTGCAAACGGCGGCTCAAAGACATCCGTCGGCTCAGCATACACATTGCCATAGGCATGCTGGTAGCTCGATAGCAGCAGGGTCAGATTGGCAGGACTTCCTAAAGAGACATGGCCGTAGAAAATCGCATCGCCAAAGGCGACCAAGGCGTACGGCCCGGACATGGGCGCTGCCGCTGTGACTACATCTCCGGCGGCCTGCAATGCACGATGCGTCGCCATGGCCACGAACCCGCCCTGAGAATAGCCGGTGACGAACAATTTCCCGCCGTCCGTGACGTTCGCCGTGGCCAACGTGGGTAATGCGGAGCGCGCGGCGGTCAGCGCATCGATCATGTCGTCGGATTGCTGATCCGCATCCAAGTACGGGTGATAGGGCAACGTGGACGTGTCATAACCTGCGTAGTTGGGAGCGACCACGATGTAGCCGGCGGAGGCGAAAACCGCTGCCAACAACAAACCTTCAGCGTTCGCACTGTTGCCCAGGTCCGCAATATTGAAATTCTTGTCGGTCTGAGTCCCGTGCGCATAGAGCAAGATTGGATGGGCGCCGCTGCACGCTGCGTCGGTGCCGGTGGCAACCATTAAGGCGCCGGAGGCAGTTGTCGGCTCCGACGCGCCGCCAATTGTTTCGTACTCGAGCTGGTAGACGTTGATGGCGCATTGCGGAGTGTAGGCCAGCGGCAGCAACAGCTTGCCGACATCGTTGCCGGCGAGCTGCGCGAGAAGATCCGCTACGGAGTACGAGGCGACTAGCACAGGCGGGCTCTGCAACAGTGCGCCGCGTGCGGGCGTGGATGCAGACGTGGGCGCCGTGTTCTGACTGCCACCTCCGCAGGCGGCCGCGAGCAGCGCCGTCATGAGGATCGCAATGCCGCGCTTGATATTACACATTGACGACTCCGAGACCTAATTCACCACGGCAGGCGCCGCCCGCAGTTTGAACGCGCGGCTCGCTCCAAAGTTCGATTAGACGCGCCCGGCCGAACACCTCCTTAGATTATCTGCGACCGGAGAGAATCTGCCTCACCTGCTCGCCGTCCTCGAGTTCCCAGTAGCCGACCGAATCCTTGCATGCGTCGGGAATGAGAAACCGAGAGTTCGCCTGTTCGTATGGGGCGGTACGAACACCGGTCTTGCCGGAATCCGGGTAGCCGCATACCTCCGTAGTGATGCTCGTTGAGATCGCCAAATACACCAAATCCTCAACGCCCGTATTGATGAGTTGATGAGCACTCTCCGGCCCACCGGGCAGGTTCACGATGTAGTCATTTTGCGTTACCTCGTGAACATTCGCTCCGTGCCGCAGCACGCCCGATCCGCTCAACACAAAAAAATGCTCTTCGTTTGCGTAATGATGATGGAAGGGAAACGCCGCCTTGCCCGGTGGCACGCGCGTGATGTTCGCTCCGATGGCACGCGCGCCGAGCGCGCTTGCAAGTTCCGTCATCGAGTAGGCGAAAGACTCGCCGCTCACCCCGGTATGCGTGATTGCCTGAGCGACATTAATCACAGCCTTGGCCATTTCGATCCCCTGCCTGTCTTGCGCGAGGGCGCGCGCCCGCGACTGCCATTCAATGTGATTCGTTGCCGCCGACGAGCGCATTCCCCTATAAGGGCACCGTGCCCCGAAACAAAGACACGGCAAACGATGTGAAAGCGAGATTATGGCCGCCGATGATACTCCAAACTGACGAACTGACGGCGAGCCGCCCCAGGTACCACTGGCACTAAGTCGAGCGCACAATGCACATGCAAATCAGAGAGTTAAAGAGGGGCTCCGCGGGACTGTGAAAGCCGGACGAAACGATCCATGTCCTTGTGGCAGCGGCAAAAAGCGCAAGAAATGCTGTGGCGGCAATCCGGTCAGTGCAGCTTCTGCGCAGTCCGTACGTCGCCAGGTCCGCATTGAGGGGAGCGAAAATCACCCGCAGGCAGCGAGTGTGACGCCCTTCGACACGACGCAGCTTGTTGCCCTGCTCAACGCAGGGCGCTGTGTGGAATTGGAACGAAAAGTGCGAGAACTCCTTATCTCGCATCCGAATTCAGGCTTTCTCTGGAAAGCTTTAGGCATATCGCTGTCGATGCAGGGCAAAGAAGCCCTGCATGCCTTGGAAAGGGCAACGCAACTTCTACCCAATGACGCCGAAGCGCACAGCAATCTGGGCAGCGCATTTCGCGCCCTGGGGCAGACTCAGCCAGCGGTGGCAAGCTACCGCCGAGCGCTGGAGATCGAGCCGCAGTTCGCCATAGCGCACGACAATCTGGGCAACGCGCTGCGAGACTTGGGGCAGCTTGATGCAGCGGTGGCAAGCTACCGCCGAGCGCTGGAGATCGAGCCGCAGTTCGCCATAGCGCACGACAATCTGGGCAACGCGCTGCGCGACCTCGGGCAGCTTGATGCCGCGCTGGCAAGCTACCGCCGAGCGATCGAGATCGAGCCGCAGTTCGCCATAGCGCACATCAATCTGGGCAACGCGCTGCGCAATCTGGGGCAGCTTGATGCAGCGGTGGCAAGCTACCGCCGAGCGATCGAGATCGAGCCGCAATTCGCCATAGCGCACGACAATCTGGGCAACGCGCTGCGCATTCTGGGGCAGCTTGATGCTGCGGTGGCAAGCTACCGCCGGGCGATCAAGATCGAGCCGCAGTTCGCCATAGCGCACAACAATCTGGGCAACGCGCTGCGCAATCTGGGGCAGCCTGATGCAGCGGTAGCTAGCTATCGGGCGGCACTAGAACTCAAACCGCATTTCGCCGAGGCGCACATCAACCTGGCCAATGCGTTGCAAAGCCTGGGTCAGCTTGACGCAGCGGTGGCGCGCTATCGGCGCGCGCTCGAGCTCAAGCCCCATTCGGCCGAGGCGCACAACAACCTCGGCAATACTTTGCTTGATCTCGGGCAACTCGATGCCGCCGTCGCAAGTTACCGCCAAGCGCTAGAGATTAACCCCGAGTACGCCGAGGCGCACAATAACTTAGGCAATGCGTTGCGAGCCCTGGGGCATTCTGATGATGCGGTGGCAAGCTGCCGGCGGGCGCTGCAGATCAGGCCGGACTTCGCCGAGGCACACAATAACTTAGGCAACGTCCTGCTCGATCTCGGACACCTTGGCGACGCGGAGGTGAGCTACCGACGAGCGCTTGCGTTCGAACCGAATTACGCCGAGGCACACAACAACCTGGGGTACGCTCTGCGCCTAAAAAACCGCGCGGGGGAGGCCGAAGCGAGCTGCCGCAGAGCCCTTGAAATCGATCCCAAGTTAGCCGTGGCATTTGCGCTCCTCGGCGAATTGCACGCGGACAGAGGAGAGTTCGCCGCGGCGGAGGATTTATTCCGGCGCGCCCACGCGCTTGAACCGCAGTCCGCGGCGCCCTGGGCCAGCATCGCCTACTTGCGCAAAATGGGCGGCAGCGACGCGGCCTGGTTGGCCGAGGCCCAACGCATCGCCGGGCAACGTTTACCGCCTCGGCAAGAAGTTACGCTGCGCTATGCCATGGGCAAATACTTTGATGACTTGAAGAATTTTGAGCAGGCCTTTGTCAATTACCAGCGCGCGAATGAGCTGACCAAGTTGCAGCGGCCGAAGCATGACAGGCTGCAGGTGACACAGGCAGTCGATCGGCTAACGCGCTCCTATGATGAAGTTTGGCTCAGGCGGACGCGGGTCAATCCGAGCGCATCCGCACGTGCGGTATTCATCATCGGGATGCCGCGCTCCGGAACGACGCTCGCCGAACAGATCCTGGCCTCGCACCCGGCGGTATTCGGCGCTGGCGAACTGAGATTCTGGAGCACCGCCGCAGCGACATATGATCCGGCGGCACTCAAAGGTGAGCTGAGCGACGGCACGCTATGCAAGCTCGCTGACGATTACCTGGAGCTACTGGGAAAACTGTCGGCGCAAGCGCTCCGCGTGGTAGACAAGATGCCGGCCAATTTCTTGGCTTTGGGACTGATCCATGCGG
>Ga0302325_10013268_pt1 | contig 17587 bp, 10 predicted proteins | sample Palsa_T0_2_FD_201948 | JGI IMG/M metagenome (GOLD analysis project Ga0302325, IMG submission 201948) | Peat permafrost microbial communities from Stordalen Mire near Abisko, Sweden - Palsa_T0_2 | ecosystem: Environmental > Terrestrial > Soil > Palsa > Peat permafrost | place: Sweden: Abisko... | reverse complement strand
CCGCAAGCAACGGGTGCACAGGACCGATCGCAGTTGGAAGCTCGTGCACCGTGAGCGTGCAGTTCACCCCTGCGGCGGTCCAAGCCTACACGGGACAACTCACCTTTACATCAAACGCGGCGATTTCCACGACATCGATCTCGCTCAGTGGCAGTGGCGGAGAGCCTTCCGCGGGCTTCGGGCCACCGGGCGTAGTGCAGACTTTGATCTTTCCGCCCATGCTTATCGGACAGACTAGCGCAGCTCAGCTCATCAGCCTATACAACAATGGCACGGTTCCTCTCACCATTAATCTCTCCCAGATCACCGTGACAACAGGCTTTGCGTTTGGTCAAGGTGGAAACTGCACATCCACGCTGGCTGCAAGCCAATCTTGCTGGATTTCCGTTGTTTTCGCGCCTAAAACGGCAGGGACGATCACTGGGACGCTCTCGGTGTCGAGCAACGATCCAGTGCACCCCACCATCACCACGTCCATCACGGGCACTGCCTTCGCCTCCTATCCGATCGCCACAGTCACCGCGCTGTTGAATCCCTCCTATCCAATCAACAGCGGAACAGCGCCGATCACGATGAGCGTAGTTGGAACGAATTTCTTTCCGGTTTCGGTGGTGTATATCAACGGCGCGGCGCAGACCACGAACTACCAAAGCGGGACATACCTGTCCGTTACGTTTAGCCCATCGCTTCTGAATGCGGTGGGATCAATTCCGGTTACGGTTGTGAATCCTACACCCGGGGGTGGCACCAGCGCCCCTTATCCGCTCATTGCTTATCTCTCGATTCCGCTCACCGCGAGCGCGTTGACAATCGACCCAGTCGGAGGGTTGCTTTACGCGGCCATCCCCTCTAGTGCGGCGCAAAACCCAAACACTATCATTCCGATCAATCCTGCAACCGGGGTCACCTTAACGCCAATCCCAGTTGCGGCCGGTCCCCGCGAGCTGGCCGTCTCCGACGATGGCAGCGAACTCTACGTGGCATCTACCGGCGTTCTGCAGCGGATCAATCTCAAAACTTATTCGATCGAAGAGACCTTCAATCTGCCCGTGGATCCGGAGTGGGGACAGACCTACGTTCAGGAAATGCATGAGGTTCCTGGGTCACCGACTTCAATCGTGGTCGAACTGTTTGCCAACGTAGATCCGGCTGAGGATGGCGCTGCGTTGTACAACGATTCCGGCCTGGTCAACTGGATTGGAGGCGTCGGCGGCCCCGCCGGTTTTGCCGGGCCGCCGTTGGAGATGGACAGTTTTACGTTCACCTCGTCGCCATCGACAATCTATGGACTTCCGATGGGCAGCACGTTCTTCACAGAGGTCGCGGTGAGCCCAACGGGCCTCTCATACGGCGGCGGCGGAGGAGGTGCCGGCGGCATTACGCAGAAGACCGGTTCAATCCTTCGCTCCGACGGAACGCTGCTCTATACGAACTCCGGCGAAGTGTGGAACCCGTCGTCGCAGCAGTTGCTTGGGACCTACCTGGAGGCAGATGGATCCCAATTGTTCTACACAGAGAGCGTCGTCCCCGACACCGCGAACGGACACACATATTTCCTGGATGGTAATGCGCAGTATTCGGGATATGAGACATCGAGTATTGACGTCTTCAATCAAGCCAGTTACGCGCTGCAGGGAACCGTACCCTTCACAAACATCTACTCGCCCGACGTGAACGACCTGGTCCGATGGGGAACGAACGGCTTTGCATTCCGGTGCGTCGACATCACGGGAGCGGACCCGAGCGCAAACCAGATCGTGATCGTCACCAGCAATCTTGTTTCATCGAATAATGGCGCGCCTATCCCAATTCTGTCGTCCGTATCGCCTTCACCCGTTTATGCGGGAGGCGCCGCATATACGATGCAGGCCTCCGGCAGCGGCTTTACAAATAGCTCGACAGTGCTGGTTAACGGGTACCCGCGCACTACTACCTACGTCAACGGTAATTCGCTCACGGCACAAGTGTTAGCTTCTGATATCGCCTCGACCGGCCAGCTTAATGTGCAGGTGACAACACCGGCTCCGGGCGGTGGGACGTCGGATTACGTCATCGTAGGGATAGAAATCCCAACTGTGACAACGCCAACCATTTCGGCAACGCCGTCGGTTACGAGCATTACGACTGCAGAGGCTCTGACGGTCACGATCACAGTTAGTGGGACAGCCGGAAAGGCAACTCCAACCGGCTCTGTCATACTGTCCGGCGGCGGATACTCTTCTTCTGCCTCGACACTGTCCAGCGGCGGTGCGATCATCAGCATCCCCGCTGGCGCGCTGACCACCGGCACAGACACGCTGACAGCCACCTACACGCCCGACTCCAACAGCTCCTCAATCTACAACAGCGTTTCAGGTACAACCCTGGTAACGGTGAATGCGGCGCCGAGCTTTACGCTTGCGCCTTCTGCTTCCACGTTGGCAGTTGTGCAGGGAAGCAGCATAACCGACACCATAACAGTGAACCCTGCCAACGGATTCACCGGCAGTATCACGCTTTCCGCCAGCGGGCTGCCAAGCGGAGTTACGTCATCCTTCGGAACAAATCCGGCAACAGGATCGAGCGTGTTGACCTTGACTGCAGCGAGCACAGCGGCTGCGAGTACGGCAACAACAGTGACAATCACCGGGACCTCTGGATCGCTGACAGTAACTACGACGGTTTCGCTCGCGGTAAATGCCGCGCCGACCTTTGCGGTTGGAGGCGGAAACTCGACCCTCAGCATTGATCCTGGCGCGACGACCGGAAATTCATCGACGATCACTGTAACACCGTCGAACGGGTTTACGGGGATGGTGAACCTGACGTGCTCGGTTACCCCGGCGGCGGCCAGTGACACGCCGACATGCACGTTGACTCCGGATTCGGTGACGATAACCGGAACCGGGGCGCAGAGTTCGACGCTGACGATCTTTACGACGGCGTCAACCAGCGCCAGGAACGAGTTCAAGAAGCTGGCGTGGCCTTCAACGGGAACAGCGCTGGCGCTGCTGGCGCTGATTTGGATTCCACGTCGACGCCGTCACTGGCTGCCGATGATCGGTGTTCTCGCGCTCACGGTCTCCTTTGCGCTGATCGGCTGCGGTGGCGGAGGTGGTAACGGCGCTGGAGGAGGCGGAGGTGGGGGCGGCGGAAGCACAGGCACCACACCGGGTACTTACACCGTAACAGTTACGGGGACCTCCGGGACCATCACCGGCACGGTTGGGACGGTAACGTTGACCGTTCAATAGTTCAATCCTGAATTCCGAACGGTTAACCGGCAACACTGAAATACCACAATGGTCAACAGTCGATCCGTTGGGCCAGTAGCGCATCGCTTAGGATCTGCAGGTTGCTGCTTTATACGGCACTATACGAGAGGTCCCGGCTTCAATCTGACCGGCGACGCGCCGGAGCAGGTCCACGGCATCGATGTGTCCGAGGCATACTTCCGCCTGTTTGGCGCTCCCGTCCTGCTTGGCCGCACCTTCACACCGCCGGAAGACAACCCCGACGGCGGCCATGCTGTAGTGCTGAGCTACGGGTTCTGGCAGCGCAAATTCGGCGGCAATCCAAAAATCGTGGGGAGCGCCATTTCTTTCAGCAACGAGTCGTATACGGTTGTCGGCGTACTTGACAGGTCCTTCGTCCCAGATCTGCCGGCAGACCTCTGGGTGCCGTTCCAGATAGACCCCAACAGCACCAACGCCGGCCACTATTTCTATGTGTCCGGACGCCCCGAGCCCGGGATCAAGGCCAATGCCGCGCTTAAAGTCACGACCGATCAATACCGCCTCGCGCATCCCGAAGATCACATGGACCCGAGAGACAGCTTTGGAGTCGAGCCCCTGCGCGACTCGATCGTGTATACCGCTGCGCAAAGCTTCAGAAAGCGTAATTTCGGAAATCACATGTTCGACAGGTTGCAAGTGAGGCGCTCAATCGCTTACTTTTGCCGCCGGGAGTCTTTGGCTCTGCAAGCGGCCGGTCTTCTCTCGCGCACCGCGCTCAACAACGAAGAGGCGCCCGGGCTATCCGCGTTTGAAAGGACAGGATGAATGACTCAGCGGCACTCTTGCTCTCAGGGAAGAATCTCAGCCTTGAAGATATTCACCATGTAGCGCGCAGTGGGCGTCAAGTGGGCCTCGCGGCCTCTGCTCTGGAAAGTGTGGACGCATCACGCCAGCTGATCGAGACAATTCTCGAGAGCGGAGTGGCCGTCTACGGCGTCAACACCGGTTTCGGAAAACTCTCTGATGTCCGCATCCCGGGGGAACATCTTTCTGAATTGCAGGTGAACCTGGTGCGGAGCCATGCCTGCGGACTGGGTCGGCCTCTGCCGGAAGCTGCAGTCCGGGCCATGCTCCTGCTGCGCGCAAATGTTCTCGCCAAGGGACTCAGTGGCGTTCGTCGGGACGTGGTCGAGATGCTTGTGAACCTCTTAAATCGAGAGGTTCATCCAGTAGTGCCGGAGAGAGGTTCGGTGGGCGCGAGTGGCGATCTCGCCCCGTTGGCGCATCTCGGTTTGGTTCTTATAGGTGAAGGAGAAGCTTTCTATCGCGGAGAGCGCATGAACGGCGGTGAGGCATTGCGGCGAGCTGCACTGAGTCCGCTCCGGCTCGGGGCAAAGGAGGGTCTTGCGCTCCTGAACGGCACGCAAGGAATGACTGGGGTGGCATCACTTGGGCTTTTCGACGCGCAGCGACTTGTTCGGATCGCTGACATTGCCGGAGCGATGTCGCTGGAGGCGCTACGTGGCACTCCCTCTGCTTTCGATTCACGAATCCAGGAGGCAAGGCCCCATCGGGGACAGGCAGGAGCGGCTCGGCATTTGATGGCATTGCTCGACCGCAGTGAGATTCGGGAGTCGCACCGGACCGACGATTCGCGCATTCAGGACGCTTACTGCCTGCGCTGCATGCCGCAGGTACACGGTGCGGTTCGCGACGTACTGGACCACGTCACGTCTATCGTGGAGATCGAAACGGGTTCTGCAACTGACAATCCATTAGTCTTCAAAGAGAGCGGTGACGTACTCTCCGGCGGTAATTTCCACGGTGCTCCGCTCTCCTATAGCTTTGACTACGCGGCCATTGCGCTTACAGATCTTGCCAGCATATGCGAACGCCGGATCGACCGCCTTATCAACCCTGACATCAACGAGGGCTTGCCTCCGTTTCTGTCGAGCGAAGCAGGCTTGTCGTCGGGTTACATGATGGCGCACGTCGCTGCGGCTGCGCTCTTGAATGAATGCAAGGTGTTGTCTCACCCGGCCAGTGTGGACAGTGTGCCGACATCTGGCGGGAAGGAAGACCACGTTTCGATGGGGATGAACGCCGCGCTCAAGATGAGGCAGATTATTGAGAACGTAGAACTGATTCTTGCCATCGAACTCCTCTGCGCCGCCCAGGGCCTCGATTATCGGAAGCCTCTAAAGCCAGGCAAACAGATTGAGCAGGTACTCCAAGCGATTCGCAAGATCGTTCCTCGCCTCGAAGCGGACCGCCCCCCCGCGACCGACATCAACCACCTTGTGCAGGCGATTCAGGATGGCGTGTTCGATGAATTCGCGGGATAGCTGCCAAGAGTTACTTCGCGACCTGCGATGAACACGCGTGGGTGCACTGCAGCTGCGATGAAATAGGCAATCTCGCGGAAATCGGCGAATTCGTGGATAAGAAAGTCAGCCTGTTTGCCGGTTTCTAATGAGCCAATGCTGTCGCCCATACCAAGGCTCCATGCGGCATTGACGGTCGCAGCGGTAAACGCTTCAGCAGGTGTGAGTCTCATGCATAGGCATGCGAGCGAAAGGATAAATGGCATGGAGGGAATCGGGGATGAACCGGGATTGAAATCGCTGGCCAGCACGATGGCGAGACCATGCTCGACCATGGCGCGGGCGGGCGGATAGGCGGATCGCCCCAGCGCAAAGACCGAGCCGGGGAGCAAGACTGGTTGAACGGCGGCGGTGCGCAATGCATGGAGACTTTCTGCAGTCGCGGTTTCAAGATGGTCCGCGGTGCGCGCGTGTAGTTTGGCTGCCAATGCGGCACCCGTGCCGGGGCGAAATTGCTCGGCGTGCAAACGCAGTTCCATCCCGTGGGCGTGCGCGGCGGTGAGTACCTCACGCGTTTCTTCCACAGTGAATGCGTGGTCATCGCAGAATGCGTCGCAGAAGCACGCCAGCTTTAGTGCTGCAACCTCAGGAATGAGTTCTTCTGCAATCCAGCGAATGTAATCATCTCGGCGGCCGGCAAACTCCGGGGGCAGCGTGTGCGCTGCCAGGAGCGTGGGCACGATTCGCATGGGGCCCTCGGCATCAAGGCGCGCCATCACGCGAAGCATGCGCAACTCGGTCTCGCGCTCTAATCCATAACCGGACTTGGCTTCCGCGGTAGTCGTGCCGGTGCGAAGCATCCATTCGCGATGACGGCGTGAATCGGCAAAAAGATCGTCTTCAGACGCGGCGCGGGTGGCTCTTACGGTGCTGAGAATGCCACCACCTGCAGCCGCAATCTGCTGATAGCTTGCGCCGGCGATGCGCTGCTCGAACTCGGCAGCGCGGTTGCCCGCAAAGACGAGGTGCGTATGCGCGTCAACAAAACCGGGGGTAACGCAGCGACCCTGCGCGTCGATGAGCACTGTGTGCCGCGGTATGTTGTTGCGAAACTCGGTGGATCGACCAGTGGCGATGATGCGGCCGTTTTCGATGAGCAGAACGGCGTTTTCAATGATGCCGAGTTCGCTTAGTTCCGCGCCTATACGCGGGCGTGCGGGTCCCGCAAGCGTAACAAGCTGGCCGATGTTGACGATGGCGAGCGATCCGGGTACTGTCATTTCTCCGCCATTGGTATCCGGATGCCTTTTTCACGCGCGGTTTTTTGCGCCAATTCGTATCCCGCATCCGCGTGGCGAACCACTCCGAGACCCGGGTCGTTATTCAGGACGCGCGCGATCTTCCGTGCCGCCATCTCCGTGCCGTCGGCCACGGTCACTTGTCCGGCGTGCAGCGAATAGCCCATCCCCACGCCGCCGCCGTGGTGGAAGCTGACCCAGGTTGCGCCGGAAGCAGTGTTGAGCAGCGCATTGAGGATCGGCCAGTCGGCAACCGCATCCGAACCGTCGAGCATTTTTTCTGTCTCGCGATAGGGGCTGGCCACCGAGCCAGTGTCGAGGTGATCGCGCCCCATGGCGATAGGGGCCGAGATTTCGCCCTTGCGCACGAGCTCGTTGATCGCTTCTCCCATGCGGGCGCGCTCTCCGTAACCGAGCCAGCAGATGCGCGCCGGCAATCCCTGGAAAGCGAAGCGGCCGCGCGCCAGCCGCAACCAGCGCGTGAGGATCTCGTTCTCCGGGAACAGCTCCAGAGCCAGCTCGTCGGTGCGGTCGATGTCCTTTGGATCACCGGAGAGCGCCACCCAACGAAACGGCCCCTGGCCGGTGCAGAACAGGGGACGGATGTACTCCGGCACAAATCCGGGAATAAGAAACGCATCGGCACAGCCCGCGTCGAATGCGAAGCGGCGGATGTTATTGCCGTAGTCAAAAGTGATAGCGCCCGCACGCTGCAGGGCGAGCATCGCGTTGACGTGAACGACCATGGTTGCCATCGATTGGCGCATGTATTCCGCCGGATCGCGGCGCCGCAACTCCACGGCCTGATCCAGTGTGAATCCCTGCGGGATGTAGCCGTTGAGGGGATCGTGGGCGCTGGTCTGGTCGGTTACCACATCTACATGCAGACCACGGCGCACAATCTCGGGCAACACGTCGCCGCAGTTACCGACGAGGCCTACCGAACGCGCCCGGCCTTCACGGCGAGCCTCTTCGCAAAGGCGCAGGGCTTCGTCGAGGTCTTCGGCGAGGAGGTCGCAATATCGCGTCGCGACCCGACGTTCAATGCGGCTGCGGTCGACCTCCACAACCAGTGCCACTCCGCCGTTGAGGGTGACGGAAAGCGGCTGAGCCCCACCCATGCCGCCCATTCCACCGGTGACCACAAGTTTGCCCTGGAGCGAGCTCAATCCGTCCTTTGGAGCGAAGTGCCGCTCAGCGAGTGCGGCGAAGGTTTGGAATGTGCCCTGGAGGATTCCCTGTGTGCCGATATAGATCCAACTACCCGCCGTCATCTGGCCATACATCATCAGGCCCTTGCAATCGAGTTCGTTGAAGTGCTCCCAGGTGGCCCATTTACCCACCAGGTTGGAATTGGCAATGAGAACACGCGGAGCCATTTCATGGGTGGGAAACACCGCGACCGGCTTTCCTGACTGCACCAGCAGCGTTTCGTCGCCTTCAAGTTGCTCCAATTCATGCACGATGGCGTGGTAACACTCCCAGTTGCGCGCTGCCTTGCCAATGCCACCGTAGACGACAAGATCCGCGGGGCGCTCGGCGTTTTCTGGATCCAGATTGTTCATCAGGCAACGCAGCGCCGCTTCCTGCTGCCATCCCTTACAGTGCAACTGAGTCCCGCGTGGCGCCTGAATAATGGGAGTTGCAGTGATTGCCATTGACTCCTCCCGAGGAGTTACCGCGAGAGCGGCGAAAGCGCATTTCGTCGCAGTCCCGGAGATTGAACCACAGGATACTCCCACGGATAGAGACCTGTTGTGATGGGCTTCGCGCAAAGAGCCTATCTGAGCCTGTCGCGGAGGAGATTGGGAAAAGAGGTCTTCGACCCCTGTGTGCAAGTTGCCGGAATGAGCCGCGAATCGTATCCTTTGTGCCGTGGCCACTTTAGTTGAATGCGTGCCGAATTTCTCTGAAGGCCGCGATCCTGCAAGGGTCGATGCCATCGTCGAAGCCATGAAACTGCCCGGAGTCTATCTGCTCGACCGGGAAATGGATGCCGATCACAACCGCTGCGTCATCACGCTCGCCGGTGACCGCGAGGCAATCCAGGAAGCCGCGATTCGTGGCGTCGGCAAGGCTGCGGAACTGATCGACCTTACGCGGCACCAAGGCGCGCATCCGCGTCTCGGCGCGGCCGATGTGATTCCTTTCATCCCCATCGAAGGCGTCACACTCGAGGATTGCGTGGCCATGGCGCGTCACGTTGGAGCCGAAATCTGGAAGCGCTACCAGGTCCCGGTCTATTTGTACGAAGCAGCCGCTACAACGCCCGAGCGTCAGAACCTGGAAAACATTCGCCGCGGGCAGTTTGAGGGAGTCCGCGAGGAGGTCGCGACCAAACCGGCACGCAAACCCGATTTCGGCGAGTCGCGCTTACATCCGACGGCAGGAGCGACTGTGGTGGGCGCGCGGAAGTTCTTGATCGCATACAACATTTTTCTGAACACGCCGAATGTTAACATTGCCAAGAGCATCGCCAAGGCAGTGCGTTTTTCTTCGGGCGGGATGCGTTTCGTAAAGGCATCGGGCTTTCTAGTACGCGGCCTGGCACAGGTTTCAATGAACCTGACCGATTTTCAACAGACGCCACTCCATCGCGTGTTTGAGTTCGTGAAGCGTGAAGCTGCGCGCTTTGGCGCCGTGCCCATTTCCAGCGAAGTTGTGGGCCTGATCCCAAAGCAGGCCATCGAGCAGGCCGCCGAATGGTTTCTTCAGTTGGAGAACTTCGACTCGTCGCTGATCCTTGAGAACCGGTTGGCTGCGATTGTAAGCGGCAAGGTAGCTGTTGGGGGCTTGCGCTCAGGTATTGAGCCGTTCATTGACCAACTGGCCGCGCCTACTGCGGCGCCGGGAGGGGGCAGTGCTGCCGCTGCCGGCGGCGCGATGGCAGCTGGTCTGGCGAGCATGGTTGCATCCATGTCCCGCGGCAAGAAGGCTCACGCGCAATACGAACCTCTGCTCAGCGAGGAGCTGGGGCGGCTTTCCCATTTGCGCGAAGCGTTAAAAGCGGCGATCGACGAGGATGCCGAAGCATACAGCGAAGTCACGAAGGCATACAAATCGGCAAAAGAGGCGGTCGACGGTCAGAGCCGTATTAACTCTGCGTTGCAGCAGGCTGCAGAAGTGCCACTGAGCGTGGCCGAGAGATCCGCTGAAGTCGAGAGGATCGCCGAGAGCTTGAAACCGATTACCAATCCGAATATGGCGTCGGACCTGACCACCGCGATCGCTTTGGCGAGAGCTGCTGTATCTGGGGCAATCGCCAACGTGGAGATTAATTTGGATTCGATCATGTCCCCCTCGGCCGTTAGCGACGAGTTCATTATGCGTGCACGGAGCCGGCTCCAAGCGCTGAAGGTCAATGCTGCATTCGTTTCTGGGATGTGATTGGTCAGCAGGCTGGATTCCCCCGCGTTGTTGGGACGAGCCCCGACCCATAAGTCTGCGTGAAGGAATGGTGGTGAGTCCTTTGGCGCACGCTTGCCATGAAGTTTTACAGCCGGGGTGGTTCTTGGCTGCTCTACCGTCAGTCATGCAGTTGAAGGGCCTCTCGGAAGTGCTTCTCACCTGTGCCGTTCAGGCCGTTGTGCACACCCAACCTCAGTTTGAACTCTTCATTTGAATAGTCTTCAAAAACGCCGATGGCGCGCGGATTACTTCTAGATTCGTGCTAAATCGCCGAGTCACTCATTGAGCATGGGATTTAGCGGTGGACTTCTAACCTGATAAAAGGGCTTAGGCGAAGCGCCATCTGGCGATGGGACGCAGTGGTGACGAAGGCAGCTCGATGGCTCTCAGTCTCGAAAACGTGGAATCGCCGGTACCGGATCGGTCCTCTCTGGATGCGGCGCCGAAGCTATTGAAGCATTCGAGTTGGTCGCCCGTGGCCTCGAATGGCGCAGAAACTCTGGTTCGGGGAAGGGATAGAACAGCTAGTTGAACTGGAGTACCTGAATAGCGCTGGGGTCCTTCACCCGCAATGCGAAGCGCTCTAAAACACGGAATCGCCACAGCTAGTTGAGATCCTGCTGGATGAATTCTGTAGTTGCGTCAAGACCCTCAATCAGGTCCATTGTGTCTCCACCAATGGAAACTAACACGCCAAAATGGGGCGGACCAGGGGGCGCGATTGGTGGAGAACTGACCGGCAAACTCTGATCTGCAGGCAATGTACCCGTTCCGAACATGCCTGCCTTGACCAAAGGTTCAATGCGGTCCGCGGTTATGACCAGCGAGCCGGAGCCAACCGGGGCATAGAGGTCAGCGAATGGTACCGTGTTAAGAATCAGCGCAAAGGGCCCAGGATTTCCCTGAGCCGTGAGAACTGAATATCCCTGCGCCACAGCATTGAAGGTATTTTCGCCATACGTCACCCCAGGAGGACTGCCCGTCCCAAGCTCGGGGACTGAGATCACTGGGTGGGTCGAAAGATAGGGCCCTCCCTGGACATTGGGAGCATAAGGACCGTCCTGTAAGCTCAACAAGCCGCCGTCCAATGGTAGCTGCGAGCTAAATCTCACGTTCTGTGTGAAAAACGGGGCGGCATAACCGTTCGCGCCTTGAAAGATGACTAAATCCTGGGCTGACGCAAGATATTGGGCTGCACGTCTGGCCAGCGTCGCCGCGGCAGTTTGCTTGGGATCCTTCGCTTGCGCAGTCTCGTGAATCTGTTGCGTTGTCAGCGCAAACTCGGTCCAGATTTCATTCACCCGGATGGTGGCGCCTTCACTTATCGTCAGCGTCGAATTCTGTTCTCCCGGCAGCGCTTGATTTACGATCGCGTCCTGTTGCACGCTCGTGGTCCTGGGATGGACGCGGCGATGAGGCAGGAATTTGGCGCCGACCCGTACCCTCATAGACTCGTCATGCACTGTGCGGTTAATCGCCTTCCAAACCTGCTCGGGCCACGGCACTTTCGCGTTTTCCTCGCGACGAAGGGACAGGTCCTGCCCGTCTTCTTCGTTTCCTCCTAGTGGGATCGCGGTCGCTGGTGATGATGCCGGTGGACTTGCCATTTCCCCTCCAGACTTGGGCTGACGATGTGGGAGCGTCCCTGGCTTGCCCGAACGCTGAATCTTCGATGTCGGCGAGTTCTTAACTTTCTCGGGTCTCAAGAACTCTGCAACGCTGTGTACCGTTGCGCGCTCCCATGTCCTCGCCAGGCGCAACGATATGCAGACTCGCTCCCTCGGCGCGGCAATAATCCGCCGTAAGCTCTTCAAAGAGCCTGTACGCAATCGCGTGCGCAACAGTTCAGGTTAGCTGGGCCGGGCGTCTGGAATCTCGCAGCTGCAGGGCCAGTTCAGGCCTACCGGCGTGGGCCTGCTACATGTGGGCCCTCTTTGTCAAAAACGGATCCTGATGAAGATCGCGATCGTGAAATCAGGACGATTGCTGACCTGTGCGGCTGCTTCCTCTAGCTTCTGCCGGTCGATTCCCTTTAAAGCCTCGGTATCGGCCGGGGAGAGATCGTACTGCTTGGCGAGTGCATCCGGGTTGCTCAACAACTGGTCACGCACCTTCGGATCCATCACCGCGCGGCCGACCAACTCCATGAAGCCCCGGTTTTGAGGTGGTTGATTACTATCTGGCATTTGAAAATCTCCTCCTTTTCATCTCACGTTGTCATGTCACGGTTGTCATGCACCCATTCAAACTTCTGGAATAAGTGAACGTCTGCGCTAGCAGGACCGCACGCCTGGCATCTTCCGCCTTGATGTCTGGTAATGCGCCGCCTAACGCAGTAAGCATTGCGTCCAGGCGTTCGGACCCCAATAGCTTTCGCAGCGTGTTCCGAAGCCGCACTTCCGTCCGGTCGGCGAAAAAGATTCTCTGCGCAGCCCGCAGCACCGCGGCCTTTTCAGCTGGGCGGATCTCTCCCCTTTCCTCCAGTAGCTCGATCATGTAGTGCACATTTACCATTGGGACCGTCACGGCTGTGTAGTCGAGCGGCGAGAACGCCAGCGCCACGTCGTCGTCCCGCCGCACGGCAGCGCGAGCAAACCGCTCGTAGACCCAACCCACGCCGATCATTCCGTAGACATCGAGTTCGGATGCTCGAAGCGCCCCCATGCTCGATGCCCCAATGACCACTTTCCCGCGATCCAAAAGCGCCAGGATCTCTTTGGGCGAGACCGACAGGTTTTGTCCGAACTCTCCATCGATCAGCACGAAAATGTCGTTATCGGCGAATTGTTCGAGATCTCCACGCCGGATTGGAGGAGCCAGCAGAGCCGTTGTCATATTCTCCAATTCGCCGCGGCCGAGCGACGGCCCGGCGAAAATCACGGTTGTCGTCATATCACCTTCAATAGCGAGTCGTTCCGCTCCCGAACCACCGAGGCCGTTCGCGAGCCTTGCAGAGTTTGCCCATTCCGCTCGGCGCGGTTCAGACGCATCCGGCGGAACAGAGCCAGAGCCAGACCCGTGCCAATCCTGTCAACACTACTTGTTGCCGCGGCCAGCAGTTCTGCTTCGATCTGCGGATCACTCGCCGTCATCAATGTACTCGTGGCCCGGTCCATGATCGCTTTGCCAAGCGTGACTTGCAGCGAGCCAAGGATCTCGAACATTCTTTCTCGTTTCCTTGCTTTATCCGGCGTCGGAAAACCGAAAAAGCCAGGGAACAACCGTGGCGCGCGTTCCACCACGCTTCGCACCGTCCGGGCACGTTCGTCCAGAAATACCGCGGGAAGTAGAAGCCAGTTGGCGTCCTCCTTTTCCGGCAGCTGGAGCTCTCCTCCAAACTCACGGTAGATGGGCGAGCTTGGCAGTGGGCTCAGCATATGCAATTGAATATTGACCTTGGGTGCGAAACTCGACGCTCTCGCGGCCATGTCCAAGGTCAGCAGAAAGTCCTCGTACGTTTCGAAAGGATACCCCCAGATGAAGGACGCTTCGATGCATTCGAAGTACTCGGCCGAGATCTTCAGGGTCGGCAAAATCGAATCCGGGTCCAGCTCTTTCAACGTCCTGTCTAAGATTCGCGGTGAGCCGGAATCGATTCCGTAGAAGATGGCGGAGCATCCGGCTTCGGCCATCAATGCCACCAGATCTTCGGTCATCAGGTTAATCCGGCCGAAGCAGCCCCACTGCACACCGACGCGCCGTTCGATCATCAGTTCGCAGAACGCCCGGACGCGTTCGCGGTTGAGAACGAAGGTATCGTCCGCAATCCCGACCATTCTTCTGCCGTGACGGTCGCGCAAAAGAATGATCTCCTCTACAGTGCTCGCCACGTCACGATAAACTGCCTTGCGCCCCCACAGAGGCGCCACGTCACAAAACGAACAATGGTACGGGCAGCCTCGCGTCGTGATGATGCGGCCGGCGGAATAGCGCTTCCAGTCCACCAAGTGATATGCGGGCTTTACCGCACCGCCGAGTTGCAGCATTCGCTCCCTGGCTCCGCCGTTCACGATGCGGCCCTCGCTCCGATAAACCATACCCGGAACCGGCGAAATCAAGACGTTCCCCTGCCGACCGTACGCCCTGGCCCACTCCTGAATTGTTTCCTCCCCCTCTCCCATTACAATTGCGTCGAGTTGCGGAAAGACTTCGAGGAACTCACGCGCGCCCGCCGTTGGCCCGGGTCCGCCGAGGATAATATATGTGTCCGGCCGTTCCCGCTTGATCGCTTCGGCCGCCGCGACCACCACGGGCAGCATGTCTACGAAGCAGGAAATCATCACTACCGGTCTGCTGCCCTTCAGGCATTTGAGAATCTTTCCCGGATCGAAAGCGTCCGCCCCCTCGAACAGCTGGTAGTCCCGGAAATCGACTTTCCAGCCAGCATTCTCAAGCGCCGAAGCGATGTAGAGGGGACCGAGCGGCGGTTCGATCTTCTGATCCTCACCGAGCGTCGCGCTGAAAAGGGTGGCCTCGGAGATCATTCTAGAGCTCCTGGGAAATGCGCGGACCGAACGTGCCGCGCCCGGTGTGCAGATGAAAAACGGTCCAGGTCTCGGCGCGCGGAATCACCACCCGCACCACCGGAATTCCCACTTCTGGACGCGTCATGTCGAAGGCCACCACCTGCGATATTCCGTATTCCGGCAGCCTGCGTAAGAGCAGTTCGACATCCTCGTCGATATATTCATGCTCGGAGGTGGGCAGATCGTTGAACGAGACCATTGGTCCGAGACTCGACAAATCCTCTCTGCGGGAGACTGTCTGATGACGCATAATCTGCGGCAGGTCTTCACGGCCGCCTTGAATGAAGGCGAGACGACTCTGCGCGGCCTCCGTGATCGCTCTCAGAAGCGCCACCCTCGCGTCCGGATGGCACCCACAACCCCCATATGCGTCACCCGAGCCATCGCTCTTGCGCTCCAGAATCGCGCAATCAATCGTGGCGATCCCGCCCGTGGAAGTCAGATCGCGAAGGTCGACGCTTATCCCCGCCCGCGTCAACTTCGCAACCAGACTCTCGGCCCGCCGGGGCAATCCCGTGAGCGAAATTCGGCGCAGATAACGCTGCTCTTGGGGCACTTCCTCCATGCCAAGCAAGCCCCGCACCAGCGGCCGGATTTCAGTTCGTGCTCTGACGATAGCCTGTGCATCGCGTTCGATGACTTCGCAGATGGCGTGACACAGCGCTTCAATTATTGTGTTTCCGGACGCCAGACCGTTAGTGCTCGCATAAAATAGCGGTTCCCCCTTGGCTGGCTGGTAAGGGCAGATCACCGCGTTCAATGGAACCAGCGTCGGCCGGGCGTTCAGCACGTCGTATCCACTGACCCATTCCAGCTCGAGATCGTCGGAATACTCGCAAAGCATTGGCACAATGATCTCGTCCGGCCGCACGCAATCGAAGGAACGTCGCAGCTCCTGATAGCTACCCGTGGTGACTTCGTAATCGCAATGCTCCCCCGCGTGGCGTTCGATTGCTTCCATCAACGCGCCGGCATGGGCGTCCTCCCGCGTCGTGCCTTTGCCGTTGTAATAGGAGATCCCAGAGTCCAGATCCCTCGGCCGCACCGCCATGAAGTTCGGAATCCCAACGCGATCGAGATCCGTGATTTCCGCGACCTTCGTGATTCCAGCTGCCTCAAGACTCTCTCGCGCTCTGCGGATGGTCGCGTGGGGTTCTACTGCACGGACCACTCCGCGTTTTGAATACTTCTTAAGGGGAGTGAGCCTCCAATGGTCAGCCCGATCCAGGCGTCCACAAAAGTTCTCCCTGTCACTGGCGTAAGCAAAGGTCATGCGATACCGCCCAAATCTGGTGGCTGAAAAGCTTCGTCTTGGTTATGTGCGCGAATCTGAGCTATGCAGCCCGCGATCTCCATCCAGGGGCGACCGCAAGCAACGGCTCTTCGAACCGCGCAAGCCGCAGCGATTATTCGAAATTCCTTCCGCTGATAGTCTTCGTTCCGAAGTCAGCGGCGGTGGCTTTCGAATTGGAGAAACGGATGCAGCTACCTAAGCAAAGGGAGAGACCCAGACCATGAAGACAAGTCATGTGCACCTCCGATGAGAGATTTATCGTGCTGGGACGTGCTGTAGGTCCTGCTTGGATTGGCGAGCCTGCGAGGCCTCGCGAAGAATGGCCAGAAGCATACCACAGAAAGCGTCGCGAATAGCAATAGTTTTGTTATTCATCCGTAAGCGTTTTAGTTAGTGGAGGATACACGAACAATAATCGATCGCTTTACCGCTGGAACCGAGGTGCCTTCGCTGGAGGGCTGCGTGAGTTAACGTCGTGCGTGCGAGTCGCGAATTAGAAAGATTAGTGGATCGTCATCCACACTTCGCGTGAGAAACACAAACGCGCTTTACCTATACTCCTGTTCAGTAGATCGCTCTATTTCCAGAGTACCGTTCAGAAAATAACATTTTGGGAAAACGGTGGATCTCTCTTTGGTTGATGAGGATGGATGGAAGACGTCGAATCGCCGCGCAAAATCAATCCGGCCCCTCGCAGCGGTGGCACGATGTCCCCAGGCACTAAACATGTTGAAACGGAATCGTCCTGAACAGCGCTTTGGCAATTTCCTGAACTCGACTTTGGAAACTGACATGTGGCGCTCTAGTTGCGCTGCTTTTGGTCACGCTTTTGCGTCCGTATTTGCGCTTTCTGGGCGCGCAAGATGAACGGCTTCGCGGCATTCTCCGCCGGGTGTCGCGCAAACAGATTTATGGAGGCTGGCTTTTCGTGCGCCAGTAGGTCCGGGGCGGCTTTGCTGATGTCGAGCACCAGGGTCACGCGCTTGCGCGTCTTGGCGCGCATCGAATCGGCAAGGACCGTCAACGACCCGATTTGCGTGTGGCTCTCGCCGCGCACGGCAACGACATCGAACGCGCCGGTGACGCCTTCCGGAATCTCAACGCCGCTTAGCACCAGCACGACCGGAATGTTTTCCCGCACCTGCGCCAAGATCAGCTCGCTCACATCCTGGCTCACCTGGAGATATGGGCCAGGGTCGGGGCCTGGAATGCAACACACCAATTCGCAGACAAGTATCTCGTAAAGGGGGATGGTAACCGTGAGGCGGGGAGCCTGGTAGGTGTAGCGAAGATTGGATTCGTAATTGAGCACGTCGGCCGCAGTAATCGAGACTACCTTCTGGTTCTCGTCGTAAAAAGACCAGCTTGCGTTCAGAAATCCGGGGTCCGTCGGATTCTTGTAAGAGGTCCCGGTGCCGGGCTGCGCATTCCACCCGCTCCAGAGATTGTCGATATTGCAGTGATGGCCGAAGAAAATCGGGTCGCGGGCCGCATAACCAAGATTGCCCATATCTTCAAAGGG